>JRHI01002523.1_pt1 | contig 12404 bp, 9 predicted proteins | sample 215371 | NCBI WGS metagenome assembly JRHI01 (sample SAMN02929681, study PRJNA255918) | sediment metagenome | biome: cave system; feature: Ice Cave; material: Sediment; isolation source: sediment from deep within a dark volcanic ice cave with no known source of... ...
GGCGGCGAGCCGCGTCATGTCTGGGATGGGCCAAGAGCGGACATCGGCTTTCCACTCCAGACAACCTGGTGCGAAACGATGAGAAGCCAATTCGACTAGCCGGACAAACGCTTTCTGGATGCGAACATGCACGGAAATTGACTGGGACGCGCTCGCCGGAGCGCGGCTATACCAACAACTTATCGATCACATACGATGCGGTGAACCGATGTCCAGTAAGCGGGCGGCCATGTGTTGTTATCTTTGTTCCAGTGCCCGACGTCGTCGTCTCCGACGCTGTACATGAACTGCTCCGCCGTTTTGCAGTCGATCGCTTCGGCAACAATTCCGATGCCGTTTTGCACTCTCTCCGCACTCGGAGGAGCGGCGTCCTGATCGCTCATCGCTTGCGTAAAAAATGTTACGCCCTTTTCCTTGTCAGGGTTGATGCTGTCGGTGTCGATCCACCAGCGTTGGTCAGTGCCGTCGATCATGACCCATTGCGTGGCTGCTGCCGGAATTGCCGACGCAAAAGTTGCCGCGCTCGCGCAGATCGCCAAACCAACATTCATTTTGCGCATGCGATTGCCCCTCAACTCTGAATCAGTGGCAGGGCCAGAGATGATCGATGGCCGCGGCGGTGCCGTCTTTTGTGGGATGATCATAGACTTCCGTATGTCCCTTCAACCAGCTCAGAACTCTGTCGGTAAGCTCCTTGGTTTCGACGCTATCAGGAGAGGTGCAATGGGGACCTTTACCGGATGAATCTTGCGCGGCAAGGGCGTTCACGCTGGCCCGTACGACCTCGTTCGCACATTTCGTGTAATTTTTTGCGTCTGCGCAAAATGTCACGAAAGCTGCGGTTTTATCCGGCGCGCCCTGAGAGGTTACGCCAGTGTCGATTGATTTCTGACATTTCCAAAGCGCCTTTGTCGCCGTGTTGATGCCGTCCGCTGTGGCCATACCCGCCGCATCTGGATGCTCCGACAGCCATGCGATGATTGCTTTGTCCCCCGGCACTTCTTCGATACCCTCAGGCATATCGCATGCGTCTGTCGGAGGACTGCTGGTCGCGGCCGTTACTATGGCCTCGGACAGCACCTCAGTAATCTTACTGCGGCAACCTTTCTTGAGCGGCGTACAATATGCAGCGAACGCGCCAGCGGTAGCAGGCACATCGTCGGCCCAGACGGTGTTTGCCATCAGTGCGAGCCATGCCAGAACAACGACTATCCAAATCTTCGCAGCAAATCGCATGCTGACACCCTCCGCCATTCAGCTACCACCTTCACGACAAGGCGCCCAAAGGGTGGCATAAAGTCGAGGTGTTGGTGACGTCCGCGCTGAGTCCGCTTTTCGCACAACAACGGAAAAATCGTCGACTAGGGTCTCGACGTCAGGTGCGCGTTCGTTGGCTACGCGTGAATCAGTTCACGCCCCCTAGCCCGATCTCCGCGCGTGAGGGAGATCCAGATCGTTCACATCGCTGAGAACGAACATGTCGGGCCTGTCGATCACACCGGCAGCGGTCATCGCCGACTTAAGTTCAGGCGACGATACGAATTGCTTCGCCTTCGCGATGTCGTCTGTGTCGAACAGTATGACCACCTCGCTCGGATCGTCGGCCGAGCGGAAGAGGCGTGCGTTGGAAAGACCTGCGGTTCCGCGAGCTGACGCGTGATCCTCAAATGCCCGTTTCCAGGCGGCGAAATCCTTCACCTTGTGGCGAACGATGACTAAACCCATGACGACCTCCTACGGGTCGGCGTAGATCACGAGCGTGCCGATCTGCAGCCAGCAGAACCCGTCGGCGGCGTCGCGGCCCCAGTTGCAAATCCGGCAGATTTCAAGCGGATCGGCGTGATCGAGCGCGCTGATCGCAAGCGTAATGTTGCGGTAAGTCGCCGGCTTCAGGGTCGGGTGGCCATCGACGGCAGAAATGCTAGAACCGGTGCCCGTTCGCCGCATCGAGCACCCATGGCCCTTCCCCTGACGATCTCGGCAGCACTGCCTCTGTCTCCCGCAAGCGCCCGCGCACCGACACGCGTCGGCGGTCCGCGCCGCGCGCTCGACGCCTGGATGTCGCGCCTCGCCCAACCCTCGCAGGCCGCCCTCGATGCCGCTGCCCAGATGCGACCCGCAGTCGTCGTCACGGGCGGCTCGCGCGGGATCGGGCTCGCGATCGCGCGCCGCTTCGCCAAGGCCGGCTGCGACGTCGCGCTCATCGCGCGCACCCCCGGCCCGCTGCAGGAGGCCTCCGCCGCAATCGAACGAGACTTTGCCGTCAATGCGCTCAGCCTTCCACTCGACATCACCGAGCCGGACGCCCCGCAGACGATCGACGCGCGGCTCGCCGAGCGCGGCTACTACACCGATGTCCTCGTCAACGACGCCGGCATCGGCCTTGCGGGGGCATTCGGTGAGCACGACGCCGCGGATGTCCAGAGTCTCCTCGACCTCAATGTGACCGCGCTGACACGCCTCATGCACCACGCGCTGCCCGGCATGCTCGCGCGCGCCCGCGGCGGCATCATCAACGTGGCTTCGCTCGGCGGCCTCGTGCCCGGCCCCTACCAGGCGATCTATTACGCGAGCAAGGCCTACGTAATCTCGCTCACCGAGGCCGTTGCCGCGGAGAACGTCGGCAGAGGCGTGCGCTTCACGGCGGTCGCGCCCGGACCGGTCAACACCGGCTTTCACGCGGCGATGGGCTCGGAGATGTCGTTCTACCGCCAGGTCCTTTTCTCGCTCAGTCCCGGGCGCGTCGCCAATTCCGCCTATCGCGGCTACGTGCTCGGCTTCCGCGTGGTCGTGCCCGGCCTGTTGAGCAAGCTCATGTGGCCGGCGCTGCGCGTGCTGCCGCACCGGCTCCTGCTGCCGCTGATCGGCTGGCTCCTGCGACCGCGTACGGAGCGCTTCCTGGGCGACGCTGTCGACAGCGAGTGAGCTCGCGCGCGCTCACTTTGTAGCAACACTTTTCCGCTTAAGTGACGGGATGCGCCGCGAGTCTGGTCTTGCGTATCACGGCGCCCGGCGCGGCGGCGCACCGGCGAATCCAACAAATTCGCTACAGTGTGCGCGCCGCGCCGGCCCGACCTTCAGCTCTCATCAATACTGGTGTTCAAAAAGGTAACGGCGCCGCGCGCTTTTCGCGTGCGTGTTGGTGACGCGCCGGTCGAATTTCAACCCGCCGTGCGCCTGCGCGAAAATAAATTTTCCCACCCGATGCAGCGCTGTCCGGCCGCCGAAGAATAGGCTGACGGCGCACTCTCGTTCCGATAAGACTCCCGGACTTTTGGGGATGCGCGGACGCGACCGTCCGTGCACGTCAGGGACAGCGATGATCAAGCGTTTCATCATAGCCGTCGTCATCATCGGCGCCTTCCTGGGCGGGCTTGCCTGGTTCCAGCTGCAGTTCAAGCCGGCGATGATCAAGGGCTTCCTGTCAAAGCAGCAGCCGCCGCCGTCGACGATCACGGCGGAGGCCGCGCGCACCGACGACTGGATCGAGCGGCTACCCGCTATCGGCACGCTGATTGCCTCGCAGGGCGTCGACGTCGCGCCGCAGGTCGCGGGCATCGTCACCGGGCTCGGCTTCGAGAGCGACCAGGACGTGGAGAAGGGCGGCAAGCTCGTGCAGCTCGACATCTCGGTGGAGCTGGCGGACCAGGCGAGCGCGGAAGCGATCCTCAAGGAGGCCGACGTCTCCTACAAGCGGCAGGCGGACCTTTTGGTCAAGAACGTCACGTCCGAGGCCACGGTCGACACGGCGCTGGCCAAGCGCGACTCGGCGGCCGCCGCCTTGAACCGCATCAAGGCGCTGATCGCGCAAAAGGCGATCCTGGCACCGTTCGCGGGCCGGCTCGGCATCCGCCACGTGGAGCTGGGGCAGTACGTCTCCCCCGGCCTCTCCATGGTGACACTGCAGGCGCAGGACCCGATCTGGGTCGACTTTCCCATGCCCGAGCAGAACATCGGCAAGCTGAAGCGGGACCAGACCATCGAGCTCACGGTCGACGCCTACCCGGGCCAGGTGTTCAAGGGCAAGATCTCCTCGCTCGATGCGCGCGTCGCGCAGGACACCCGCACGCTGCTCGTGCGGGGCACTCTCGACAATCCGGAGCGCAAGCTGCTGCCCGGCATGTTCGCCAACGTGTCCGTGCTCGCGGGCGCCGCGCGCCAGGTCCTCTCGATTCCGCGCACCGCCCTCACCTATAGTCTCTATGGCGATAGCGTTTACGTGGTGAAGCCGCCGGAGGGAGGGGGTGCCGTGCCCGCGCAACCGCCGGCCGACGCCGTGTTCTCGGTCGAGCGGCGCTTCGTCAGGCCGGGCCAGGTGCGCGAGGACCGCGTGGCGATCGAAACCGGACTGCAACCCGGCGAGCAGGTCGTCACCACGGGGCAGATCAAGCTCATCAACGGCAGCCACGTGAAGATCGACAACAGCCAAGCGCTTGTGCCGCCGGCCGAGCGGCCAAGGCAATAGGCGGGGCCCATGTCGTTCACGGACATCTTCATCCGGCGCCCCGTCCTAGCCTCGGTCGTGAGCCTGCTCATCCTGCTGATCGGCTTGAGCGCGGCATTCAACCTGCCGGTGCGCCAGTATCCCGAGCTGTCCAACACCACGATCACGATCACGACCACCTATCCAGGCGCCAACGCCGACGTGATCAAGGGCTTCATCACGGTGCCGATCCAGCAGGCGGTCGCCAGCGCCGAAGGCATCGACACGCTCACCTCGTCCTCGCGCCAGAACGTCTCGACCGTCACGCTCAACCTGCGGCTCAACGCCAACCCGGACCGCGCGGTCACCGACGTGCTCGCCAAGGTCAACCAGGTGAAGAGCATCCTGCCGCGCGAATCGCAGGACCCGGTCGTCGTCAAGCAGACGGGCGAGGCGACTGCGCTGATGTACCTGTCGTTCAACAGCGACGTGCTGACGAGCTCGCAGATCACCGACTACCTGACGCGCGTCGTGCAGCCGAAGCTGCAGACGATCAACGGCGTCGCCAACGCGCAGATCCTCGGCGGGCAGACGTTCGCCATGCGCATATGGCTCAACCCGGAGAAGATGGCCGCCCTCGGTGTCACGCCGACCGACGTGCGCACGGCCCTTGCCGCCAACAACTTCACGTCCGCTGCCGGCCAGATCAAAGGCGACTTCGTGCAGACGACGATCAACGCGCAGACGTCGCTCGACAGCGCTTCCGCGTTCGGGCAGCTCATTGTGTCGGCGCGCGGGGATGCGCTCGTGCGCCTGTCCGACATCTCCGACATAACGCTCGGCGCCGAGAACGCGGACTCGTCCTCGGTGTTCAACGGGCTCAAGGCCGTGTTCGTCGGTATTTATTCGACCCCGACCGCCAACCCGCTGACCGTCATCGCCGATGTGCGCAAGACCTTCCCCGACATCAAGGCCCAGCTCCCGCCCGGCATGACCTCGGATATCGCCTACGATTCGACCAAGTTCATCGATGCCTCCATCAGAGAGGTGGAGAAGACGCTTATCGAGGCCGCCATCATCGTCATCGTCGTAATCTTCCTGTTCCTCGGTAGACTGCGCTCGACCCTCATCCCGATGGTCACGATCCCGCTGTCGCTCATCGGGGTGATGTTTGCGCTGCTGGCGCTCGGCTATTCGATCAACCTCTTGACGCTGCTGGCGCTCGTGCTCGCCATCGGTCTCGTCGTCGACGACGCCATCGTCGTGGTCGAGAACGTCCACCGTCACATCGAGAGCGGCTCCACCGCGTTCGACGCGGCGCTACTCGGCGCCCGCGAGATCGCCACACCGATCATCTCGATGACGATCACGCTCGCCGCGGTTTATGCGCCGATCGGCTTCGTCTCGGGCCTCACGGGCGCACTGTTCCGCGAGTTCGCTTTCACGCTCGCGGGCGCCGTTGTCGTATCGGGGGTCGTCGCGCTGACGCTGTCGCCGATGATGTGCTCCAAGCTTCTCTCAGCGCAACTCTCGTCAGGCCGCTTCGTGCGCTTCCTCGACCGCGCGTTTGAGGGCCTCAAACGCCGCTATCGGCGCCGGCTGTCGCGCACGCTCAACTATCGCCCCGTCACCGTGCTCGTGGTGCTCGGCACCATCGCCGCGACGGGGCTCATGTACACGACCGCGCAGAAGGAGCTCGCGCCCGAGGAGGACCAGGGCATCCTGTTCAACCTCATCAAGACGCCGCAGGGCGCCAACCTCGACTACCTCGAGCAGGTCACCCAGCACCTCGACAAGGTATTCGACACGGTGCCCGAGAAGGAGCACGTGTTTGCCATCAACGGCATGGGCGGGGACGTGAACCAAGCGTTCACGGGCATACTGTTCAAGCCGTGGAACGAGCGCCACCGCACGCAGCAGCAAATCCTGCAGGAGCTGCAGCCGAAGGTCGCGAGCATCGCCGGTGGACAGATATTCACCTTCGGTCCGCCATCGCTGCCGGGCTCGACCGGTGGTCCGCCGGTGCAGTTCGTCATCACCACGACGGCCGACTACGAGCAGCTCGCGCAGGTGCTCGCCAACATGCAGCAGGAAGCCCTGAAGAGCGGCCTCTTCATCTTCTCCGACACCGACCTGAAGTTCGATACCCCGCAGGTCGAGGTGAAGATCGACCACGACAAGGCCAACCGCCTCGGCATCACCATGCAGGACATCGGCAGCTCGCTGGCGACGCTGCTCGGCGGCAACTGGATCAACCGCTTCAACCTTTATGGCCGCAGCTACCAGGTGATCCCGCAGGTGCCGCGCGACTTCCGCCTCGCGCCGGACTGGATCGACCGCTACCAGGTCAAGACAACCTCGGGCAAGCTCGTGCCGCTCGCCAACGTGGTCGACATACGCCAGTCGGTGCAGCCCAACGCGCTGACGAGCTTCCAGCAGCTCAACTCGGCGATACTGCAAGGCGTGCCGTTTCCGGGCCGCACCGTCGGCGAGGTCATCGACTTCCTGAAGGACAAGTCGGCCGAGGTCTTCCCCGAAGGCTTCACCTACGACTTCCAGGGCGAAAGCCGGCAGTACGAGCAGGAGGGCAGCCGGCTCGTCGTCACCTTCGTGTTCGCGCTGATTGTCATCTACCTGGTGCTCGCCGCCCAGTACGAGAGCTTCCGCGATCCGCTCATCATCCTCATTGCGCTGCCGACGTCGATCTTCGGCGCTCTGTTACCGCTCACGGCCGGTCTCGGCACCGTCAACATCTATACGCAGATCGGACTCGTGACGCTGATCGGGCTCATTTCTAAGCACGGCATCCTGATGGTCGACTACGCGAACCACCTGCAGGCTAACGAAGGGTTGGGACGGCGCGAGGCGATCGAGCAGGCAGCCGCCATCCGGCTACGGCCGATCCTGATGACCACGGCCGCCATGGTCATCGCCATGGTGCCGCTGATCTTCGCCTCCGGAGCCGGCGCCGCGAGCCGCTTCGCCATCGGCGTCGTCATTGCGGCCGGCATGACTATCGGCACGCTGTTCACGCTGTTCGTGACGCCGGCGATGTACACCTACATCGCGCGCGAGCACCAGCACGACGCCGACGCCGTGCAGGCGCCGTCCGCCGCGCGGCCGGAACCCGCCGAATAGGTCGGCGAAATAGCTAGCCGACCAAGAGATCAAAGATGATCTTGGCGTTGAGCGCGATCACGACGATCGCGACCAGCACCGCAAGCGCTGTGACCCAGCGCGGCGCGACGAGCACGCCCATTTTGCGCTTGTCCGCGGTGAACATGACGAGCGGCACGATCGCGAACGGAAGCTGCATCGAGAGGATGACCTGGCTGAGAATGATCAGCCTGCCGGTGCCAGCCGCCCCATAAAGCGCGATGCTGATGACCGCCGGGATAATGGCGAGCGAGCGCGTGGCGAGCCGGCGGGCCCAAGCGGGCAGGCGCACGTTGATGAAGCCCTCCATGACGATCTGGCCGGAGAGCGTCGCCGTCACGGTCGAGTTCAGGCCGCAGCACAAGAGCGCGATGCCGAATGCGGTCGCCGCGGCGGCCGAGCCGAGCAGCGGCGTCAGCAGCTTCTGCGCATCCCCGAGATCGGCGACGTTGTACTCGCCGGCCTTGTGGAACGTGGCGGCGGCGAGGATCAGGATCGAGGCGTTGACGAGCAGGGCAAGCATCAGCGCGATCGTAGAATCGATGGTCGCGAATTTGATCGCCTCGCGCTTGGCCGGGATCGTGTCGGCGACCATGCGCGTCTGCACGATCGAGGAGTGCAGGTAGAGGTTGTGCGGCATGACGGTCGCGCCGAGGATGCCCATCGCGAGGTAGAGCATCTCCGGGTTGCGCACGATCTCGACCGTCGGGGCGAAACCGAGGATCACCTCGCGGATGTCGGGCCGCGCCATGCCGACCTGGATGGCAAAGCATGCGGCGATGACGAGCAGGGTCGTGACGACGAACGCCTCGATCCAGCGGAAGCCGAGGTTCTGCAAATAGAGGATCAGGAATACGTCGAGCGCGGTGATGAACACGCCGAGCTCGAGCGGAATGCCGAACAGGAGATTGAGGCCGATGGCGGTGCCGATGACCTCGGCGAGGTCGGTCGCGCAGATGGCGACCTCGGCCAGCAGCCAGAGGACGACGGCTACGGGCTTGGAAAACGAGTCGCGGCAGGCCTGCGCCAGATCGCGCCCCGTTGCGAAGCCGAGGCGCGCGCACAGCGCCTGCAAGAGGATCGCCATGAGGTTCGATAGAAGCGCGATCGAGAGCAACGCGTAGCCGAACTTCGATCCGCCGGCGAGCGAGGTCGCCCAGTTGCCGGGATCCATGTAGCCGACGGAGACGAGGTATCCCGGCCCCAGGAAGGCCAGGAGCCGGCGCCATCCGGTGCCGCTGACGGGGATCGAGCCCCATACCTCGCGCAGCGACGGCTGGCCCCGCTGGCGGCGCCAACCTGCGGGCAGCGCCTCGGCGGGGCGATCGATCACGTCGTGCATGAATGCGGCGTCCAAATTACTTGCAAATGATTTGCAACTGCAAATTAAGGTAAGCGAACCGTCACAGTCAATGGTCGACGTTCAACCTGCTGAAGAACCGGTATTTTTCTTGGCGAGTCACCGCGCCGGCAGCCCCAGGCAGGAAATGCGAATCGGGGAACTGACCGTTTCAAGCCGCGCGCCGGCGGCTCGCGATGTCGGCCGGGGGCACCGACGAGCGGTCCGACGGCGCCTCGAAGCGCCCGTAACGCAGCGCGAGCGTCGGCAGCACCAGGAGATTGAGCGCCATCGAGGTCAGGAGCCCGCCGACGATGACGAGTGCCATCGGCCCTTCGATCTCGCGGCCGGGCTCGTTCATGCCGAGAGCGAGCGGCAGCAGGCCGAGGGCGGTCACGATTGAGGTCATCAGGATTGGCGCCAGCCGGTCGCCCGCGCCTTTGACCGCCGCTTCCGGGCCCCAGGCCACGCCTTCCTCGCCGACGAGATGCTCGAAGTGCGAGATCATCATGATCGAGTTGCGCAGCGTGATGCCGAACAGCGTGACGAACCCAACCATCGAGCCGAGCGTCAGCACGCCGCCCGTCGCAAATACCGCGAGCACACCGCCGACGAGCGCGAACGGCATGTTGGCGAGCACCAGGAGCACGTTGCGCCAACTTCCGGTGACGACCGCCAACAGCATGATGATGCCGAGACCCGCGACCCCTGAATTCATGAGCAGATTGCGCCGCGCCTCCGCCTGCGCTTCCGCCGAGCCGGCGAACTCCAGATGCACGCCGTGGGGAAGCTGCACGTGCGCCATCTCCTCGCGCGCCTGCTTCACGAAAGAGGTGACGTCGCGGCCGATGACGTTGGCGGTGACCGCCTGCACGCGCTGGCCGCCGAGATGCTGCACCTGGTAGCGGCCGGCGGTCTGGTAGACATCGGCGATCTGGTGCAGCGCCACGAACGTGCCCGCCGGCGTGCGCAGCGGCAGCTCGGCGACCTTGGAGACGCTGTTGCGGCTCTGCTCGTCGAGCATCGTGATGACGTTGAAGACGCGATTGCCCTCGTAGCTTTGGCCGACGATGTCGCCCTGGTAGGCGGCGCGCAGCATGTTCAGGACGTCAACCGAATCGAGCCCCCAGCGCTCGAGGTCCGCCTTGCGCTGGCGGATGGTGAGCTGCGGCATGCCCGGCGGCGATTGTAGCTGGACCTCGGTCGCGCCCTGGACCTCGCTCAACTCGCGAGCGACCGAGCGCGCCGCCTCGTCGAGCGCATCGAGATCGTTGCCGTAGATGTTGACGATGACGGACGCGGTGTAGCCCGAGAGAGATTCCTCAACCCGCTCGGTGAGGAATGGCTTCAACGCGAAGTTCACGCCCGGAAAGGTCGCGAGCACCTTGCGCATCGCCGCCTGCGCCTCATCCGATTCCGCTCCCGAAAGATCGCGCTTCAGGTCGACCTCGAACTCGCTGTAGTGCGTACCCCAGGTGTCGTCGGCCTTCTCCGCGCGCCCGATGCGCTGCGAGACGACGCGCACAAAGGGCAGCTCCAGCAGCGCATTGGTGACGAGCGTGCCGATGCGCTGCGATTCTGCGATCGAGGTGCCGGGCACGGCCGCCATGTGCAGGGTGAAGTGGCCCTCTTTGAGCTCCGGAAGGAAGCCCGCGCCGAAGAACGGCAGCGCCGCCAAACCCACCAGCGTAAAAACGAGCGCCCCCGCGATCGTCGTGCGCGGGCGCGCGATGATCCCCTGCAGCATGCGCTCGTAGCCCTTGCGCAGCCAACGGGTGACGGGCGGGTCGTCGGAAGCGCGCGCCATACCCTCGGGCTCCGTGGTCTTGGGCGCCAGCAGCATGCAAAGAGCCGGCGTCACTACGAGCGCAACAACGAGCGAGGCAAGGATCGCCAGCACGTAGGCGAGGCCGAGCGGGGCAAAGAAGCGCCCGGCGAGTCCGGGCAGCATCACCACCGGCAGGAACACCAGGATGACGGCGAAGGTGGCGTAGACGACGGCGCCGCGCACCTCGAGCGAGGCGTTGAGGATCACGTCCTCCGTCGGCAGCGGTACGGCCCTGCGCCGGTTCTCGCGCAGGCGCCGCGCGATGTTTTCTACATCGATGACGGCGTCATCGACGACCTCGCCGATGGCGATGGCGAGGCCGCCGAGCGTCATGGCGTTCAAGGTGGCGCCGAGCGAGTTCAGCACCACGATCGCCGCCAGCAGCGACAGCGGAATCGCCATGCACGAGATGGTGGCCGTGCGCAAATCGAACAGGAAGAGGATCAGCACGACCACGACCAGCACGCCGCCGAGCAGCAGCGACTTTTGCACGTTGCGCGTCGAGATGCCGATGAAATCCGCCGGTCGGAACAGGTCGGCGCGCAGCTCCACGCCTTCCTTCTGGATCACGGGCTTCAGGTCGGCGAGCGCGTCCTCGATGCGTTCGCTGACGTCGATCGTATTGGCCCCGAGCTGACCCGACACAAGCAGCACCACGCCGGGCTTGCCTTGTACCGCGGCGCCGCCGATCGCCGGCTCAGGCGCGTTCACGACGTCGGCCACGTCCTTCAGGAGGACGCTCGAGCCGCCCGAGCTCGCCACCACCGTCCGCGCCACATCCTCGGGATCGATCGACTGGCCCTCGGACTGAAACACGATGCGCTGGTTGTTGGTCTCGATGAAGCCGGCGCCCGTTACGGCGGTCGCCTTCTTGGCGGCTGCCAGCACGTCATCGAAAGCGAGGTTGTAGCGCACCAGCTCGTCGGGGTGGACCTGCACCTGGATCGAGCGCACGTCGCCCCCGAACACGGCAACCTTGGCGACGCCCGGCACCGCGAGCAGCCGCAGCCGCAGGGTCCAGTCGGCAAGCGTGCGCAGGTCCATGAGCGAGCGCTTCTCGGAGGTGAGGCCGAGCACCAGCACGGTCGACGAGGAGGAGGTCAGCGGCGTCATGGTCGGCGCGGCGACGTTGGAGGGAAGCTGGCGCGCGGCCTCGGCAAGGCGCTCGCCCACCACCTGGCGGTCGCGATAGATGTCGCTCTCGGGACGGAAGATTATGGTGACGACGGAGAGGCCCTGGATCGAGGAGGAGCGCAGCGATTGCACGGCGGGCACGCCGTTGATGGCGTTCTCGATCGGCTGCGTCACCAGGATTTCGACCTGCTCGGCCGTCAGCCCCGGCGCCTCCGTCTGGATGCCGACCTGCGGCGGGGCGAACTCCGGAAACACATCGTACTTGGCGCGCGTGACCGACAGCGTCCCGTAGCCGAGCAGCACGAGCGCGAGCGCCACGAGGACGCCGCGGAAGCGGATGGCGAAGCCGATGACCGCAGCTTGGAGGCCGCCCGGAGGGGCTGCAATCGGTGCGGACGACGGCATCAGTCGTTATCTCCGCCGACCTGGATCTGCGCGCGGAACTCCTCCGACAAGAGAAGCTGCGCCGCCTTGGTGACGATCTGCGGCGGATCGTCGGCCTCGCCGAACGCGTGCACGGGAAC
>JRHI01002525.1_pt1 | contig 12394 bp, 8 predicted proteins | sample 215371 | NCBI WGS metagenome assembly JRHI01 (sample SAMN02929681, study PRJNA255918) | sediment metagenome | biome: cave system; feature: Ice Cave; material: Sediment; isolation source: sediment from deep within a dark volcanic ice cave with no known source of... ...
GTCTAAGGTCGAGTGACGGTACGTGAACTCCGGCAACGTAAAAGTTTGCAGCTCTTGACCCGCCTGCACGATTTCAATCCGGCGCACCAGAGCGCCGATCTCCACGTTGGTGCCGGCATTCATACGTACAGCGCCGCCGATCGTACCGGGAATGCCGACCAGCGCTTCGGCACCGCCCAAGCCATGCTTGGCCGCCTCGCGGCACACCGCAACGATGGGCGCCGCCGCGCCTGCGCGTACGATCGTGTCCTGCACGCCGATCGTGGTGAAAGCGCCGGCTAAGCGTAGCACGATTCCGCCAAACCCTTCGTCTCGGACTAAAACATTGCTGCCCAATCCGAGAATGGTCCAAGCGACATCCCGCGCATTGCAATATTTCAACAGCGCGACGAGCGTCGCGACATCCTGGATCGTCGCGAACGCCGCTGCCGGACCACCGACGCGCATCGAGGTCTTCGGAGCAAGCGGTTCGTCAAAGCGGACGCTCGCGGCGAGCAGCTGCGCAAGCTCCGTTCGATCACCGCCGGATAAGAGGCGCCCGGGGACTGAAGATCCTGCACCTACCACGGAAGATGTCGTTTGAAAGACGCCGCTTTACAGCGACGCAACGCCCGCGTCAGCCGCGGAAAGTCCGGCGGCTAGCTCGTGTGCTACGCCCCCGATGTCTCCTGCGCCCAGCGTCAGGACGAGATCGCCCGACTTGATCGTGCGTTGCAGGTACGCGAGCACGTCGGCGGGTTTGGGCAGATGGGTAACAGGTTTGTCCGCATCGAGGTCGCGGATGAAATCGGCGATGGACTCCGCGCGAACTCCCGGCAGCGGCATTTCGCCCGCGGGATAAATGTCGGTTATGATGACGTCGTCGGCGCGCAACAACGCGCGCGCGAAATCGCGCATCAGATATGCGGTGCGGCTGTAGCGGTGCGGTTGAAAAGCGACCAGGATACGGCCCTGCCAGTACGCGCGGGCAGCGGCGATCGTCTCTTGCACGGCGGTTGGATGATGCGCATAGTCATCGACCACCATGATCGAATCGCTCTCGTATAAGACTTGAAAGCGCCGTGCGACACCCCGGAAGCGGGCGAGTGCGCGCGCGATCGCGTCAAATGTCACGCCGAAGCGCAGCCCCACTGCGACCGCAAACAGCGCGTTCGAAATATTGATGATCCCGGGCACGCGCAACATCACCTCGCCGATCGGGAACGTGCCGCTGTGCACCGTGAATGAGGAACCAAAGTCCGCCAGCTCGTACTGCGTGGCGCGGATGTCCGCCATGGCATCGAAACCCGCGGTTATGGTGGCCGGATCGCCGAGCAAACTTGGCGATCGGCGGAAGCGCCGCAACAATTCTGCCACCGCCGGGCAGTCTGCGGATGCGATGATACACCCCGCGGCCGGCACGCGCTCGATAAATGAGGAAAAGGTTTCGATGAGGTGCTCGAGATCGCGATAATATCCGAGATGATCGTTTTCGATATTCGTCACAACGGCGCAGGTGGGGCTGAGCCGCAGGAACGATGCGTCGCTTTCGTCGGCTTCGGCGACGACGATGTCGCCCGCACCCAAGCGCGCGTTCGCACCCAGGTCGTTCACTTCGCCGCCGATGAGCACCGTCGGCGCGAGTCCGCCGGCGTCCAGCACGGAGGCTATCATCGAGGTGGTCGTCGTCTTGCCGTGCGTGCCCGAGACCGCAATGCCTTTCTTGTCGGCCATGATTTCGGCGAGCATTTCGGCGCGCTGCATAACGCGCACGCCCGCGCGTTGCGCAGCTAACACCTCGGGATTATCCGGCGGAATGGCGGACGAAATCACGACGGCGTCCGCTCCCTTTATGTTTGCAGATCCGTGGCCCAAGGTGACGGTGGCCCCCAATCCGCGCAACTTTTCGAGGGTTCCGTTGATCTTGAGGTCTGAGCCGGAGACGGTGACGCCGAGCGCGATCAGCACGCGCGCGATCGCGCTCATGCCGATGCCCCCAATGCCTACGAAATGTACGTGGCGATGGTTATATTTCATCGTTTTCGATCACTTTGGCTGTTGCAAACACTGGCCCTCTGCATGAAGTATCGGCGCCATATTTTACCCACATTCGCTGCCTCAATCACACTACGCCGCATTGTTTTCGGCCGCGCCTATGCTCCCGAGAGCAGGCGTTCGACCATCGCATTTACCGCGCGCGGGTGAGCCAGGCGCAGCAACGCTTTGTGCATCGCGGTGAGCTTCTCTGGTTCGGCCGTGTCCATGAGCAGCCAGTACAGTGAATCCGGCGAGAGCAGTGCGTCTTGTACGGTCAGCGCAGCGCCGTGATCCACCAGATAGTCGGCGTTAGCGCGCTGATGGTCCTCGGCGGCATGCGGGTAAGGCACTAAGATGCATGGCAGTCCCACCGTGCAGAGTTCGGCCAGCGTCGATGCGCCGGACCGGCAAACGGCGAGATCTGCGGCCCAATACGCAAGCGGCATACTGTCGAGGTAGGGCAGCACCGTGTAGTGGTTGGCGTTGGAATCGGTTTTTCGCTCGGCCGACATCCACTCGAAATCCCTGACTCCCGTGACATGCAAGATTTGCCAATTCTCGGGCAAACGCCGGCGCGCCGCCATGCCGCTGACTGCCACGTTGAGGCTGCGCGCGCCCTGGCTGCCTCCGAAAGTAAGGATAGTAAAACGATTCGGATCGAGCCCCAAGCTGCGGCGAGCGTCGGCCTTTGACATGGCGGTGTAGAGCTCGCGGCGAACGGGGACGCCGGTCAATCGAAACTTCTCTTTGAAGTGGCGTGAAGTATTGGATTCGGGATATGCTCCCCACACCTCATCTGCGAGCCGCGCCAAACGGCGGTTTGCGTAACCCGGCTGGAGGTTTGGCTCGAGCAGCACAATCTTCAGATTTGGCAATATCTTCATGCGCCGCAGCAACGCGCCCGCCAGAACGGCTGCCGCGCACGCATAGCCACCGCCGCCGACGATCACATCCGGCTTGAACTTCTTGACGATCGGCACGGCGCGCACCGTCGCCGCCGTGTTCGCCGCTATGCTCCCCGCTGACTCGAACAAAGTTTTTCTGCCCAACGGTTTGCTCTCGATCGTGACATAGGGAATTCCGTCGCGTTCGAGCAGCTGCTGATCCATGTTGCCGCGTGCGCCCACGAACAGCACCTCATGCGGGCGGGATCTTGCCGGCTTAGTAACAACGCCACGATGTGGATCGACCGTGGCCGCCTGCCCTATCGGGGAGATGCAATCGCCGGAAGCATCTTCGTGCAGTAACGTTCGCGCCAACGAAAGGATGGGATAGAGATGACCGCCCGTTCCGCCACCCGTGAACAAGATGCGCATCAGGACGCTTTCCTACGCGCCGACTCGAGGGTCGCGGCTGCGCGCTTGCGACCGCGCGAAACGCTTGCCAGCAGACCGACGCCGAACAACGTCGTCGCAAGCGAGGTCCCGCCGTAGCTGATAAAAGGCAGCGGTACGCCTGTGACTGGCCATGAGGACGTCACCACGCCCACGTTGATGAACGCCTGCAAAACGATCGAGGTCGTGATGCCGATCGCGAGATAGAAACCGAATCGGTCCTCGGCTTGCATGGCGATGCGGATCCCGCGATAGGCGAAGGCCAAGAACAGCGCGAGCACTGCAGCAGTGCCCACAAATCCGAGTTCTTCGCCGATGATCGAAAAAATAAAATCGGTATGTTGGGCGGGAAGGTACCCGAATTTCTGACGGCTCTGACCCAGTCCCAATCCGAACAGCCCACCCGAACCGAGCGCGTACAACGACTGGATGATGTGATAACCGCTGCGCAACGGATCCTTGAACGGATGCGCAAACGCCAAGAAGCGATCGCGCCGGTAAGGACTTGCGTAGATGAACGCAAGCAGCGCAGGCACCGCGACGGCAACTTCGATCGCTAGATGCGTGAGCCGAGCTCCCGCGACGAACAGCATCACGAAGGCCGTCAACAAGAACATCGAAGCGGTCCCTAAGTCAGGCTCGCGCATGACGAGCGCGAAACATATCGCGACCCAGAGCAAAACCGGAAAGCCGGCTTGTTTGAAAGAGCGCGCGCCATCGGAGCGTGCGCTCAACAGAGCCGCCATAAAAATGAGCAAGGCGAGCTTGGCGAACTCCGAAGGTTCGAACGACAGAAAACGCAGCGATATCCAGCGGCGAGCGCCGCCCTCTATGGAGCCCACGTGCGGCAGCAGCACCGCCATGAGCAAGGCGACGGCCACCCCCAAGATAAACGGCGCCGCCGGACGCAGCCGTGCATAGTCGAGACGCGTGCCAATGACGAGCGCAATGATGCCGATCGCGGCCCAGACGAGTTCTCGTTTGAGATAGTACGCGGCATCGTGAAATTGCGTGTACGCCACCGCGGACGACGCCGAGAAGACCATCACGATGCCGATGGTGGTGAGCAAACCGGCAATGACCAGCACTCCGACATCCGGCGAGCGGCGTTCGATCACGAGGCTGCCATCCCGGTGCGATCGCCTTGGCTGCGCGCGAGCTCGGCAAAGGCTTCGCCGCGCTGCTCCGCGTTCGCAAACATGTCGAAAGAAGCGCAGCCTGGTGACAGCAGCACCACGTCGCCGGCCACGGCTGATTGCCGAGCCATCTCAACTGCCTCTGCGAGGGTGTGCGCAAAACGGACCTCTGCGCCGGTTAGATGCGCCGCGATCTCGGTAGCCGCCTCACCGATCAAAATAACGAGCTTGGCGCGTTGCGAAGCAGCCTTAGCGAATTGTGCGAAGTCCGTCTTCTTGCTTTTGCCGCCTGCGATAAGGATGATAGGCGCGTTGAACGCTTCCAGCGCTTTCACCGCGGCGTCGGGATTGGTGGCTTTGCTATCATCTATCCAGGTGATGCCGCGGTCTTGCCTGACGACGGTCAAACGATGAGGAAGCGGTTCAAAACTAGCCAGACCTTCGCGCAAAGCTTCGAGGTTCGCGCCGGCGCTCAGGCTTGCAAGCCCAGCGGCAAGCGCATTCTGAACGTTGTGCATGCCGCGCAAACGTAGCGCCGCGACCGGCAAGAGCGGCTCGAGGTGGGAATTGATGCGCAATGCCAGGTGATCCGATGCAAGCGTTGCCGTGAGCCGGGTGTCGTTTGGATCGAGGCCAAACCACAGCGCTTTGGCGTGCAGGCTCTGGCCGGCGTGGTGGTTGAGATCGGCGCAGTACGGATCATCGGCGTTACCGACAAACGTGTCCTCGGGTGTTTGGTTTGCAAAGATGCGGTATTTGGCCTCGGCATATTCTTTCATCGAGGCATAGCGGTCGAGATGGTCCGGAGATATGTTGAGCAGCACGCTCACGCGCGGCGCAAATGCGCGAATGCCTTCCAGCTGGAAGCTGGAGACCTCAGCGACAACCCAGTCGTCCGCACCCGCAACGGCGGTTTCACGCACCAGCGGGTTACCGATGTTCCCGCCCACTCGCACGCCCTTGCCTGCGGTGCGTAAGATGTGGCCGATGAGCGCCGTAGTCGTCGACTTGCCTTTGCTTCCTGTTACGGCGATGATCGGGGCCTTCGAAATTTGAAAGGCGAGTTCGATTTCCGAAAACAGGGCGAGCCCGGCGTTCGCAATTCGCTGAACGGCGGGATTTGTGGACGGCACTCCGGGAGAGATGATGGCGAATTTCACTGCCGCGGCAGTGTGATCCAGTTCTTGCGGTCCGATAAGCTCTATCCCCAGTTGGGCAAGGCTGCGGCGTTCTTCCGCAAGCTGGTGAGCAGGTTTGTCATCGTACGCAAAGACGTTAATGTGTCTGCCGCGTAACACTTCCGCGGCCGCTAATCCGCTGCGGCCGACGCCCAAGACCAACGCAGCGCCGCCGGATTGCAACAGGTCAGTCAAGCTGTTCACGATGCGGCACCCCGGCCGCTACTCGCCCATGCAGCCAGCCAAGTCGCTGCCGCACACAGCGTCTGCACGAGCACAAATGTCGTCGTGACCGCAGTTTCGCGCCAACCGCCTAGTTCGAAGTGATGGTGCAGCGGACTCATGCGGAAGATACGCCTGCGCAGCGTCTTGAAACTGGCGACTTGCAGTATCACGGACAGGGCTTCGAACACGAAGATCGCGCCGAAGAACGGCAGCAGCAGCAGCTCGTGAGATTGGATAGCCAACCCAGCGAGCAACGCACCTAAGGCCAATGAACCGGTGTCACCCATGAAAATGCGCGCCGGATGCCGGTTGAACCATAAGAAGGCGACGCAAGCCCCCAGCACCGCCACACCTATGCCGTTTGGTGATGAAACCGCGCCGCGCAGCGGCAGCTGCAACACGAACAGCGTCGGAATCACCGTGCCTGTCGCTAATCCGTCCAAGCCGTCGGTGAGATTGACTGCGTTGGCTGTCCCCACGATCGCCAGTACGCTCAACACCGCCCAAGCGCCGGTTGCGAGATCTATTGTGCCGCCAAACCAGAGCAGTGTGGAGCTGTGAGGATCGATCCGGTTCAGCCACGTTACGTAGAGCACCGCGGCAATCGCGATGAGGATGAACTTCGCGCGCGCCCGCAGCCCTAAAGAGCGGCGTGCCCGCAAAATCAACATATCATCGGTGAAGCCGATCGCAGCCGCAACCAATACCAGACACAGCAGCGGCAAATCACGCGTCCCTGCGCCCGAGATGACAAAGCCGAGCAGGGCCGCTCCTGCGAAGGCCAACCCGCCAAGCGTCGGCGTGCCTTGTTTGACGGAGTGGCTTTTCGGCGCGTCTTCGTAGATCTGTTGGCCGGTCTGCTGGCGGCGCTGGCGAGCGATGAGCAGCGGCACCAGAGCCATGCACACGACCACTCCGCCAACAAAACAGAAGATGAGCGCGAGTGTCAATGCGTGCCCTGCAGCAACGGCGAAGCTGCCGGCGCATCGTGCTCGGGCCTATATTTCAATATCACGACCGGTGTCTGCTCATCTGCATTGCCGGCTGGATTCGAGAGCAAACAGCGGCGCACGGCTTCGCAATCAACTCTGCTGCTCGCGCCCAAGATTTCGGCTTTGCCCAAGTCGTTTGCATCCACGACGCAAGCATGTGCGCTGCACGCCTGGGCGATCGCCTCGGCTACTTGCGCCGGCTGCTTGGGGCCGAGCACTATGTGCCGTTCGTAAGGCGGCATCGTGCCCGTGTAGCCGTCGATTTCGGCGACAGCGGAACCTAAGATGCGATAGAAGTCGCCGCGCCGTCCGATAATTCTTCCGGCTGCGCCAACTGCCGCTGCCGCCAACACTTTCCAAGTTCCGGCGTTCTCCAGGACGAGCTGCATTGATTCGGGCTGATTGACGGAAGCGTATGAGCCAGCGCGGCGGGCGAGCAAACGTGCGAGCTTGCTAGGGCGGATCGCTTCGGCGCGAATGGACCGGCCTTGAGCGATTGCAACCGCGGTTTCCGACACGCACACGACGTCGTCCGTTCGCAGCATGCCCTGTAAGCAGCGCCGGAGCATTTCCGGCAGATCCTCGCCTTCTCTAATGAGGGGAGTACGCACCGGGATGGCCACGATACGCCGCGGCAATGCCGGCAGTGCTAAGGTGAAAGCATGGCTGCTCACAATGCCATACTCCCCCGCGGCAGCAGAGCATTGAGAATTTCCTCCATGTGCTGCACGCGTGAACCTTTGAGCAGCACGCAGTCGTCCGTACCTACCAGTGCGCGCAAGCGTTCGCTGACCTCGGCGTTCGTCTCAAAAGCGTGCACTGCATCGGCGGGCATCCCAGCCGTCCGGGCGCCATGCGCCAGTGCTTGGGCGTGCTCGCCACCGCAAAAAAGAATGTCGACCCCGCTGCGCGCAGCCGCCGCGCCCGTCGTCTCGTGGTGCTCGTGCGCGCTTGGTCCCAGTTCAGCCATACTGCCGAGCACGGCGATATGACGCGAACCAGGGAGTTGCTGGAACGCTGCCAATGCATGTCTGACGGACGTTGGGTTCGCGTTGTAAGCATCGTACACTATCGTTGCGCCGTGGGGCCCGTGATGAAGTTCAAACCGTCCGGCAGGCAAGCGCAGATCGCCAAAGGCGGCAGTTGCTTCTGCCAAACTCAGACCGCACGATATAGCGGCCCCGCAAGCCAGCAACGCATCTCGCAGCGTATGCTCGCCCAGCAGCCGCCAGCCGGCGAAAACGTGCGAGGCGCCCAGCGTGAGCGGCACTCGCTCATCGCGCGGCGCGCCGGCTTCTAACATGATGCCCGCCGTCGTCGGATCGCCGCACAGTCGCACCCAGATGGTCTTGGTTTCCAGCTGCGCCTCGGCAGCGAGCATTCTCGACCAGCTGTCGGCTGCGTTGCAGACCGCTTGCGCACCGTCGCCGAATATCGCGAATTTTGTGCGTGCCAGCTGCTCTTGGTCTCGAAAGAATTCCAGATGCGCTTCGCCGATGTTGGTCAGCACGCCCACATGCGGCTGCGCGATCTCGACTAGCTCGGCGATCTCGCCGGGATGACGGGCCCCAAACTCAAAGACAACGACCTCGAGACCTTCGTGGAGCGCGTAGCACAATTTGGCGACACCCAATTCGTTGTTTTCGTTGCCCGGCGTCACCGCGACCCGCTTGTGCGGCGCCAAAAGCTGCACAGTCATTTCTTTCGTAGTCGTCTTGCCCGTACTGCCCGTCACCGCGACGACGCGCCCCTGGAACTCCCGCCGCGCTGCTGCGGCGCCTGCAAGGTACGCGTGCTTCACATCGTTGACGCGGATGAACGGCACCGAGCTGGCGTGCGGCGCTTTGCGATCGTCATCAACGACCACTGCCGCACAGCCGCGACTCAGCGCCTCGCCAATATAATCGTGACCGTCAAAATTATCTCCCCGCAGGCAGAAAAAAACCTCGCCGCTCTTAAGCGTCCGCGAATCGGTGCTTGGAACAAACGATTCTCGCACGTGTTTGGCGTCGGCGAGAAAACGGCCGCCGCAGGCGTCGAGGAAACCCGCAAACGTCAGCGGCATGGTGCGATCGCGCGAATGGCTTCTTGTGCTACCTGCATGTCCGAATAGGGGATGCGTTCGTCTCCCACGATTTGATAGGCCTCATGACCCTTGCCCGCGATCACCACGACGTCGCCGGCTCCTGCGCTGCGAATCGCTTCTTGGATCGCTGACGTGCGATCGCGAATGACCGTATGTTCGGCTCGTCCGGTCCGCATGCCCGCAATGATTTCGCGGATGATCGCATCCGGATCTTCGTGGCGCGGGTTATCTGTGGTGACGATGACGTAGTCGGCGAGTTGCGCTGCGATGGCACCCATCAACGGGCGCTTACTGCGATCGCGATCGCCGCCGCAGCCAAAAACGCAAAGCAAACGCTTTTGCGCGGCTGCGCGTGCGGCCACTAGCACGCGTTCCAGGCCGTCGGGCGTGTGCGCGTAGTCTATATACACGGTCGCATCGCCGGCTTGCAAGGGCACCATGCGGCCCGGCACCTCGCGCACGCTTTCCACGCCTTGGGCCATTGCCTCAACGTCGATATCGAGCGCACATGCGGCAGTCAACGCTGCGAGCGCATTGCTCACATTGAACGAGCCGGGCAGATTCAGCACGAACGGCGCCGGTCGTAAGCTGCGCACCGTGAACTGCGAACCGCGTGGCCGCAGGATCACATCGGTCGCGTTGAACAGCGCAGCTGCATTGTTGATGCCGAAAGTCATCCGCCTGGGGAGCAGCGCTGCGAGCGCTTGGCCTTCAGGGTCGTCGAGGTTTAGCACCGCCGTGGCCGGCTCTTTCGTACGCGAGGCACTGTTGGGAAGAAATAATTTTCGCTTGGCAGTCCGGTATGATTCAAAGTCTCCATGAAAATCCAAGTGATCTTGCGTCAGGTTTGTGAACACGGCCACCTTGAATTCCACGTCGTCGACACGATGCAGTTCCAGCGCATGGCTGGATACCTCCATCACCGCTCCCTGCGCACCGGCGTCGCGGCACTCGGCGAGCCAGCGTTGAATTTCATCGGCAAAGGGAGTCGTGTTGACAAGCTCGTGGCGCAGGGCGCCGTCGAGATACGCACCCAGAGTCCCTGAGAGCCCGTAGCGCAGCCCCGCCGCGCGCGCGATTGCTTCGATAAGAAAAGCGGTTGTCGTTTTGCCGTTCGTTCCGGTCACGCCCAGGCACGCGAGCTGCCTGCTAGGATGATCGAAGAACTCTGCTGCAACCGGTGACAGTGCCGCCAGGGGGTCGATGACGAGTGCGAGGGTCGCCGAACTTGGCAAATCGACTGCGCGCCGCGCCACGACCGCGACCGCGCCCGCATCGACCGCCGCGCGGGCAAAATCATGCCCATCGGAGTGTTGCCCGCGGAGACAAAAAAAGAGCGCACCGGGTTGCGCGTTACGGGAATCAGTGGTAAGAGACGTGACGGTGGCGTTGGGGTTGCCGCGGATCTGAGATGGAATACCCTGCAGTAGCCGCGCGACCGGCACTCCTGGCGTCGCTCGCATCAGTGCGGTCTTCGCGCAACGCCTGCGTGCTCTCCCGCCGGGGTGCTCTCTTGTGACGTTTCTTGGGGCGTGAGCAACTCAGCGGCGCGGCGCGGCATGATGCGCTCTCGCCACAGCACTTGCCGCGCTAGCTCGCGAAAGGCCGGCGCCGCCACGATGCTTCCATAGTAGTAGCCCTTGGGGCGATCTATTTTTACGAGCACCACGTATTGGGGCTGGTCAGCCGGCACGATCCCCACAAATGATGCCGTGTAAGCGCCCGGCACGTACGAACCGTCGATGACCATTTGTGCGGTTCCGGTTTTGCCGGCAAGCGCATATCCCGGGATTGAAACGCCTTTAGCGGTACCGCGATGGACCACATCGCGTAATATCGCGAGCAGCGCAGCAGCCGTTTGCGAGCTTATGACACGGCGGACGACGTGTGGATCGTAGCGAGCGAGCACGCGCCCGTCTGGGGCGATCACGGAGCGCACGATGAGCGGGCGCATCAAGAGGCCGCCGTTCGCAATGACGCAGTACGCGCGGGCAAGTGCAAGCGGCGTCACGGAAACGCCCTGACCGAAACCTATGGTAGCGAGCCGCGAACCCCACCAATTATCGGGCGTGCCTACGATTCCGGGGCTTTCACCCGGCAGATCTATGCCGGTGGGTTCGTCGAAGCCGAAGCGTTGGATGTACGAGAACATCGTCGTTTTACCGACGCGCAAGGCTACTTGCGCAGCGCCCACGTTGTGCGAAAATGCGACGATGTCATCGAGGGTTTCCCGGGCTCGGCCGGAGGCCATCAACCCGTCGTCCGCGTTGTGTATCACTCGCTGGCCGACTTCTATTTGATCGCGCGCTGCGAACGTGTCGTCTAAACCGACCCTGCCTGAATCGAGCGCCGCGGCCGCCGTGATCAATTTGAAAGTTGAGCCGGGCTCGTAGGGATCGGTGATCGCTTGATTGCGCCGCGCGATCTCACTGTACGCTGCAAAATGGTTCGGGTCGAAATTCGGGGAGTTCGCCAGCGCCAACACTTCGCCGGTCTGCGCGCGCATGATAATGGCTGAGCCGCCGGCGGCCGCATAACGCGCTACGACCGTCCGCAAGATATCGTCTGCGGCGAACTGCAGTGTTCGATCGATCGTCAAAATCACGCTGGCGCCCGCTTGTGCGGGCTCGACGGTGCGCCGGCCAAATGGTATGGGCCTTCCGCCAGCGTCAGTTGCCTGCGTGACGAGTCCCGGCCGCCCTCGCAGGGCGGCGTCAAATTCATACTCGATGCCGGCCAAACCCTGGTCGTCGATGCCTGCGAAACCTACCACGCTTGATCCGATGCGCATTTGCGGAGCGACCCGGCGCCCGGCTGGTTCCTCCTCAGTGCCGACGCCGTCCGGATCTATAGCGGCTACTTTTTTGGCTATGGCTTGTGGAATATTGCGCGCCAAGTACTGACGTTGGGTTGCGCCGCGCAGCTTTGATTCGAGCGTCTGCGGCGATAGCTGCAGGAGCGCCGCAAGCAGCAGCGCTTCCGCGTGGGGGTGCGCAACTTTATTGGGATAGACGAAGACCGACGCCGACGGCAAACTGGTGGCAAAGACGTTGCCGAAGCGGTCAACGATATCGCCTCGCCGCGCATTGAGCGGAAAGCTCCCGAATTGCTCTTGGCCTGCATAGGCAGCGAGCCCCGCGCCATCGCGCACCTGCACCAAAAAAAGCCGCACGCCTAGCAGGCCTGCGATCACAAAAAAAGCCCAAAAGGTAACCAGCGCCCGAATGACGAGCTTCGACCGCTCTTTGTCTTTCATGCGATCGAGCTTTTTTGAGGCGGTGCGCTTGGGACGCAACCCTATCGGGCGCTGAGCCAGCGTGTCATGCTGACAATGCGATCCAAAAAGGCCGCTCGCCGCTGCTGCGGTCGAATCGCAAGGGGCGCCGCGATAACGGCGACCTTGGCGGGGTTGGACATGTGCAGCTGC
>JRHI01002526.1_pt1 | contig 12390 bp, 10 predicted proteins | sample 215371 | NCBI WGS metagenome assembly JRHI01 (sample SAMN02929681, study PRJNA255918) | sediment metagenome | biome: cave system; feature: Ice Cave; material: Sediment; isolation source: sediment from deep within a dark volcanic ice cave with no known source of... ...
GTCCACGAACTGGCCGTCGGCCTGCCGACGGGCGCCAGCGCCGACGGCGACAAGGCGTTCCACCGCAAGACCGACGAGGCCAGCATCCTGGCCGACACCGGGGTCCGCCTGGTCCCGATCCGGAAGGCGACCATGACGCCCAACCTCTGGGCGGACAAGCTGGCACTCCGGGAGCACCGCGCGCGCATCGAGACGACCAACAGCCAATTGGAGGCGATGGGCATCCAGCAGCTTCATGCATGGACCAACCCCGGCTTCGCACTCAAGGTCCACGCCTCACGCTTGGCCCTCACCATCATCAACGCGCACTAGCACTCAGGATAACCTATGCCGGGCTCCCCGCCTGGGATCGGGGCTTGACGCGAGAATTCATCGCCTGTAGAATTTATCACATGCCGATTGGCGACGAGGCATGGAAGGGACAGACGGGGCGGCGGCCGGGCGAGAGCGGCACCCGAGAGGCGATCCGCGCGGCGGCGCGGCGCGGCTTCGCCGAGCGCGGCTACGACGGGGCGTCGATCCGGGCGATCGCGGCCGACGCGGCGGTCGACCCGGCGCTGGTCCACCACTACTTCGGGAGCAAGCGCCAGCTCTTTGTCGCCACCTTTGGGCTGCCGTTTGACCCTGCCGAAATGTTGCCAGCCCTCATCGCCCAGGACCCCGGCGCGGCCGGTGAGCGCCTGGCTCGTTTCTTTCTGACGATCCTGGAGGATCCCACCGGGCGCGAGCCAGTGCTGGCGATGGTCCGATCCGGAACCTCCGCATCCGGGGCCGCGATGCTCCGCCAGTTTATCGATCAGGCCATCGTCGCGGTCGGCCACATGCTCGGCACCAATCAGGCGGCTTTGCGCGCGACGCTGTGCGGCTCCCAGATGGCCGGATTGGCGATGGCCCGCTACGTCATCGGGGTCGAGCCGATCGCGTCGGCGTCGGTCGATCAGCTCGTGGCGGCCGTTGGCCCGACGCTGCAGCGCTATCTGACGGGCGACATTGGCGGAGGGGAGTGATGGACGATGCCGCCGTTCACGTCCATGGGCTGGTCGTCGTGCGCGGCGGCCGGCGAGTCCTGCACGGCGTCGACCTGGCGATCCCGCGCGGCGTGGTGGTCGGGCTGCTCGGGCCGAGCGGCTGCGGCAAGAGCACGCTGATGCGCGCGATCGTCGGCGTCCAGGTCGTCGCCGGCGGGACGGTCGAGGTGCTCGGACTACCGGCGGGCGCGCCGGGGCTCCGGCGGCAGGTCGCCTACGTGACGCAGGCGCCGTCTGTCTACGCCGACCTGACGACGCGGGAAAACCTCCGGTTCTTCGCGCGCGTGCTCGGCGTCGAGTCGTCGCGCGTCGAGCGGGCAATCGAGACGGTCGGGCTCGCCGACCACGCCGATCGCCCGGTCGGTCGGCTCTCGGGTGGCCAGCGTGCGCGCGCCTCGCTCGCTACCGCGCTCCTCGGCGAACCCGAGGTGCTCGTGTTGGACGAGCCGACGGTCGGTCAGGATCCGGTGCTGCGCCACGAGCTCTGGCTCCACTTCCGCGCGCTGGCCACCGCGGGCGCGACGCTCCTGGTCTCGAGCCATGTGCTGGACGAAGCGGAGCGCTGCGACTGGCTCATCCTCATGCGGGAGGGCCGCATCCTGGCGGCCGACCGACCCGACGCGCTTCGCGCGCGGACCGGCGCGCGCGACATGGAGGAAGCGTTCCTCAACTTGGCCGGTTCGACGGAGGAGATGACCGGATGACCCCGTCGATCACCGTCGCCGTCGCGACGCGCGTCCTGATCCAGATCCGCCGCGACCCCCGGACGATCGCGCTCGTCGTCCTCGCACCGGTGCTGCTGGTGACGCTTTTCAAGTATGTCCTGGAGAGCCAGTCCGCCACGTTCCAGCGGGTCGGTCTGCCGCTCGTCGGGATCTTTCCGCTGGTCTCAATGTTCCTGGTGACCTCGATTACGATGCTGCGCGAGCGGACCACCGGCACGCTCGAACGGTTGATGACGATGCCGCTCGCCAAGCTCGACATCCTCTTCGGCTATGCCGCCGCCTTTACGCTCGTCGCGCTCGTTCAGGTCGGCGTCGTCTCATTCGTCGCGATCGGGCTGCTCGGTCTGCAGGTGACCGGCTCGGTGGCACTGGCCGTGGCGCTGGCCGTCCTCAACGCGATCTTCGGCATGGCACTCGGACTGTTCATCTCGGCGTTCGCGACGACCGAGTTCCAGGCGGTGCAATTCATGCCGGCCTTCCTGATGCCGCAACTCGTCCTTTGCGGCCTCTTCGCGCCGCGCGCTGCGATGGCGACGGTGCTCCGCTGGGTCGCCGACGTGCTGCCGATGACGTACGCCTACGATGCCCTGCATCGTGTCGCGACGTCGGCGGAGGTAAGCGCGCGGATCACGCTGGATGCGGGCGTGGTCGTTGGGGCATCGTTGATCGCGTTGACCCTGGGCGCCGCCACGCTGCGGCGGCGGACCCCGTAGGTCATCGTCCACGCCGATCTCCTGCCAGGCGGCTGCCCGCCGCCCGCGTCCCCTCCCCTCCGGTCGAGACCGGGAGGGTATCACCTTCTCCGACGATTCCTGCGCGCACCCGCCGGCGCCTGCCTCATGCGGTCACGGACGACCCTGGGCCGAGGTGGCTGAGCGACTGGCCAACCGCAATCGTGTTGCGGGAGACGGCGACGTCGAGGACGGAGATGCCGGGGTGGGCAAGGAGCTGGCGGAGCGCGCCGCCGACCTCGGCGTTGCGCTCGACGCGCAGCCCGAGACCGCCGAAGGCTTCCGCGTACCGCACGAGATTCGGACTCCACAGCTCGGTGCCGGCGACGCGGCCGGGGTAGGCGCGCTCCTGGTGGAGGCGGATGGTGCCGTAAAGCGCGTTGTTGAAGACGACGCAGGTCACGCGCAGACCGAGCTGGGCGGCGACGGCAAGCTCGCTGGCGGTCATCAGGAATCCGCCGTCCCCGGCCAGCGCGACGACGGGGACGGCATTCGCAGAGACGAGAGCGGCGGCGACCGCGGCAGGCACCGCGTAGCCCATTGCGCCGGAGGTCGGTCCCAGGAACGTCCCCGGCTGCCGAAAGCGATAGTAGCGGGCGAGCCAGCCGTAGAAGTTGCCCGCGTCGCTCGTCAGGATGGCGACGGGCGACAGCTGCCGCTGGAGCTCAGCGAGGACGATGGCCGGGTCGACGAGATCGTCGACGGCAGGGAGCGCGGCGGGTGTCGTCGCCACTTCGAACGCGCGGCGGTCGCGAGCGGTCTTGGCGGTGGCGTCCGGCCAGGCAAAGGCGTTGGCCTCGGAGCGGAGCATCTCCAGCGTCACCTTTGCGTCGGCGGCGATCGCGACGCGCGCAGGGAAGGAGTGGCCGGTTTCCTCCGGCGAGATGTCGACGTGGATCAGCGTGGCGCCGGTGCTGGGGACGGTGTAGCCGAGCGTCGTCAGCTCGGCGAGCCGGGTCCCGACCGCGAGGACGACGTCCGCCGCGCGGGCACGCGCCACCATCGCCGCCGGTGTCGCGAAGGAGAGCGGTCCGAGGTAGAGTGGGTGGTCGTTGGGGAAAACGTCGAGCCGGCGGAACGCGCTCATAACGGGCACGCCGATCCGCTCCGCGAACGCGACCAGCTCGCGCGTCGCCCCGCTGCGGAGCACGCCGCCGCCGGCGATGATGAGCGGGGTCTTAGCGTCGCGGAGGAGTGCAAGAGTTTCGAGCGCGGCGGCACGGGGTGGGGCCGCGGCAGCGGGCGCCGACGGCGACGGCAACGCCGCGGCAGCGTCGCCGTCGAGGATGTCACCGCGCAGCGCGATCGCGACCGGACCGGGGCGTCCGGAGACGCTGCGGCGGTAGGCCTCGCTGGCCAGGCGCGGCAGCTCCGCGCTGCTTGGCGCCTCGACGGACCATTTGGTGATCTCGCCGAGGAAGGATGCGAGCTCGACCTCTTGGAGTGCCTCTCGGTGGCGGAAGGGCGTTTCCACCTGACCGACGAGGGCGATCAGTGGGGTCGAGTCCTGACGCGCCGTGTGGATGCCGACCGCCAGGTTCGCGGCGCCGACGGCGCGCGTACCCATGCAGATGGCGGGTTGGCCGGTGAGCTTGCCCACGGCCTCGGCCATGAACGCGGCGCCGCCTTCGTGGCGGGTGGCGACAAGGCGGATCTCCGGCGTCTCGTGGAGGGCGTCGAGCAGACCGAGGAAGCTTTCGCCGGGAACCCCGAAGGCGTAGCGCACGCCGCGGTCGCGCAGCACGCGCACCGCCGCAACGCCCGCCCGTATCCGGTCTGTCATCGAGCGCACCTCCCGTCCCGTCGCGCTCGGCCGTTCGTCCGCCCAGCGGAGCAAGATCGTAGCGCGGTTTCTCGGGAATCGCATCTCACGGGCAGCCGTTGACTGAATCGAGCGACCGGTCTAGGATGCCGGCCGGCGCGTCTGCGCAGACCGGTTCGCCTCCCAAGGAGTTGCCATGCCTCGGTTCGCCGCGAACCTGTCGATGCTCTTTACCGAATACCCGTTGCTCGAGCGATTCGACCGCGCGGCCGCGGCCGGATTCCAGGCGGTCGAGTTCCTCTTTCCGTACGCGGAGGACATCGACGCGATCAAGGACGCTCTCCGCCGGAACGGGCTGGAGCAGGTGCTCTTCAACCTGCCGTCGGGCGATTTCGCGAACGGCGAGCGGGGGATCGCGAACGATCCGGCACGGGTTGGCGAGTTCCGCGACGGCGTGGCGCGCGGACTGGCGATCGCGACGGCGATCGGCTGCCCCAAGCTGAATTGCCTCGCCGGGCTGATCGTGCCTGATGTGCCGCTTGAGGCACAGTGGGGGACGCTGCGCGGCAACTTGGCCTACGCGGCCGAGCAGGCGCAGGCGGCTGGTGTGCGACAGGTCGTCGAGCCACTGAACACATTCGACAGCCCGGGGTTCTTGCTCGCCACGCCGAGCCGGGGATTCGCGCTGCTCGCCGAGGTGGGTCACCCGAACCTCTTCGTGCAATACGACCTCTACCACGCGCAGCGGATGGAGGGAAATCTGGCCGCGACGATTGCGCGCGAGATCGCCAAGATCGGCCACGTCCAGATCGCCGACAGCCCGCGGCGCAACCAACCCGGGACCGGGGAGATCAACTTCCCGTTTGTGCTGACGGCGCTTGACGACGCGGGCTACGACGGGTGGGTCAGCCTGGAGTACCGGCCGCTGGGCGGGACCGAGGCGTCGCTCGGTTGGTTGCGGGAGTGGGGTTATTGGGCGTGACGAACTGCCGAGTGCCGAGTGCTGAGCGCCGCGAGGAGCGGCGGCGCTCGATGTGATCGATCACCCGCATCAGGGTGCCCGGTCGTGAGGGGGGAGGCAGCGATGGCGGAGCGGGTGGGGTTTGTTGGGCTCGGGATCATGGGGAAGCCGATGGCGCGCAACCTCGTCAAGGCGGGGTACGAGCTGGTCGTCCACAACCGCAGCCGGGACGACGTCGACGCGCTCCGCGGTGAGTCGAGCGCAATTCAGGCGGCGGAGTCGCCGAGTGCGGTTGCGAAGCGGGCGCAGACGGTCATCACGATGTTGCCGGATTCGCCCGAGGTGCGCGCCGTGGTGTTCGGTGCGAACGGATTGCTCGGTGCGATGGGCGTGGGGTCGCTCCTGATCGACATGAGCACGATCGCCCCGGCGACGGCGATCGAGGTCGGGCAGGCGCTCGCGGCGAAGGGCGCGCGGGCGCTCGACGCGCCGGTCAGCGGCGGCGACAAGGGGGCAAGCGCGGGGACGCTGAGCATTATGGTCGGCGGTGCTGCGGCTGACTTCGAGCGGGCGCGGCCCATCTTCGAGGCGATGGGAAAGACAATCGTCCACGTCGGGGGACCCGGCGCGGGGCAGATCGTCAAGGCGTGCAATCAGGTCGTCGTCGCGCTCAACTACGCGGCGGTGAGCGAGGCGCTCGTGCTGGGCGCCAAGGCGGGGGTCGAGCCCGCCAAGATCGTGCAGGTGCTCGGCGGTGGCCTGGCCGGCAGCCGCGTGCTTGAGTTGCGGGGGCCGGCAATGATCGCCCACAACTTCCAGCCAGGCTTCCGCGTCAATCTGCACCGAAAGGATCTGGGCATTGCGCTGGCGACGGGGAAGGAGCACGGGGTGCCGCTGCCCGTGACCGCGCTTGTCGGGCAGTTGTTCGACGCGCTGGCGGTCGCCGGTCGCGGCGAGCTGGACCATTCGTCGCTGATTACGCTGTTCGAGGATCTGGCGGGGTATCGAGTTGGGAGGAGCACGGTGCCCGGCGTTGAAACGCCGGACTAGGGCGTGTCGGCAAACTCGGTGTATCCTGGGCGGATGATACACCGAGGAGAGTTGAGCGATGCTCAGTGGGAGCGGCTGCGCCCCCTGCTCCCGCCGCAGAAGCCGCGGACGGGGCGCCCGAACAAGGACCACCGCACCGTGGTCGACGCCATCCTGTGGATCGACCGGAGCGGGGCGCCGTGGCGCGACCTGCCCGAGCGCTACGGCCCCTGGAAGACCATCTACAGCCGCTTCCAACGCTGGCGGCGGGCCGGGGTCTGGGACCGGGTCCTGGCCGCGTTGCAGGTGGAGGCCGACGCCGCGGGCAACCTGGACTGGAGCATCCATTTCGTCGCTGGGACGACGGTGCGGGCGCACCAGCACGCGGCTGGAGCCGCCGGAACGGATGCCACCGCCGAGGGATGGGGGCGGAGTCGCGGCAGGTTTTCCACCAAGCTGCACCTGAAGGCGGAGGGAACCGGCAAGCCGATGGCGGTGGTGATCACGCCCGGTCAGCGTCACGAGAGCACCGCCTTCGCGAGCCTGATGGGGCAGGGAGCGGTCAAGCGGCCGGGGCGGGGGCGGCCGCAGGTCCGGCCCCGCCGGGTCGCCGGGGACAAGGGCGACAGCAGCCGGGCGATCCGCGCCGGGCTGCGCCGCCGCGGCATCCGGGTGACGATCCCGCGGCGGCGCGACGAGCGGCACCGGGGCCGGTTCGACCGGGAGGCGTACCGCATGCGCAACCGGGTGGAGCGGCTGATCAACCGGCTCAAGCAGTTCCGGCGGGTGGCGACGCGCTACGAAAAGCGGGGCGCCGCCTACCGGGCCATGGTCGTCATCGCCTGCATCCTGCTCTGGTTGTGAGTTTGCCGACACGCCCTAGCCCATCGACGTGGCGCGCTCGGGCTCGACGACGATGACGACGCGCTCGTCGCCGGGCTGGTGCCAGGGGTACCTCTCGACGCCCATGTATTTCTGCGCCATCGAGTTGATGAAGTCCAGATTGGGGTCCGGATCGACGCGGACGACCCGGCCCCGGATCTCGAGATAGCTGTAGGGATTCGCAGGGTCAACGATCGAGACGGCGATGCGGGGATCGCGCTGGAGATTGTGGTACTTCTGGCGACCCGTCGTCTGACTGAAGCTCAGGTACGTGCCGTCCCACCCGAACCAGACCGGATTGACCTGGGGCTCGCCTTTCGGGCCGATCGTCGCGACGTTGGCTAGGGCGGTCGATTCGAGCAAATACCGCGTGCTCGTCGGAATTGGGGATTGGACCGTTGCCATGTGCTTCCTCTTTCTATCCTCGCGTCTTCTGCCTCGTCCAGACCCAGGAGGGGTGCCGCGAACGGAATCCGATCTCCGCCTCAATCCCCTGCCCCATACTAACACATCATAAGTAGATTGCAAGTGATAAGCTCGATCCTGGACGAACGGCTGGATGGAGGACGCGGCACGTTGGTTCACCGGGCGGTGACGACCGGGACGAAGCCGGCGCCGGGGCGGTAGTCGGGGGACTGATGGCGGAAGTACGTATTGTACAGCTCGGCGTAGTGGCCGCCCTGGAGCATCAGGGAGTCGTGGCTGCCTTCCTCGACGATCCGGCCTTCGCGGAGGACGATGATGCGGTCGGCATCCCGGATCGTGCTGAGGCGGTGGGCGATCACGATCGCGGTCCGGTCGCGCAGGACCAGGTCGAGTCCTTCCTGGATCTGGGCCTCAGTCAGGGGGTCAACGCTCGCGGTCGCCTCGTCGAGGACGACGATCGCAGCGTCCTGAATGAGCACCCGGGCGAGGGCGACGAGCTGGCGCTGGCCCATCGAGAGCCCGCGACCCTGTTCGCCGACTTCCGTTTGGAGCCCCTGCGGGAGGGCGTCGAGCCAGTCGCCACCGGCGATGCTGCGTCCGGCCGTCGCCACCACATCGTCAGCGGACTCGGGGCGGGGGTAGCGGATATTGTCGGCGACCGTGCCGGAGAAGAGGAACGGAACCTGGGGGACGACGCCAAGCTGGCGGCGGTAGCTCTCCAGGTCGAAGCCGCGAATGTCGCGGCCGTCGATCAGGATCTGACCGCCCTGGAACTCGTAGAAGCGGGCGACCAGCTTGCCGAGCGTGGATTTGCCGGCCTCGATCGTGAGGGAAAAGTCGGTCAGGACCGGTTGCTCGTCGGTGTAGCGGAAATCGACATGCTGGAACTCGATCCGGCCCTGGAGGCGATCCGCCGGACGCGGGTCGCGCTGAATGACGCGGGGCTGGGCGTCGATCAGGGCGAAGACCCGTTCGGCGGCGGAGAGGCCTTGCTGGAACTGGCTCCAAAACGAGGCGATGCTGGTCAGGGGGAACCAGAACAGGACGATCGCTTGCAGGAAGAGGTACCAATCGCCGGCCGAGACGCCGCCGGCGACGACCCTGCGACCGCCGGCGTAGACGACGAGCGTCGTCCCGAGACCGGCGACGGTGAAGAGCACCGGGAAGATGCCGCTGAAGATGAAACCCTGGCGCAGCGTCACGCGATAGGAACGGTCGTTGACCTCCTGAAACTCGCCGTAGATCGTCTCCTCCTGGCGGAAGTTCTTGGCGACGGCGATGCCGCGCATCGTCTCTTGGACCGTGTTGTTGACCGAGGCGAGGGCACGCTGGGCGCCGGTCGTGCTCTGCCGCGCGACGCGGCGGAAACCGAGGGCGAGGGCGACGACGGCCGGGACGATGACGAGGGCGAGCAGCGTCAGGTGGACGTCGCGCAGGAAGAGCGCGACGCCGATGATGACCACGAGCAGGATCTGGCTGGCGAGATTGAGCGTCAGCGTGACGACGTTGGAGAAATCTTCCGTGTCGGAGGTGACGCGGCTGACGATCTTGCCGGAGGGGTATTCGTCGTAGAAGGATAGGTCGCGATCCATGACCGCGGCGACCGCATCCTGGCGCAGGCGGAGCACGACATCGCCGACGACGCGGGCGGTGCGCGACTGACGGACGAAGTTGAAGGTCCAGGAGAGCGCGCCGGCAACCAGGATGCCGGCGACAAGGAGCCAGGCGCCGCGGTTGATGCCGCGCTCCTGGTCGACGAGGCGGTCGAGACCGCGTGCGACCAGGAGGGGGAACGCGGCGTCCATCAGCGCGTTGAGGACGACCATCCCGGCGACCAGGAGCATGACGCCAAGCTCGGGCCGGAAGTAGCCGAGGATGCGGGTGACCAGCGTACGGTCGTCGTAGTGGCGGTCGTAGGCCTCGGCGTCGAGACCGTCCATCAGGAAGCCCATGAGCGGCACCAGGTCGCGGGGTTGAGCCCCGCGCGAACTTACAAAGCCCCGGCGGGGCCAAGCACGAAGCCGAGCGTCAGCCGGTCATCCATCGCCGGGGCCGACTCCGACGGGGGCCGGCGCCGATTCGTAGCGGGCGAAGATGCGGCGGTAGAGGTCACAGCGGGCAAGGAGCTCGTCGTGGCGGCCCTGATCGACGAGCGCGCCGCGACGGAGGACCAGGACTTTGTCGGCCCAGCGGATCTGGGAGAGGCGATGGGTGATCAGGAGCGTCGTGCGGCCGTCCAGGACGCGGCGGATAGCGCGCTGGATTTCGTCCTCAGTGGCGCTGTCGATCGCGCTGGTTGAGTCGTCCACGATCAGGATGCGTGGGTCGGTCAGCAGGGCGCGGGCGATCGCGATGCGCTGGCGCTGGCCTCCGGAGAGGGTGACGCCGCGCTCGCCGATCGTGGTTTCGTAGCCCCGCGGGAGGGCGGTGATGAAGTCGTGGGCTTGGGCGTCGCGGGCGGCGCGCACGATCGCCTCCTGCTCGACCTGCTGGCCGAGGCTGAACGCGATGTTCTCGGCGACCGGGCGGGAGAAGAGGACGATGTCTTGCTCGATGGTCGAGATCTGGGAGCGAAGTGAGGTCAGGCTCCAGTCGCGGACGTCGACGCCGTCGATCAGGATGCGGCCGGCGTCGACGTCGTAGATCCGGTTGACGAGCTTGGTCAGCGTGCTCTTGCCGGAACCGGTCTCGCCGACGATGGCGACGGTTTGGCCGGGCTCGGCGGTGAAGGAGAGATCGCGCAGGACCGGCTCGCCGCCGTAGGAGAAAGAGACGCGGTCGAAGACGATCTCGCCGTGCATGCCGGCGCGGTGACCGGCGTCGTTCTCGTCGAGATCGGTCTCCTCCTTAATCAGGGCGAGGATGCGCTGGGCGCTGACGATCCCGATCTGGACGAGGGAGAAGGAGAAGATCGAGATGAAGGTCGGGAAGCGCAGGAGCTGGATCAGGCCGAGATAGGTGATCAGTCCGCCGACCGACAGCTCGCGGTGGGAGACGAGATAGAGCCCGTGGAGAAGTGCGCCGGCGACGGCGACGCCAAGCATGAGCGTCGGCAGGTAGCGGGCCTGGACGGTGCCCTGTTCGACGGCCGCGTCGCGGTAGGCGCGGGCGTTCGTCTCGAACTTGCGCCGCTCCTGGTTCTCCTGGGCGGTCGACTTGACGACGTCGATGCCGCTCACGGCTTCGGCGAGACCGGCGTTCATGACGCCGAACTGCATTCGCATGCGACCGGAGACGGGGTTGAGCTGGCGCATGTAGCGGCGCAGCGCGAGCAGGAAGGCGACGGTGAAAAGGAGCGGCGAGAGGAGGAGCCGCCAATCGAGCAAGCCGATGAAGACGATCGGCATGACAAGACCGGTGAAGGAGTCGACAATCAGCGCGAGACCGGGGTTCATCATCATGTTGAGCTGGCGGACATCGTTCGCGGCGCGGGCCATCAGGTCGCCGACGCGCTGCCGGTTGTGGAACGTCTGGCTCTTGCCGAGCAGGCTCAGGTAGAGCTCGTCGCGGGTATCGCGCTCGAGGCGCTTGGCAAGAACCTCCCAGCAGAGGGAGGCGCAGAGATCGAGCGCGCCGCGGACAAGGACGAGGGCGAGCAGGCTGAGGGCGATGATGCCAAGCTTGCCCTGGTCGGGCGGAGACGCCAGGACGGTGTCGAAGGCACGGCCGACGAGACCGGGGATGATGCCGTTGAGGGCGTTGTGGCCGAGGACGCCGACGACGGCGGCACCGACGTACCGCTTATCGCGGAAGAGGTGGGACCGGATCCACCGGACCGGGCTGGACCGCTCGTACCGGACCTGCCCGGCGACGCTGAACTCGGACTTCACGCGGCGCAGGCCTCCACCGGGAATCGTGGGAGCGGGGGCAACCGGACCGGGCGCCCGGCTGTTTCGGGCGCGAAGCGAACGTACGTACTGTAGCATGAGTTGGGGACGGTCCTCACCCCCGGCCCGTGCCCAGAGGGCGCCCTCCAAATGCCGGATTCCGGGAAGACGAGCTCCGCGGCGACCTGGCCGTTGTCGCGGGGACGAACCGTGGCGCCGGCCGACAGCAGCACGCACCCAGTGGCGGGCACGGGTGCGCATCGGACTTATCGCCGCGGGATGGGTGCCACGTCGAGGGTTGGCGGCCGGCCATCGGTTACGACGGAGCGGTGGCCGGGGGCTGGATGTCGACCTGCTGGTCGAACTTGGACAGGTCAAGCTGGCGCACGACGTCGGAGGCTTCGGTCTGGAGCAGCGGCCCGTCGAGCTCCATGCGGACGACGCGGTGGGATTCGTCGATCCAGATCTTGACGGGAAGCGGCTTGCCGGTCGCGATGCCGGGGACCGGTGTGCCGGGCTGAGACTGACCAGGGTCGAAGGTGCCCTCGATGCGGGTGACCTTTGCGCCGCCGATCTCGTCCTGGCCGGCGATCCTGGGCTGCTGGACCAGACTCACGGCTGAGAGGAGGAGCCGGTCAGGGTTGAGGAGGTCGGGGAGCGCGGCGTCAGCCGCGTCGCCCAGCGGCACTTGGCGGAATGCCTGATTCTGCGAGGTGGGGTCGGTCACCCAAAGCGTTGTACCGACGCCGATCACCTTGAGGGTAAGCGAGATAATGGCGGCCTTGACGGTGATCGAGGCCTGGAACCGGTCGGGGCGCTGGACGTCGCCTTCGACGCCCGACAGCTCGAAGTTCTTCATGAACAGCGTCTTGCCCTGCGGGGTCGTCAGCGCGAAGTGGAACGACTTGAGACCGGCCATCGTTTGGGCGGTTTGCCGAAGCAGGGTGGCGGCATCGGCGTTCTGAGCCAATGCGCGCGGCGCGGAGATCGACTGGGCGAGCAGGGTCAGGATCAGAGCC
>JRHI01002527.1_pt1 | contig 12380 bp, 17 predicted proteins | sample 215371 | NCBI WGS metagenome assembly JRHI01 (sample SAMN02929681, study PRJNA255918) | sediment metagenome | biome: cave system; feature: Ice Cave; material: Sediment; isolation source: sediment from deep within a dark volcanic ice cave with no known source of... ...
GCGCCGGCGGAAGAGGGGCATCGCCCGCCAGTATGAGGCCGCGCGCCGCGGCCGCCTCCGAATCAGCCTGCGGCGCCGACGCCGCTCTCGACGGGGAGGCCGGCCCCGATCCAGTCCTCCTTGCCCTCGGCGTACTCGAGGACGTCGGTGTAGCCGAGCGCCTGCAGCCGGTGGGCCGCGATCGTGGAGTTCCTGCATGCGAGGTTGGCGCAGTAGACGACCACGCTGCCCGACCGGTCGGGGATGACGCGGGCCGCCAGCTCGTCCACCCGGTCGTGGGGCAGGTTGCGCGCCCCGGGGAGGTGCTCGCGGGCGTGGTGGGCGGGAGGAAGCGCCTCCACCAGGATGACGTCTCCGCGGTCGATCCTCGCCTGGAGCTGGGTGCGGCTGATGGTGTTCATGACCGTCTCCCATGATCACGCGGCCCGGGGCGGCCGCCGGACCTCACCGTACTATAGATGCGTGCTCACGCACAAGATGCGAGCGCACGCGATGCTGTGATAGCCTCCTGCCGATGAGGGACGACGACGGAGTCGCCGCCTGGGCGGCGCTGCTGCGCTGTCACGCGGCGCTGGTGGGGCGCCTCGAGCTGGAGCTGCAGGCGGAGCGCGGGCTCTCGCTCGCGTGGTACGACGTGCTCCTGGTGCTGAACTCCGCCCCGGAGCGGCGGCTGCGGATGAGCGAGCTGGGCGAGCGGGTCGTGGTGAGCCGCACCCGGGTGAGCCGGATCGTCGACGAGATGGTGGAGGCGGGGCTGGTGGCGCGGGAGCCGGATCCGGCGGATCGACGGTCGTGGTTCGCGACCATCACCCGTGACGGTCGTGCCACCCTGCGGCGGGCTGCGCCCGTGTACCTGCGCGGCATCGCGTCGTACTTCTCCGGGCACCTCACCGCGGAGGAGGTCCGGGTGATGCGCGAGGCCCTGGAGAGGGTGCTGGAGGAGCTGCCCGGCGTCACCAGGAGGGTGGCCCCGGGGCGGTGACCGCCCGGCCCGGGTCGCGTAGGCTCCCGGCCATGGAACAGCGAGTCAGCCTGATCACCCTCGGGGTCGGCGACCTCGACCGCGCCAGGGCCTTCTACGAGGCGCTGGGATGGACCACCGCCTGCGAGCCCGGCTCCGACGTCGTCTTCTTCCAGTCGGGCGGGATGGTGCTCGCTCTGTGGAGCCGCACCCAGCTGGCCGAGGACAGCGCCGTGCAGGACGGCGGCGGCTGGGGCGGCGTCACCCTGGCGCGCAACCTCCCGTCGGCCGCGGAGGTGGATGCGGCGATGGCCGAGGCCGCGGCCGCCGGGGCCACCGTCGGACGGGCGCCGGCGCCCACGTTCTGGGGCGGCTACTCGGGGATCTTCATCGATCCCGACGGCCATCCCTGGGAGGTCGCGCACAACCCCGGCTGGCAGCTGGACGAGGACGGCTCCGTCCACCTCGAGCGTCCCGCCGGGTAGGCGGGGCGTGGGATCTGCGGCCGCGCCCGCCGGTCTACACGAACAGCTGCAGGAGTGCGTGGTTGGGCCGGCTCGGATCCACCCGGCGGAGCTGCAGCGTGTACCGCCCGGGACCGCGCTCAGCACCGTCCAGGTGTCACCGCGCACCAGCCGGCTGCGTCCGTCGGGCCCGGCGCCGTGCCGGCCCCCACCACGTGCTGCGGAAAGGGGCTGGGGTTGCGGGGTGGCGGGTCAGCCGCCGGGGGTGCCGTTCGCGGGCGGCGCGGGCATCTGGCCCGAGGTCTCCTGGGCCTCACGCGCCGCGCTCTCGCCGGCGGGGTGTGGTCGATGTCGTCCATGCAGGTGTCTCGTGGTTCTCGCCGGGCGGTTCCCGGCCGTGAGCTCACTCTGCGGTCCGTCCCCCAGACCATCCCGGCAATCGGCTGGGAGATTGCTGGGAGAACGCCGCCGCCACCGCAGACCTCCGCACCGCGTTCACATCCTCTGCACATCCCGGCTCGAGCCTGGAGATGCCGGAATCAGCCGGCTCGAGGAGAACCCGAGATGCGACGCAGATCACCCCTGGCGATCGGATGGGCCCTGGCGACGATCGCCGGCGCCACCGCGGTGGGGATCACCACCCAGCGACCCGGCTTCGTGGTCATCACCTTCCTCGGCGGCCTCTGGCTGCCGCGGCTGCTCGGCTTCGGCTGGGGCGGTCATCACCACCACCACGGCCCCTGGCACGGCTGCCGCAGCGGCGGCGAGGCGGCGGCGTCCCGGCCGGAGGACACGGTCTCGGCGTAGAGCCCGGGACGGCGCCGTGCACCCGTCTACGATCTCCGCCGTGAAGACCATCCTGGTGGTCGACGACGAGCCCGAGATCGTCCGGCTGGTGCGCGACTATCTCGAGCACGGCGGCTTCGCCGTGATCACCGCATCGGACGGTCGGGGCGCCCTCGACGCCGCTCGCCGGCGGCGCCCCGACCTCGTCATCCTCGACCTCGGGCTGCCCGGGCTCGATGGCCTCGACGTCACCCGGGCGCTGCGCCGCGACGGCGCCGTCCCCATCGTCATGCTCTCCGCCCGCGGCGACGAGACCGACAAGCTGGTCGGGCTCGAGCTCGGCGCCGACGACTATGTCACCAAGCCCTTCAGCCCCAAGGAGCTGGTCGCCCGGGTGCGGGCGGTGCTGCGCCGCGCCGAGGCCGCCGCCGAGCGCGGCGACCTGGTCCGGGTCGGGGAGGAGCTCGTCCTCGACGCCGCCCGGATGGAGACCAGCGCGGCGGGCCGCAGGGTCGAGCTCACCCCCACCGAGTTCGAGCTGCTCATCACCATGGCGCGCCAGCCGGGGCGCGTCTTCACCCGCGCCCAGCTCCTCGACGCCGTCCGCGGCGCCGCCGTCGAGTCCTACGAGCGGGCGATCGACGCGCACGTGAAGAACATCCGGCGGAAGATCGAGCCCGACCCGCGCGCACCGCGGTTCCTCCAGACCGTGTTCGGCGTCGGCTACCGCGTCGCGGACCCGGGCTGATGCCCGGCCGCCACGGTCCCTGGAGGTGGGACGGCCGCCGCCGGCCGCCCTGGTGGCCGGAGGGCGAGCCCTGGTCGCCGCACGGAGGCGCCGCCTGGAAGAGTGCCGGCGCCCACCGGATGCTGCGCCGCGCCGGCTGCGCCATCACCCTGCTGCTCGGCGTGCTCGGCCTCGCCGCCGCCGGCGCGCTGTGGCTGGTGGCGAGCGCGCTCGGGATCGTCGCATCGGGCACCTTCGCCCGGCTGGTGTCGGTGGCCGGGCTGCTCCTCGGAGCGTTGGCCCTGATCGCCGCGGTCGCCGCCGGCCGGCGSCKNNCGCSGCKMYCRSSGACCGGCTCGTGGATGCGGCCGGCCGCATCGAGGCGGGCGACCTCAGCGTGCGCGTCCTCGTGCGCGGACCCGCCGGGCTGCGCAGCCTGGCCCGCGCGTTCAACTCGATGAGCAGCCGGCTGGAGGCCACCGAGGCGCGGCGCCTGTCGGTGGTCGCCGAGGTCGCCCACGAGCTCCGCACCCCGCTCTCGATCATCCGCGGCCAGGCGGAGGCGGTCACCGACGGCGTCTACGCCCCCGGTCCCGAGCGGATGATCCCCATTCTCGACGCGGTGCGCACCCTCGAGGCGCTGGTCGACGACCTCACCACCCTGGGCCTCGCCGAGGCGGGAGCGCTGCGGGTGCGGCGCGAGCCCGTGGACCTCGCCGTGCTCGTCCACGACACCCTCGAGGCGCAGCGCCCCGCCGCCGCCACCGCCGGGATCTCGCTGACCGCCGACCTCGCCGGCGCGCCGGCGTCCTTGGAGGCCGACCCGGCGCGGCTCCGCGGGGTTCTGTCCAACCTCGTCGGCAACGCGCTCCGCCACAGCGCCCGGGGCGGTTCGGTGCGGGTGGTCGCACGGCCGGCCGGCGCCCCACCGGGCGTCGAGCTGAGCGTCGTCGACGACGGCGAGGGCATCCCCGCCGAGCTGCTGCCCCACGTGCTCGAGCGCTTCGTGAAGGGCGACGGGTCGCCCGGCTCGGGGCTGGGCCTGGCCATCGTCCGCGACGTGGTCGAGGCGCACGGCGGCAGCGTCGAGGTCGCCAGCGTGCCCGGCGAGGGCACCACCGTCACCCTGCACCTGCCCGGCTGAGCCCGGTTCAGCGGAAGCGGATCTGCACCGAGGTCCGCCAGCTCTCCAGCAGCCCGGTGTCGCCGAGCACCTCGATGCCGCCGGCGTCACGCCGGTTCCAGAGCAGCAGGTGGAGGTCCGAGGCGGCGCCGCGCAGCGTGCAGTCGGCCTCGCCGGCCTCGCGGACCCCCTGGGCGCCGTCCGGTCCGATCAGCACCCGCCAGCGGAAGTCGCCGTCGGTGGGGACGATCGCGAGGGTGGACGCCGGCTCCGACCGCAGCCGGCCGCCGGGACGGCTCACGAACCCCATCACCAGCTCGTCGATGCCGTCGGCGGCGACCTCGGGGAGGAACCGGGTGACCGTCCCCACCGCGCACTCGGCGTCGACCCGGTGGATCGCGGTCTCGTGGGCCTGCCGTCGCGCCCAGAAGGCGCGCGGGGAGGGCGCGGGGAGGAAGCTCCAGCAGGCGAGGTCCGGCGGGGCCTCCTCGAGGGCGGTGGTGATCCGCGCGTGGCCCTCGCGGAACCACTCCACCAGCTCGGTGTCGGCCGGCCAGGCGGCGACCACCGCGTCAAGGTCGGCGATTGGCCTGGCACGGCCCTCGCTGATGTGCGCCGCCGCCCAGCGGTGCACCCCGCCGACGTGGCGCACCAGGTCGCGCACCCGCCAGTCGGGACAGGTCGGCACCGGGGCGTCGGGGCCGGCGGCGGCGACGGCGGCGGCGAGGAGGTCGCCCTCGCTGCGGAGGACGGCGATGTGCTCCGAGATCTCCATGGGCTCGGAGTCTGACGTCGCCACCCGCTCCCGCGCCGCGTAGACTCCGGACTCGGGCGAGAGGACCTCGGACGATGGACGATTGGGGCGACAGCACGGGACCGGGACCGGTGCGCCGTCTCGGCCACGGAGGGTTCCTGGCGACGCTGGCGGGGATTCCCGTCGCTCGGGCTCCTCCAGTTCGGGCACGCGCTCGACCCGCACTTCGCCGCCACGATCCGCACCCCCCAGACCGTCGCCGCCGAGCTGACCTGCTTCGACGAGCCGCCCCCCGGGGCCCCGAGGATCCTCCCGAACGGCTACCGCTTCGTCTCCGAGCTGCGCGGCTCGTACGGCGGCCCGGTCGGCGCCGACCGGGAGGTGACCTGGGTCTACAACCGCAGCTGCGCCGATCCCAGCGCGCTCTACCCGGTGCTGATCATCAAGGTCGAGGTCTCCGGGGCCGAGCTCGCCCTCTCCGACCCGGAGCGGCGGCGTCCGGTCCCCATCGCCACCCCGGGCGCCAGCGCCATCTACTACGACGGCTGGACCACCCCGGACGCGCGGATCGACAGTCCCCTCCAGGTGCCGGTGCCGCGCTGGGAGACCCGCGCGGCCAACGCGCTGGTGGTGAGCTGGGCCGGCGGTACCTACGGCATCCTCGGCGCCCGCACCAACGGCATCGGACTCGGCGAGCTGATCGCCATCGCCCGCGAGCTCCCCCTCGGCGTCCCCGCCCCCTGCCGCTCCTGCGCCTGACGGCTACCCCGCCGCCAGCCGCTGCCGCATCGCGTCGGCCATCGCAGTGAGCCCGGACAGGGGCCGGAGCATCACCGTCAGCTCGGCGACCAGCCCCTCATGGTCGAGCCGGAGGATGTCGACGCCCTGCAGCTTCCGGTCACCGACCCGGGCCTCGAACACCAGCACCCGGTGGTCGGCCTCGCCGACCTGCGCGGTGTAGCGGAAGTCCTGGAACACCTCGAGCGCGGCGGCGAGCACGGTGGCGACGGCGTCGCGGCCGCGGTACGGGGAGAAGACCGCGGGGCTGCTGAAGACGGTGTCGACGCTGAGGCTGTCGCGCACCGCCTCGGGGTCGCCCGACTCGACCGCGGTCTGGAAGAGGCTCGGTTGCATCGGCGTCAGCAACTCACGGGACGGGCGTGGGCGGGGTCGAGGGCGTTGAGCACGTCGCGGGCCACCACCGGGTCGACGGCCATGGCCGCGTGGTCCGACATGTCGTTCGGGCACTGGTCCTGGACGACGATGTTGGTGACCCCCGGGGTGTCGAGAATGCCGCTGGTGTAGGGCACGACCAGCTCGTCATTGCGGGTCATCAGGTTGGTGTAGGTCACCCCGGGTGCGGTGGGGCCGCCGCCGGCGCTCAGCCTCGCCAGGAAGTCGGAGCCGGTGAGGAATTCCGGGCACGAGCCGCAGAGCAGGCCGACCCCCGGGCCGCCGGGCAGGTCCAGCGACCGCCCGAGCTGGTCGAGGGCGGCCAGCTCGAGCAGGTTGGTGCCGTGCCAGATCGGGGTGATGCCGACGTAGCGTCCGACCCGCGCCGCCCCGCCGAGGAAGCGCACGTACCAGTCGGGCATCAGGCTGCCCTCGGAGTGGCCGACGATGTCCACCCGGGCCGCCCCGGTGCCGGCCAGGACCCGGTCGACGAAGCCCGCGAGCTCCTGCGCGCTCTGCTCCATCGGCACCGTCCCTCCGACCTGGTCGAAGGGCGGGAAGGGGGTGCGCGGGTCGACGCCGTAGGTGAGGGCGAAGACGCAGTAGCCCTCGGCGGCGAGCAGCGGTGACATGTACCCCCAGTTCTGGCCCATGTTCGAGCTGAGGCCGTGCACCAGCACCACCGGCCGGGGATGGGCGGGGGTGGGGCGGCAGCTCCAGTCGTTGGCGGCGGGGGGTGGTGAGCCCGACCCCTGCTGCAGCGGCGGGGCGCTCACCGTGGCCGCGACCGGGCTGATGCCGCCGCAGAGGCAGACGGCGGCGGCCGCGACCGAGAGGAGCCGGCGGGGCAGGTGCATGGCGGAGCCTCCGGTTTGTGGCAGGGATGTCGACCGTCTGCCACCGGACGCATCATCGCCGTGTGTGAAGGTGACGTGCATGTCCGATCTCTTCGACCTGCTCGCCGGCGCCGCCCTGGACCTGGACCTCCGCGGGCGGCGGTGCAGCGCCCCCGAGCCGCCCCCCACTCCCCCAGGGATCCCCGCGCTGCCTCCCGACGCGCGTGCGATCGCCGCCGGCGTCGCCGCCATCCGCGCCCACGACCCCGGCTTCGACGAGGCCGCCATGGTCGCCGGCGCCCGCGCCGTCTGGCACCGCACCACCGGGACCCCCGCCCCCGCCGGCGCCGGCCCGCTGCGGGACGTCGCGATCGCGGCGGTGCAGTCGGGCCCCGCGCTGGAGGCGATCACGGTGCGCTTCGGCACCGACGCGGGCGAGGAGGACTGGGTCTTCCAGCGCTCGGCCACCGCCACCACCCCGGCCGACCCGGTGGCGGCGGCCGGGCACTGCCCCGGCTGCGGCGCCCCGCTCCGGCCCGACGCCACGGGCGGCTGCCCCTACTGCCACGCCACCGTGGTGGCCACGCCGGGCTGGACGCTCGCGGCCCGCAACCGGCTCCGGCCGATGACCGACCGCGACGCCGCGGCGCTCGCCCTGGTCGCCGCCTCGCAGGCGCCCGCCGCCGCGCCGCCGCCGCCGCCCGCCGCCGCCGCCGCCGGCGGCGTCGACCTGGGGCCGTTGGGCGTCGACGCCTACAGCCTGCTCGCCTCCGCCCGCGAGACCGTGTACGCGGTCGCCCAGGCGCGCTCGCGGCGCCGCCCCGCGATGGTTGCGGACCGGGTGACCGCCGAGCTCGCCGCGGTGCTCCGCGACGAGGCGGCGGCGACCGCGGCCCGGCACCGGCACCACGTCCTCGCCTTCCTCGAGGTGGGCGACGCGGTGGTCACCGCGGCGACCCGCGCCCCCGAGGGCGACCGCGTCACCGTGCGCCTGCGGCTCAGCGGCGAGGAGTACGAGCTCGCCGACGCCACCCTCGAGCTCACCGAGGGCACCCAGACCGTCCACCGGTGGACGGAGGACTGGGTCTTCGTGCGCCCCGCCGCCCCCGGCCCCTGGCTCGCCGCCTCCAGCACGCCGGTCGAGGACTGACTACCCGACGTAGCCGAGCGGCGCCGCGTGTGGTGGCGAGGAGGGCGGCGCTGACGTCCAGGGTTCCGCCTGCGACGACCTGGTGTGAAGTGGCGGTCACCGTCGCCGCGAACGCCGGCACCGCCCACAGCGTCGCGGCGACACATGCAATCCCCAACGCAAGCAGGGCACGCAGCAGCCGCGTCATATCGCGCCCCATCATCGGGGCCACCGCCGTCTGCGAAACGGGCCGTCACACAGCCGTCAGGGAGTGCGCACCATGCGGGACCCACGGAGCAGCCGGCCGCACATGCCGGGGTACGGCACCCTCGGTCCGGAGGACGGCTCCGGCCTGCTCACCTGGTCCTGGGCGGTCGAGCGGCTGACCGGCTCGCGCAACTACTGGCTGGCGACGGTCCACCCCGACGGCCGGCCGCACGTCATGCCGGTCCGGGCGGTCTGGGACCAGGACAGCCTCTGGTTCAGCAGCATCGACATGCTCGACCCAACCCGGAACGCCACCGTCCGGGTGCGGCCGCGCTGGGCCTTCGGGCTCGACCGCGCCGACTTCACCGGCTCGCCCACCCGCCGGGTGTTCGAGGAGGAGACATGAGCATCAGCCTGCGACCCGTGGACGCCGTCGAGGTCACGGTGATCGTCGACAACCAGGTCGACGTCCTCATGGCCGGCCAGGAGGGGGTGCGCCGCTTCCCCCTCGCCTACGACACCCTCGACCGCGACGGCCTCGTCGCCGAGCACGGCTTCTCGGCGCTGATCAGCGTCGAGGTGGACGGCACCCGGCAGAGCGTCCTCTACGACGGCGGGCTGTCCGCCACCGGGCTGAGGCGCAACCTCGACGTGATGCAGGTCGACGTCACCGACCTGCGCGCCATCGCCATCTCCCACGGGCACGCCGACCATCACGGCGGCCTCGAGGGCCTCTTCCAGCGCCACGGGCGGCTCCGGTTGCCGCTGATCATCCATCCCGACGCGTGGCGGGAGCGCAAGGCGGTGCTCCCCACCGGCGCCGAGCTGCACCTGCCTCCGCCCAATCCCAACGACCTCGAGCGCGAGGGCCTGACCGTGGTCGAGGAGCGGGGCCCGAGCCTGATCATCGACGGCTGCGTGCTGGTGTCCGGGCAGGTGGAGCGCACCACCGACTTCGAGCGCGGCATGCCGCCGCACATGGCGCAGACCCCGGACGGCGGCTGGGAGCCCGACCCGCTGATCTGGGACGACCAGAACGTGGTCGTCAACGTCCGCGACCGCGGCCTGGTGGTGGTCTCGGGCTGCTCGCACGCGGGCGCGGTCAACGTCCTCCGCCACGCCCGCAGCCTCACCGGGGAGAGCCGGGTCGCCGGCTGGGTCGGCGGTCTCCACCTCAGCGGCCGGCTCTTCGAGAGCATCATCCCGCCGACGGTGACGGCGCTCCGCGAGATCGGGGTGAGGATGCTGGTGCCCTCCCACTGCACCGGCTGGCGGGCCACTCACATGCTCGCCGCGGCCATGCCCGAGGCCTTCGTGCAGCCCTCGGTCGGCAGCGTGTACCGCTTCGCCGCACCCGGCTGATCCCAACGGGGGATGGTCTCGCGCACCCCGGGCGCCGAGACTGTCGTCACACTCTTGCAGCGTCCATAGAAGATGATGTAGTCTGCACCATCGACGCTGAACTGTTGGGAGGACACCTGGCGATGGCGACCGATCTGCACGTCGAGAGGCAGCAGGGTCCACAGGCCCCCGCGGTGCCGGAGCCGTACGTCCCCACGGGCGCGGACCGGACTCGCTTCCAGTACGTCACCGACACCATCGACAAGCTGGTGGGTGAGCGGAGGACCCCGCTCTACGACTCGGTGGTGATCGTCGGAGGCTTCGGCATCACCGCCCACACCTTCGCGGCCCGGCTGGCCCGCAGCCCCGAGTTCGCCGGCAACGTCGTCCTCGCCGGCCCGCCCGCGAAGGAGGACCGCCGCCTCAAGGCCGGCGTCTCCCTCCGCGCCGCCTCGGCCGACTTCCTCGCCTACGCCCTCAACACCTCCAGTGACGCGGTGGTCCGGCAGTGCGCCGGCGCCCACCGCTCCGACCAGCCGGTCGCCTACCGGCAGACCGCCTCGATGGCCTACAAGGACGGCAAGGGCGACTGGCATGCCACCCGGGTCGAGCCCTGGCAGGGCGGCAAGCACGGCAAGAAGCGTCCCGGCATGTACGGCTTCCGCAACTCCCGCACCGCCCTGGCGATCAGGGAGCTGGCCTTCCAGGACGGGATCGTCGAGAAGCACGAGCCGGTGACCTCGTTGGAGCACGCCCGCTCGCTCGCCACCGGCAAGCGGCCGCTGATCGTCAACGTCACCACCAACGGCGGGCTGCTCGGCAACGAGACCTACACGCCCACCGCGGGCATCGTCGCCGCGCAGATGCCGTTCAAGGAGAAGCCGGGCGGCGTCCGCGGTCCGCTCGACCCGAAGACCACCTACGCGCCGCTGGTGAACCGCGAGGGCGCCATCGACGTCGGCTACTACACCCCGTTCTCGGACCCGCTCTCCCCGGAGGCGACGTGGTACGGGATCATGGCCCGGCCGCTGCGGCTCAGGAAGCCGTTCGACAAGGAGCGCGAGCTCGACATCCTCGTCGAGGAGACCTTCGGCCTCGGCGAGCTGATGGGCCTCGACCCCGTCGACCCCGACGAGACCACCGGGCGCGCCTTCGTGCCCGCGCCGCCGCCACGCGCCCCCAAGGGCTCGATGGCCGGCACCCTCGAGCTGCGCCGCGCCTGCACCCCGTTCGTCGCCGCCTACTACGCGGACGGCATGACCGGCGGCACCATCGGCGCCACCATCGCCGCCGAGGCCGTGCTCCGCGGCCAGGACCCGTATCCCGCGGTCGCCAAGGCGCTGGCCGGCTACCGCCGCTGGAACTACGCCTGGTACATCGAGACCGTCCACCTTCCGATGGTGGTCGACCGGCTGATGCGGATCAGCGTGCGCGGCGCGATGCTCTGGCCGCATCGCACCGCCGTCAACTACTGGTTCTCTCGCGCCTGAGGCGCAGCGCGGGACGCGCCCCGTATCATCGGCTCTGGACCGTCGCGCAGTGACGGTCCAGGCTCCGGTGGTACGGGGTGGCGCTGCGTGTACAGGTCGACGAGAGTGACCGTGACCGACGGCAAGGGGGGGACCCGCCAGCTGTCGCTGGGGCCGAGCGCCTTCCTGGTGCTCGGCTACGCGGCGCGCCTGGGGAGGGTGACGCCGTACCAGCTCAAGCAGCTGGCCAAGCAGGGCGTGTCCTGGTTCTGGGACTTCCCCCACTCCCAGCTGTACGTCGAGCCGGCGCGGCTCGCCAAGCTGGGCCTGCTCGAGGAGATCGTCGAGGGGCACGGCCGGCGGCGCAAGCTCTACTCGCTCACCGAGACGGGTCGCGAGGTGTTGCGTCAGTGGTTCGACAGCCCGGTGCACGAGCAGCACGAGGTGCGCGACCTGGGTCTGCTCAAGCTGGTCTTCGCCGGGCTCACCGATCCGGCGCGCATCCGCAGGCTCGCCGAGGAGCAGATCGCGCTGCACCGCCAGCGGCTCGCCGAGTACGACCTGATCATCTCCGACTGGACGTCGTTCTCCCGCCTCTACCCCAACCAGATCACGGTGCGCATGGGTCAGCTCCACGAGCAGGCGTACCTCACCTTCTGGCAGTCGATCCTCGACGAGCCTCCCGCCATGGACCCGCGCCTGGATTCGATCTACGACGCCGCCCAGGCTGAGCCGGTCGCGGCCGAGGCCTGAGCCTCAGCCGGTTTCAGCCGCTCAGACCCGCCGCCCGAGGAAGGCCATCAGCTGCTCCTGGCGGGCGGCGCTCTCGGGCGCGGGCAGCGCCGGCCCGAACACTCGCGACGAGCGCATCCCGGGTCCGTCGATCGCCTGCCAGCGGGTGTGGGTGTCCTCCACCAGCGCCGGGTCGAGCTCGACGTCGACGCCGGCGGCGCGGGCCAGGTCCCAGGTGTGCACCATCACCTCGCCGGTCATGAACTGCTCGATCATGATCATCAGCGGCATGTCGCCGATCGGACCGGGGACGACCCGGTCGAGTGCCTCCGGGGTCAGCGCCGCGGTGGTGGCCTCCCGCGCCGCCGCCCAGCTGGCCACGGGGTCGTCGCCGGCCAGCTCGCGGTTGCCGGGACGCTCGGCGGGGAGCGCGGTCCCACTCGCGAGCATGCCCACCATCCGCAGCCCGCCGATGACGTGGCCGGCGACGTCGATCGCCGCCCACTCCGCGCAGGGCGAGGCGTTCTCCCATCCGTCCGCGGGCACGGCGCGGAGCACCCGCTCGAAGCCGTCGAGCGCGGTGGTGTAGGCGGCCAGGGTGCCGTTCATGCGCGGATCGTAGCTCGGTCCCTAGGCGGAAGTTCGAGGGCTTCGGCGAGTTCAGCTGAACTCGGAGCT
>JRHI01002528.1_pt1 | contig 12376 bp, 10 predicted proteins | sample 215371 | NCBI WGS metagenome assembly JRHI01 (sample SAMN02929681, study PRJNA255918) | sediment metagenome | biome: cave system; feature: Ice Cave; material: Sediment; isolation source: sediment from deep within a dark volcanic ice cave with no known source of... ...
CTTCAAAGCGCCCAGCATTCGCTTAACCGGACAGCAGTGTCAGTAGATATCAATGTGCAATTGTCTGGCGACATCGTCATATGGGACAATCGCTGCGCCGCCAGCGGCGCATCCATTGGCGCACGACCGTAATGCAGTAGCACTTAAATGCCTGTGCCGCCGCGCGAGCTCGCCGCATAGCGAACGAAGTGGATAGCGACATATGGACCAAGACAACACGAGCAGCATTCAGGTGCTTCGGACGGGGGCAGCCCTCGGTGCCGACGTCAGGGGTCTCGATATCTCGGGCAAGATCGACGACAAAGTTTTCCGAGACATTTACGAGGCCTGGAATGACCACCTCGTACTTCGCTTCCGTGATCAACGGCTCGATGACAACGCATTGGTCACCTTCTCGCGCCGGTTCGGAGAACTCGACATGGCGCCGACGCCTGCGCCGGGCGAGCGTATGGTGGTGACGCTCCCGGAGGTCGCAGTCATCTCCAACATCGTGGTGGGTGGTAAGGCGGTCGGGAGCCTCGGTAACTCCGAGCTCGTCTGGCACCAGGACATGAGCTACAACGAGCTGCCTCCGAAAGCGAGCCTACTCTATGGCATCGAAACGCCATCGGCCGGCGGCGAGACGTTCTTCTACAATCTCTACAAGGCCTACGCGACGCTTCCACAGGCACTCAAATCCCGGATTCAGGAACTCTCGTGCAAGCACGATGCAACGCGCAACTCCTCGGGTCAGCTACGCAAGGGGTTCGAAGAGCGCTATTCCAACGCAGAGCGACCGGGCGCTATCCATCCGCTCGTTGTGCGGCATCCAGAAACAGGCCGCTCCTCCCTCTACCTGGGTCGCCGTCCCAATGCATGGATCGTCGGTCTCTCAGATGCCGACAGTGATGCGTTGCTCGGCGAACTGTGGGCGCATGTCCAGCAGGGTCCGCATCTGTGGACGCAGGAATGGCGTCAGGGCGATCTCGTGATTTGGGACAACCGATGCACTCTGCATCGCCGAAATCAACTCGATCCCTCATTGCGGCGCTTAATGCATCGCACGCAGGTGCGCGACAAGGCGCGTCCCGTTGCGGCCGACACGCACGCCTGAGGTACGCAAGGGCGGAGCGTGCGAGCCCTATTCAGCGGCGGCAACTTGAGGGCCGACCTCCAGCCATTCGGGCGCATCGCCACCCAGCTGTGGTGTCGGCCGGGTCCAATGTGGTGGTGATTCGGAAAACCTGACAATCGGCCCGAGATGCCGCAGCGGGCCGCTCTTCGGCCGACTCTCGATGCGGATCGCGTCGAGCTCAGCAGCGGACAGGTCCAGGTCCAGCCCGGGGAACGCCACCTTGCCCTGGCGATAGATAAACATGCCCGATTGACAAAGCGATACGCGGACATGATAGCTGCCGCCGTCTTGCGCCCGCTTGGCGAGCGCCAGAAGAATGCCGTAGGCGGCGAGATAGCCGGTCGTGTAATCGCAGGCGGCGGCAGGCAACAGAGCCGGGCCATTCGGGCGCGTAGCCGTTCGACCTTCATGACAAAGGCCGGTCATGGTCTGCGCCACCTGCTCCCAGCCACCGCGATGACTGAACGGACCATCAGCGCCGTAGCAGTTGATCGAAGCGTAAATGATGCCTGGTCGAAGTGCTGCAACCTCTTCGGGTGCAAAGCCGAGCTTGCCGATCATGCCGGGACGATAGCCCTGCGAGAAGACATCCGCCCCTTTGACCAGCGCCTTCAAGCGTGACGCGTCCTCGCTTTGCGCGAGATCGAGGAAGCAGCTGCGCTTGCCGTGGTTGGTATCGAGGACGTGCTCGGGGATCTGCGGCAAGCGCTCGGCCGTGACCATCAGCACGTCCGCTCCATGCTCAGCGAGCGTACGAGCAGCCATCGGTCCGGCCAGGATGCGGGTGAGGTCCAGGGCGCAGATGCCACGCAAGGGACGGCCACCCTTTGGAAGCGGCTCGGGATCGCTTTCGCCGATCTTAATGATCTCGACAATTGGCTTCTCGGCGAGTACGCGGCCATGCGGATGGGCGAGCCACTCGCCATAGGAGCGCACCATGCCGCCGCACACGCGTGCCTCGTCGATGGCGGCCTTGAGATCGAGCGCGTCCCATTTGGCTACGGTCTTCGCGACCGACTCCGGGTCGGGCTCGCAATCGAGCAGCTTCAACATTCGGGCCTGCAGGTTAGGCAGGCCGAAATGTGGCAGCACCCAGCGCCCATCCTTCGTCGGCCACGGCTGGGTGATCGCTCGCATCGCCTCGTGGTTCTTGTTGACCACGGGTTTGAACGCGCCGTCAGGCCCGGGGCGCTGCAGGTAGGCCGAGCTGCGCAGGCCAGCTGCCGTATGTCGGACATCGATCGCGACTTTCAGGCGTCGGCCGGTCTTGATCTCCCAGATGTCGGAGACAGCCACGCCGACACCGCCAAGTACGGCGGCACAGGTCTCTCCGATCTTGAAACGCGTTGAGAATACGGGGTCGGCGCCGGCAATCGTGACTTCGTGCGGTTGCTCGAGCCCGCTAAAGGCCTCCCGCACGCCCATGACCTCTTCGAATGCCGCTGCCACGTCCCGTCCTCCTGTGATGAAGTCGCCATCATGCAGCGGCGGCCGGCGAAGGTCTACACGACCCATCGTGAAGTCGATTGCTCACTCGCACGTCTCTGCCATCGCCGATATGCTTACCCTTGGTCATGTGGAGCCGGACGATGAGATGGCAGATCGGCGACGTCACCGTTACGAAGATCGTTGAGCTCGAGACGACAGGCGGCAGCCGGTTCATCTTGCCTCAGGCGACGCGGGAGGCCATCCTGCCCATATCTTGGCTGATCCCGCACTTCGCAGACGAGGAGGGGCGGCTCAAGATGAGCATCCACGCGCTTGTCGTCGAGGCGCCGGGACGGCGGATCATCGTCGATACCTGCCTCGGCAACGATAAGAAGGATCGGCGCATCCCCACCTGGAACGACCGGCAGGGGCGCTTCCTCGAGGATCTGGCCGCGGCCGGCTTTGCCCGCGAGACGATTGATACGGTGCTGTGCACGCACTTGCATGTCGATGACGTCGGCTGGAACACCATGCTGATCGATGGCCAGTGGGTCCCGACCTTCCCAAAAGCGCGCTACCTGTTCGGCCGTGTCGAGTTCGAGCACTGGAGCACGCAGACCGAGCGCGCCGACATTCTCCCCGTCTTCGCCGACAGCATTCGACCGATCTTCGAGCGCGGTCTCACCGATCTGGTCGAGTGGGACCATCAGATCTGTCCCGAGATCCGCCTCATGCGCAGTACAGGCCACACGCCCGGCCACGCCAGCGTCCTGATCACGTCAAAGGGCAAGCGAACCATGATCACTGGGGACTTCGCCCATCATCCCTGCCAGATGGCGCACCCAGAGTGGTCCTCGACGGCCGACTTCGACGCTGCAGCAGCTGAGGCCACCCGTCACCGTATCTTTGGTGAGCTTGCGGGCGAGCCCGTGCTTGTGATCGGGACACACTTTGCCGGCCCGACGGCAGGCCATGTCGTGCGTGACGGCAAGACCTTCATGCTCGTTGTCTGAATGCACTCGCGGGAGATTTGTGCATGGTTACGCCACGTCATTTCGGGATCCTGGTCCCGTCCACCAACACCACGTGTGAGATCGAGTTCTGCCGGTTGCCGCCGGAATTGCAGTTGCATATCGCCCGGCTCGGCAAAGGCGGAAATACGCCATTCTCCCCTAGCCTCGACACCGACGTGGTCTACCAATCGAAATTGCTGGGCGACGCGCGGGTAGAGGTGATCGCGCTGGCGCAAACATCGGCCAGCCTCTTTGCCGATGACTACGACGACGTGACGGTGAAGCGCATGACGGAGGCGTCCGGCGTGCCGTCGCTGACCTCTGCCCAGGCCGTCGGCCGGGCATTGCGCGCGCTCGGAACACTGCGGATCGCAATGGCGACGCCATACTCGGAAGAGGTCATCGCGCGGGCAAAGCGGTACTACGAAACCAAGTACGGGATTGCCGTGGTTGCCACGGAAAGCCTGGGCGCCACCAACTCCTACGCCATCGGCAAGATGGACGCGGGGGTGGCGCAGGCGGCGTTCAGCCGGATCGATCGCCCGGACATCGATGCGCTAATGGTGCCGGGCGGTAACTTTCCTACCATGGATAGCATCGCGCCGTGGGAGCGGCAGTTCGGGAAACCTGTGATCACCACCAATCAGGCTACGCTATGGGCAATCCTGCGCGCGATGGGTATCAACACGCCGCTGGCCGGCAAGGGGCGGTTGCTTGAGCAGATGCCGGAGGGTTAGCACGGACATAGGATGTTTTCGGCAACATCATCCCGCCACCAACCGCTCCTCGCGAGCGCTGGATCGCGGGCGGCTGCGCGTTGGCTGATGATCGAGCGAGATTAGCGCGCGAGACGCCTGGCGACCGTGCTTGTCCCGGCGACAAGCGCAGCCAGGCGGGCGGCCGCGGGTACGATCAATTGGCGGGGAAATCCGCTGAAACCCAGCATTAGGGCGGACTTCGGCTGCGCTTCGCGATAGAAGCGACTCATTGCGCGCAGCACGATCCCGGATCGCTTCGCAGCATCCTCGATGTCAATGTCCGACGCGCCATTCTCGACGTAGGCGATCAGATGCATCCCTTGGTCAGGCACGTCGATCCTGAGGTGACCTCCCGCCCGGCGCATCAGCGTAGCGGCCAGTGCATCGCGCTGCTCGCGGTACAGGACGCGCATGCGGCGGATGTGCGCCGCGAAATGACCTTGCCGCATGAATTCTGCAGCGACATCTTGGTAGAGGCTCGGCGGCTGCCGATCGATCAGATAGCGTGCGCTAACGAACGCGGGCAGGAAGCACAGCGGGGTGGGGGTGCGGCTCAGCAATTGCCATAACTTCCATGACTTTCGCGAGCTTGCGAGGCGGCGGCTGCCTGGCCCCATCTTCAGCTACATCGATGGCGCCGCCGACGACGAGGTGACGCATCGCCGAAATGCGGCAAGCTTCGAGCGCTGCGACCTGGTTCCCAAAGTCCTGCGCGGCGTTGAGAGCGTCGATATGTCGGTCACCGTGATGGGCCAGAAGCTCGCAACGCCGTTCTACTGCTCGCCTACAGCGCTGCAGCGTTTGTTTCATCATGACGGAGAGCGGGCTGTCGCTGCTGCGGCCTCGAAATTCGGGACCATGTTCGGCGTATCGTCGCTTGGGACGGTGGCTGTCGAGGAGCTGCGCAAGGCGTACGACGCGCCGCAGGTCTATCAATTCTATTTCCATAAGGATCGTGGCCTGAACCGCGCAATGATGGAGCGGGCCAAGACGGCGGGCGTCAACGTGATGATGCTCACCGTCGACAGCATCACGGGCGGCAACAGGGAGCGCGATCTGCGCACCGGCTTCTCCATTCCCTTCAGGCTGACCCTTGGCGGCATTCTTGAATTCGCCCGGCGGCCCATTTGGGGCATCAACTACATGACGCACGAGCGCTTCCGATTGCCGCAACTGGATGAGCACGTGAAGATGAGCGGCGGCGCGATATCGATCGGGCGGTATTTCACAGAGATGCTGGATCCGTCGATGAACTGGGAGGATGTGGCGGAGATGGTCCAGCTCTGGGACGGACAGTTTTTGCCTCAAGGGGGTGATGTCGGTGGAGGATGCAAAGCGCGCCGCCGAGATCGGCTGCAACGGCATCGTGCTGTCCAACCATGGTGGCCGGCAACTGGACGGGTCACGTGCAGCATTCGATCAATTGGCCGAGGTCGTCGACAGCGTCGGCAATCGTATTGACGTGATGATGGATGGCGGCGTTCAGCGCGGGACTCACGTTCTCAAGGCACTGTCGTTAGGAGCCAAGGCCGTGGGCGTGGGCAGGTACTATCTGTTCCCTCTGGCGGCGGCCGGACAGGCCGGCGTCGAGCGGGCGCTGGGTCTGCTGCGAGCAGAAGTTGAGCGGGGCATGAAGTTGATGGGTTGCACGTCTGTGGAGCAGCTAACGCGCGACAATCTAAGATTCCGCTAAGTGCGGCTGAGGGTTCTTAGGACCCGCGGACCGAGGCATCTCGGCTCATGCATTGGCTTTCTTCGCAGCCCGAGGTCGGTTCTCACTGCATTTCCAGATATCCGGCGCCGCCCGTGAGAGTTGAACGATCGAGGGATTGGTTGAACAGCCGACAAGACGGCTCTCCCAGATGAAGGCAGGCCATGCATGCTCCGCCTGCTTGGCCGCAGCCGGGATCCAGTGCGCACCTGTGCTCGCTATCAACGAACTCACCTAGGAGGCGATGGAGTTCGCCTTCGAATACCGCCTGAAGGCCGCCAAGCACAAAATCGCCGCGGGCAGCCGCGTAGACAAAAAAGGCCAGGTGGTGCGGAACTAGCAATTCGGAGAGCGAAGTGCGTTCGACGCCGGTGTGAACGGCGGCAACGCGGATGAAGCGGTGACAGTAGCTGTGGATCAGCGTGGTTACGAGCTCGCCGACCTTGCCGCTCGCGTCGGATGCCATGGCTTGCAGCACAGCGACCCTTGCATCGACATCGTTGGTTTGCGGTGCGATGGCAAAACCCTTGGATGCCAGCCAGTTTACGACGCGGCGCGGGTCCAGTCTGATAAGTAGGGCTTCCGTTTCGACGATCTCGCCATAGACAACGAACTCGTCGTTGTCGGTTATGAATGGAACCAGCGTACTTTCTTTTGGATCGTTCGGGTTGCCTCGGGTATAGCCGAAGCCCCCAATGAGGATGGGAAATCGGTCAGTGTGATCGACCGCTGAAATCCCGGCGCGGGTCAGCCAGTCGGCGTAGTCCTTCTCGTAGATCTTTCGCAGCCCCACGGGGCCGCGTTCGCGTAGATCCTGGATCGTGTTTCTTGAACCCAGCAGCGCGATGGCGACGTTGCGGGCTTCTTTCTCGGCAGCAGGCCGCACCCGATCGGGAATTGCGAGCGAGCTTGACGTTGCTATCTCTCCCCGCGCCTGGGCCTGTTCGATGGTTGACTTGATCACAGCCTCGCTGAGGCCGGCGGCCAACAATGTAGCCCGGAGGGTGTCTGCTGTCCTCACCCCGACATCCATGGCGGGAGAGACCATACCCCGCATGATCCAATCCAGCGCCCGGGCGGAACCGCCGGCGCTCTCCACGCGCTCAATTTGCTGACGATCGGCGGCATTCACGAGGACTATGGTCCGGGGCGTGTAGACAGTCGCTGAGCGGTGGACCTGAGCCATCATAGGGCGGCCACAATTAGAGCATTTGCGACCGATGAAGCCCCTCCGTTCCCAGTTGCATTGTGGGCAACTCTGGACAATGTCGCCTGCCGCCATGGTGCCAGGAAACCTAATCGTGACCTCTTCGTGCGTAGGGCATCTAAAGATCGTCGGTTCATCCAGGGTGCCGCAATCCTTGCAATACGACACGAAGTGAAGCTGGGCCTTCCGGCCCTGCGCGCCGCATGTACAATTGGCTGCGGGGCTCGTGTGGACGCGGCGGCACTGCGGATTGGAACACAGCCAAAGCCGCGGGAATGGTACGGCCTCGACACCGTTGTCCCGATCAAGGGAATGCACGACGATCGGCCGCCGGCCTGAGCGCAGATGTTCGGCGAGTCGGCTGTCGCGCGACTGGGCCGTCCAGGGCTGGGCCGCGGCGAGGACTTCGTCCTTCAAGGCGTCGATATCGATGGCGCGCTCGATTTGTGGGCGGCGCCAGCGCTCGACGCGCCACACACCCTGATTGATATCCACTGTCTGAAGTGGAAGATGGCCGAACATGATTTGCGAGGCGCTGCGCCGAACCTCGGCATCCGCCTTCGTGCCTTGCCGCTTTCGCATCAATCTCGCCTAAGGTGAACCGGAACCTGCTCTTCCACATCGCGCAAGGACATCATCGGCTGGCGGTTTTTCGGCCAGACCTTGACGTACCAGTCCTTTGCTTCGGTTGTGGGCCGCTTCACGCGCTCGGTATAGGAGTCGACATCGTTGCGCACATCACGCCGATGGTCTGCTTCGGTGATCTCGTCGAAGTTGAGGTACGTGTTGAGCGCCTCTCCTTCGGCTTCGGGAGAGAACTTCTTGGCGGCAATCCTTTGGCGCAGATGGGCTACTGTCGTGAAGCGGTCGGGCGCTGAATACGCATGGATATGCAGCAATCGCGCGGCCAGCAGGCCGGGTATCGTCCGCCGCAGGACGCGCCGGCTCCGTTTGGTGATAGGAATCGGCTCGACGAAACGGTCTCCTTGTTCGACGAACTTCTCGAACAGCCGATACACGCTCGCGTCGCGCTCACGGCCCATCTTATGGACGACGAGCACGCTGGACGGCCACTTGCGGCCAACGCGGGCGGTGGCCTGTATGAACTCTGCGGTCGTCAGCGGCAGCCCCAGCACGATCATTACGTTGAGGCGATCGACGTCGACACCGTGGGACATCATCGACGACGCTGTGATCAGGTGAATACGTTCCTCGAACGGGCGCTTTGCATCAAGCTTCTGCAAGTCGTCAAGGATGCCGGATATATTCTCGAACTGGGTGCGCCCGGTCAGGCTGACCGATCGGACCGGGCCATCGACGCCGACCAGCTGCGTGGTCGCGGACCGCGAAACGGCGTCGAGGTCGCGCAAAGTGTTCCCGTAGACGACGTCCGTGCCGTATTGCTCAAGAAGAAAATCTGCGAAGCGCGTGTCGATGGCGAGTTCCGCGCAAATCTTGGCCGGAGCGCGCCAGAGCTTGCGCACCGCGATTTGCAATTCGGACATTAGACGGTCGACGGCGAACTCGATCGTGGCTCCTCGCGGAGCGAGGGCCAGGAACCTGCGCATGCGGGTAGCGCTTGGGCGGGACCAAAACCCGTCCCGCGGAGTAGGTCCTGGCTGCGGGAACACCCGCGCCTTTCGGCGATACAGCACATCAGATTGCTTGTCATATCCGCTCAGCGTGGCGGATGACGCCAGTATTTTGGCGCGTCTGCCGCTGAGTTCGTTCTGGATACCGTCCAGTACGGCTTCATAGTGGCCATCGACAGCGCCGAGGCTGTCTCGCAAGAGATGAAGTTCGTCCTGGAGCCGGAAGGTAGGGGCGAACATCTCTTCGGCAAACGGCAGCGGCCTAGGCGTTGCGTTGCAGTCTGGCACGAGGCACCCGTTGGGCGACGCACGGCTGGGATTGTAGGTGAAGCCGTGCCCTGTAGTCGGGCACATGCCGCGCGGCCACGCCACGAGCCCTCGCATGGCCTGCTGCAGGCCGATCAACGCCGCTTTGTCCAGAGTCCCAACCACGATGGTGGGAAGAAAGCGGTAGACCTCTTCGTCGACGATATAGAAGGGCAAGCCCGGCTTGTGCCATTCGCAGCCCGCGGCGCCGCATCGGTGTTCGTAGGTCCACACCGCGGTATTGAAGGCCATTTTCAGGTCCGGGTTCCCGCAGAACGGACAGGCCTGGAGCATGCGGAACCGATCGATCAATGGCTTCTCGTCGGGGTCATAGCGGGCATTTCGCTCCTGATCCTTCCGGCGCCATTTGTTCGGCGTGGAATCATCGCCCACATGGAACCCCACTGAGAAGGCTGCGCCATCGATGCCGTGGCGGCGCCGCACGAGTTCTGCGGCTGCCATGGCATCGGCGAAGCGCTGCATCTGCTGCAGCGACAAAAGTCGGAGCGGAAACCGACTCCACGCTGTCACTCCGGCTTTCTTGCCACTGAGGCGGTCGTGGAAGGCAGCAGTGACCAGAAGGCCAAGATATGTCTCGGTCTTGCCACCGCCAGTTGCAAACCAGACGATATCGACGATGTCAGGCTCTTTGGCGGTGTCCACCAGCGAGGCCAGGTTGGCCAGCAAGAACCCGAATTGGAAGGGGCGCCAGGAATTGTAGCCTTTGCGAGCGCCCACGATCGCCATCGACTCGTTCATCAACCTGAAGGCTTGTGCCAGTCGTTCGTTGGTTGCGAGCAGATCTACGCCCCTTGCGATGCGCTGGTTCTCTTCCCTGAACTCGTCCACCCCCGTCATGGCGGCGCGGAGCATCTCGTCGGCCCAGCCCTCGGCTCTGGCGCGTTTGTCGAGAATCGCCTTGTCCCAGTTACGCGCACCCCATTCGGAGTGCGCCCTGGCTAGCTCGCGGGCGGCGGGAAGCGGATCTTGCGACAAGTCGACGAAATCAAGGGGTGGAGGTGCGGATTCTGCGCCCCAATAGACTGGGCGCTGTCGATCGAAGGCGGGGGTGTCGACCGTCATGAAGCGGTCCGCTTCAGCACGAAGCCCGCAATTGATGCCATAGCCGGGAACACGCCGGTCGAAGCGAAACGATTCCTCAAGGGTCTCAAGCTCGAACGGATTGGTCTCAAGGCCTTCAAGCTGCATCGCGACTTCATAGAAGCGGCTGTCGAATGGCTTGCACCCGTCTTCGTCGGAGGTATTGACGTACGTAATGGTTGCAACGTCCCGGCCTCGCCAGTCCTTCTGGCTGCCTGACTGGATCTCGGCACTGAACCCCTGAATGCCGGTCGCGTCCCGCAGATGCTTGGTCAGCGCGTCCCGGGCGAAACTTTGCACGGGGCCGGGCGGCGTGCTGACCTCGATCGCAATAGGGGGGATGGTAAGCTTCCGCCAGGTTTTGTCCTTATCCTTGCGCCACAGCTTGAGGTCGATGGTGACCTTGATGCGCCATGGCCCTGCCTGTTTGGGCAGGAGCCTGAATCCTATTTCGCATGGCTCTAGGCGCTCCAGCCTGGCATCTCGGCCGGAAGAGGCCGCCACGGATGCAGGCGCCAGTCTGCCGAGCCAGAGCCTATCGGATGGGTCATCCTTGGACTCGCCATCATCAGCGCCCTGAGCGGTGCGGAGCACATGTGCACAGAGCCAGTCAACGAAGCGCTGAGCCGCCTCGTCCCTCGCCTCTTCGGCAAAAGCCAGGAATGGTTTGGTCATTCTGCATCACTTTCGAAATGTGCGAAGAACCTTGCCGCGCGGGTGCTTCTCCAGCCGACTTAGCGCCTTCGCTTCAATCTGCCTGATCCTTTCCCGCGTCAGCCCATACATCTGCCCTATCTGCTCCAGCGTGTGTTCGTGATGATCGCCGATGCCGAAACGCATCCTGACGATTGTCTGCTCGCGGGGATCAAGATCTTGCAGTGCTTCGGCCACGTTGCGCTGAAGATCCTCGATGATGGCGCTCTCTTCGGGTGAAGGAGTTTGTTCATCGGGGATGAGGTCATGGAGGGCAGTCTCGCCATCCTCGGACATGGGAGCGTCGAGGGCCACACTGCTCATGCGCGATAGCTCTTGCATGAACGCTGTGAATTCCAGATCCCAGTCGAGCGCAGTCGCCAATCTCTGGGTGGTCGGAACGCGACCGGTCTCGGATTGCAGGAGTCGGTCCATGCGGCGCAGCCGCCGGAGCTCGTCGAGTCGGTAAACGGGAATCCGGATCAGATCGCCGGTGTTGTCGATGGCGCGGGTGATCGCCTGGTGTATCCACCACACGGCATACGTCGAGAACTTGAGGCCAAGGTCCGGATCGAACTTCTCGACGGCGCGCATCAAGCCCGTCATTCCCTCCTGGACCAGATCCTCCATATCGACCTTGGACCAGCGGTATTCAGTTGCGACCCAGTGCACCAGGCGCCGGTTGCACGATATCAACCGCTCGCGCGCTTGATCGGCGTTGCGGATGAGCCGCTGAATCTCGTTCGATTGGACGGCGTCATTGCCGTCGCCGGAGCGCAGGCGCATTCCCGCCTGCATGGTCCTGGCAAGGCTGGCTTCTTCGTGTTGGCTGAGGAGGTCATGAGCTGCAGCGCCGTCATTGCCCTGGGCGCCTGGTGCGGGTGTGTCGTCTTCGATCGTGACGCCGCGCGCGGTGAGCTGGCGGATGACGGCGTTGACCTGATCCGGCTCCAGATCACGTCTTGCGGTGATGCGCGCGAGGTCCTTGGCGAACAGCCGCCCCTGCCGCTCGAGATCCCCGAGCAGGCTTTCCACCACCTCCGTGATGGGATCGTCTTCCACCACTTCGGATGGCTGAGACAATGCTGGGTCCCCCGTAGACCGTCGGTCCTCCCCCGTCGCGTTCGCCGTCGTCAATAGCGCTATTTGGCAGCTGGGTCACGCCTCAACCCGCCGAGATGGCCCTGATCAACAAGGTTTCTTGAGGACGCGTAGGATCTGTCGGACGCATCTGTCGTCGCGTTCATGTTCCCAAAACCGCAGCACGTGCCATCCCGACGCTCTCAGGCTTGCATCAGTCTGGAGATCCCGCACCCGATTCGCGTGAATCTTCGCTCTCCAGAATGCGCCGTTACGCGTGGGCCATGTGCCATGCACCGGGCAACCGTGCCAGAAGCACCCATCGACGAACACGGCAAGTAAGCCCGATCACGGTAGTTGAGGGGGGAGACGG
>JRHI01002529.1_pt1 | contig 12370 bp, 10 predicted proteins | sample 215371 | NCBI WGS metagenome assembly JRHI01 (sample SAMN02929681, study PRJNA255918) | sediment metagenome | biome: cave system; feature: Ice Cave; material: Sediment; isolation source: sediment from deep within a dark volcanic ice cave with no known source of... ...
CCTTGGGGCAAGGGCCGTGAACGCAGTGCCCTATGTGCCGCCGGTTTCGCCAGCCAGCGCCCGGTATCTGGTGCGCCGTACCGGCAAGGCAAGAATCTTCAATTTGCGCCACAACGAACAAAATGTGGAAAAATCCGCAGCGGGCGCCAAGAACGGCGACGCCGTTTACGTCTATCAATACCCTCTGCAGGTAATGGGTAAGCAAATTCTTGTGGAGACTCCATTGGTTGGACGCCACCAACTGCGGAACGTCGCGCTGGCGATTGCTGCCGCCGAGGAATTGAGCAAGCAAGGGTTTTCCGGAATTTCTCCAGAAGCAATTGAGCAGGGTATCCGCGATACTCGCTGGCCCGGCCGATTTCAAGTAATCCCTGCACAAGTTGCGCCCGAAACCGGACAGTCAGAGCGATCTTCCCCTGAGATTGTCCTCGACGTGGCGCATAACCCGGCGGGAGCTTGGGCCCTGCGTTCTGCCCTTTCGGAGCGTTATGAAGACCACCGGCTGATATTTGTTTTCGGCGCGATGCGGGACAAGGCAATCTCGGAGATGACGGAGATACTTTTTCCCTTGGCGGAGAGGGTGATCGCCACACAGCCGGAGAATCCACGGTCCGCATCGCCTGAGGAGATTCGGCAGGCAGCGCATCGAACGGGAACGGAAGTCGAGTTAGTCCAGGACGTGAGCGCGGCTTTGGAGCGGGCAAAGAATTTGGCGGGAGAGACTGACGTCGTTGTGATTACGGGATCGATTTATCTGGTGGGAGAAGTGATGCGTCTTATCTTCGTCAGAGTTTAAGGCTACAGTTTGACCCATCCCTGGCGAATATTTCCCCTAGAATGGAGATGTGCAGGAAGTGAACTCAGTGGATCAAGCGGAAGGCGCCGCAACTCAAGCGGCGCAGCCTGTAACTGCGCGGCCCACTCCGCACGCGGTCGCAGCGATGAAACATGGTTGGTTAAGCCGGTTGCGGTCGTTTCTTATTTTTAACCCGCTGATCTGGCTTTACACGCTGGTCCTGGGCATTATCGCGCTCCCGGCAGGATTGTTCGATCGTGGCGGCCGCCTGCTGCACTGGTTTTCCTACGTGTGGTCATGGCTGATCATGAAGACGATCTTGTCGCCCGTGAAGGTAACGGGCCTGGACAAGATTGATACGTCGAAGCCTCACGTTTACGCGGTAAATCACGCCTCGGCCCTGGACATTCCTGTCGTCTACGTCTATCTCCCGTTTCAATTCCGCATCGCATTCAAGAAAGAATTGCTGGCATATCCCGTGGTGGGATGGCATCTGAAGCGCTCGGAACAGGTGTGCATTGATCAGCAGAACCCGGCGCATTCAATCAGCAGCATCCGGGCGGCGCTGAAGGGGTTGAAGGCAGGTCTGCCGCTGGTCATTTATCCGGAGGGCGGCCGAACGCCGGACGGCGACATCAAGCCGTTCCTGCCGGGAGCGTTCTTTCTAGCCATCAAGGCCCAGGTGGATATCGTGCCCGTGGCGTTGGTGGGCACCTACGAGCTGCTGCCCATGAATACCTATCACATCAAGTCCAGGCCCCTGGAGATGCGGGTGGGAAAGCCTATCTCGACTGCGGGGCTTACGATCAGAGATATGGAAACCGTGTCTTCTCGAGTGCAACAGGCGGTGGAAGAACTGTATTACGCTCCGAGCGTCCCATTCGCGTAGGCCATTTTTTCTCCGTAACCTTTTGTCCTGTCTGACCGTTACTCATCTGTTAAGACCAAGTCGTGGAGAACTCGTTGAAGGCTCTGAAGAAAGAAGCGGACGAGCGGCTTCTGATCGAGGCGGCGCAGAAAAATCCTGCGCGCTTCGCAGAGCTTTACGAGAACAACTTTGAGCGGGTTTATGCGTACGTGGTGCGGCGGATCGGAAACCGCGCGGAAACGGAAGACTTGACCTCTGAGGTGTTTCACCAGGCGCTCTCGCACCTGGGTCGCTTCGAGTGGCGCGGCATTCCGTTCGCAGCCTGGCTGTTCCGCATCGCCGCGAACCTGATTTCCGATCGCTGGCAGCGCATGGGTAGGGAGCATGTCGCGGATGAGCCGGAACAGCTCGAGTCAGCACAAGCTAGTCCAGCCGAGATTGACGACATCGAGCGCCGAGCGACACTATTTCGCGTGGTGGAGACGCTGCCAGACGAACAGAAGCGTGTCGTCGTAATGCGGTTCGTGGAGCAGAAGAGCATCAAGGAAGTGGCGCGGGAGATTCGCAAGACCGAGGGCGCCGTGAAGCAGCTGCAGTTCCGCGCGCTCAGCACTCTGCGGTCGCGACTGGGGGGTGCCGATGCCTAAGCGCTCTCTGAATTCGGGCAACAACGATCCCAAGAAGATTGACGCAAAGAAGATCGAGGCAAAGAAGATCGACCAGCTAAACCGCGCCGTAGACGTGCTGCTGGCTCGCGCGGATGACAAGCTCGGCAAGCTGGAGGCCGACATCGAGCCGCTGGTGCGCATCGCGGCCGACTTGCGCGACTTGCCGCGGCAAGAGTTCAAGGCACGACTGAAGACGAAATTAGGAGGGAAAAACAATATGTCCGCCGTCGCCGAACCCATTTCCGTCGCCCGCACCGTCGCAAGCCCCAGACTAACTTTCATAAACGCGGCCAAAGCGATTGAGTTTTACAAGCAGGCCTTTGGCGCGAAGGAAACCTTCCGCTTCGAGATGGGAGACTCAATCCCGCACGCCGAAATCACCATCGGAGACTCGGTTATCATGCTTACCGAAGAGTGGCCCGAGGGCGGCCGCTTCAGCGCGGAAACGCTCGGCTCCTCGCCGGTGTGGTTGAGCCTGCGAGTGAACGATGTAGATTCCTTTGCGGCACGGGCTGTGGCCGCTGGCGCGAAGGCGATTGGGCCAATCCAAGATCAGTTCTATGGTCGCCGGGAGGGCAGCTTCGTCGATCCGTTCGGGTACACCTGGAACATTTCCACCGTGAAGGAGGAGATGTCGGTCGAAGAGATGCACCGGCGTATCAAAGCGATGAAGACAGGGCCTGAAGGCGGCGCGATCCCCGAAGAGGGCAAAAGAAGCGTAAGCCCGATTCCGCGCGGATTCCGCTCGGTTACGCCCTATCTGATTGCTGAAGACGGGCCCGCACTAGTGGAATTCGTCAAGCAGGCGTTCGGAGGCGAAGAGACATTCCGTACCGTGGGCTCAGCGGGCGGCCTCCACGCCGAAGTGCGGATGGGCGACTCCATGCTAATGATTGGAGGCGGCATTCCGGGGCGCGAGTTTCGTGCCACACCGAATAACCATGCGCTGCATATCTATGTCGAAGATGCCGACGCCGTTTACCAGAGGGCGCTGGCCGCAGGCGGGACGGTAATTGACGAGCCCCGCGATCAGGAGTACGGCGAACGCTCCGCGAGCGTGAAGGATCCGGCTGGAAACTATTGGTACATCGCCACCCACAAGGGCGAGAACTATATTCCTAAGGGGCTGAACAATGTGAATGTGTACATGCATCCGCTGCGGGCCGAGCCAGTGATCGGCTTCCTCAAGCGGGCATTTGGGGCGCAGGAGATGGCAAGGTATGCATCGCCAGACGGCGTGGTGCACCACGCGGAAATTCGTCTCGGCGATTCGGTCGTGGAGATGGGCGAAGCGCATGGGAAATACTTCCCAATGCCGGCAATGTTCTATCTCTACGTGCCTGATGTAGATGCGGTCTACCATCGCGCGTTAAAGGCGGGAGCGACCTCTTTTCAACAACCGACCGACCAGACGTACGGCGACCGCACGGCGGCGGTAAAAGACACGTTCGGGAACCAGTGGTACATCGCGACCCATATTGAGGACGTCACAATGTAGCCATTGGCATCGACGGATTTCTGATCGCAAGATTTTGTCAGCGCGTGGACCGTTCCGCTGTGCAGCCTTGGATTGGTCACATAGGCTTTTGTGGAATCTCCGTCCGCGCTCGTATCCGCGTGTGAAGGATTCAGCAGCATTGACGCCAGGATATGAATGCACCAACGCATAATGCCGAGGTGATTGAGGGTAGGGACTTCATTCGGTTGACCCTCCCGAAACCCTTCAATAGACTGAAAGATTCAGTCCTGCAGGTCTCAACTCTATGGCAGACAGCATTCATGTGAAGCTTCCGGACGGGAGTGTGAAGGAAGTTCCCAAGGGCACCACCGCGCTTGAGGTTGCGAAGTCCATCAGCCCACGCCTGGCCGACGCCGCGCTGGTCGCAAAAACCAACGGCGATTTGATCGATCTCACCAAGCCGTTGGAGAAAGACACCGATCTGCGCCTGCTTACCGAGAAAGATCCCGAGGCACTTGAGGTTTACCGGCATTCCTCCGCACATCTGCTGGCGGCGGCGGTGCTGGAAATTTTTCCGGAGACCAAGCTGGGACACGGTCCGCCAACCGACAGCGGTTTCTTTTACGACTTCTATCGCCCGACCGCGTTCACTCCTGAAGACCTGGAAAAGATTGAAAAGAAGATGCAGGAACTGGTGCAACAGAACATCCCGTATGCCAGGGAGTTTCTGCCACGCGACCAGGGACTGGCGGAGTTCAAAAAAGACGGCGATTTCATGAAGTGTCATTTCATCGAGCAATTCACCAAGCCCGATGAAAAGATTTCTATTTACCGTACTGGCAAGTTCACCGATTTCTGCCGTGGACCGCACATCCCTTCAACGGGAAATATTAAGGCATTCAAGCTGCTCAACATTGCGGGCGCGTACTGGCTCGGCGACGAGAAGAACCAGCAACTGCAGCGCATCTACGGCACGTCATTTTTCTCCAAGAAAGATCTGGACAATTATTTCCACCAGATTGAAGAAGCCAAAAAGCGCGACCACCGCGTTATCGGCAAGCAGCTCGATCTGTTTTCGATTCAGGAACTGGCGGGGCCGGGGCTGATTTTCTGGCATCCCAAGGGCGGAATCATCCGCAAAGAGATGGAAGACTGGATGCGCTCCGAGTACCTGAAGCGCGGCTATTCGCTGGTGTGCACGCCACACGTGGCACGTCGGCAATTATTTTTTACCTCGGGACACGAGGGCTATTACTCGCAGAATATGTTCGACGCCATGGAGCTCGACGATGCCGAGTATCGTTTGAAGCCGATGAATTGTCCGGGGCACATCTTGATTTACAAAGACTCGCTAAAGTCGTATCGCGATCTCCCGGTGCGTTTTGGAGAGTTAGGGACGGTTTACCGCTACGAGCGCTCTGGCGTCATGCACGGCCTGTTGCGAGTGCGCGGCTTCACCCAGGATGATGCCCATATTTTCTGCACGCCGGAACAAATCGAAGGCGAAATCGCAAGCTGCCTGGAATTCGCTTTGGATGTGTTGAAGGACTTCGGCTTCGACAAGTTCCAGACCGAGCTTTCCACGTGGAATCCCGACGACCGCAAGAATTTCGTGGGCAGTGAGGACCAGTGGAATCACGCGACCCAGTCACTCGAGAAAGTGCTGAAGCTGCGGAAGATCGAATACAAAACCATTCCCGGCGAAGCTGCCTTCTACGGACCAAAAATCGACATCAAACTGGTGGACGCCATCGGACGCTTGTGGCAGCTTTCAACGATACAGTTCGACTTCAATCTTCCGCAGCGTTTTGGCCTTGAATACGTTGCCGAGGACGGCTCACGCAAACAGCCCGTGATGGTGCATCGCGCGCTGTACGGCTCGGTAGAGCGCTTCTTCGGTGTGCTCATCGAACACTATGCCGGCGCATTTCCGGTGTGGCTGTCACCGGTGCAGGTGGCCATGATTCCCATCAGCGAGCGCCACGCGGAGTACGCGAACCAGGTGGCATCACAGCTGAAAGCTGCAGGCGTACGTGTCGAGGTGGACGCGCGCAACGAAAAGATGAATGCCAAGATCCGCGAACATGCCATGCAGAAAGTGCCATTTTTGCTAGTGGTCGGAGATAAAGAGGCCGAGGCGGGCAGGGTGAATGTCCGAAGCCGCGGCAAAGAGAAGACGGAAGACATGCCCGCGGTCGAGTTCGTGGAGAAGATCAAGAAGCTGATCGCAGAGAAGAGCCCGGGACTGTAACGACGCACGTAGAACCGTCGCCTCGGCTGTTGGGGCGATGCCAGTTCGCCTTTTTCTCCGAGGGAATCGGATCTTGAGACATTCCGGGCTGTACAGCAGCCGAGCCTGGCCACCACATTTGTTTCGGGACCGCCCGAGAGTTGTACCATGTTCCGGTGCATGAATTGGCCGAGCGCTTGTTGGAGCACATTCGGCGGCACGAGGTGCTGCACGCCGGAGACCGCGTCGGCCTCGCCGTCTCCGGCGGGATTGATTCTGTCGCGCTCTTGCGTCTTCTGCTCGAATTGCGGCAAGAACTTGGCATCGTCCTATCCGTCGTTCACTTCAATCACAAGCTGCGCGGGGCCGAATCGGACGCGGATCAGGAGTTCGTCGCGAAACTGGCGCATGACCATGATCTTGAGTTTCACATCGATGCTGACGACGTCGCACAGCATGCGGCGGAAGAACACATCAGCATTGAGACGGCGGCACGCGACTTGAGGTATGGGTTCTTTCGAGATCTGCTCTGCGAGGGTAGTAACGACGACACTCAGGGGCTAAAGCCCCATTCTTCTGATCTGCCTGACAAGGCGGATAAAAGCCGCGCCCTTTCGAACCGCAGTGCCCTGGATAAGATTGCCACTGGCCATACGCTGGATGACCAGGCCGAAACCGTACTCATGCGGATGATTCGCGGGGCCGGTTTGCGGGGACTGGGTGGAATTCATCCTCGCACTGCGGTTGAAGACGATTACGGTGAAATCTCCGGCGAAAATGTTCGGCCTCTGCTCGAAATCAGACGCCGCGAGCTGGAACAATATCTCAAAGTTCTCGGACAGCCGTGGCGCGAAGATTCCACCAACACCGACACAAAGTTCACCCGGAACCGCATGCGGCACATGGTGCTTCCGCTGCTCGAGGGAGAATTCAATCCCGCCGTAGCTGAAAATTTGGCCGAACTGGCCGAGATTGCCCGCGGAGAAGAGGACTACTGGGAGAACGAAGTCTCCGGCTGGATGGGAACGACAGTTCAGTGGTCCGAGCCGGAGTGGGCGCAGCAAGCGCAGTCTCTGGTGCAGATCAGCCTCGCCCAATCAGTTCCGTCGCTTCGTGTCGACGAGCCCAATCCTCTCAACATGAATGCGACGGTCAGCCGGGCCTGGCTTCTTACGGAACCACTCGCGGTGCAGCGGAGGTTGGTAAAGGCGGTCGGAGAGTACGCCGGCATCCCCCTCGAGTTCAAGCATGTTGAAGAAATCCTTCGGTTCGCAGCGGAGGAACACGGAGCCGGTAAGAAATCATCACTCCCCTTGGGTTGGCAGGTTGTCCGAGAGCCTGAATCGCTAATCTTTCTCGCTCCCGATCCGCGCGTCCACGATCCTCGAAATCAGAAATCCGTAGCGCAGGAATATGAATACGAACTGCCGATACCCGGACGAGCCATGGTGTCCGAGACAGCAACTGTGATAGAAGCTCTGCGTATCCAGGGAGGACATCAATCGGCGGCCTATAATTCTGAGCACCTCCTTGATGCGGATTTGTTAACCGGACCGCTCAAGGTACGAAACTGGCGTGCGGGAGACCGATTCTGGCCGGCTCATACGAAGTCACTGAAGAAGATCAAGGAACTGCTCGCGGAACGGAAAGTCCCTCAATCTGAGCGCAGGCTTTGGCCGGTGGTGGTAAGCGGGGATGAAATTGTGTGGGTACGCGGGTTTCCGGCTCCTTCGAAACTCCGGGCCAAGCCCGAGCGTGAAGCAGTCTTGATTCGGGAGACAGCCCTCTCGGAATACCCCGAATAGAAGCAGAAGATCCGTACACGGAGACGCGCCCTTCATGAAAGATTCGAGAGTCGAGCCTTTACGCCAGGTCATCAGCAGCGAGCAAATTCAAAAGCGAGTCAAAGAACTTGGACGGCAGATATCGGCCGACTACAAAGGCCAGACCATCCAGGCACTCGCCGTTCTGGAAAACGGATTTATTTTCCTGGCCGACCTGGTGCGGGTTCTGGAAGTACCGGTCGTGTGCCAGTTCATTAAACCGAAATACAGCCGCCAGGCGGGCCATCACAACGGCGACATCACGGAGATATTCTTTAGCCACGAGCCCGACATTCGCGGACAACACATCCTGCTGGTGGAAGGTCTGGTGCATTCCGGGGTCACAAGCGAGTTCCTCATGAGCGATTTGCGAGCTCGCGGAGCGGCATCGGTGAAACTGGTGACGCTATTGGATCGGCAGTCGGCGCGCCGGGTGGCCTTGCAACCAGACTATTTCGGGTTCCTCGTGGACGACACATTTCTTGTTGGCTACGGGCTCGGGGCGGAGGAGCAGACAAACCGAAACCTGCCTTATCTGGCGGCAAATCCCGCTATCCCCATGAGTTAGGTCACGGCTGTCAGGAACGCGCCTTTTTTCAGGGGAAAATGTAGAATAGGATATCGGGGAATTTAGTCCCATCTAAAATAGCTGAACGGCATCTAATTAGCTGTAGGAGCCTAAGGGTTTGGTGCATCCGCCCTTGGTTTTAACTTAGGAGCTTTTGGTGAACTCAACCGTCAAAACAGTCGTTTTCTGGCTGGTGATAGGAGTATCTGCCCTGTTGTTGTGGCAGGTCATCCAAGCCGGCCGCAGCGGGCAGAAAGACAAAGAAGTCAATTTCTCCCAATTCATGACCGATGTGGATCAGGGGAACGTGCGGGAAATAACCGTGAATGGCATGGAAGTGCGCGGCAAGTACAAAGACAATTCCGCCTTCCACACCACGGTTCCGGCAAATTATCCTGACATGATCAAGACCCTGCGCGACAAGAATGTCACCACCACGTTCCGCGACGTCAATAACGGGAGCTGGCCTCTGCAGCTATTGGGCACATGGGCTCCTCTGATCCTGCTAGGCGCGCTGTGGTTTTTCATGATCCGCCAGATGCAGACCGGCGGGAACAAAGCCCTCTCGTTCGGTAAGAGCCGCGCCCGGCTTCTGTCCATGCAGCAAAAAAAGGTTACGTTCAAAGACGTGGCTGGCGTGGAGGAGGCCAAGGAAGAGCTTCGCGAAATTATCGAATTCCTGCGTGAGGCGCAGAAGTTCCAGAAACTCGGCGGACGCATCCCCAAGGGCGTGCTGCTGGTCGGGCCTCCGGGAACCGGCAAGACGCTGCTGGCGCGCGCCGTAGCTGGCGAAGCAAACGTTCCTTTCTTTTCTATTTCCGGGTCGGACTTCGTTGAAATGTTCGTTGGCGTCGGCGCCAGCCGCGTCCGGGACTTATTTGAGCAGGGCAAGAAGAACGCGCCGTGCATTATCTTCATCGACGAAATCGATGCCGTTGGCCGCCATCGCGGTGCAGGCTTAGGCGGAGGTCACGACGAGCGCGAGCAGACCTTGAACCAGTTGCTGGTTGAGATGGACGGCTTCGAGTCGAACGAGGGCGTCATTCTTATGGCTGCGACCAACCGGCCCGACGTTCTGGATCCCGCCTTGCTGCGCCCTGGACGTTTTGACCGGCGCGTCGTGGTGAGCCGTCCGGATGTGCGCGGGCGTGAAGAAATCCTGCGGGTGCACACTCGCAAGATTCCTCTTGCCGAAGATGTGGACCTCTCGGTCCTCGCTCGTGGCACACCAGGATTCTCTGGCGCCGACCTTGCCAACATGGTGAACGAGGCGGCATTGGCGGCAGCGCGGCAGAACCGTAAAGCCGTCCTGATGTATGACTTTGAAGTCGCCAAAGATAAAGTGCTGATGGGCGTGGAACGCAAATCGATGATCCTTTCCGATGCGGAGAAGAAAGTCACGGCATTCCACGAGGCCGGGCACGCCCTGGTTGCGGCGAAGCTGCCGAACTCAGACCCCGTTCATAAGGTCACCATCATCCCGCGCGGCATGGCGCTGGGCGTGACCATGCAGCTGCCCATCGACGATCGGCACAACTACACCAAGGAATATCTGCAGACCGACATCGCCATCCTGATGGGCGGGCGCATCGCGGAAGAAATGTTCCTGAACCAGATGAGTACCGGAGCCGGCAACGACATTGAGCGGGCTACGGAATTGTCACGCAAGATGGTCTGCGAGTGGGGCATGAGCGATCTTGGTCCACTCACGTTCGGCAAGAAAGAAGAGCAGATATTCCTGGGCCGCGAGATCGCACAGCACCGCGACTACAGCGAGGACACTGCTATCAAAATCGATGGTGAAGTCCGTAAGCTTGTGAGCCTCGGCTACGAAACGGCAAAGCAGATTATCGAAGGGAATCGCGAATCGCTGCAGAAGATTGCGGTAGCTCTGCTGGAGCGCGAAGTCCTCGACGCTTCAGAAATTCGGTTGTTGCTCGACGGCAAGGAATTACCGGTGAAGCCTCCAACTCCAGGAAAATCGGACGACGGAGTGCAGCAGGTTCTTAAGCCGGAGCCGGGACGTCCGGGGATCGCTAAGGGCGGCGAAAGTCCGGCACGAGCATAAAGGGTTTGTTCGTGGTTAATCAGTTCTCAGTTATGGCGGCCTAAAGGCCGCCATAAGTTTTTTGCAGCCTTGGACAGTGAGAAYAGAGGGCAGACGGATTAGAATAGCGCCAGCGCCCGGGTCTGTTTCACAGGAGATCAGTTCGTGCGTTTGCCTGCTCATCCACTCTGGTTTTGGCCCCTTTTAGGAGTCCCCTTCCTAACCTGGCTAGTCTTCTGGGCCATAGCGCGATGCGGCAAGGTTTCCTTAAAGCCTGCTATCCCCTGGCTGACGGCTGCTTCTTGCATATTTGGTCCAGCATACTTCATTCTCGGCGCCGCGGTGGGTCATAAAGCGTTGCGTTTTGTGGTCGCAATGATGTTTTGGACCTGTTGGGGTACGTTGAACTCAATCCGGTACTGGTACACATTCGAGAGTCTCCGGGTACCCGGCACCAAGTGGTACATTCCGTGGAACTCAGTGAAGTTTTCCATCCCAAGGACTTTGCGAATCCTCGTGCGGGACGTCAATCTTGTATCGCCCTGGTATGTTGAAAAGCTGGGTCTGCGAAAGCTGGCCGAAAACCCCGGCGGTGAATCTGGCGTCGCGACTTACAAATTCAAGAAAGATGGAAACGCAGTAGTGCTCAGCACCCGCAGCAATTTCGAAACTGGCAAGACTCCAATCCTGTTCACCAAGAAGATCAGCAAAATTAAAGAGGTACTAGGCGCGCGCAGCGTAACAGTAGGGGCTATTGAGCAGGACCGTCAAGGCATTCGTTACTTCCAGATTCACGATCCAGAAGGGAATGAGATCGAGGTCGTCGAAGAACCTTGACAGCGTTCCGGGGGCTTGTCTGTGATATGAGGTCTAGTCCTCAGCCGTTAACCGCTTTCATCATCTGCTCCGGATAGCGCGGTCCCGCCGCAGCGCCGGTCGGAAACACGTCATTGAGCCGCTGAAGGTCCTCCTCCGTCAGCTGCACTTCAAGCGCACCCACGTTCTCCTCGATGTACTGGCGGCGCTTGGTGCCGGGAATCGGAACAATGTCGTTTCCCTGCGCCAGCACCCATGCGAGCGCGAGTTGCGACGGCTTGCAGCGTTTCTCTTTTGCGATTTCCTCCACGCGCCGAACCAGGTCGAGATTCTTCTGGAAATTGTCTCCCTGAAACCGAGGTGTGTTACGGCGGTAGTCGTCCGCAGGAAGATCTTCGAAGCGCTGAAATTGTCCGGTGAGGAACCCGCGGCCCAGCGGGCTGTAAGCTACGAAGCCAATGCCCAATTCCCTGCAGGTGCGGAGTATTTCGTTCTCTGGATCGCGGCTCCAGAGGGAATATTCGGTTTGCAGGGCGGTGATGGGATGCACTTTCGCGGCGCGCCGTAGCGTTTGCGGCGAAGCTTCGGAGAGTCCAAGGTAGCGAACCTTGCCTTCTGTTACCAATTGCGTCATTGCGCCGACAGTCTCCTCAATCGGAGTATTAGGATCGACGCGGTGCTGGTAATAGAGGTCGATGGTTTCAACTCCCAAGCGCCGCAGGCTGGCTTCACAGGACTTACGCACGTAATCAGGCTTGCCGTTGATTCCGCGTACCGTCGGATCCTTGGGATCGCGGACGATGCCGAACTTGGTTGCCAGCACAACCTGGTCCCGCTTTTCTTGGATGGCTTTGCCGACAAGTTCTTCGTTCTTGTAAGGGCCGTAGATATCGGCGGTGTCGAGGAAAGTGATGCCGAGTTCTAGCGCGCGGTGAATCGTCGCGATTGACTCCTGATCGTCGCGCTGCCCGTAAAACTCCGACATGCCCATGCAACCCAGGCCAAGGGCAGAGACTTTTAGACCGCTGCGTCCAAGTAAGCGAAATTGCATAATGACTCCTATGATGTTTGTCTACTTCCATCTGTTCTCGTCTC
>JRHI01002530.1_pt1 | contig 12366 bp, 6 predicted proteins | sample 215371 | NCBI WGS metagenome assembly JRHI01 (sample SAMN02929681, study PRJNA255918) | sediment metagenome | biome: cave system; feature: Ice Cave; material: Sediment; isolation source: sediment from deep within a dark volcanic ice cave with no known source of... ...
CTTCCATACCGCTATCTAGACAGCGCACAAGCAAAAGGCCCCGGAATCGGCACCGGGGCCTGTAGAATATGGGGTCAGACCTCTTGCTATCGTGGATTGTGAATCGGCTTACGTCGAGGCAAGGGGTCTGACCCCACCTCGCCAGCTCAGATCGAGCCGTTGATCCAATCCTGCAGCTGCTTCTTCTGCGTCAGGGCGCCGACGCGCTCGGCAACCTTCTTGCCGCCCTTGAAGATCATCATCGTCGGCATGGCCTGGATGGCGTACTTCTGCGTGACGGCAGGGTTCTGATCGACATCGAGCTTGGCCACCTTGACCTTGCCCTTCAGGTCGGCGGCTACCGCTTCCAGCGCCGGCGCCATGGCCTTGCACGGTCCGCACCACTCTGCAAAGAAATCGACGACCACGGGCTCGGTCGAGTTCAGCACCTCCTGGTCGAAATTCGCATCCGACACGGAGAGCGTCGCTGCTCCACTTGGCATTGGACCAGTCTCCTTTGGTTGCCCCATGAGGGCGTATGTGGGGAGGCACACACGAGGGAATGGGAATCGCTGCCGGGAACGTAGGGAGGGCCCCCTCAGGCGTCAAGGCTGGCCGGGTCGAGTTGCCATAGCCGCTGCTGGGCCGCATCGAGCATGTCGCCTGGAATCTCCATGATTCGTGGGCCGTCCGTCCAAAGAATGGCGGCTCTGACTGGCTGCTGCGCGAAAATGTGACTGACGGCCAGGCGGTAGGCCGCAAGTTGCAGCAGGTAGGCCTCCGCAACTTGGCGGACGTCTTTGGGCGGCGGCCGGTTGGTTTTGTAGTCGACGATCAGGATCGAATCCAAATCCCGCACCAGGCGGTCGATCTTGCCGGCCAGCCGCAACGCGGGGCCGCCGCCTTGCGGATGAGGGATCTCGGCCACGATCGCGACCTCCGCCCGGGCCTCGGGGCCGAACAGCGCCGCGAAGGCCGGCTCGCGCAGCACGGCGAGCGTCTCTGCGACGATGCTCTTGCGCATCGCGGCCGGCAGCTGCGCGGCGCGACTGGCGATGAAGTCTTTTGCGGCGGCGGCCCAGCGCTCCCTGGGCAGTGCCGGCAAATGCTCGAGCAGCGCGTGAGTCAAGGTGCCACGCAAGAAGCGCGCATCTTGTGCGAGCGCCGATGGCGCCAGGATTGCCGGCTCGGCCAGCCGGCTGATGGACCGCTCAACGCGCTCGCCCTCCGCGTCGCTTTCGAGCGGCGCGAGCCTGGACGGGGCGAGCGGGACCGTGATCAGCGGCTCCAGCGGCGCGGGCCTTCCGGCCCATGCCGGCAGCGGGACGGGACCGCCCGAAGCCGGCGCGCGCCCGGTGTCGGCCTCGTGCTTGGCGGTCTGCGCGCTGGCGATGCGCCACACGACGCCGCCGTCGGCGGTCGTCACCTCTTGGAGGCTGTCGCCGAGACCGTTGCGGATGAGATTGTGCCAGCAGTCGGCCGGCGGCGCGTTGCTGCCCTCGAAGCCTGCCACATACAGCCGGTCGCGTGCGCGCGTCAGGGCTACGTAGAGCAGCCGGTTGCGCTCCTCCGCCTCGGCCCTGGCAACCGCCACCTTCGCCTGTTGCACGGCTGCAAGGTCGCTCGTGCCTTTGACCGGCCAGACGAACCGCAACGGCGGGTGCCCCTCGTCGAGTTCGAGCAGACTGCCCGGCGGCCGCCCCGATCGCGTCGAGCAGGTATCGGGAAGGAACACGATGGGCGCCTCCAGGCCCTTGGCGCCGTGCACGGTCATGACGCGCACCTCGTCGCGCCCCTGCTCCATGTCGCGCTTGATCACGCGGGTGCCCTCGCGCAGCCAGCTCAAGAACCCCTGCAGGGAGGGCGCGGCACCGTCGTCGTAGGCCAAGGCCAGGTTGAGAAGTTCGTCGATGGCATCGGCCGCCTCGGCACCGAGGCGCTCCAGTATTCTGGCGCGCATGCCGTCCGCATCCAGCAGGGCCGAGAAGAACTCGAACGGGGGCACGAGGTCGGCTCGCGGCCGCCAGCGCTTCAGGGTCTCGGCGGGGCCCTTGAGGCGTGCATGGGTGGCGGCGCGCGCCACGAGCTCCTGCCACAGGAAGCCTTTCCGCTTGGGCGCGAGCGCGATGAGGTCGTCGTCGTCGAGGCCGAACAGCGGCGACTTGAGCACGCTGGCGAGCGCCAGATCGTCCGCGGGCAGGCAGAGGAAATCGCCGAGCGCGATGAGGTCCTGCACGGCGATCTGCTCGGTCAGCACGAGGCGGTCGGCGCCGGCGACCTTGATGCCGCGCGCCTTGAGGGCCGAGATCATGGCGGGCGCGAACGGCGTACGCTTGCGCACCAATATGAGGATGTCGCCGGCGCGGACGGGGCGGTTCTCGGACGCCAGCATCTGGGAGGAGTCGAGCCAACGGCGGATGGTCTGGGCGATGCGCCCCGCCAGCCGCACCACCGGCGAGGCGGCGCTGCCCTCGGCGAGCGGAGACCAGGGCTCGGACGGCTTGGCCTGCTCCGACTTCTCGGTCGGCCAGATCTCGATCAGCCCCGCGTGCCCGACGCGATGGGCGACATGGCGGATCGGCGCCGCGGAGGAGGTCACCCCGGGCGTGCGCGCGTGGTCCCCAAAGATGCCGTCCACGGCCGCCAGCAGCGGCTCGACGGCGCGAAACGACAAGTTCAGCGGCACGCGGCGCAAATCGAGGCCCGCCAGCGCGGCGCGACGGGCGAACGACCCGCCCATGCCGGCGAACATGGTGGGCGCCGCACCCTGGAAGCTGTAGATCGACTGCTTCTCGTCGCCGACGGCGAACAGCGTGCGCGCCACGTCGCGTGCGCCGCGGCCGGAAAAGAACTCATCGGCCAAAGCGCGTATCACATCCCACTGCACGGGGCTCGTATCCTGCGCCTCGTCGACCAGAATGTGGTCGAGGCCGCCGTCGAGCTTGTAGAGCACCCACTCGACGGCCTCGGAGGAGGCGAGCAGGCCTGCGGCCTTGCCGACCAGGTCCTCGAAGTCGAGCGCGGCGGTGCGCGCCTTGGCGGACGTGTAGCGTTCGAGCACGTCGCTGCCGAGCCGCAGCAGCGCCATCGTCGCCTCGACGACCATTAGCCCCTTGTGCTCGTTGTGCAGGGCGACGAATTTCGCCTGGGCGCTTTGTGCGAGATCGACGAGATTGCGAGAGGCGTCCGCTACCTTCTTCGTGGCCAGTCGATCGCGCGGTTTGTTGCCCTGGGTGAGGAAGAAGCCCGCGAGCGCCTCGACGCGGCGGCTGGGCGAGCCGGCGGCGATGGCCGATTGCAGGCATTGCGCCTGCTCTTGGTCGCTCTTGCTGCCGCCGCGCAGGGCGGACGCCAGCATGGGCAGCAGCTCTTCGGCGACCGTCTCGGAGAGCTCGGCGACGATCTGCGCGCTGGTGATGCCGGCACGGACACCGAAGGTGGTGCGCAGCCGGCCCTCGATGGCGGCGAGCGACGCTTCGTCGTGGGGATACTGAGCGCGGCCGAGCTCGGCAAGGGCCTGCTGCAGGACGCTGTCGAACCCGTCGTTGACGGCGTAGGCGATGGCCGTCTGCAGGGCCGGCCACAGCGCGCCCGTCTTTGCGCCCGTGGCCTCGGCGAGCATCTCATCGGTCGCCTCTTTGAGAAGCGCGTTGCGCTCGTGCTCGTCGAGGATGGCGAAGCCCGGGGGAACGCCGGCCTCCAACGGGAAGCGCTGCAGCAGTCGCTCGCAGAAGGCGTGGATGGTCTGCACCTTGAGGCCGCCTGGGGTCTCGATGGCGATGGCGAAGAGCTGGCGTGCCCACTGCATCTCGGTGGCAGTGGGCGCGCGGGAGAGCAGCTCCTCGAGCTTGCGCTTCAGGCTCGCCTCGTCGGCCGTCACCCACTCGGCCAGCCGTGCGAACACGCGCTTCGACATCTCGGCGGCGGCGGCTTTCGTGTAGGTGAGCGCCAGGATGCGCTCGGGTGGCGTGCCGCCCAGCAGCAGACGCAACACGCGCATGGTCAGCACGTGCGTCTTGCCCGTGCCTGCGTTGGCGCTGACCCAGGCAGAGGCGGACGGATCGGCGGCGGTCGCCTGGCTGCGCTGCGTCTCCATCAGACGCGTGTCGCGCTCTTTCTCGGCCCTGGAGGCGAAGAAGATGCCCATCTCACACCATCGCGCCAAAACATTGAGCCGGGCTGAATGCCCTCGCCTGCCGAGCGTTCCAACCTCGTGCTGAGCTTGTCGAAGCACGCTTGGAGCCCGCGGCCCGCCCTTCGACGGGCTCAGGGCTGCGCCGTGATTGCAAAGGTCGCGGATCAGAGCGTTCGCCCACTGGGATCAGGCCTCCTCGATCGTCTCGGCCGACCATTCCGCCACGCGGGCGAGATGGGCGTAGTCGTCGTAGCGGTAGTTGAAGCGGGCTCGCCGCAGCGCGCGATAGGGTGCGGCCTCGTCATCGAAGGCGGCGATCAGCCGAATGAGACCTTCGCGTGCCTCCTGGGCGAGCCTGGTAATGTCGTCGACGTCGAGGGGAGTCTCCTGACCCGGCGGCTCGCCGCCGGACGCGGAGATGTAGCGCAATCCGGACACCTTAGATGCCGTGATGCCGCTGAAGCCGCAGCCGGCGGCAATTGCGGCTTCCAGGGGAAGCTGCGGGGCGCGACCCTGCTCGGCGCGGCCGGCGAGGTCCTTGACGTTGCCCGTCTTGTAGTCGGTGATCACGATCCCGCCGTCTCCGATATCGATCCGATCGGCCCGCGCTTTGAGGGTGAAGGGGCCGGCGGGGCCGGACAGCACGACGGCGCCCTCCACCTCGGCCAGTGTGTGGTGCACGCCGCCGCGCCGCGCCCGCTCGGTGTCGGCGAACCATTCGGCGAAGCGGTCGAAGCGCGGCGCCCAGAAGGCGGCGACGCGCGGTGAGCCGGAGAGCTCCTCCAACGCCGTCTTGGCCAAGGCGACGAGCTCGGCACGGATGGCCTCCGGCAGCTTGTCTGGGAAGCGCTGCGCGAAACGGCCGAGCGCCTCGTGCACGATCTGGCCGCGCAGCGCGGCGTCGGGGGGCCGGCCGAGGGCCGGGAGCATCTCGAGCCCCAGGATGCGTTCGGCGAACACGGCATAAGGGTTGGCGATCCACCGCTCGATGGTGGTGGCGCTGAGCTGGCGCGGCCTGAGAGCGAGCGCCGGCCGGGGCTCGGGCGCGCGCACAGGCCTTGCCGGGCCGGCCAGCGCATTGCGCTCCCGCGCCCAGGCGAGCCACGGCCGATCGGCCTGTGCTGCATGGCCGACGCCCGCCAGCAGGGCCTGCAATCGCAGGAGCCAGCGCGAGGGCACCGTGGGCACGCCATCGATCTTCGCGGCCCGCGTGAGATAGACCTGGCCGACGCCGAGCAGCGAGGTGAAGATGTGGGCCGCGTCGCCGATGCGCTCTTCCGGCGCCGGCAGCCCCAATGCCTGCCGCATGGTTCGGTTGAGCCAGGGTCCTGGGTCGGCCGCTTGCGGCCAGGTGCCTTCATTGAGCGAGCCGAGGATCACCACATCGGGGTGCTGCAGCCGCGACTCGTAGGGCTCCCAGATGAAGATGCGCGGATGCGTCGGTGCGCGGAGCCTGACCGTCACCTCTTCGGCGAGACTGCGATAGAACGCGGGATAGTCGGCAGCCCGCATCTCCGGCGCGTCCTCCTCGCTGCGCAACGAGGTCAGGAACTTCGAGGCGTCGTCGCCCGCCTCGTCTTGGAAGAGCGGCGCGCTCTCCGCGCCCGGCTCGGGCTTGCCCAGACCTTCGATGGCGGCGATGTGAGCGGCAACCAGCGTCTGCAAGCTCACTTTGGCGGGCGATATGAAGAGTTCCTCCAGTGACGCAAGAGCCTTGCCGAGGTCGCGCATCAGGTTGCGCGCGGCCTTCCAATCCTCGGGGCCCAGGCGCCGGATGCCGCGATGGCGGCGTTTGCCGGAGCGCAGATCGGATTGCGCCTTCTCCAGCGCCGCGCCGACGCCCTGCAGCCCCTCGCCGAAGTAGGGCGTGCGAAAGGCCGCCAGCTCGAGCGTGCGCCAGCCTCGGCGCAGCTCGCCGGCGGCCATGCCGAGCCGGCAGAGCGGATGCTTCAGGAGCGCCATCAGCGCCACCGGCTCGAAACGCGTCGCCGCGGCCTCAATGACGAGATCGAGGAACGCGCCGACTGCGGTCTTGCCCAGCGGCTGCCCGGCCGAGTCCTCCACGCGCAGGTCCCACGTAGCGAGACGGGCGGCCACGCGGCGCGCCAGCATGCGATCGGGCGAAACCAGCGCCGCCGTTCTGCCCGGCGTCTCCACCACCTCGCGCAGGATGAGCGCGATCGTCTCGGCCTCGTCCTCGGCGCTGGGCGCCTCCAGGATGGCGACACCGGCAAGTGCCTGCGCCATCTCCTTGCTCCTGACGCCGGCCATGTACCGGTGCCAGCGCTCCGTCGTGCGGGCCGGCCGCATCGCCTCGCCCATCAGCGCGGCGCGCGCATTGAGCGGCGCACCGGGCGTCGGCCCCCGCAGCGGCAGCACATCCTCACGTCGCACGTCCAGGGCATCCAGCAGCTTCTTGAGACCGAACTGGGGGTGCTCGGGGTGCTGCGGCACGATCGCGTTCCAGCTCTCCTCGTCGAGCATCTGGTCGAGCCCCGGCAGCACCAGGGCGCCGTTCGGCAGACCGGCAACGACGCCGAGTAGCTCCGTCACCGCGGGCACGCTGCTCATGACGCCGGCGACGATCACGGGCGCGTCGGGCGGCTTCTCCCGCAACCGGCGCGCCTGCGCCAGCACCAGCTGCTTGTCGTGCTGCATCTTCGAGACCAGGCCATGCTCCTCTAGGTGCGCCGGCCAGGCCTCGGTGACGATCCTCAGGAACGCGAGCGTCCTCTCCCAGTGCTGCGCGAACGTGTCGGGCACGAGCGTTTGCATGCGCGCGGGATCGACATCCTCGATCTCCATCGCGTCCATCAGCCTGGCGAGCTCGCGCGCCAGCTTGGCCGCCTGCGCCGGCGTGCGGGTGCCGCCCTCCGCCTCGGACCAGGCGATGATGAGCTTGGCGAGCGCGAGCTGTCGTCCCATGTCGCCGATCGCCGGCCGCAACTCGCCGGTGGCGTCGGTGGCGAGGTCCTCCGCGCTCGCCAGCGCGCCCAGGTCCTCTTCCGCCGCGCCGATGATGGGCCTGATCCTGGGCAGCAGCAGCGCCGTGCCGCCCGCAGCCTCGAGGAACGCCTCCTGTAGGGCACGCGTCGCCCGCCGCGTCGGCAACAGCAAGGTCGTGTCGGCGAGGAGCAGCGGGCCGGGCCGCGCCCCGCCTGGGACGGGCAGGCCGCCTGTCAGCAGCGCCTCGGCGAGCGCCGTCAGGAATGGCCTGCCCGGCGGAACCGTGTAGATGCGGCGGGCTTGCGCCAAGGCTTGGCCCCTCTTGATTTCAGACTTGCTGTGTCCGACTCAGGTACTGTTCGGCTTCTGCCAGCGCGGATGGCGTGCCGACATGCATCCACACGCCGTCCATGCGCACGCCGTAGGCTCTGCCGGCGCCAATCGCCCTGCTCCATACGAGGTTGAGCGAGAAGGCGCCCTCGGGGCTGCCGTCGAACAGACGCGGATGGGCGATCGACACGCCGGTGAAGGCGAAGGGCACGATCTCCTGCTCGACGCGCTTGCGGCGGATGCGCCCGTCGCTGTCCAGTGCGAAGTCGCCTCGGCCCTGGTAGCCATGGCTCGCGGAGGCGACCGCCAGCAACAGCAAGCAATCCATGGCCGCATCGTCCCAGGCGGCCGACAGGCGCGCCAGATTGGAGCCCACTCCCTCGATCCAAACCGAGTCGGCGTTGTGGATCAAGAAGGCGCCCGGCCCGAGCCGGGGCAGGGCCTTCTTGATGCCGCCGCCGGTGTCGAGCAGAGTCGCGCGCTCATCCGAGATCTCGATGCGCGGCGCTTTGCGCTCACGCAGATACTGCTCGATCAGGTCGGCCTTGTAATGCACATTGACGACGGCGCGTTTGATGCCGGCTTCGGCGAGGCGGTCGAGCGCGTGATCGATGAGCGCCTTGCCCCGGAGCTGTACCAGCGGCTTGGGCAGCGCATTGTTGGCGGGTGTCGTCATGCGCGTGCCGAGGCCGGCGCACAGGACCATCGCCGAATTCAACGTACCGGCCATCCCCGCGATCCTTCTTCCGCCCTCAGCTCGGCAGCCTTCCGCTGCGCAAGTCTACCGGGAAATAGCGATCGTACCACGCCGCCAGCGGCCCAAGCTCGGGCGCGCGCAGATTGCGCTCGAGATATCCCCAGGTGCGCGGGATGTTCTGAACGTAATGCGGCTTGCCGTCCCGTTTCAGCAGACGGAGCCACAGACCCAGCAGGCGCGTGTTGCGCTGGGCGCCGAAGTCGGCATAGGCCGCCGCAAACGTCGCTCGGTCGAAGGCCGGCTCACGCGCTGCGACCTCGGCGCAGTAGTAGGCGAAGAGCTCCGTTTCCAGCTCTTCCGGGACGGTGACGCGCGCATCCTGTAGCAGCGATACGAGATCGAAGGCGAAATGCTCGTTGAGCGCATCCTGGAAGTCGAGGATGCCCACCCTGGCGACCCCGGTGCGGTCGGGAAGCCAGATGAGGTTCGGCGAGTGGTAGTCGCGCAGGAACCAGCCACCAGGTAGTGCCAACAGGCGATCGAGCACGGGCGCCCACAGCGCCATGAACTCGACGCGCAGGCTCTGCGGCGCCGGGGAACCCTTGATCGCCGGCCAATGCCAGTCGAGCAGCAGCTCGACCTCGATCTCGAAGGCCGCGCGGTCGCGCCTCGGCAGCACATAGCTGCCGCCGTCCGGGAGCGGCAGGCTCGGTGGCAGCGGCACGCCGCGCAGTCTGATCAGCGCATCGACGGCGGCGCGCCACAGCTCGGATTGCAATGCGCCGGCGGCAAGCTCCACCGCGAATGCTCGATTCCCCAGGTCCTCGACCAGCAGCATGCCCTTGTCGAGATCGAACGCCTCTACCGCGGGCGCGCTCAAGCCGGCATGCCTCAGCACGCTGCCGATGGCCACGAATGGGCGGACCATGTTCTCGGCGAGCTGGGCGATGCGGCTGTACGATTTCCCGTCCCGGATCGGCGGGCCGTCGGGCTGCACGGGCGCATCCATCAACAGCACCGTGCCGCCGGCGCCGAAGAGGCGCGCGTAGCTGCGCGTCGAGGCATCGCCTTGCAGATGCGCAATGCGGGCGCCGCGCCAGCGCGGCTGACCGTCCAGGAAGTCCATCAGCTCGTCGATACGCCAGACGCCGGCAGCGGCGTGGCCGAGGCCGCGCACGGTGAGTCGGCGTGTCGCCGGGTCCGCGGTTTCGGCGAGCTCGATCTCGTACCGGCTGCCGGGCAGCAGCTCAGCTGCGCGCTCGGGCCATTCGACGATCGCTGCGCCGTTCTCCAGCGCCTCATCGAATCCAACCTCGCGCGCCTCGTCGGCGGAGGCGAGGCGATAGAAGTCGAAGTGCGTGACCTTCAGCCGCGGAGCCTCATAGACCTGGCTCAGCGAGAAGGTCGGGCTCGGCACCTCGGCTGCACGGTCGCCCAGCAGAGCGGCGATCAGCGCGCGCGCCAGCGTGGTCTTACCGGCCCCCACTTCGCCGCGTAAACCGATGACGTCGCCGCGGACGATCTTGAGCGCCAGCAAGTCGGCCAGCCGGACGACGCCGGCCTCATCGAGGTCGCGCGTCCACTCGGCGATCATGCACGGGCGGCCTCGGGTGCCGGCTCTTGGCGCACGCCGCTCTCGGGGAAGCGCACGGTTACACTGGTGCCCTGGCCGGGCTCGGACTCGAGCGAGATAGCGCCGCCGTGCAGCTCCACCAGGCTCTTGACGATTGCCAGCCCGAGGCCGGCACCGCGGTGCTTGGAGCCCTGGCTCCGGCTCTCGAAACGCTCGAGCATGCGCTGCTGCTGGTCCTTGGGAATGCCGACGCCCTTGTCTTCGACGGTGAATGCCATCATGCCGGCCTCTCGCCGAACAGTCACGCTGATGGTGTCGGCCGGCTTGGAGAAGCCGATGGCATTGGCGAGCAGATTGTACAGCACCTGCCGAACCCGCGCCTCGTCGGCAATGAATTCCACCGCATCCTCGGCAATGCGGATGTCGAGATTTAGGCGCGCGCGGCCGGCGCGGTCGCGCACGCCGAGCACGGCCGTGTCGACGACGTCGGTGACCTTGACCGGGGCCAGCTTCAGCTCCAGCGCCCCCGCGTCGATGGTGGCGAGGTCGAGGATGTCGTTGATGATGGCGAGCAGCGTGCGCGAGGAGGCCGATATGTCGTTCAGGTATTCGCGCTGTTTGCTATTGAGCTCGCCAGTCCGGGGGCTGGAGAGCAGCTCGCTGAAGCCGATGATGTTGGTGAGCGGGGTTCTGAGCTCGTAGGACACGTGGCTGATGAACTGGCTCTTGAGGCGGTCGGCCGCCACCAGGGCCTCGTTGCGCTCGATCAGGGTCTGCTCATAGCGCTTGCTGTCGGTCACGTCGACGAAGGTGATGAGCGTTGCGCCGTCCGGCAGCGGCGCCACCGCAAAGTCGATGACGCTCTGGTCGGGTCGCAACATTTGCCCCGCCACCGGCTGGCGCCGGTCGGAGATGCCCGTGACAGCCCGGCTGATGCGCGCCCAGGTGGCCATGTCGTCATAGAGGTTGTTGCACTGGGCGATGATCTTGTCGATGTGCGGCCCTTCTTTCAGCGTGCTGCGCGGGAGACGCCAGATCTGCAGCACCGCGGAGTTGAAGAGCTTCAGGCGCCCGTCGGTGGCGAACACGGCGACGCCTTCCTTCAGGCTGTCGAGGGTTTCGCGCTGCACGTCGATGAGGGCATTGTAGCGGCTTTCGAGCGCGAAGCGCTCGGTGGCATCGTCGTAGAGATAGGTGAGCCCGCCGTCGGGGCGCTGCGCGGAGACGACATGGATGGTGCGGCCGTCGAGCAGGTGCCACCAGTCCTCGTACTCGGTGCCGGTCTTGTAGCCCGCCAGGATCTTGGCCTTCCAGTCGCGGTAGTTCAACACCTCCGGCAGCCGCGACAGCTCGCGCAGGCGGTCGAGCAGCTCGCCGTCGGTGGGCTTGGTGGCGAGCCAGTCGGCGTCGAGCTGCCACAGCGCGCGGTAGGCCTCGTTGAAGAACGTGAGGCGCTGGTCGGGGCCGAAGATGGCAACGCCGGTCGCAACCCGATCGAGCGTGCGCTCGTAGGCCGCGACGTGGCGCACCAGCTCGCCCTGCGCGGTCTCCAGCGCCGCCACGTCGATGGCCGCCCCGACGCTGGCGCCCTCGAGCGGTATGACGACGACGTCGTGCGCCTTGCGCGCGCCCCCGCTGATGAGATGGACGCGCTCGCGGTAGGGTGTGCCCTTGGTCAGCGCCACGCTCACGGCCTCGCGCTGGCGCATCTCCAGCAGCTCGACCTGGCGCTCGCGCACCTCCTTCTCGCTGCTGGCCTCCACGGCTTTCGCGTACGCCTCGTTGACCCATTGCAGGCGCCCGTCGGCGCCGCGCAGCCAGGCCGGCATGGGCAGGGCGTCGAGCAGCGTTCGGCCGGCCAGGGTATCGCGCACGAGCTGCCGGTGCTGATCGAGGATCCTGGCGAGGTCGCGCTTGCGCCCTGCCACGTCGCGCAGCCGCAGGATCGCCCGTCCGCCGGCCGCCCGGCCGTCTGCCTCCACGTGGCCGCCCGCCGTAGTCTTGAGGAGCGAGCTGAACGGCCGGCCATCGGCGAAGAGAACGTCGAGCCCTCTCTTGAGCTCCTGGGCGGAGGCAAGGTCGAGCCATTGGCCGAACTTGAGCAGCTCGGTGTGCTGTTGGGGCAGGCCGGGGACGCCGGTCAGCGTATGCGTCATCACGCGCACGCCCAGGCCCTGCTCCCAGAACACCAGAATCTGCGGCTCAGCCTTGATGATGGCTTCTGCGGTGAGCAGGTTCTTGCGCAGCTCCGCCATCTCCTGGGCGTTGCCGTGGCCGGGCCCGGGGCGAGGTCGCATGACGCGGTAGGCCGTGAGCACGGCAAGCGCGGCAGCGCCCATCGTCAATGATACGAGAAGCATGACCCTCGATGCGCCGGAAAGGGAAACGGTTCCGTTGTCGACGATGGCGATGACGAGCGCCGCCACGACAACGGAGCTCAACAGCAGGAGCAGGGCGACCTCCCCGCGCAGCCTGCCTGGATCGCCTTTAGCGTCTGCCCACGACATCGGTGCCGATCGATTGGGCCCGACACGCAAAAGAGCCTACGCGAGACAGGAAGCCTCGAGCGCGAGGACCGTCATTAACGAATCATTAACCATTATGCGGGGCTTGCACGCGCGTGGCCAGAGCGGAGAGAGCACAGTCTGGGTGCGCCGAAATCGCTGCGCGAGCCGCAGGGGGTGCGGCTCGCGCAGCGATTAAGGC
>JRHI01002531.1_pt1 | contig 12364 bp, 13 predicted proteins | sample 215371 | NCBI WGS metagenome assembly JRHI01 (sample SAMN02929681, study PRJNA255918) | sediment metagenome | biome: cave system; feature: Ice Cave; material: Sediment; isolation source: sediment from deep within a dark volcanic ice cave with no known source of... ...
CAGCCGCTCGGCCCGCTCCGCGATCTGCGCCCGCGTGCGCGCGCCGGGCTGCGGCACCCGCCAGAGGGTGAGCGCGGCGCCGGCCAGCCCGCCGAGCACGGCCCCGACGACGAAGGCCACGTTGTGCCGCTCCTCAGCCACCTCTTGCTCCTTCCCGCGACGACCAACCTCCCGCCGATCCGGCGGCCCGCCGCCCCTGAACGACGACAGCGTATCAAGGATCAAGGATTGCGTCCAAAACCGGGTGTTCCGTGTGCCCATCATCGGATCGGCGACGGCCCCGCTCGTTCCAAGCGCATCTTCGGTGCCAGATGGGCTGACGCGATGGACGGAAAGACTCGTGGTTCTCAGGTGTTCGAGTGCAGAATCAGGTGACCGGTTCGGGTGGTGTCCGTCAGGGCGCTCGGTGCAGTCCGGTCCAGCGCCCTGCGTGACGTTGTGAACTGGCTGAGGATCCGCGCTCGGGTCTGGGCAACGTCCTGCGCCGTCGCCCTCGACCCGGGCGAACATCGCTCCGGGGGCACTTGGTCAGCCCGACAGGGGGTGCGTTCTGGGCGCTGTCCGCCCGCTCCAACGACACGCTGCGTCGACGTTGCACAGGCGCTGAAGACCCGTGCGACAACTCATTTCCGCGCTCGCGTTGATGTGATGCGATAGCATGACGTACGTCGCAGATGGCCCGGACAGCGGTGTCGGCTCGGCTGGGTCGTCGTACGCGAGGAGGAAGGGGACAGGATGGGCGCCGAGACCGAGCACCGCTACCACCGGCTGACCTGGGCGGAGATCAACGACGCCGTCCGGATGCAGAAGCTGGTTATCCTGCCAACCGGGTCAACCGAGCAGCACGGGCGGCATCTGCCGCTCGACGTCGACATCTTCCTCACGGAGTCGATCTGCTTGGAGGTGGGGCGGCGCGCGCCGAACAAGATCCTCGTCCTGCCGCCCATCTCCTACGGGCTCAACCTCCACCACATCGACTTCCCCGTCACGATCCACATCGAGCCGGAGGTCTTCATCGCCTTCTGCCTGAATATCACCAAGAGCGTTGCCTACCACGGCTTCGAGAAGATCCTGATCGTCAACGGGCACGGGTCGAACGTGCCGCTGATCGACCTGATCGCGCGCAAGACGACGCTGGCGACGGATTCGCTCTGCGCCGCCTGCCACTACATCCACCTGGCGCTCGACGCGTTCAAGCAGATCAAGGACACCGAGGTGATCGCCCACGCCGACGAATTCGAGACCTCGCTCTACCTCCACCTCGCACCGGAGCGGGTCCAGATCGACCAGGCCGGGGCCGGGGACGACGTGATGGGCACCTACCTGACCTCTGACAGCACCACGCCCTACGTCCGCTTCAACGACTACTGGTCCCGCTGGACCGACCTCGGAGTCCACGGCGACGCCCGCACCGCGACCGCCGAGAAGGGCAAGGTCATCTTTGAATCGACCGTCAGCCGCCTGCTGGAGCTCGTCGACGAGTTCCGCGCCTGGCCGATCGCCGACCGCCGCGACCTGCACGAGGGGCCGGTGCAGTCCCACATCCGTTGGTAAGTGCTGGGTGCTGAGTGCTCAGTGTCGCGAGACGGAGGGGTGGCGATGCGCGTCCTGGTCGGGGAGTGCAAGCAAGAGGTTTCGACGTTCAATCCGGCGCCGAGTCGCTACGGCGACTTCGTCACGTCGTCCGGGGAGGCGATCCTCGCCTTCCACGGCGGCATCCGCAGCGAGGTCGGGGGGGCGCTGAGCGTCTTCAAGGCGGCCGGGGTCGAGATCGTCCCGGCCTATAGCGCGCGGGCGATCACCTCGGGCGGGACGCTGGCGGCGGAGGATTGGGATCGGATCGCCGGCGAGTTCCTCGGCGCGATCCGGGAGGCGGGGATAGTCGACGCCGTCTTCTGCTCGATGCACGGCGCGATGTGCGCCGCGAACGAGGTGGACCCCGAGGGATTTCTTCTCGAAGCGACGCGCAAGATCGTCGGCGAGCAGATCCCGATCGTCGTCTCGCTCGATCTGCACGGGATCGTGACCGACCGCATGCTTGCGCAGACCAACGCCATCGTTGCCTACCACACCTATCCCCACAACGACTTCTTCCAGACCGGCCAGTTTGCCGCTCGGCTCCTCCTGCGGATCGCGCGCGGCGAGGTCAAGCCGGTGACGGCGATGGTCCGCATCCCAGCGCTCGTCCGCGGCGATGAGCTGATCACTGAGACCGGGTTGATCGGGGCGCGGATCCGCGAGTGCCAGGAGATCGAGACGGGTCGGCACGGACTCTCCGCCGCGATGTTCTGGGGCAACCCCTTCACCGACGTCCCGGACCTCTGCTCCAACAGCCTTGTCGTCGCCGATGGCGACCCGGACCTGGCGCGGCGCGAGGCGATCGGCCTCGCCGAGCGCTTCTGGGCGGACCGGGCGGCGATGCAGGCGCCCCTCGTCCGCCTCGACGATGCCGTACGCCAAGCCAAGGAGATCACGACCGGCACGGTCGTCCTGATCGACGCCGCCGACGCGCCCAGCTCCGGCGCCTCGGGCGACAGCAACGCGATCCTGCGCGCCCTCGACGACGGCGGCTATCAGGGGCGGACCCTGATCCCGATCGTCGACGCGCCCGCCGTCCAGACTGCCTTCGCCGCCGGCATCGGCACCACCATCCAGACGACGCTCGGCGGCACGCTTGATCCCGGCCGCTTCACGCCGCTGCTGGTCGAGGCCAAGGTTCGTCTGCTCTCCGACGGCCGCTTCATCAATGAGTCGCATCTGACCGAGTGGTACGCCGGCCGCAGCGCCGTGCTGGAGGTGGGCAACCACACGGTTGTCGCCACCAGCCGCCCGGTTCACCTCTACGACCGCTCGCTCTTCCTCGCCCACGGCCAGGACCCGCGGCGTTTCGACCTGGTGATCCAGAAGTCGCCCCACTGCCAGCATCGCTTCTTCGCCGCCTGGGCCGCCAAGCTGATCGGCGTCGACGCCCCCGGCTCCACCAGCGCCAACCTCCCATCCCTGGGCCACAGCCGCTGCCGCCGCCCGATCTACCCCCTGGAGCCGGATGCGACGTTCACGCCGGAGGCGCTGCTCTTCCGGCGCTCGGGCGCGTGATGGGTGTCGCTTCGACGGTAGACTGATCGCGTGGAGACCGCCTGGCACGCCGAACCGACTGCTACGGTCGCTCACCGACACGGGAGATTCCGAATCGCGGGAAGGCCGATCGCATGGACCCGCAGATCGCCGATCGATAGCTCGAACCGGGGATGGTGCGGCTGCGCACGTCGTAACCCAACCGCTCGGCTCGATGCGACGTCGTCGCGAACGGCACGCGCCTCGCAGCCAACTTCATCACTCAATCGGCGCAGAGGTCGAGCGTGCGGCTCCAGCACAGCCGCTTGGCCGCTGCCGACGACGGCGAGGCGATGCGCACCCGCTGGCAAGGGCGCCTGGCGCGCCTGGCAACGTTGCTTGAGCAATAATCGGCGCGATCGGTGTCGAACAACCCGGCACGGCTCCATCGGGGTGGAAGGGTCGCGAGAGCATGAACATCCGCGAGATCCGCGCCGTCGGTCTCCGCGGCGCCACGCCCCAGGGCGGCTGGAGCACCGAGCTGAAGCCGGAGGACAGCGTCCATACCCTCCTCGCGGTACTGACCGACGAGGGCCTGACCGGCGTCGGCGGCGTCTTCACCAATGCCGGGCTGGTCCAGGCGGCGTTGAACATGCTGGAACCGCTCTACCGGGGCGAGAACGCGCTGGAGCCGGAGCGCGTCGCCGAGAAGCTCCACCAGCATACCTTCTGGATGGGTCGCGGCGGCGCGCTCACCCACGCGATCAGCGGTATCGACATCGCCCTCTGGGATATCCTGGGCAAGGCGACCGGGCAGCCGGTGGGCCGCCTCCTCGGCGGCCGCTACCGCGAGCGCGTCCGCCCCTACGCCTCCCTCCTGATGGAGGAACCAGAACCGCTGACCGAGCACCTGCTGGCCGTCAAGGAACAGGGCTTTCGCGCCTTCAAGGTGGGCTGGGGTCCCTTCGGTCGCGTCTCGGCCACGCTCGACGAGGCGATCGTCAAGGCCGCGCGCGACGCCGCTGGCCCCGACTCCCTCCTGATGGTCGATGCCGGCGGCAGCGACGCGTTCTGGGGCCAGGGGTACAAGTGGGCGCTGCGCACGGCGCAGATGCTGGCCGCCTACGACGTCGCCTGGTTCGAGGAGCCGCTGAAACCCGACGCCCTCGCCGACTTCGTCGCTCTCCGCCGCGAGGCGCTGATCCCCATCGCGGGGGGCGAGGTCCTCACCCGGCGGCAGGCGTTCCAGCCCTGGCTGCAGGCGGGCGCCTTCGACATCGTCCAACCCGACGTGACGAAGGTCGGCGGGATCAGCGAGGAACGGCGAATCGGCTGGCTCGCCCAGGAGAACGGCGTCCGCTTCATCCCGCACGGCTGGAATACCGCCGTCGGGCTCGCCGCCGACCTCCACCTCGCCTCCGCCTTCCCCGACGCCGATCTGGTCGAGTACATTGCCGGCTCGCCCTACGTCGACGAGATCACCGTCAACCGTTGGCGGCTGGACGACGACGGCATGCTCCCCATCCCCGCCGCCCCCGGTCTCGGCATCGACCTCGATCCTGCCGCCGTGGCGAAGTACAGCGGTGGAGACCGCCTCTTCGAGCGATAGGCGAACCCTGGGGCGCGATCGCTACCGTGACGCGTCGCCGCCCTTTCGCATCGACGCCAGGACGGTGCCGCTGCCTGATTGTCCCCGGCACGGCCGATGCAGCATGCACCCAGACGTGAGACTGACCCGAGTCATACGGATGGCGGGTGAAGGCATCGCGTTCCGACCGCCAACCCTCACCCCCCGACCCCTCTCCCAATTCGTTGGCGTCGTAGAGCACACGACGCACCGCCGTCATGCGGAAACGGAGTCGATGAGGTCCTCAATATCGTCTTCGGACGCGATGCCCGCGGCGCTCGTACGCTGGGAGACCTCTGCCTGGATTCGTCGCCACCGGCGTTCGCTCACGTAGCGGCGGGCAATCTCGCACAGGAAATCGCTACGCGTGCGATCCTCCTCCTTCGCGGCCTCGTCGATCGCCTCGAGCAGGTCTTCCGGGATCAAGACGTCGACGACGGTGTCGGCCATCATCGAATTCCTTTCGTTGAGAAGCCAGAACCCGGTGATCCTCCCGGCGCTGACTTCGTTCCCCGCTGCAACGCGGTCAAGAAGTCGCGCGGCGAAAGGATTGGGATGCCGTCGTATTGGCCGAGCGGCAGGAGGTGCTTCCGGTCGCCAGTGACGATCCAGTCGGCGCTGCCGGCCACGGCGCATTCGAGGACGCGGTTGTCAGAGGGCTTGGCGGCGATGATGGTTAGCTCGATCGTCGGTTCTACCAGGAGCGAGGTGGCGACCATCCTTGCCTCGACAGTCTTGACGTCGACCGGGGAGAAGCCAAGTCCGGTCAAGCGGCGGGCGACCTGATCGATGAGGGCGAGCGAGAGGATCGATTGCACCGACCGAGTACGAACGAGATCGACGACGTGTCCGGGAACCGATTGGGGATACATGGCCGCGGAAATCCAAATGTTGGCATCCAAGACCGCTCGACGCATCACCTATTGATCCGGCAACAAGTCGAGAAACTCTGTGAGATCGTCCTCGTTGCGGATACCCAGCGAGCGTGCCCGTTCCATGCCGACGGCCTGGATTGCGCGCCATTTCTGCTCATCAAGCACGAATCTGCGAACAGCGGCACGGAGCAAATCCTCTCGCGAGCGATTGGTTTCAGCGGCCGCCTCGTCAACCTCACGAAGCAACTCGACGGGTAATGAGATCGAGGTTAGCGTCGCAACCATGGCAGGGACTCCTCGCGGCACCGTCTAGACAAGCACGCATCACGTTCGTCGAGTATTGGGGGCAAAGGGAGGATCGTCAAGCGGAGACGTGCTCGGGAACTCTTCCCGAACGCGATTACTTCCCGATGCAGAAGCGGCTGAAGATCTCGGTCAGGACGGCTTCGTCGACGGCCTCGCCGGTGACCTCGCCAATGGCGCGGAGGGCGGCGCGGACGTCGGTGGCGAGGAGGTCAAGGGGGTAGCCAGCGATCCGGGCGGCGATCGCGGCGCGGAGATGGGTCAGGGCGCGGTCGAGCGCGACGTGCTGGCGGGCGGTGATGAGGGCGGGGCGCACCTGACCGGCCGCCTCGCCGCCCAGCAGCGCGGCGAGAGCATCCTCCAAAGCGGCGATGCCAGTGCCGGTCAGCGAGGAGAGCTCGACGATCGGGCAGCCGGACAGCAGGGCGAGCACGTCACCCTGCGGCACCCGGTCCGGCAGGTCGCGCTTGTTGACGGCGACGACGGCCGGCACCGGTCCCCTGCCGGCGCCCGCCAGGCGCTCGGTCAGGAGGCGGGCGACCGCCACGTCCTGTGCCGTCGGGGGGACCGAGCCGTCGAGGACGAGGATGGCCGCCGCGGCAGCGGTCAATGCCCGACGGCTGCGCTCGACCCCAAGGCGCTCGACGACGTCGGACGCCTCGGCGATGCCGGCGGTGTCGAGAAGCGTGGCCGGGATGCCGCGCAGGTTGAACGACTCGGCGATCACGTCGCGCGTTGTCCCGGCGATCGGGGTGACGATGGCGCGGTCGGTCCGAAGCAGGGCGTTGAGCAGGCTGCTCTTGCCGACGTTCGGCCGGCCGACGAGGGCGATCTGGACGCCTTCACGGTAGAGCATCCCGGCGCGCGCGCCGGCGATCACCTCTGCCAGCGCCGACTCGGCGGCGGCGAGGTCGGCATCGACATCGCTGGGCGGGATCTCGTCCTCGGGGAAGTCGGCCGCGGCGTCGAGGAAGGCGAGGAGGGAGACGGCGGCGTCCCGCGCCGGGCGGAGGCGGCGCGAGAGAGCGCCGCCGAGATCGGTGACAGCCAAGCGCAGCCCTTCGGCAGTGCGGGCGGAAACGACGTTGAGAACCGCCTCCGCCTGGGCGAGGTCGAGCCGGCCGTTGAGGAAGGCACGGAGGGTGAACTCGCCCGGCTCGGCGTGGCGCGCGCCGGCGGCGAGCACCACTCGTAGCGTCTCCCACAGCGGCACCGGGCCGCCGTGGCACGACAGCTCGACGGTGTCCTCGCGGGTGTAGGTGTGCGGCGCCGCCATCCAGCCGAGCAACGCCTCGTCGACGGTCTGCTCCGTCGCGGGGTCGACGACCCGCCCATACAGCAGCCGGTGCGACTCGGCTCGCGTCAGAACCGGCGCCCGGCCGTGCTTGCCCCGCCGGAAGATCCGTGCCGCGATCGCCGGCGCCTCCGGCCCGCTGATGCGCACCAGGCCAACGCCGCCCTCGCCGGGTGGTGTCGCGATCGCGGCGATGGTCGCGCTATCCATCGCTCAGGGACCAGGGGACAGGGGACAGGGACGAAGGAGGACGAGCAATGAGCGCAACCGCCGCGAATGGTCCCGAGGTCCCGGAGCCAGCCCCCCTGCTCCCTGTCTCCTGTCCCCTGGCCCCCGGCCCCTCATCGTCGGATCGCGCGCTCTTGGGCGGTGGTGAGGAAGACATCGACCTCGTGCTTGGAGGGGACGCCGGAGGGACCGATGGCGCGTAGGCTGAGGGCGGCGACGGCGTTGGCGAAGCGGCCGGCGGTGACCGCCGAGGCGGAGCGGTCCGTCGCGCGGATGAAGAAGGCGGCGGCGAAGACGTCGCCAGCGCCGGTCAGGTCGACGGTCGGCACCTTGTAGCCGGCGAGATCGGCGTGCTCGCCGCCGTAGATGACGCGCGCGCCGTCCTCGCCCTTGGTCACCACGCCGAGACGGCGGCTGCCGACCCGCTCCACGGYGTCGCGGGCGAGCGTGATCTCCTCGTCGCTGACGACAATCGCGTCGAGCTGGCCGACGAGCTCGGCGGGGAGGCGCAGGTGGTTGAGCTTGACGCGGCCGCCGGTCGCCCGCGGCCAATCGCGCATCCAACCCTGCGGCGTGGCGCCAAGGAAGGCGGGCGTCAGGGCACCGGTCTGCTTCGGGTCGATCTCCTGGGCGATCGGACCGAGGTGGATCACCCGGGCGTTGCGCCAGTGCGGGGGGAGACCGCGCAAGTCGATCGGGCCGGCCCAGTGCGGCAGGGTCTGGACGCGGCGGCCGGCGGAATACTCGTTGACGAAGACGGTTGGGCGCTCGGCGTCCTGGACGATGATGCTCAGCTCGCCGGCGAACTCTTCAAGCGAGGGGATCGCGACCCCGTCGATCGTCTTACCGTAGGCGCCGCGGGTGAGGACACCGACCCGCCAGCCGAGGCGGGCAGCGGTCAAGGCCGAGTAGAGGGCGGTGCCGCCGAGGACGGCGCCGCCACCCGGCAGCAAGTCGGCGCAGATATGGCCGATGATCAGGTACTCCGGTGTCCGCGCCGTCTGCAGCCCGGAGAGCGGCCGGCGCGGCGTCAGCGGCTGCCGTGGCTTCGGCGGCCGTCTGCCGGGCGGGGTGGGACCGCCGCCCAGTGCCGGGGTACGTCCCCGCAAAGGCGCCCGTGGTCCCGCCGGCCTCCCCTCGCCCGTCTCCCGCCTCCCGCCTTCGTCAGGCACGCGGCTGCACCGTGATGCGGCGGTTGGCGCCCTCGCCGTTGCTCTCGGTCGTCACGTCGGGGTTGCCGCGCAGCGTCATGTGGACGATCCGGCGCTCGTTCGGCGGCATCGGTTCGAGGACGATGGGGCGGCGGCTGCGCGCCACCTGGTTCGCCACCCGCTCAGCGAGACCGATCAGTGACTCCTCGCGGCGGGAGCGATAGCCCTCGACGTCAACGATCACGCGCGTCCAGTCGCCGATCTTGCGATTGGCGAGGAGATTGACCAGGTACTGGAGCTGGGCCAGGTTTTCGCCGCGGCGCCCGATCAGCACGCCCAGGTCGCGGCCGAGGACGTCGACGAAGATCGTCGGCGGCTCCTCCGGGCCGAGCGGCATCGAGGACGGGTTATCGATCGCGACGACGTCGGCGGCGATCCCCATATGCTGGAGGAGATCGCGCACGATCTCCTTCGCGGTCGTCTCGTCCGTCGCGTCGATCCGCTCCGTGTCGGGGGCGCGCTCGCGCTCCGGCTGCGGCGGCCGCTCGAGGCGCGGCGGCGTGCCGCGGGACGAGGGACGGTCGCCCGGGACCCGCCGCGGACCGGGTGCGCGGCGGACCGCGCCGCCCGCGCTCGGGACCGGCTGTGAGGCCATCCCCTTGGCCGTGACCCGGACGAGCGCCTCGGCGTCCTCGTCGGGTCCGGCATCGGAGAGGACCTCGATCTCGACCGCCGACTCGGGCAGGCCGAGTTGCTCCAACGCCAGCCGCACCGCTTCCTCGACGGAGTACGCCTGAATCTCGACGCTCGTCATCCGGTTCTGGTCCATCGCTTCCTCGCTCCGCGTTGAGAGGGGCCGGGGGCAGAGGACGGGGCAGGAGACCGACGCCGTTCGCTGTCCCCTGGCCCCTACTCCGTTGGGCTGTCGTCTTTCCGGGGCGGGCGGGACTTGCGCGGCACCAGGCGCGGCCCGGCGACGCCGTTGGTCCTTGCCTGACCGTTGGCGCTGGGTGTGGGTGGCTTTCCGGTGCCATCCGGACGTTGGCTGCCGGCGGCGCCGTTCGCGGCGCGCGCGGCCGGCGATCCCTTCTTCATGGGACGCGGCGATTTGGGGGTCGGGCGGCTCGTCTCGACGTCGACCTGGCGTTGGAGGTCGGACCTGCCGCCGGCGGCACCGGCCGTGCGGCGGGCCGCGCCTTGCTGCTGCGCCTGCTCGATCTTACCTTGGAGCCAGCCCATGATCCCGGGCGGGCGCGGGATCGCCCCGCCCTCGCCGCCGGTGACGACGACCACGTCGTCGAGATTGCGCGGCGGGCGGTAGCCGAGCCGGCGGTGCTCCGGCAGCTCGGGCAGACCCGGCACCCACTCCTTCATGCTACCCCAGCCGGTGATGAACCACTGCTGGATGACGCTGTAGAGGCTCTGGGCCACCCAGTAGATGACGGGACCGGAGGCGAAACCCCAGCCGAACAGCACAACTGTGATCGGCATGAAGTTCATCATCTGGTTCATCATCGCCTGCTGCGGGTCGGTCACCTTCTGACCCGCCGGGCGCATCATTTTCGTCTGAACGAACTGGAAGACGCCGGCCAGAATCGGCAGGATGTGATACGGGTCTTTTTCGGCCAGCGCAAAGTGGCTCTGTTGAGCCACACTATGCAGCCAGAGAAAATCGCCCTTCCAATACGTCGACGCCTCGATCTGCCCCTGTGAGAGCTGACTGATCGCACGGTAGAGCCCGAAGAAGATCGGGATCTGGATCAGCATCGGCAGGCAGCCGGCCGCCGGGTTGACGCGGTGCTCGCTGTAGAGCCGCATCGTCTCCTGGGAGAGGCGCTGACGGTCCTTGCCGTGCTTCTTCTGCAGTTCCTTGATCTTCGGCTGCAGTTCCTGCATCGACTTGCTGGAGCGGATCGACTGGATCGTCAGCGGCATGAGGGCGGTTTTGATCAGGATCGTGAAGACGATGACTGCCAGCCCGGCGCTGTGGACCGCACTGGCCAGGAAGTCAAGCGCGCGCTCGATCAGGTGGACGTATTCATTCCAGCCCGGCGGGGACGGGAAGAGCGGCACCAGCTGGCCGGGCAACGCCAACAGCGTGATCACGAGGCTAGCGAGCACGAGGAACGGCCTCCTCCCGCGCGAGGCGGGACGTGGAGCGATAGCGGCGGCCGAGGATGCGGGCGAAGGACCACGCGCCGGAGCACGGGGTCACCGGAGCGCGGCCGGAGGCCGTGCCCGGAGCGAGGTCTTGGGCTGCTGACAACGTCACGGTGCGATTCAGAACCGACTCGCTCTCTGACTCCGCGCGCGGCACGGGGCGGGCGACGGCTGACGGCTGGGCGCTCGGTATGATGCCCTCCGATGCCGTCCGCTCGCCGGGCACAACGTGAACGGAGACAGGATACCGACGCCGGGGGAGCCCGGTCCAGCGCGAAATCGGCGCTTCTCTAGGGAACCGGGTCGTACCCGCCGCGGCAGAACGGGTTGCAGCGGAGGACACGCCACGCCGCCATGCCGCCACCCCTGATGATACCGTACTTGGCGATCGCCTCGTAGCCGTACTCGGAGCAGGTTGGGGAGAATCGACACGCGGCCGGCAGCAACGGCGAGACAACCCGCTGGTAGGCGCGGATCAGGAGTAGCAACGGGCGGCGCGCGTGCGGGATGGTGTTCATTGGTCGCCGATAGCCGTCCTTGGCCCCGCCTGTTCGAGGCTTCGCCAGGTCGGAGCGGTCGTCGAGCGGGCGAGGTCTCGCCTCAATCGCTCTGGACCCGTGTACGTCGCGGGATCGTGCTCCGGATGCACGCGCTCCGCCGGGGTCTCCGCCGGAGCTCACCCCGTGCCCGTCCCCTGCTCCTCGTCCCTGAGAAGCCGTGCCCGCTTGACGATCCGCTCCAGGGAGGCCAGGGCGACGTCGAACCCCGTGAGCTCGGCGACCGTGCCGCGGACGATGACGACGACATCGTGTCCGGGCTGCAGCCGGGGGTGGAGGTGGCGGATCGCCTCGCGCACCAAGCGTTTGCAGCGGTTGCGCCGGACCGCCTGGCCGACCCGCTTGCCGGCGACGACGGTGTAGCGGTTCTGGGGCGGTTCGAGCGCATTCGGCAGCACCCGGACGACGAGCGGGCCATCGGCAAACGCCTTGCCCTTGGCCCGCGCCTCCCGGACGTCGCCTTCTGACCGTAGCCTCAGTCGCCGCTCTACCAAGCTATCAGCCACCAGCCGTCAGCCATCAGCGCTCGGCCGTCCGCGAGCAGGACCTGATCGCGGGGTCACCGCACTCGGATGGCTGACGGCTGATGGCACACGGCTCGTTACTTGTTCTGCGTGAATTTCCCCTCGTCGGCGACGGTGAGCTTGTGGCGCCCCTTGCGACGGCGGGCCGCCAGGACGGCGCGACCGCCCCGGCTCGCCATCCGCTTGAGGAAGCCGTGCTCCCGCAGCCGCGGGATCCGCTTCGGCTGATACGTCCGTTTCGGCATCGCTCGTCACTCCTGTTGCGCGTCGGCGCCGTTTCCACCTCGTGGGGTGGGCGCCCGCAGGTACGGCTCGGCGCTCGACGTCGGGGTGGACCGGGTGCCACGTGGGCGTCGCCCGCCCGTCTCGGGGCACGAGCGTCAAAGGGTGGACGTGAGCGGAGCATCCCCGCGTCCGGTTCCGAACCCGTGCCCCGGCAACCAGAACTTAACACAGAAGAACCGCTGCGATGCGCTGATTCCGCGCCTCCGCAACGGCCAGGCCCGAGTATACGAGTGACCGTGATGCGGCGTCAAATGCTCCAACCCACTGTAACTGTTCAGACTGGGCCAGTTTTCCAGACCGCGCTGC
>JRHI01002532.1_pt1 | contig 12363 bp, 10 predicted proteins | sample 215371 | NCBI WGS metagenome assembly JRHI01 (sample SAMN02929681, study PRJNA255918) | sediment metagenome | biome: cave system; feature: Ice Cave; material: Sediment; isolation source: sediment from deep within a dark volcanic ice cave with no known source of... ...
GGGGTGCGAGCCGATAGAGTGCCGTAACCAGCGGCCGCACCCAACCCGCGAACTCGCCCGGCCCGTTACTCGTAATCGCGATGCGCATCGTTCAACCGCCGTAACGGCGGCGAATCTCCGCGACGATATCGGTCGTACTCTTGCCCGACAGATGCGGCGCGAGACGAATCTCGCCGCCGTGCTGCAACACGACGATTCGTTCGGGGAGATCTTCGAGGCGGTACTGCGCGCTCTTGACGTGTATATCGGGTTTGAGCGCATCGAGCAGCGCTTCGGGCGTTCGTTCCGAAAAGCCGACGACGGCGTCGACGCTGCGCAGTGCGGCAACCACGGCGGCCCGATCGTCGAAGGGCACGAGCGGACGATCCGGACCCTTGAGCGCGCGCACCGATGCGTCGTCATTCAGTCCCAAAACGAGCGCGTCGCCTTGCGCCCGCGCCCATGCGAGATACGCGACGTGTCCCGCGTGCACGAGATCGAAAACGCCGTTCGTGAAGACGACACGCCGCCCCCGCGCGCGTAACTCTTCGCGAAAACGCACGGCGGCTTCGAGTTCGAAGACGGGTGCCGAAATTGCATCACGCACGCGCATCGGTTTCCACGAGTTCGAGGATGTCTTCGGGCGACGCAGTCGCAGTGCCGAGTTTTTCGACGACGGCGCCGGCGGCAAAGTTCGCGAGCTGCATGGCGAGCCCGACCGAAGCACCCGCGGCGAGTGCAACGGTCAGCACGGCGATGACGGTATCGCCCGCGCCGCTGACGTCGAAGACCGCGCGCGCGACCGATGGAATGAGCATCCGTTCTCCCGCGCCGCCAAAGAGCGCCATGCCCCGTTCGCCACGCGTGACGACGACGTAGCGGCAACCCAGACGTTCGAGCAGGGCCGTACCCGCCGCTTCGAGCGATGCGGCGTCCTTAATGGCGATCCCCGTGGCGTCCGCAGCCTCCAGGACGTTCGGTGCGACGCACGTCACGCCGGCGAAAAGATCGATGTTTTTCGGCTTGGGATCGGCGGTGACGATCGGCGCAGCACGTGCCGCTTCGACCAGATCGCGCGAGAAAAGTCCCTTCGCGTAGTCGGAGAGCACGACGGCATCGTGCTCGTGCGCGATGTTCGCCACGAGCGCGCACATGCGCGCCCGGTCGCCGCGCAGGAGCGGTTCGGCGGATTCCCAATCGGCGCGAACGACTTGTTGATTGTGGGCGACGATCCGCGTTTTGCGCGTCGTGGGGCGATCGTCCAGCGCAATAACGGCGTTGCGATCGACGCCCTGCGCATCGAAGAGGTCGAGCACGCGACGGCCCTCGGCATCGTCGCCGACCGCACCCGCGAACGTTACGCGCGCTCCGATTGCGCGCAGATTACTTGCGACGTTGCCTGCGCCGCCAAGCGTATAGGAATGATCGTCTACCGCGACCACGGGAACCGGTGCCTCGGGTGAGATGCGCGAGACGCGTCCCCAGACCCATTCGTCGAGCATCACGTCGCCGACGACGAGGACACGCTTGTCGCGCATACGTGAGAACAGTTCGCGCGCCCCCGTCACGGCGAGCGCCTCAGGCACGGACGTGCTCCAAAAAGAATCGGACACCGTCGCGCAAATCGCGCGCGCGATGCAGCGGCGGCGGGCCGTCGTAGCCGGGAACTTCGTTGACGAGAATGCCGGGAATTCCGACGCGCTCGGCGAGCGTCATATCGGCCGCCCGATCGCCGAACATCGCGCATCGTTCGAGATCGAGACCGCGCTCGGCCACGGCCCGGCGGATCATGCCGGGTTCGGGTTTGCGACAATCGCAGCCGTCGAGATGCGCGCAATAATAGAACGCATCGAGCGCGGCACCGCGCCGCGCTAATCCCTCTGCCAACGCACGATGCACGCGCACGACGTCGGGTTCGCCAAAATATCCCCGCGCAACTCCGGATTGATTGGTGATGACGATACGTTCGTAGCCCGCCTCGGCGAGCGCGACGAGCGCTTCCGCCACACCGCTCAGGATGAGAATGCGTTTGGGGTCGCCGATGAAGCCGAAGTCTTCCATCAAGGTACCGTCGCGATCCAAAAACGCTGCCGGGCGCAGCGCCGGCACGACCTTAACGATGGCGTACGCCACGCCGACGCGAGCTTCGTCCGGACGGCGGGCGTAAGCGCAGGTCGCGACGCTCACGCATGCGCGAGTAGTGCTTGTTCGACGAGATCGCACACGATATGTCCGAGCGTTATGTGCACCTCTTGGACTAGCGCGCTGTAACCGTCGGGGCCCACGAGACTGATGTCTGCCACGCCCGCGATGTTGCCGCCGCCGTTCCCTGTGAACGCTATCGTGGTCGCGCCGAGCTTTTTTGCTTCTTCGAGTGCCAGGATAACGTTGGGTGAATTGCCGCTGGTCGTCAGACCGATGACGACATCGCCGGCAACGACGAAGGCTTCGACTTGTCGAGCGAAAACGCGGTCGTACCCGTAGTCGTTCGCGATGGCCGTTAGCGCGGATGAATTCACAGAAAGCGCTTCGGACGGTAACCCGCGTCGTTCGCGCAAGAAGCGCCCGGAGAACTCGGCAGCCAGATGCTGCGCGTCCGCAGCGCTGCCACCGTTACCGCACCACAGAACTTTGCGGCCCGTGCTGAAGGCTGCTATCAACGTACGGGCGATGCGATTGACGACGGCCTCATAGCGGTCCGCCTCGAGCAGACCGCGCCGATCGTCGAGCATCTCGCGAAACGTACGGAGCGCTACGGTTCGATCCAAAACATCTCCTCGCCGAGCGAAACCAGCGCCCCGTTCTCGGGCAATATGCGGCGCACGATCCCCGCGTAGTCGCTCGTGATCTCGTTCATCAGTTTCATCGCTTCCAAGATGCACAGTACCTGACCGACGTCGACACGATCCCCCACCGCAACGAAAGCCTCGGCGCCCGGGGCGGGCGCCGAATAGTAGACACCGATGATCGGTGCCGTAACTTTCTTCGTATTCGCCCCTGCGAGCGGAGCAGCAACCGGCAGAGGGTGTAGGACGGCTGCATCCGCGGCGTACGGCACCGGGCCGGGGGCGATGGATCCTTCGGGATGTGCGACGAGTTCGTAGGTCGATCCGCCGACGCGCACGGTCAACGCATCGAGGCCGTATTCGCGCACGATCGCGAGCAGCACGCCAAGCGCCGCGCGTTCGTTCGGCACCTGCGACTCGCTCACGCGGCAGCTCCCGCGGACAGCGGCAGGCCGTCGTACCAGCGCAAAATCGCTGCCGCCGTCGCCGCATCGTCGCCGGAAGCCGCGAGGATTTCTTGCACGCGCGAGGCGAGATCCCGCACGACGACGGTGCCGTCGCGAAGCTCTTCTTCACCGATAATGACGGCCGCACGTGCGTTTGCGCGATCGGCTTTCTTGAGCTGTGTGGCGATCTTCGCGTCGCCGTAGTCGATGGTAATCGTGAGGTCGCCGCTCGTACGGCGCAAGGCCGCGACGAGCGGCACGCAGCGCGTCCGAGCAGCTTCCCCGAGCGCGACGAGCGCGATACCGCGACGCTCCGGCGGCGCGAGGTCGTCGCGCTTGGCCAGAATCATCAAGAACCGTTCCAGGCCCATCGCGAAGCCGACGCCGGGCGTCGGCGGCCCCCCGAGTGAGGCGACCAGATCGTCGTACCGGCCGCCGGCACAGACGGTAGATTGCGCGCCGAGTTGGTCCGAAATGAATTCGAAGACCGTACGCGTGTAGTAGTCGAGGCCGCGCACGATACTCGTATCGAGCGTGTACGGAACGCCGGCCGCGTCGAGCAACGCGCACACGCGCGCGAAGTGCGTCGCACAGGGGCCGCAAAGCACGTCGCGCATCGTCGGAGCGCTCGCCACGAGCGCGCGATCTTCCGGTGCCTTACTATCGAGAATACGCAGCGGGTTGCGTTCGAGGCGACGTTGCGACTCCTCGGATAGCGCCGCACGATGCGGCGCGAAGTGCGCGCGCAGCGCTTCGCGGTAGCGCGGCCGGCACGTCGCATCGCCGATCGAATTGATCGACGCTCGCACCGAAAGGCCGCACGAGCCTAGCATTTCGTGCGCGAGCGCGATCACTTCGACATCGACTTCTGCTCCGGCGAATCCGAAGCATTCCACACCGAACTGGTGTGCCTGGCGGTAACGCCCGGCTTGCGGACGTTCGTAGCGAAAGATCGGGCCGATGTAAAAGAGCCGCTGGGCGCCTTGCGCGAGCAAGTTGTGCTCGAGCACCGCGCGCACGACGGGGGCCGTCCATTCCGGTCGCAGGGTGAGCGAACGGCCACCCTTGTCTTGGAATGTGTACATCTCTTTTTCGACGATATCCGTCGTCTCACCGACACCGCGCACGAAGAGTTCGGTCGATTCGAACAGCGGCGTGCGAATCTCCCCGTAGCCGAAGCGGTGCGCGATTTCACGCGCGCGCGCCTCGAGGGCTTGCCAACGCGCGCTCTCGGGGGGATAGAGGTCTGCCGTTCCTCGCGGGGCGGCGATCTTTTCCATTTCTTCCTTCTTCGTTCGCGAGCGACCCAAATGCCTAGTGTGCCGACTCGTAAATGGCATGACGCAAAGCGACGGCGATCTTTCGTCGTCGCAAGGAGCGAAGAGCGCAGAATTGCAGCGCAATTTAAGCGATGAGCGACGCAGCGAGGGCGGAAAAGCGCGAAACGACCGGCGTGCCATTTACGGGTCGGCACACGAAAGTCCGCCGCTGCGCCCCCGAGTGGATCGCCGTCGCCGTCGTTTGTGCCGCGCTTCCCCCGCCGGCCCTGCATGCCGCCCTCGCCGCGGCCGCCGGCACTCTGTTCGAAGCTGCGCCGTTTGTCCTTGCAGCGGGTCTCGACCTCGGGCGACGCTTCCGATTTGGCCGGGTGCTCCTGCGTCTGGCCGGGTGCGGCTGCGACGGCCGGGGGTTCGGGGCGCTCGGGTTGCCGGCCCTTGCGCTCTGCTGGTTCGCCTTCGGGCCGCTCGTAGCCGCGCTCCGCGCGGCGGCGGTACTGGCAGTCGTTGCAGTGTCGCATCGTTTCCCGCGCGGCGGGGACGCGCCGGCGTCCGATCCGCTCGCGGAGCTCGACGCTTTGGCTCCGCAAGCGCTCGCGGGCGCGTTGCTGGCGCTATGGTTGCCGAACGTTTGGCCGCTTTCCGGCGTCCCGCCGGCCGTCGGCAATCTTCTCGCCTTTGTCCTCGGCGCCGCGCTCGGCGTGCTTTCGCCGTGCGCGACGGGTGCGGTCGCCATTGCGGCCACACTCCGGCACGTGGCCCCATTCGCCAGCGCCGGCCTCCTTGCGACCGCCGGCATCTTTGCCCTACGGCGAAAGCGAGACGAGGCGCCGCCCCGCAGCGCTCGCGCGGGATTCGCACTGCTGGCTCTTGCTTGTGGCTCTCTTGCGGTGCGCGGGCCGTCCGGCTTCGTGAACCCGCGTTTCATGTTTCCGCTCGCCGCCGCCGCACTTGCTTCGCTCGCGTACGCAGTGCGCGAACGGAAATCGACGGCGCGCCGAACCCTCGCGGCGCCCGCCGCGCTCCTGGCCGCTACGATTGCCGGTTCTCCCCTGCCGAATCGCGCACCGGCCGCGACCACGCTCGACGATCCGTATCCGGGCGCGGCGGTCCGCTTCCTTGGCGCCGTCGCCGGCGGCGCGAACGCGCGTTCCGGAACGACGCTCGTGCGCTATACGATCACCTGTTGCCGGGCCGATGCCCAAGCGCGCGCCGTGCAACTCGATCGCACCCTAGCCGGACCCGCCGGCCGGTGGTACGATGTCGCCGGGATGCTCGTGCGGGACGCGAGCGGCGCGCTCGTCTTGCATCCGGCAACCGTACGCGGCGTGCCGGCTCCGCAAGATCCCTTCGCATATCGTTGAGCCGTGACGGCTTGACGAATATCTTGCGCGGCGATGGCTACGCCGCACGAAGCAAGCTGAACCCGCGTTTATCGGATGGAACACTTACACGGTCCAGCGAGGATCGTCCCAGATGTCTTTGCCCGTTCTCCGCCCCGCGTTGCGGGTGCTCGTCGTAGCGCCCGCGTTTGCACTAGCAGTCGCGTTCGGAATATTCACAAGCATGCCCGCGATGGCAAGCGAGACCGATCCCGGTGTCGCACGGCTGAGCGTCCTGCGCGGCGATGTCGATCTCAAACGCGCCGACTCCGGGGACACGCTCGCAGCGGCCGTCAACGCGCCCATCGCAGCCGGCGATTATCTCATCACGCACGACGCCGCGCGCGCGGAAATCGAATTCGACTACGGCACGGCGCTGCGCATAGCGCCCGATACGCAAGTGCGATTCACGCAACTCGAACCGGGCAAACACCGGGTTCAATTGGCGCAAGGTACGTTGGAATTGCGCGTTTTTCGACGCCTGGATGCGCATCCCGAAGTTGAAACCCCGCAAGCTACGATCCGACCGGATACGAGCGGCAGCTACCGGGTTACCGTAAACAGCGACGGGGATACCAAAATAACAGCGCGAGCGGGCCGCGCGCAGATCGTCACGGCTTCCGGTTCGCAAACCCTCGAGCCGGGCTCGACGCTGCTGGTTGCGGGCTCTTCCTCGAACCCGGACGTGCGCACGCTCTCGCTTGCGAACGACGACGATTTCGACCGCTGGAACGACGAACGCGATCGCTACGTGGCACAGGCGCACGATAATACGTACGTCGACGAAGGCCTCGTCGGAGCGGGCGATCTCGATGCGTACGGCCGCTGGCTTGTGGATCCGCACTACGGTCGCGTCTGGGCTCCTCGGATGGATACCGGCTGGGCGCCCTATCACGACGGTCGCTGGGTATGGGAGCCGTATTACGGCTGGACCTGGGTCGCGGCCGAACCGTGGGGTTGGGCGCCCTATCACTACGGCAACTGGTTCTACGCGAACGGCCCCGGCTGGTGCTGGTATCCCGGCGCTTACGCTTTCGGGCAGCCGTATGTGTACCGTCCCGCGCTCGTTGCCTTTTTCTCGTTTGGATTCGGGAGTGGATTCGGCAATATCGGGTGGGTGCCGATTGCGCCGTTCGAGCCGTACTTTCCGTGGTACGGCGCCGGTTTCACGCGCGTGATAACGGTGGTCAACAATGTGACCAATATCACGAACGTGACGAATGTGACCAACGTGACGAACACTCATCCGACGACGAAGGTACCGAGCGGCAACGTATTTACGATCTATCATAACAGCCGAATCCCGGGCAGTGCGGTCGCCGTCGACAACGCCAGTTTCGCGCGCGGTAACTTCAGCCACGTCGACAAAATCGTGGCGAAACAACTCGCACACGCAGCTCCGGTTCGCGGCATCGTTCCGATCGTGCCTACGACGAAAAGTCTCGTCCTCTCCGAGCACGAGCCCGTACGAGCACCGCTGCACGGCATGCGCGCCACGCCGTTCGCAGGTTTCGCTCCGCTACAAGTTCGCACGCCTTCATTTGCGAGCGAAGCGTCCACGGTAGCTTTACTTGCGCGCGAAGCGTACCCGCGACATGCCGCGTCCTTCGAGCATCAGGCAACGACGAGCCCGCAAACGAACATCGTTACGCCGTCGCACGCTGCGAACATCGTCGTACCGGTACAGCGCTATGTTCCCTCGACGCCGCTGCATCCGGTGACGTCGCTGCATCCAGTGACGCCGCTGCATCCGGTGACGCCGCTGCATCCGGTGACGCCGTTGCATCCGGTGACGCCGTTGCATCCGGAGATCGTGACGCCGCGGGTTCTTCCCGAACACCGTGAAACCAACAGTCCCCAAGTCTTCATCGAACGGACGCCCGATACGGTGCACGGTACGCGGCAGGCGGCCTTCCAGAACTCCGGCAGCGGCGTTGCGTCAACGCATGTCCGGTCGCCGTGGGATCGTTTCGACGCCCGCAACCCCGTCGAATTCGCCGTTCCGGCGCGTTCGAGCATCGAACCGCGTTCGACGGGCGACGTACCGGGCGCCCACGTCTACCATCTCCCTGCTTCCGCGCGGGCGACCACGGAATCGCGCTCCACGCTCGCGCCCGGCCTCGAACGCGGGGCCGCGGTTTTCCACAGCGTTCCACCCTCGATGCACGAGGCGCCCGCAACGAATGTCTCGCGCGAACGCTCCGCGCCGAACGTGCCGCGCGAACGCTCCGCGCCGAACGTGCCGCACGAACGCTCCGCGCCGAACGTGCCGCACCAGGGCTCCGCTGCGTCTGCGCCGACGCCTGTGATGCGCGATACCGCAAGCGAGCATGCGAGCGTGCGAGTTCGGTGATCACGCATAGAAAGCCGCGTTCTCGCAGCTGATCCGAAGGGGCGAAGCGCGCGACTGCGAAGTTCGCGCGCCATGCCCTGCATCGCCTCATACATACGAGCGGCGCTCGCTTTGGTCATTGCCGTCGCTGCGACGGCACCGTGCCGCGCCGAAACCACGACGCTTACGGTCGTGCCCAATACCGCCTACGCGAATGCGATTCGTTCGGTCAATCCACGCGTGAACGCAAACCAAAGTCGCGCGTATGCCCAGACGCTCCTCGTAAATGCGCGGCGCATGCACGTCGATCCGCGACTCGTCATGGCACTCGTAACCGTGGAGTCGCATTGGAATACGCGTGCGGTCTCGGTGCACGGTGCGCAAGGGCTCGGACAGTTCTTGCCCGGCACCGCTCGGGATCTCGGGATCGATCCCCACTCGGCGCGTAGCAATTTGCGCGGCGTCACGGTCTACTTACACCAACTATTGGGCATCTTCAAATCGTCGCGTCAAGCGATGCGGCAAGCGATTGCAAGTTATAACGCCGGTCCCGCTCGGGTACGCCGCTACGGCATCCCCCGTCGCGGCGTAACGCAACACTACGTCGCGAGCGTCATGGCGACGTGGCATTCGCTCAAAACGCGACTTTCGCCCGAGCCCCGGGTCGCCGCGGTCGTGGCCGTTCTCGGCGCCGCGCAACGGGTCGACGCGACCGAAGCTGCATACTGGGGCGTCCGCTAGCGGCATCTCGCCGCTCGTTTGGCAACGAAAATCCTCGTAAGTTTCTGATTTAGCGACGATCGGGTGGACGGAGACGACCCGTGCGAATGCGGATCAGCCTTCGCAACGATGAGCCCGGCTACGTCGGGACTTCCCTAATGAAGAAAATAGCGATGCGTGGAGAACACGAGTGCGATGTCGCGTTCGTTTGCGGCTGCGACGACTTCGGCGTCGCGAATCGAGCCTTGCGGGGCGATGACGGCGGTGCAGCCGGCATCCCCGGCGGCGAGCAATCCGTCGGGAAACGGGAAGAATCCGTCACTCGCGCACGCAGCGCCGGCCGCGTACCCGGCGGCGCGTTCGGCGGCGATATGCACCGCGCTCACGCGATTGGTTTGACCCGCGCAGATGCCCCGCGTGATCCCGTCGCGCACGACGACGACGCCGTTCGATTTCACGTGTCGCACCACGTCCCACGCAAAACGCAGGTCGCGCCATTCGTCCGCGTTCGGTTCGCGCGCCGAGACGACGCGCCAGCTTTCAGCCGGCGCCTCCGGATCGTCCTCCTCCGCGAGCACGCCGCCGAGCGCGCTGCGCACGCGAAGTTCGCGCGCCAAGCGCTCCGGAAGACGCATATCGTACCGAATGATGCGCAAATTTTTCTTGCGCCGTAAGCGCGCGAGCGCATCGTCGTCAAAGCGTGGTGCCGCGACGATTTCGAGGAAAAAATCCGCAAGAACATCCGCCGTCGCTACGTCGACGGCGCCGTCGAGCGCGATGATACCGCCGTAAGCCGACACGGGATCGGCGACGAGTGTGGCGCGAACCGCTTCGAACGCGCCCGGGCGCTCCGCGACGCCGCATGGAACGGTGTGCTTGACGATCGCCGCACGGACGACGCCGCGCGCCGCTTCGGGGACTTCGCGTACTAAGAGCCGCAAGGTAGCGTCGAGATCGAGCAGATTGTTATACGAGAGTTCTTTGCCGCCGAGTTGTTCGGGTAAGTGTTCGGTCCGCGAGAGATAAAACGCCGCGCGCGATTGCGGATTTTCACCGTAACGCAACGCTGTCGCGAGCGGAATCGTCAGCGCGAGCGACCCAGGCAATTCGCGCGCCAATAGGCCGGCCTCGAGATACCGGGCGATCGACGAATCGTATTCCGCAGTCCGCTCGAAGGCGCGCGTGGCAAAGCGGCGGCGGGTCGCATAATCCGCAACCGCGTCGCCCGTATGACGTAACGTGTCGTACTGATCGGGATCGACGACAACGGTGACGTGCTCGAAATTTTTCGCAGCTGCGCGAATGAGCGCGACCCCGCCGACATCGATTTGCTCGATCGCTTCTTCCAGGGTCGCGCCACCGCGCGCAACCGTCGTTTCGAATGGGTAGAGATTGACCACGACGACCGAGATCTCGGGCACGTCGTGCGCCCTCGCTTCGGCGACATGCGCCGGGTTTTCGCGGTCGGCAAGGATCGCACCGAAAATGCGAGGATGCAGCGTCTTCACCCGTCCGTCGAAGAGTGCCGGAAACCCCGTCAGGTCGCCGACGTCGAGTGCCGCGATGCCGTGCGCGACTAAGTGTGCGCGCGTGCCGCCCGTCGCATAGATCGGCATGCCGCGCGCGGCGAGACCGCGCGCGAGTTCGACGACGCCGGAGCGATCGTATACGGAGAAAAGTGCGGCGGCATTCGAATCAACCGGCAAGGGCGTTTTCCCGCACGAGTTCCGGCTCGGCTGCGGCCGGTATGAGGTCCGCCGAGATGACGCTCGATATTCCTGGCTCCGCCATGGTCACACCGTACATGCGCTGTGCCAGCTCCATCGTTTTCTTGTTGTGCGTGACGAGCAGCAACTGCGAGCTGCCGCCGACTTCGCGTACCAGCTGCGAAAAGCGTTCGACATTCGCATCGTCGAGCGCAGCGTCGACTTCATCGAGCAAGTAGAACGGCGACGGCTTCACGCGAATAAGTGCGAAAATCAGCGCCGAGGCCGCCATCGCGCGTTCCCCGCCCGAGAGGGCGGCGAGCGGCATCATCTTCTTGCCGGGCGGCGCAACGGAAATTTCGATGCCCGTTTCGGCGAGTTTTTCGGGATCCGTCTGCCACATCTTGGCTTGGCCGCCGGGAAAGAGCTGGCCGTACACGGCTTCGAAGGCCACTTTGACGAGGGCGAAGGTCTCGTTGAATTTCTCTTGCGATTGCGCTTCGATTTCGTGTATCGACGCGAGCAGCGTTTCGCGCGCACGCGCCAAATCGTCGAGTTGCTCTTTGAGGAAGCGCTCGCGTTCGGCGAGTTCGTCGATTTCGGCTTCCGCGTTCAGATTGACGTTCTGCAAGCGCGCAAGTTCCTCGCGCAAGCGCGCGATTTCCGCGCTGAAGTCTCCGCCTTCGTTTACGTAGCGGCTCTCGACGTCCGCGCATTCGTCGGCGGTCGCCGGGTTCTGGGCGAATTGCGCGGCAAGCATGCCGAGTTCCGCGTCGATCTCCGCGAGCCGCAACCGGCCGCCTTCGCTTGCCGCCGCGGCTTCCCGTTCCGCGTTCTGCGCCAGGCGTAAGTCCGACTCGAGAGCGTGCGCGCTCGCTAGGGCGGTATCGCGCTCACGTCGCGCGCTTGCGTCGCGCCCATCGACGTCAACGACGCGCGCTCGGCCGCCCGCGAGTGCCGCCTCGCCCTCGGCGATCCGCTGCCCCAGCGTCGCGAGTTCGGCGCCCATCGATTCGCGCGCGTGAGCGGCGCGCTCGCGATCGGCGTCGAGCAGCCCGAGGCGCGCCGTCGCCCCATCGCGCCGCGCGATCAGCGACGCGACCGCTTCGCGGGCGCTTGCGATCTCGGCTGCCACCGCGCGTTCGGCAGCTTGCGCGCGCGCGATCGTTTCGCGGGCTTCGACGAGCGATGCTTCCAGGCGCGCGCGATCCGCAAGCGCCGCCGTTCCGTCCACGCTGGGCCGGTCCAGAATCGCTAAACGTTCGCGAGCTAATGCCGTCTCTCGATCGCGATCCGTGGCCCGCGCGAGCATTGCTGCTATCTCGTCGTCGAGCCGCGTACGTTCTGCCGTAAGCGTCCCGACGCGTGCTTGCGCATCGCGCAGTGCGAGGGCGAGTTCGCCTTCGATGCGGTGTGCGTCGTCGCGTTCGCGGGCGGCTGCTGCGTTTTCTTCGCCCGCCGCAATCGAAGCGGCTTGCGCCGCGTCCAACAGCTCGCGCAGGCGCGGCAACGCTTCGGAAAGCGTTCGCGCTTGCGCCCGACGTGAGAGAATCGAACGTTCCCGTTTGTAGCGCCCGCCCGTCATCGCGCCGCCACCGCGGATTTCGTCGCCGTCGAGCGTCACGATCGCGTCGCGAAAACCTTCCCCGCGTACGAGGCGCACGCCGACTTCGAGCGTTTCGACCACAAGAATGCGGCCCACGAGAAAGGAAACGATGCCCGCGTAGAGCGGCTC
>JRHI01002533.1_pt1 | contig 12356 bp, 10 predicted proteins | sample 215371 | NCBI WGS metagenome assembly JRHI01 (sample SAMN02929681, study PRJNA255918) | sediment metagenome | biome: cave system; feature: Ice Cave; material: Sediment; isolation source: sediment from deep within a dark volcanic ice cave with no known source of... ...
GCCCGCTTGTCCACTCATCCTAGCTGTTCAGAAAACCGAGACCACTTCTCCGTGCGACGCCGGCCGGACAGAGCGCCTCTGGGGTGGACGCCATTCGGTGCACGGTGGACAGCGTGCCCTCGGAGTGGTCGGCGTGCGACGCGACACGGACGGTGTGCCTCTCGACTGGACGCGATGCGCCACGAGTCGGACGGAACCGGCCACGGGCGGACTGGATCAAATCGTACACTGGACGCTCCCGACTGAGCCGAGGACAGAAAGGCAGTGTGTCGGACCACAGCGACCTGGACGCGTCCAAAGATTCGCTGGACGCCGCGAGGCGCGCGAAGATCGGAGACGATCATTGGAGGAGGTCAGCGCCGCGTTCGCGATAGATCCGTAGTGCTCGCACTTGGACGGCGCCCGTCGCATGTTGGAGAAACAGCATCGTGTTCCTCACGTCTGGAACCGCCCTATTAGGCGACAGCGAGGATGGAGCTGCTCTCCGTCAGGGATGATTGAGCGCCCACCGCCTTCGCCGTCGCGCTGGCAATGAAAGTGACCGCTATAGCGTTCGACGTCACGACCGGCATGGCGGTCAATGCGAGGCGCATAACGCGAAATTCCAACATTGGCCAACCTATTTTGGCCCTTGCGTATCGCCGCGAGGCGCGAGAACATCCGGCTTCTCTCGCGACCCACGGTCGCCCGCGATTACTGCCTACAGCCGAAGCGGAGAAAAGTCATGCGCGCGAAGTCGCTCATCGTTGTGGGGCTCGCTCTGGTCGCACTCCGCGGAACAGGAGCCAGGTCGCAGGCCGTCGCACCCGCTGCTGATTCGGCCGCCGATCCCGTCAGGGTGCTCGTGGGTCGACTCGACCTGGGGAAATACAAAACGACCATCAAGGGACTCACGCGGTTCGGCGACCGCCGGCAGGGCACCGACCGCAATCGCGCCGCCGTGGACTGGATCGAACAGGAGCTCAGGAGCTACGGCTGTAGCAATACGCGGCGCGTCAGCTTCGAGTACAAGGCGGTCACCGGGCGTGGCAGTGTGGACGGTCGCAGGCAGACGGACGCGCAAGGCGGTGGGCGACTCCGCGGCGTTCGAACGCGTGTAGGCGTGAACACCGATTCTCTGGCGCAGCCCGACCGCGCGCTGCGCGCGCTCAACGCCCAACCATCCACGCCCGGCCTTCGCGAAGAGGTGTATTGCACGAAGGTCGGCGCGACGCATCCAGACGAGATGTACATCGTGGGTGCCCACATGGACGGCCACGGCTGGGGCGAAGCGGCGAATGACGACGGTTCCGGGACGGCGCTCGTGATGGAACTTGCCCGCATTTTCAGCGCCCCCGACGTTCAGACCGACCGGTCGGTGCGATTCGCCCTCTGGAACAACGAGGAAACGGGACTGACGGGATCCCGGGCTTACGTCGCGCAACGACAAGCCCTTCAAGGCAAGGAGGACCCGAAAGGATCGGGTCAGTATCCGGAGCCGAAATGGCTCGGGATGATCCAGCACGACATGATGCTCTTCGATCACGGCATGCCGCATGCGGACGGCACTGTCAGCCGGGAACAGCGCCCCGAAGCTGACGTGAATATCGAGTTTCAGATGAAGTCGACGTTCGCGGCGGCGTCGCAAAAACTCGCTTGGGCCGTCGCGGCGGCGAACGAACATTACGCCACGGATTACCCAGCCACCGTCGGGAATCACATGACGAACACGGACTCGAATCCCTTTCAGGACGCGGTGGCCGCCATCAGCTTGCGGGAGAATGAGCGCGGACGGGAAATAGGAGCCGGCTGGGATCCGCACTGGCATCAACCCACGGACCTCTATGCGACGTTCAACGACAGGGACTTTCAGTTGGGGCTGAACGCCGCCCAGTCCACCCTCGGCGCGCTGGGCCAGCTGACGGGAGCCAGACTTAAGCCCTGAGCCGGCTGCTATCTTGCAGGATCCACCACGCACAACCTTTCCAGGAGCCGCCCACTTGGCAAAGAAGCCGAACTACAACTTCGAAAAAAGCAGGAAAGAGCAGGAACGCAAAAAGAAGAAGGAGGAGAAACGGCAGCGAAAGCTCGAGAATTCCCGGAACAACACCGACGAGCCGTCAACCGACGGTCTGGACGAGATTCCTCCCCCGCCGCGCTAACGGGGTTTGCGGTTCAGCGCACCGTTCCGGCGCACTCAGCGCCAGCGTCTGCGGATCCGAACCGTCCGGTCGAGTTCATCCACGTACTGCAGTACTTTTTGTCTCAGGTCATTCGGCAGGTCCTGACGAGCGGCGAGAAAAGTTCGGGCGGCCTCGAGCGCGGCCTCGCTGCGCTGCCCGGTGAAGAAGGCGCCCAGCCACCCGCCGAGGAAGAAGATCCGGCGGTTTGCCTGAATGAACGAAAGCGAATCGAGCGCTGGCCTGATATAACGAAGGGTGAGCCGCTCGTGTTCAACGGCGTTGAACGCTCCGAGACTTCGTGACACCCAGTCCTCGTTCAGGCTCTGGTCGGCGAAGTAGCGAGAGAAATACTCCCGCTTGACGTCCGCTGATTTGCGTCCCGCCTGAGCTGCGAACGCGCGGGCCCGGCCGTCGGGCGAGCTGTCGCGTCGGGTCTGCACGGCCAGCAGCCCGTCCGCTCCTTCCGCATTGAGTACGGCCAGCCGCTGCACCACTTCCCAACGTGTCGGGTCTTGCACGGGCTCGCCAGCGGCCGAGTCGGCCGCGAAGAGCGACTCCAGCCGGCTCACCCCCTCAGCGGTCGCAGCGACCGCCACAAAGGCGTCGAGGAAGGATTTCCGGATCCCGTATGTCCGCGCCGCGTCGTGTGCTCCGTTCCAGAGCACGCGTTCGGCGTCGGCCCTGACCTTCTCACGTACGTCGTCGGCCAGATACGCCCGCAGGGCTCGCTCTAGTCGGCTCAGGAGCGCGGGTACCAGCTGGTCATCGCGCTCGATCGGCAGTTCCGCGAGCACCAACCAGGCGAACTCTGCGGGGCTCATTTGTACGTCGCGCACGAGGTCCCACAATGCACCCCAGAGCATGGTCCGCAAGAAGGAATCGCTGACGAATCTCATGCCTCCCGATTCGAGCGCGTGCACACTCGAACTGCCGAGTATCGTGAGGAAATAGCCATAGTCCTGGTAGTTTGCGAAGACAAACCGCGGCGTGGCTCGTCCGCGCGCCGCGACCACGTCCGTGGAGTGACCGCTCAGCACGACCGGAATCGTCACCGGCGCGTGATCGGCATACCAGAGCAGGAGTTGCGTACGCATCGGCCACGCGGCGTTGCCACTCATGGCCTGCGCGGGATGCTGGACCAGTGTCAGCGAAGTGATCTTCCCGTTGCGCGTCGTGAGCCGCTGCTCCACGACAGGCATTCCCGCGCGCAGCACGAAGTTTTGGCCGAACGGCTGCATCGAACGGCTCGCGGCTTTCCCCACCGCGCCCAGCAGCTGCGGCCAGGTCGCATTCGCAAAAGCATGGTCGGCGAGAAACTGGCGCACGCCTGCGCGAAACGCCGGTTCGCCCGCCATATAGTTGAGCTGCTTGAGCACGGCGGGCGCCTTGTTGTAGACGATGGCACCATAGGCACTCTTGGCCTGATCGAGATTGGCCATCTCCTGCCAGAGCGGCGTCGTCCCGGCGGTCTGGTCAACGCCGTACGCCGCCGGCCTGTTCGACTGATAAAACGTTTTCCAGGCATCGCTAGACGGTTCGAGATCGGCGAGAGCCTTGGCTGCCATGTAGGTGGCGAATCCCTCCTTCAACCAGAGGTCGTCAAACCATCGCATGGTGACGAGATTGCCGAACCACATATGCGCCACTTCATGCAGAATGGTGCTGAATCGTCCGAGCCGGCGCGGCAACGTGGGCCGCTCGCGGAAAATGAACCGGTCTTCGTTGAACATCACCAACCCGGGATGTTCCATTCCCCCGAACGGGAAGGCCGGCGACAGCATCACGTCGAATTTTTCGAAGGGGTACGGCCGGCTAAAATACTGCTCCATCCACCCGAGGGCGCGGTGCGTGAGCGCGAGAATGGTGTCGGCGTCGACTTCCTTCGCGCGCGATCTCCGGAAATAGGCATTGATGGTGCGACCGGCCACGGTGCTGCTCGCGTGTTGCCAGGGGCCCGCGGCAAAGGCAATAAGGTAGGTCGAGAGTGGCTTCGTCTCGGTAAAATGATGTGCGGTGCGGCCTACGGTGCTGTCAATCCGGACGAGCGACCCGTTCGAGAGCGCCGTCCACGCGGCTGGCGTGGTCAGCGCAAGAGTCACACGCGCCTTGAGGTCGGGTTGATCGAAGCAGGGGAACAGCTGGTTTGCATCAGCGGGAACGAGCAGAGTGTAGAGGTAGTCACTCCCGTCGTTGTCGTGGGAGCGGATGATACTGGCGCCAGTGGCTGCAATCTCCGACACGAACTCAAGATCGACACTGTTTTCCCCCGATAAAAGCGCCGCCGCCGGAATGCGAAGGTGACTGCCGTTGAAGCTGGCCAGACCGACGGCCATCCCGTTCGCCACGGCACGCGTCAGCCGGCGGCCACGGTAGTCGATGATCGCATCCGCGGAACCGCTGCGCAGGAAACGAACCGTCACCCGGCCAACCGCGCTGTCCGGCGCTGTGACATCGAGCTGCAGCGCATAGCGCACGTCGCTCACCGTGGTCGCACGCCACTGCGCGAGTTTATGCGAAATGCCGTGGGCAGTGGCGGCAGCGGGCACCGCGTCCGGAACCGGTTGCGCCGCGGCGCCGCGGTCGGCCAGAAATACGGCGAAGACGCCTATCACCGCAGAGCGTGGGTGCGCGAAGGTGGTCATGAGGAATCTCCGGTGAGTAGGGCGGGGAGCCCCGACGGCGGCGAATGACGAACGGTCGCACGTATTCTAGCGGCGTGATCGGTCGCGGTCGCTCTATCCCTCACGCTGCGGGGTCGCGAGATTTCCTGACGCTCTTTCACCCACCGAGGATGGCATGACTTCCCGACGGCAATTCGTTGAAATCTCGTCCGCCGCTGTTGTTGGAACGGCTCTCGGCACCCGTCAGCTGCGCGCTCAGCGCGAGGCGCGTACGGAGGCTCCGGGCGACCTGCCGCCGGCCATCAAGGCGCTCAGGTCAATGAAGGATCAGGCGAAACCGATCACGGTCGACGAACGCCGAGGCCGGCTCGAGAAGGCGCGCGCGCTCATGAAGGCCAATGGCATGAGCGCCATCATGCTCACGGGTGGCACGTCGATGGAATATTTCACAGGCATACGATGGGGGCTCTCGGAGCGCCTGCTGGCCGCGGTGATACCCGCGACCGGAAGTGCCTTTCTCGTGACGCCGAAGTTCGAGGAAGAACGCGCCATGGAGCAGGCGCGTCTGGGACCGCTAGGCAAGGAGACCGACGTCTATGCGTGGGAGGAGGACGAGAACCCACAGGCGCTCATTGCGAAGGGGCTCAAGGCGCGAAACCTCGCGACGGGAACGCTCGGCGCCGAAGAGACGGTGCGATTTGTGTTCGCCGATGGCGCCGCCGCGGCACTGCCCGCGATGACGGTGAAAAGCGCCACCGAGGTCACCGCCGGCTGTCGCATACGGAAAGACGCGCACGAGATCGCCCTCATGCGGCTCGCAAGCCAGGTGACGCTCAAGGCGTATGAGGCGGCGTGGAAATCGCTGAAGGACGGCATGACGCAGGACGACTTCGCCGCACTCGTCGCGCTGGCGCACACGCGACTGGGTTTCGAAGGCTCGGCGGGCGTGCAGGTCGGCAAGTTTTCGGCGCTGCCGCATGGATCGGTCCAGCCCCAAGTGGTACGCGAAGGGAGCATTCTCCTCATGGACGGCGGCTGCCGGGTGGAGGGGTATCACTCAGATCTCTCGCGCACCTTTGTCATGGGCAGGGCCACGCAGCGTATGAAGGATGTGTTCGAAGTGGAACATCGCGCCCAGACGGCGGCCGTGAAGACTGCACGCCCCGGCTTGCCGTGCGAGATGGTGGACGCAGCGGCGCGAAAGGTGATTACCGACGCCGGTTTTGGACCGGACTACAAATACTTTGGCCACCGTGTGGGGCACGGCATGGGTATGGACGGTCACGAATGGCCGTACCTCGTGCGCGGAAACACGCGGCCGCTGGCTCCGGGCATGGTGTTTTCGGACGAGCCCGGCATTTACATCCCTGGCGAGTTCGGGATCAGGCTGGAAGACGACATGTTGATCACCGAGGACGGGGCCGAGTTGTTCACGCCCCAGTCGCCCAGCCTCGAACGGCCATTCGCCGCGGCCTGATCAGAAATCGCCGACGAACCCGATTTCCGTCTCCAGCCGATGACCGAGCTTGTCGGCCACGGTCTGCTGCACGAGCGCGATCAATGCACGAACCTCGGCGGCCGTGGCGCCGCCGAGGTTGACGATGATGTTGGCGTGCATGTGCGAAATCTGCGCCGCGCCGAGTCGGTGCCCCTTGAGACCGCACTGGTCGATCAGGCGGCCGGCGCCCACGCCCTCGATTTTCTTGAAGACAGATCCCACGCTCGGATGATGCTCCAGCCATGGATGCCGGGCGCCGCGCCAGGCCAGGTTCTCCTGCAGTATGCGCTGCAGCGTCGCCTGAGTGCCTGTCGAAAGCTGGAAAATCACCTCAAGTGCGATTTCGCCTGAGCCGTGCAGCCGGCTGGTGTCATAGCCGAAGGCCATCGCCGCGCGCTCCACGCGCTGCCGTTCGCCTGTCGCGGTCAGCAGGTCGACTGCTTCGACGACTTCCGCGATGAACATCGTGCGCGATCGCTCGGGCGCCGGCGACAGGAAATGCAGGTTCTGCCAGACTGCGCCGCCAACGGTGCTCGGAATGCCGACGTAATGCTCCAAGCCAGACAGGTCGCGCGCGACCGCCGCCCGTATGACGTCGGCCATCACCGCTCCGCTCTCGGCGCGAATCTCCGACGGTGTGGGGAACTGGAGCCGAGCGGCGGTGTTTCGAATCACCAGCCCGCGAAAGCCGCGGTCACCGATGAGGACATTGGCGCCAAGGCCAAGCACGAAGAAGGGGACTTGCAGGGCGCGAGCGGCGCAGACGGCGTTTGCGAGATCATCGGCCGACGTGGCATCGTACAGCATATCGGCCGGCCCGCCGATCTCGAATGTGGTGTAGGGCGCGAGCACGACATCGGTGCGAAGGCGCGCCGCCACGAGTGATTGACCCAGGCTGGAGACGAGAGCTGACATGATGGGCGAAATCAACGGTCCGATCAAAGCTGGCGCCAGCGCGCGGCTCGTGGCGCTCGCCATCCTCTGGTGCGCGCCGTTCGTCGCGCAGGCCCAGCGCGCCGACCTCGAGAAGATCATCCAGCGGAAGGTGCTCGCGAACGGGCTCGAGGTGATCGTCGTGGAAAATCACGGCGTGCCCCTCGCCACGGTCGAGATCGCGGTGCGCAACGGCTCGTTCACGCAGTCCCCGGCCTACGCCGGCCTCGCCCACCTGTACGAGCACATGTTCTTCAAGGCGAACGATGCCTATCCGAATCCGGACCAGTTCATTGACCGGGCGTCGGAGCTGGGTGCGGTGTTCAATGCACAGACGCACGAAGAGGAGGTAAACTACTTCCTCACCCTGTCCTCGGATTCTCTTGAGGGAGGGATGCGTTTTCTGTCCGCCGCCCTGCTGGCACCGAAGTTTCGCGCGGACGAACTGGAGCGCGAACGCCAAGTGGTGATCGGCGAGTACGACCGCAACGAGTCGCAGGTCGGTTTCCGCCTTGAGCAGGCCACGGGGAAGAAACTGTGGGGCGACCAGTGGAGCCGGAAAAACGTCATCGGCGACCGCCAGGTCATCACGAGTACGACGCCGGAGAAAATGCGGGCGATCCGGAACCTGTACTATGTGCCGAACAACTCTGTGCTCATCATCTCGGGCGACGTCACGCCCGCTCGCGTGTTCGCGATGGCGGAGTCGATTTTTTCGCCGTGGCGGCGCGGGAACGACCCTTTCGTCGCGTCGCCGATTCCGCCGATTCCGGCACTCGCCCGGAACGACGCCGTCATCGTCGAGGAACCGGTGAACGCGGTGACGGTGCTCGTGCAGTGGCACGGTCCGAGCGTACGGAAAGACGAGAGCGCGACGTTCGTGGCGGACGTGTATTCCGACGTCCTGAACAACCAGCAGTCGCGATTCCAGAAGAAGCTCGTCGACAGCGGGTTGTGGCAGGGCGTCGTGGTGAACTACTACACGCTGAACAACATCGGCCCGATCACGGTGAGCGGGCAGACCACGCCCGGGAGGCTTCGCTCCGCGATGGCCGCGCTCTTCGCCGAGCTTCGGGAAACCGTCACGCCCGGCTACATCACGCGTGAAGAGCTCGAGGCCACGAAGGCCGATCGCGCCGTGAAGACGGCCTTTGGAATGGAACGCAGCACGGAATTCTCGCACACGGTGGGCTTCTGGTGGACCGTGTCGGGGCTGGACTACTACCTGAAGTACAACGACGAGATGGCTCAGCGGACGGCCGCGGACCTCCGCGCGTACGCCACCACCTACATCATCGGAAAGCCGCATGTGGTGGGCGTGATGATGACCGGCGCCGACCGAAAGAAGATCGGGTTGACCGCGGAGGAGCTGATGAAGATCGGCGAAGTGCTGCCGTGAGGGCCCTGCGCTTGCTGCTTTTGATCGCCGTGGCTGCGGGTACTGCCGCGCCACAAGTGGACTCGAACACCACCATGTACTCGGTGGACGGCGTGAGGGTCATTCACCGGCGCACCAACACCAGCATCGTGGTGGCGAACCTGTACCTGCTCGGTGGCGTGCGGCAAGCCACTACCGCGACCGCGGGCCTCGAGAGTTTCCTGCTCGCGGTGACGGAGCGCGGGACCCTGCACTATCCGAGAGACCTACTGCGGCGAGCGATGGCACGCACAGGAAGTGAGATCATAGTTCAGCCACACGAAGACTGGACGCTCGCGGGCGTGCGGACGACCACGGGCGAGCTCGACTCGACATGGGCGATCTTCACCGACCGGCTGATGCGTCCGACACTCGCGGCGGCCGACGTCGAGTTCGTGCGCAACTTGCTGGTGAGCGGGGTGCGGCAGCGCGTGGAAAGTCCCGATGCGGCGCTCGAGCAGCTCGCCGACAGTATCGCGTTCGCCGGGCATCCGTATGAGCTATCGCCGGTGGGCAACGAGCGATCGCTCGTGCATATCACGCAGGCACAACTCAAGGCATACCACCGCGATCAGTTCGTCAAGTCGCGAATGCTGCTGGTGGTCGTCGGCAACGTGCCGCGCCCGAAGATCGAAGCCATGGTCCACAGCTCCATCGGCCGCTTGGCACAGGGATCGTACGCATGGACGATGCCCGACACGCTCATCACACTGGGACCGGATGTCGTGTTCGAGCGGCGGCCTCTACCGACGAACTACATCCACGGAACCCTGGCCGGTCCCCTGGCCAACTCGGCGGACGTGCCTGCGTTGCGAGTGGCGACGGCCGCGCTCTCAGGCCGGCTATTCGCCGAGATCCGCTCTCGGCGCAACCTCACCTATGCCGTGAGCGCGAGCCTCCGCGACCGCGGAGTCACCTCGCTGGGGCTTTACGTCACCACCACGTCTCCCGACACCACGATCGCGCTGATGAAGGCCGAAATTCGAGCCATTAGCGATACGCGGATCGATACGGAACTGCTCCGGCCGCTCATCCAGCAGTTCATCACCGAGTACTTCCTCGACAACGAGACCATCACCGCGCAGGCTGATTTCCTGGCGCGTGCCCAGCTGTATCAGGGCGACTTTCAGGCGGGCCACCGCTTCGTCGCCGACCTGCGTGCGGTGACCGGGGCCGACGTGCAGCGCGTGGCGCGCCGCTATTTCAGGAATGTCCGCTGGGCGTTTGTGGGCGACCCGTCGAGCGTGCGGCGTGAGCGGCTGCTGTCGTTCTAACCTGGGGTTTCTCACAAACGATACGCTCGTGTGCCGCAATTGCGCGCGCTCCAGCATCAAGGCAGAAGAATCAACTGCCAACGATCCATCCCGCGGATCGATGCTTAAACGTCAAATGCCAATGACGCGAGGGAAAACGCGAACGGAGGCGTGTGCAACGCCAACGCTGCCAGTGGAAACGCGAATGCGGGCGCATGCAATGCCAATGACGCCAGCGGAAATGCGAACGAATGTGCGTGCAATGCCGATGTCGCCACCCAAAATGCGAACGAAGGCGCGCGAAACGCCTCCTCCGCTGGGGAGAACCGGCGGCGACGAGCAGAAACTTGAGACCACGCACCTGACACTGCGCGCGACGCGACGTCGCCTGAGCTGCGTGGTCCCGGAAACGGACTTCGCGGGCCGGAGAGGCCAGCCGGTGGCAGGTGAAATGCGAAGTCGGCAACAAAAATGCGGACGACGCAACATCAAGCGACCGCTGAGGCTTCGGAAACGGACTTTCCGCACGTTAAACGCGCGCTACTCCGGTGAAACAGTCACGACGGGAACCAAAATCCACGGTGAGGCGCAGGAATTCGCGACCGCTACGAACGAATCACGGGTTACGCAGGGGTCGTCCCGGCCGCGGCGCTTGCATGCTGGCATCCACGGGGCGTTCGCGGGCGCGCAGGACTTTTCGTACGCCCTCAAGTGTGCCGCCCGCGGCACGCAACGCAACCAGCATGTGGTACAGCAAATCGGCGGCCTCCGCGGTCGCCTGCGTCGCGTCGCTGTCGGCGCACGCGGTGACGAACTCAGTGGCCTCCTCGCCAATCTTCTTGAGGCGAAGGTTGCGATCGGCAAGGAGTCTGGCGGTGTAACTCGGGCGGCCGGTGGGCGGAGCGGCCTGCCGGGCCGCAATGACGGCGTCGAGTTCGCCAACGGTTTCCGCCGCGTCAGTGCCGAAACAAGTGACCATTCCCGTGTGGCAGGCGGGACCGGCAGGGATGACGCGGGCAAGCACGGCGTCGCCATCGCAATCGGCCGCCAGCGTGACCACGCGTTGCGTATGACCGCTCGTCGCGCCCTTGTGCCAGAGTCCCCGCGTGCGGGAGTGGTAATGCATGTCGCCGGTCTCGAGCGTTCGCTGGAGCGCCTCGCGCGTGGCAAAGGCCACCATCAATACCTGGCCGGTATCGGCGTGCTGCGCAACGACGGTGACGAAGCCGCCGCCTTTTTGGAAATCGAGTGCGTCTAGATCGAGCATCTGAGGAGTGTGCGCGAGGTTTTCGCCAGTGCGGCGTTGGTGGCAATGGCGTGGCCACCGAACGCGGTCACGGTGCCGAGCAAGTCGGTGAAGACGCCGCCGGCTTCGGTGATGATCGGCAGAAAGCAGGCCACGTCCCAGGAATTGACGACGGGGTCGAGCATCACTTCGGCGCGTCCGGTGGCCACCAGGAGGTAGCCGAAACAGTCACCCCACCCGCGACTGACGGCGGCTCCGGCGGCCAGTGCGTCCCACCCGGCACGCGTAAAGGGGGGCTCAATGATCCGGTCGTCGGTGATCAGAACCGTCGCGGCCGCGATATCCGCAACGTCACTCACATGCGCGCGAGTGCCATTGCACCACGCGCCGGTGCCGCGTGCCGCCGCGATGGTTTCGCCCACGGCCGGAAAGCATGCGGCACCGGCCAGCACATCTTCCCCTTCGAGCACGGCCACGAGCGATCCCCAGAGCGGCACGCCACGCACGAATGCCTTGGTGCCATCTATAGGATCGAGTATCCAGCGGCGGCCGCTTGAGCCCCCGTGCTCACCGAACTCCTCGCCGAGCAGTCCGTCGTCGGGAAAGCGCGCCCGGATCCAAGCGCGGACGGTCTCTTCCGCGCTCCGGTCCGCGACGGTCACCGGCGAGCCATCGCCCTTGAACTCCACCTCGATGCCGGTGCGGTAGTGCTTCATCGCCACCGCGCCGGCAAGCTGCGCAGCCTCGTGTGCGGCCTGCATCAACGTCTCGAGTGAGGCACTCACGCGGCCGCGCTCCGGGTGGGAACGCCGGCTTCGCCCATCACGCGCTTGATGTCGGCCACCGTGATGAGGCCGTCGTGGAGAATCCCGGCCACGAGCGCGGCCTCCGCGCCGCCGGCCGTGATGGCCTCGCACACGTGCGCGGCGTTCCCCGCCCCTCCGCTCGCAACAACCGGCACACGCACGGCCGCCGAGACGGCACGCGTCAGATCCAGGTCGTATCCCGAACGCGCGCCATCCCGGTCGATGCTCGTCAGCAGGATTTCGCCTGCCCCACGCTCCACGACCTCCCGCGCCCACGCGATCGCATCGAGACCGGTGGAGTTCCGACCTCCAGCGGTGAACACGCGCCACGACGTTCCTTCGCGTTTCGCGTCGATGCTCGCCACCACGCACTGCGAACCGAAACGGTCTGCGCCCTGAGTGTAGATCCCCGGCTCGCGC
>JRHI01002534.1_pt1 | contig 12351 bp, 9 predicted proteins | sample 215371 | NCBI WGS metagenome assembly JRHI01 (sample SAMN02929681, study PRJNA255918) | sediment metagenome | biome: cave system; feature: Ice Cave; material: Sediment; isolation source: sediment from deep within a dark volcanic ice cave with no known source of... ...
ACGTGATGCTGACCCTTGTGGAACAGGCTCTAAGAAACGGAAGAGCCGTTCTATCTTACATGAGCCACGCGGGACCGTCCAAGCCGGTGTCACGGATACTGGTTTGCCGTCGCGCTCGAGGGAGCGATAAACATCAATCATCCATCTTCCTGCCGTTCGGCAAGCAAGTACTCCGTGGCCCATGCTGTTAGATCCTCCTTCGCGACCAGCGCCGGGTCATTCCTTGATCCGCGCTCCCACGCTGGCCAGATCGTTGAACCGATCCACGGGCTCCCGCGCGGTCCAGGCGAGGCCGCGCAGCAACAGTATCCGAAAGAGCGGATCGTCAAACGTCCATGCGAAATGGCCAGGGATCGACACGAAGACTCGCCCTTTGCTCGGTTCCAGTGTCCAGAACAACAGCTGCGGCTGGCCGTCTTCCATCCCCGTCGCCAGCAGATTCACCCGCTGCGGATCGCCAGTTAGCGCCCAGTAACTCTCGTCGTGGAAGTGCAGCTTGTCGAAGTTCCGCGCGATGGGATGCCGCGGCCCCGTCTCGAAACCAAGATCGAGCGGACCGTGGCGAAACTTCGACTGGCCGCCCCGCCAAGCCAGGCCGATGCGCTGGGCGAACCCTGGAGCGTCGGCGCCGCCGTCCACGGCGTAATGGATGTAGACCAGGCCACCGCCACGCGCCAGGTAGGCGTCGATGTCGCGGGCGCGCTGCGGCGTCCATTGGCCCTGCTGATAGAACACCAGCACGTCGGCCGACTTCAGGTCCCCCGGTGCCGGCCAATCGACGGCGGCTGTCACCTTCGTCTCTTCTGCCAACGCCAGCAGCTTCTGCCAGATTTTCTGCCAGGCGGGATAATCGTGTTCTCCCGGGCCGTGGTCCTTCTTCCCCGTCACGAGAACGACGTGCAGGGGACGAACCCGCGGCGGATTCGCGGGTGCGCCGGCCAGGACCGTTGCGACTTCCTTCAAGGAGCGCGGCGGCGGCGGCGTACCCGTGCCGTAGTCCGGCATGCGCGGCGGCGGCGTCAGCAGAAACGTCAGCAAATCGCGCAGCCGTTCGGGACCGAGCAACTTCGGCAAGCCTTCGGGCATGATCGACGTCGGCGCGGTCGTCATTGTCTCGACCTCAGCGCGACGGAGGGTCGTCACCTTGCCCTGGCTGTCGCCGACCTGCAGCCGGTCGCCCTCGGTGCGCACGCTGCCGGTCAAGACGCGGCCATCCTTCAGCGCCAGGACGTGCGTGATGTAATCGGGATTGATGGCGAAACTCGGCTCGGCGATGTCGCGCAAAACCGAGGCGTAATCGCGCTGTGCCAGGTTGGACAGGTTTGGCCCCAGCGCGCCGCCCGCGCCGAAGAGCGTGTGACACTTGAAGCAGCCGGCTTGCTCGCTGAAGAAGACCCGACGGCCGCGCTGCCAGTTGCCGCCGTGCAACTCGGGAATGTCGCGCTCGACTGCCGCCGTCGCTTCTTCCTTCTTGCGAACGGCCCATGGCAGCAGGAAGCGGTGCAGCGGCAGCGCCCGCGGCCGTGGATCTTCGTTGGTGTGACACATGACTGTCACTGCCGGAGCGCCGCCGGACGTCAAGGTCAGCTCGGTCGGCACCAGGGCGCCGGCGTTCGGCCGGACGGTCAGCGTGGCGCGACTGAAACCGTCCGGGCCCGCCGCGGCGGAGGAAGCCGTGCCCGGCCCCTTCACGGCAAGGTCGCCCTTCGCTCGGAAGTCCAGCGTGACGTCTTCGGCCGGCCACTCGTAATCGATCTTCGCGCCGGGCTGTACCGCGGGCCTCAAGATGTGCCACAGGTCCAACTGGGTGCGCAGGACGAGCTTGCCGGCCTGCTGGCTGTGCGCCCAAAGTTCGTCGTGGAAGGCGCTGTGGGAGGTGAGCTGCCGCGCGACCCCGAGGTCCAGGTGCGGCAGCCAGCCGGTCCAGGCGGCGTCGCCGGTCCGTGCCTGCCACATCGCCTCAACGCCGCACAGGTCGTAATGCAGGTCCGTCTCGGGCAGCTGCGGCAGTTCTCCCTGGCGTGCATCCACCGTGGCAGGCCGGCCGAGTCCCGGCAACGTCAGGGCATAGCCGGCCGCCGCCGGATGCGGCGCCGTCGCCAGGATCAGAGTGCGCCGATCGCGCGTCACCTGCACGCTGTGTACCGGCAGGTCGAACCGCGGCGTCAGGAGCTGGTCCTGCACCGCCTGGTAGCCGGGGCGATAGAACTCGAAGCGATCGCCGGCGGAGACGTACGCGCCATACTCGATGAGGGTGCGGCCGGTCAGATTGCGCAACTGCTGCGGATCGAGCGGCCGATCAAAGGCGATGCGCACCTCGCGCGGCCCCTGCGGCCACGCCAGCACCGGCTGCGGCAGGTCTTTGCCGGTGTACATCAGCTTGTAGAGTTTGCCCTTGCCGCTCGGGCCACTACCCCAGTCGGGCCCGCCGCCGTGAACGGCCACCACGAGGTCGCCCCTGGGCGACACGCAGGCATCGACCGCCAGCATGTTCAGCGCGGCAAGCAGTTGGTTCCGAGCGACGTAGCCGGCCTCGGTTTTGACCAGTGTGGTGCGATAGAGCTTGCCGCGCGAGTAGCCGGTCACGAGCGCGTCGCCACGCCACCACACCGGACCAAAGAGGGGACCGCCGTTGACCGATTCGTCGAAGCACAGGCCGCAGGTAGACTGGTGCTGCGGACTGTAATCGAAGACGCTCGGCTCGTCGAGGACGCCGGGCAGGTGTTTCGGATGGCGCGGCGGAAAGCCGTAATGCCGGCCCGGCTGAAGGTGCAGCAGCTCGTCGAGCGGATTGCCGTTCGGCAGCCAGGTGGCGCCCTCCTGGTCGGTGCAGAACAGGTCGCCGGCGCGGTTGAACGCCATGCCGACGGGAAAGCGGACGCCGGTGCAAACGATCTCCCGCTTCGTGAAGTCGGGCGCGACGCGCAGGATCGTGCCGCGCTCGCTATCGAGACGATAGTGCGCCTGGCCATCCTTACCAAGCAGATACGGATTGGTGTAATCGGCGGCGCCCAGGCCGAAGTACACGCTACCGTCGCGCGGATCGACGGCCACGCCGACGGCATCGACGCCGTGCGGGATCTCCTGCCAGCCGCTGGCGACGATGATTTCCTTGTCGGCTTTGTCGTCGCCGTCGGTATCGACGAGCAGGGAGCACTTCCCCTTGGACGCGACGAAAAGACCGTTGCCGTGGCGGTGCCCGGGCGGGGTCAGGGCCATGCCGATCGGAGCGCGCAGGCGACCCTTATTGTCCCAGAACAATTCGACCTTGTCCTCAAGGCCGTCCCCGTCGCTGTCCGACAGGAGATAGACGTTGCCGTCATAGGCCAGGGCCACCAGTTTGCCGTCGGCGCGGTAACGGACGTTGTTGACATTCGTCAAATCGATGGGCACCTGCTTGACCGTGAAGCCGGGCACGAACACCTGCACGGGCGGCGGTGGGACGCTCACCAGCGGCTTGCCGGCGCCGGGCCGGCGCGGCAGGGCGACCTTGCGCAAATCGCCATGCTTGGCGGTCAAGTACTTATCCACGCCCCCGCGCTCGGCCTCGGTAAGCACGCGGTTGTAGACGAGCACCTCGACAATGTCACCGTCGAAGAAGCCGCGTATCTGGGGAGAACCGCCGTTGGTGTAGAAGCGAGCGCCGAGAGTGAACTGATCCATGCGGAGGATCGACGCAGCGCGGTCGCGCTGGTCGTGGAGCTTGCCGTTGACGTACAGTTTCGTGCCGCCCGTTCCAGCGGTGGAAGTGACGCACAACCGGCAGACCGTGCCAAAGTCGAAGGCGTCGCGCATGAGGTTCACGGCGCCGCCGAAGCCGGCACCCTCGGCGTTGAACGTCTGAAAGCGCGGCGTGCCGAAGCCGGTCATGTCGAGGGTCAGGCCGCTGGTGTAGTCGTTCTGGCCGGCCTGGTTCATGGCCAGGAAGGCACGGAAATCGCCGGGATTGGCGAACGGTGCGGCGACCACGAAGATTGTCGCGTCCTTGAACGACTGGCCCGGACCGGAGAGGGTCAGGTGCTGCCGCCGGCCGTCGAAACGCACGGCGGGATGTCCGTCGGCGGCGGAGAGGCCCGGCCGAGCCGAGCCATCCTTCTGGACGAGGTGCCGAGCGTGTCCCGAGCCGTCGTACCAGGTATCGAGGGGCTGGTCGTTGGCGATTTCCGCTAGTTGATGGATACGGCGGGCAGTGTTCTGGCGCGAGGCATCAAGCCAGAGTTCGAGGCCGGCCGTGACGGTGAGATTCGGATCGGCCCATTTCTCCGCGACAACAGGATCGGCGGACTGGGCGACGTCCGGCGAGAGGTGCCACGCCAGCAAGCAAGCACAGATATCCAGCACCCTGGCGGCACGACCGGCCATCCTCATGGGAAGGGGCTCCTTCTATCTTTTGTTCTGCCTCATCGTGGTTTTCTGATGACAGGCTCCATCGTACTGCAAGATTCGCTTCACTGCGAGGCGCACCTTCAGGCTGCGCGCGCGAGGGATTGCGGGCAAGAAGGCATCCCGGTAGGCTTGCTACAACTATCCATCCGACCGGAGGTCCGCATGCGTTCCCTCTATCTCTGTCTCGGTGCCGCCTGCCTCGTCCTGTTCTCCCAGGGCGCGGCCGCGCCGGCGGAAGCGCCCTACGATCTCGTCATTCGCAACGGCCGCATCGTCGACGGCAGCGGCAACCCCTGGTTCCGCGGCGACCTGGCCGTGCGCGATGGCCACATCGTGGCGGTCGGCCGTGTGCCGCCGGGATCGGCCAAGCGCGAGATCGACGCCCAGGGGCTCGTCGTGGCCCCCGGCTTCATCGACATGCACTCGCACTCCGACCTCCTGCTCCTGGAGGACGGCGACGCCCAGAGCAAGATCCGTCAGGGCGTCACCACCGAAGTTTTCGGCGAAGGCCGCTCCGCCGGCCCGTACCTCGGCAAGCTCGCGCCGCGCCGGGCGACCGTCGGCGGCAAGGCCATCCACTGGACAACCCTCGGCGGCTACTTCGATACCCTGGAACACGCCGGCATTGCCCCCAACGTCGCGTCTTACGTCGGTCTCGACAACGTCTGGCAAAGCGTCATGGGCAATTCGTTCGAGCGACCCACGCCCGCACAGTTCGACGAGATGAAAACCCTTGTCGAGGACGCGATGAAAGACGGAGCCTTCGGCCTGTCGAGCATGCTTGCCATGCCTCCCGGTTCGCTGGCTACCACGGACGGCATCGCCGAACTGTGCAAGGTCGTCGCGCGCCACGGCGGCATCTACTCCAGCCACATCCGCAACGAAGCGACGGGCGTCCTCGACGCCGTGCGCGAGGCGATCGCCACTCGGAACCTTGTACCGGACCTCCGGGGCGATTATCCTGTCTGCATCGGCTCGGTTCCCTACAAGAAAGCGACACCCCATGCGCATGCAACTTGTCCTGGTCCGGGGGCAGACACGACTCCGGACGTTCCCGCTTCGTTCCGCCGCCACGCTGGTCGGCCGCGACCCGGGCTGCGCGCTGCGCGTCAAGTCGGATGAGGTCGGCGGCCGTCATTGCCTGCTGCGCCTGGAGGAGGGGCACCTGACCGTCGAGGACCTCGGCAGCGGCAACAGTACCTCCGTCAACGGCCAGCGCGTCAGCGGCCGGCAGCCGGTCCGCGCCGGCGACCGACTCACGGTCGGCCCCGTCACCTTCCTGGTCGAGTACGAAGCAACCGCCCCGACAGCCGCGGCGGACTTGCCCGAAGTGCGCGACCTGACGACCGGCGTGCAGCCGGCAGCGACAACCCCTGTCGAGCCAGCCGGTGCCCCGACCCCGCCACAGGAGTCGCCGGATCAAGACGAACCAGCGTCCGCCGCGATCCCTCTTCCCGAGGAGGAGGCGGCCAGCGCGATACCGGTGGTGCTGGTGGCGATCGAGCGTCCGCCCACCGCCGTCGCCGCGAACGAAGCCGAGGCCGAGGCCGAGGTTGAACTGGCCGACGTCGACCCGAAAAGCCTGCCGGTCGCCGAGGCGCTGGACGACCCGGCTGCACTGGCAATCGACCCGGCCGGTGAGGGCGGGCTGCCGGACGCGGCGCCGTCCCCGAAGGGTACCGAGACGGTGCAGGCGGTCGGACAGCGGGCGGGCCGCTTTGCCGGCACCTTTGCCACCGACGTTGGCAAGGGGGTGGGCAAGGGCCTCGTCAAGATGCTCCTGGGGGGGCTGCTAACCGATCTCCTGTTCGAGCGTCCCTGGAAACCGGCGCAGGACGGCGCGCCGCGGCCGGACCAGGACGGCGCGGGCGAGGGGCCGGCCGGCGGGAGTGAACTGCGACCGGTCGTGCGGTTGACCTGCCCGCACTGCCAGGCCCCGACGTGGACCACGGCCGACCGGCGCGGGATGGTGCTCCTCTGCCCGCACTGCCGGCGGCCGCTGGCAGTGCCGCAGCGGGTACCAGCCCGGGGACCGGGGCGCGGCCGGCCCGGTCGCCGGCGCCTGCGCCTCGGCCTTGTCCGTGTGCTGCTGGCCGGGCTTCTCGTTGTCGCGGGCGGGCTTTGGGTGAGCGGCTGGTGGGGGCCGTTGCTGTGGCAGCCGCTGCAATTCCTGCTCGGGCAGCACCTGCCGAAGCAGGTGGCCTTCGGCATCGGCATCACCTTCTTCGCCCTGGTCGGCTACGCCCTGCTGAAGTTGAAGCAGATCCAGGGCGTCTCGACGGAAATAGACTTCGTGCCGTGTCGACCCCGCGACTTCCCCTGGCTCGATCGCGATGAGCTGGTGCGCGCCACGCGGGCCTTCGAGGCCCTCGGGTTCGTCCGCATCATGGACTACACGCCTCGAACCGACACCCGACCTCGTGGCGGCGGCTTTGGCCGGCTGCTGGTCCACCCCGCCCGGCGCTGCTTCGCGGAGATCAATCAGATCTCTCTGCCCCCGGGCAAACCGAGGATGATGCACTACATGGTCCTGAGCTTGCTGGAAGACGGCTGGTCGTTGTCGGCCACGAACCGGCCACAGCTCGGCGCCGGCTACATGATGCGCCGGCCGCGGGCGTTGTGGACATGCAACCCAAAGGGGACGCCGGGCCAGCTGCTCGCCGGGCACCTGAAGCGACGGGAGGTCATTGCCGCCGACCTCGGCGTACTGGTCCGCGACGACGCCACCGCGGAGGCGTACTTCGACCACGTCCGCGCCGCCATCGCCGGCATGCGCCGGGCCTTGTGGCGTAAGAACCTGTTCGTGGGGATGCTGGAGGCGAAGCTCTTCGACATCAGCCCGCGGTACGAATGGATGGGCGAGTATGCCCGCCTGGCCGGCCGGAAGGCCCGGCCGTGAACGGCCGCGGCGGCGTCATTCGACAAGGGCGCAGTCGCGCAACCGGACCCGATCAGACTTCCCCTCACAGCGGCCATGGACGGTCACTTCCTGGCCCTTCCGCAGGCGAGCAATCTCGGCCGCGTCGTCCTCGTCCGCCCCGTCGATGGCACACCGAACCAGCGGAGCCCCGTCGTTTGTGCCAAGGATCACGTACCAGGTCCCGGCGTCGTCCTGGCCGACCTCGGTGACGACGCCGGTGACCGCCAGGGTCTGGCCCCGGTACTTCTCGTCGGCCGCGGCCGGGTCGTCCTGATAGTCCCGGGCGAGCCGGGCGGCGCTGATCCGGGGCGGGGGCGCCGCCTCGCCGCCATGGTGGCCGCGCGTGCTGAGGTACATCCAGCCCAGGTAGCCGCCGCACACCAGCAGGTTGAGGAGGACGAGGCTGACGACGCCAACCAGCCAGCCGAGGAAGCGCTGGCCCAGCCAGGAGGCGAGCGCCCCGCCCGGGCTGGAGCGGGATCTCTTCACCGAGCGCCGCCGGCGGGAGGGCGCGCGACGTTCGTTCGCCGCGGCAGCATCCGGCAGAGGAGCCGGCACCCGCAGCCGTTGCCGGCAGCGCGGGCAGGTGGCGGCGGCCCCGCCCTTGTCGTCGGCCGTCTGCAGGGCCGCCTGACACTTCGGACAGGCGAAGAGGAACACAGGTGGTCTCTCCTTCCCGGGCAGCGCCAACTAAACCCCGCGGCCGCGTCGCCCGCCATCGCCGGGGGGGCCGATTCCACATTACAATAGGATAAAAGGGCTTACATACCTCGAAAAACCGTACTGCGACGCCGGTCAACTGCAGCGATTGGATCGGCTGGAAGGCATTGCTCTTGGCGTCAATTGCTGCAAGTGCGACCGCGCAGCTTCCAGCAGTTGTTCGTCCTCGACGTCCCAGATTTCTTGGTCGGCCCAACCGGCCACATTCGCGATCAGTTGACCCAGACGCCAATCCGGGTACCTTTCGCATAACTCCGCAACGGTCGCCAGTAAATCGGCACGGTGTTGGCTATTCATGGCAGACAGTCCTTCACCTTCGGCATTCGGGTCACATCGAGTCGCGGCAGATCCTGAATGACTTCGGCGGGAACCGGCGACCGGGCTGGAGCTTCGCGGCACGGGTAGCGCGCGTAACGCCATCGTTGATCCGCAAATGGCCGTCCTTCCCCCGAACGAGTTGTAACGGTGGCATCCCGGCCAGCGAATCTCCATGTTCGGCAATCTGGCGGGCGAGCTTGCCCGGGTTAGCCCCTTGCGCTCGGCTCGGTGGCAAGTGCAGTTCGCCGGGGTCCACATCGATGAACTCAGGCATGCCTCTGCTTGTCGCCTTTTTTGCGCCCGAACCTGGCAGCAACGCCAATCGGATTGTACCGAAAACCCTTGGCGAGTGATACGCCGCGCCAGCCGTTGCCGGGGTGGCTACTCCTCAGGAACCTGGATCACGCCATTGGACGGGCGCTCGATGACGGCCTTCTCGAAATCTTCGGGCGCTGGCCCGCCATGCGCCAGCCAGTCATACTTGAAGACTTCTTGCTGTGCCCACTCTGCTGCAGCAGTTGGTTCGGAGCTGCTACTTCGCCTTGTCGGCTACATGCGCTTCAAACTCATCCGTCAGCCGCTTGAAGTCTTTCAGAAACTCCTTGGGCACGTTACCGGGGTTCTTCAAATGGATGTAAAGATGCCGATCGAGCTTTTTGGAGTACGGTGCCGAGACGTAAAGCGTGAATTACCGCTTATCGACGTTGGTCGGGACTGCGGCCGCGCCGCTGTACTTCCCCGGCTGCAGCTCGATGTCGCAATAGATCCCGCCCGGCTGCGGGCCTGGCTCCTCGCCAGCGTCCTGCCACTTGTCGCCGATCCTGTTCAGTTCGTGGATCATGAACTTCCAGGTGTTGAACTTGAAGAGGATACATGTCGTCTCTCCGCGAGGCGGGCGAAAGCGCGGCCGGTCAGCGGCGAACCGCGGGAGGCCTGGGGGACGCCCCTGGACATTCTTCGTCCATCTTCCACTCTCGGAACTGCCGGTCAAGAACGATCTTCCTGGGGAGGGTCTTGCTTTTCCCGGAAGGCTCAGATAAGCCGGATAGAAGCACTGGTGATGCGGCTTCGCCCCGCGCGACTCAATGGGAACGGAAAAACGGATGCGTACGTTGTTGCTTCTCCTCTTCGTTACAGCCCTGCCGAGCGGGTTGGTGCTCGGCGCGGAGAACTGGCCGGAATTCCGCGGGCCGACCGGGGACGGCCATGCTCAGGCGGCGGGTTTGCCGACCCGCTGGAGCGAGAACGAGAACGTGCGCTGGAAGACGCCGATCCACGATAAGGGCTGGTCCTCGCCCGTCGTCTGGGGCGAGCAGATCTGGCTGACGACGGCCACCGCCGACGGCAAGCGGCTATTCGTCGTCTGCGTCGAGCGGCGGACGGGGAAGATCTTGCACGACCTCGAACTATTCGACGTCGAGAAACCCGGCTTCGCTCCGCCGACGAACAGCTACGCTTCGCCAACGCCGGCCATCGAGGCCGGCCGGGTTTACGTCCACTTCGGCAGCTACGGCACGGCCTGCCTCGACCCGGCCACCGGCAAAACGCTCTGGTCGCGGCGCGACCTGCCCTGCGATCACTGGCGAGGGCCGGCCTCGTCCCCCATCCTCTGGGGCAACCTGCTGTTCCTCCAGTTCGACGGCTACGACCTCCAGTATGTCGTCGCCCTCGACAAGACCACCGGCAAGACGGTCTGGAAGAAGGACCGCGCCTTCAAGTACGGTACCGACAATGGCGATGCCAAAAAGGCCTTTGCCACGCCGGCCATCATCGAGGTGGCGGGCAAGCCGCAACTGATCAGTCCGGCCGCGGTGGCCACGACCGCCTACGACCCGTTGACGGGACAGGAACTCTGGTGGGTCTATCACGGCGGCATGAACGTGGCGGCCCGGCCGCTGTTCGCCAACGGCCGGGTGATCCTCAGCACCGGGGACGGTGGTCTCAAGCTACTGGCGGTGCGGCCCGACGGCAGCGGCGACGTCACGCGAACGCACCTGGACTGGAAGTTCAGCAAGGGAGTGCCCTCGCTCTCCTCGCTGGTGCTGGTCGGCGATCTGCTGTACATGGCCAACGAGGGTGGCATTGCCACGTGCCTGGAAGCGAAAACGGGCGCGCTGGTCTGGCAGCGGCGCCTGGGCGGATCGTCCTACGCCTCGCCTCTCTACGCGGCTGGGCACCTTTATTTCGCCAATCAGGAGGGGGAAACTTACGTACTCGAACCGGGCAGGACCTGCAACATCCTGGCGACGAACAAGCTGAACGATGGCTGCATGGCCTCGCTCGCCGCGGTGGGCAGGGAACTGTTCCTGCGCACCAAGACGCACCTGTATTGCCTCGAGCAGAAGTAACGGCGGACTACTCCATCTTCGTCGCCGTTGCCGGCCGCATGCGGACGTTGCGGAAGGCGACGGCACCGTGGTCCCCCTGCAAGAGCAGCGGGCCGGTGCGGACTTCCTTCTTGAGCCGCCAGGCGCTGCCGGTCGGGCAGGTCACCTCCACGTCCTCATGAATCACTTGACCGTTGAGCACCACTTTCACGAACCGGGCGCTGGCGGTCTTCTTGCCGCCGGCGTCGAAACGCGGCGCCTGGAAGACGATGTCCAGGATCTGCCATTCGCCCGCCGGCCGGGCGGCGTTGACCCGCGGCGGCACACCCTTGTCGATGTGGTGGTACTTCGGCTCGTCCTCGGCGCGCGGGTAGATGCCGCCGCAGTCGGCACCGGTAAGTTCCTTCTTGCCGTGACTGTCGAATATCTGGATCTCGTAGAGACCCATGAACTTGACGCCGGAGTTGGAACCCTTCGGGATGAGGAACTCGACGTGGGCCTCGACGTCGGTGAATTTCTCCCGCGTAACGAGATTGGGGCCCCGGCCTTTGGGACTGTTGACCAGGACGCCCTGGCCGGTCCGGGCCACGAGCGCCTTAGGGTTTTTGGCATCCGTCTCGACCTCGCCGGCAACGACCCATTCGTCGGTGAGCCCGCGCCAGGCCTTCAGGGCTTCCTTGCCGGAGGACAGGTCGATCCATCCCTCGTCCGCGGCCCCGGCAAATGTGGCTGTCGCCAGGATCGCGAGAAAAGCCATGAGGAAGACGCCCGGAGAACGTGGCAGGAACAGAGACGGAGCACGCATCGGCACACCTCGATTCAGGAGATGATCCGCAGCCGATTGTATCTCCCGTCCGCCGTGGTGCAACGACAAGCGCGTTGACGCCTGCCAGCAATCATCGACGACCAGTCCGTGATCCGGTTCCTGGGATCCACTTCACCTGCCGACTGGCCGGCTGAAAAAAAACCCAAAATCCGCGCGCGCTCGGCTCAGGCGGGCGCTGCGGAGTTCATCGACATTCACATGCCCCAAAATCCGCGCGCGCTCGGCTCAGGCCTTGTCGTTTCCTTAACTGGAGGATGCATTCGCGCAGACACGTCCTGGCTGTTTGCCAACACGGATAGAGTCCGAGAGGCAGCGCATGCGCAAAAAGCATCCTCCACATCCCACGTCGTCTCATTCACCGCCCAATCTTGCCAACGCTGGCGGCCCCCACGGTGCGGCCCCGGTTACCGGCACCCCCGTCCTGGTCATCGACTCTGACGAGTGCATTCGGGCAGTCCTGGAGCGTTGCTTGCAACGGCAAGGCTTCGCCGTCCGCCAGGCCGCCGATCTCGACGAGGCACGAGTCATCGCGGCGCAGTACAGTGGTCCCGTGCTGCTCGTGGATAACCTGTGTGTCCGCTGGCTGGCACAAGGACCGGTCAACCAACCGAGGTGAAAAGAAGGGATGGCCCGGCGACACGCTCAGCCCTCCGCGGCGCCCGGGGATGCTGCGCCCAGTGGCCGCCGCGTTGCGACGAAATCCTGGGCGACGGCGCCAAAAGTATGGTACCTGGCGCGTGGGCCCAGCGCCCATAACTACCAATCGCTGTCGAGAACCTCCCCGGCCGATGGCGTCACCGCCCCCAGGGCAAACGCATCTAAATCTCAACAAAAAGCCCGAGCAGCTTTTCGCG
>JRHI01002535.1_pt1 | contig 12339 bp, 13 predicted proteins | sample 215371 | NCBI WGS metagenome assembly JRHI01 (sample SAMN02929681, study PRJNA255918) | sediment metagenome | biome: cave system; feature: Ice Cave; material: Sediment; isolation source: sediment from deep within a dark volcanic ice cave with no known source of... ...
TATGCCAGAATCGGCGCGTCAGTACAAGTCAGACCCGGTAACCAATTACCCAATTACTAAGAAAGGTTGCAGTGATGTTGAAGACCGAACGACCCTATATCGGAATCGGCGTCGTGATCCTGCTCGCATCCGGAGCGATGGGGCGGAGCGCCGGCGCCGCCGCCCCGACGCCGACGTTCGCCAAGGACGTGACGCCGATTTTTCAGGCGAAGTGCCAGTCGTGTCACCACCCGGGCACCGTGGCGCCGATGTCGCTGATGACGTATCAGGACACGCGCCCCTGGGCGCGATCGATCAAGGAGCGGGTGGCGCGCCGTGAGATGCCGCCGTGGCATCTCGATACGAGCGTCGGGATTCAGCACTTCAAGAACGACATTTCCCTCACCAGCGATGAGATCGCGACAGTGGTCGCGTGGGTGGACGCCGGCTCGCCGATGGGCGACCCCAAGGATCTGCCGGCGCCGCTGACGTTCCGCGACGAGGAGTGGACGATCGGCCAGCCGGATCTCATCATCTCGCTGCCCAAGCCCGACGTCGTCTACGCGAAAGGCCCGGACTGGTGGGTCGATCGCATCGTCGAGGTGAATGTGCCGGAGGACAAGTTCATTCGCGCGGTCGAGACGCGCGTCATGGGCGACGGGCGGAAAGTGGTGCACCACGCCATCGCCACCCTGATTCAGGAGCAGGACGAACGGACGGCGGGCACGCTCGCGCCCACGAGCGCCGACGGCGCCATCACCGACGTCAACGAAGGCACGTACCTGAGCGAGTACGCGGTCGGCAAGTACGGCGAGACGTTCCCGGACGGGTCGAGCCGCGTCATGAAGAAGGGCGCCAAAGTCCGCCTGAACATGCACTACCACGCGATCGGACAGGAAATCTCGGCGATGACCAGCGTCGGATTCAAGTTCTATCCGAAAGGGACGACGCCGAAGCATTTCATCACCGATGTGTTCCCGCACGAGAACGACACCATTGACATCCCGCCTGGAGCGGTGACGCGCACCGACGCGTACTATCGGCTGCCGAAAGCGGCCCGCATCATCAGTTACCAGCCGCACATGCACATGCGCGGCAAGGCGATGTGCATGGAGGCGATCCATCTCGACGGCAAACGCGAGACTCTGAACTGCGTCGATCGGTGGGATTTCAACTGGCACGTCATGTACACGTACACCGACGACACAGCGCCGCTGCTGCCGGCCGGGACGATGATTCATCTGATTGCCGTTCACGACAACACGGCGTCCAACCGCAAGAATCCGGATCCGACGATCTGGGTGGGATGGGGCCAGCGGAGCATCGACGACATGACGGCCGCGCACATCGGGACGGAGTTCCTGTCCGACGAGGACTTCCAGAAGGAGTTGGCCCAACGGAAGGCGCAGCTCCGCACCACGACGACCCAGGGGCAGCAACGGTAGCCGCTCGCGAGAGGGTGCGCCCGGCGGGTGGCAGCGACCTGCCGCTTGCCGGTCTGCGCGTCGACCAGGACCGACGATGACAAGACGGAGTGCGCTGGGCGTGGCCGCGGTGGTCGGAGCGCTGGCGATCTGGACGACCGCCCACGGCTCGGCGCAGCCGGCCGCCGTCGGGGAATGGCGCCACTACGGCGGCGATGCGGCGAACACCCGATATTCGCCGCTCGACCAGATCGACCGCGAGACCGTCAAGCGCCTGCGCATCGCCTGGCGCTGGAAGCCGAACAACTTCGGCCCGACGCCCGACTACAACTGGGAGGCGACGCCGCTCATGGTGGGCGGCGTCCTCTACGTCACCGCCGGGACGAGCCGCGCCGTCGTGGCCATCGACGCGGGCACCGGCGAGACGCTCTGGATGTGGCGCGTCGACGAGGGGCGCCGCGGTCAGCTCGCGCCGCGGCGGAACCACCGCGGGGTGGCGTACTGGAGCGACGGCAAAGGCGATGACCGCATCCTGTACGTCACTGCCGGATACCGGTTGATCGCGTTGAACGCGAAAACGGGCCAGCCGGTTCCTTCGTTCGGGAAACAGGGCATGGTCGATCTGTATGAAGAGCTCGACCAGCCCACGCCGAAAGACGGAGTGATCGGGTCGAGCTCGCCTCCGCTCGTCGTCAATGACACGCTGGTCGTCGGCGCCGCGCAGCAGGGCAGCGCGCCGACGAAGGAGAACGTGGCCGGGTTCGTGCGCGGCTACGACGTGCGCACCGGCAGACGCCGCTGGATCTTCCACACCATTCCGCAGCCGGGGGAGTTCGGCAACGACACGTGGCTTCACGATTCGTGGAGCTACACCGGCAACACCACCGTCTGGGCGCCGATGTCGGCGGATCTCCAGCGCGGCTACGTGTATCTGCCGGTCGAAACGCCGACCAACGATTATTACGGCGGGCATCGGCCTGGCGCCAACCTGTTCGGCGAAACGCTGGTGTGTCTCGACGCGGCGACCGGCAGGCGGATCTGGCATTTCCAGTTCGTCCACCACGGGATCTGGGATTACGACCCGCCCGCGGCGCCGATTCTCGTCGACATCACCGTCGAAGGCCGGCGGATACCGGCGGTCGTTCAGGTCACGAAACAGGCGTTCGCGTACGTGTTCGATCGCGTCACGGGCCAGCCGGTCTGGCCGATACCGGAGCGGGCGGTTGCTTCGTCCGACGTTCCCGGCGAGACGACATCGCCGACGCAGCCGATTCCGACGAAACCGGCGGCCTTCGACCGTCAAGGCGTCAGCCTGGACGATCTGATCGATTTCACACCCGAGATCAAGGCGGAGGCGATTCGGATCGCGACGCAATACCGGCTGGGGCCGCTGTTCACGCCGCCGTCGGTCGTCGAGCCGCAGGGGACGAAGGGAACGCTGCAGCTGCCGAGCGGTTTCGGCGGCGTGAATTGGACTGGCGGCGCGGTCGATCCGGAGACCGGAATTCTCTACGTGCCGTCGATCACCGCTCCCAAGGTCCTGGGCCTCGTGTCCGATCCGAAACGATCGAACTCGCAGTTTGTCGGCGGGTTCGTCGGCGAGTCGGGCGGCCGCGACATTGGACCCCAGGGGCTTCCGCTGGTGAAGCCGCCGTGGGGACGCATCACCGCGATCGATCTGGGTCGCGGCGAGCACGTCTGGATGGTGCCAAACGGCGAGACTCCGGCGTTTGTGAAGAATCACCCGGCGCTCAAAGGGGTGGATTTGCCGCGGACGGGCCAGCCGGGGCGCACCGGCGTGCTGGTCACCAAGACGCTGCTGTTGGCTGGCGACGGCAATGGGCTGTTTGCGACGCCGCCCGGCGCCGGCGGACCGATGTTCCGCGCGTACGACAAGCGGACCGGCGCGGTGGTGTTCGAGCTCAAACTGCCGGCGCACCAGACGAGCGTGCCGATGACCTACATGGTCAACGGCCGGCAGTACGTGGTCGTGGCCGTCGGTGACCGCGGCGTACCGGCGGAGCTCGTCGCGTTGACAGTCGAATAGCGCATAAGGAGAGGTATGAGACGGCATCGGGTTTTTTTCGCCGCCAGTTTCGTCGCCGCTGTTCTGGTGAGGCCGAGCGTCCCGGCCGCCCAGCAGCCGCGGATGCACCTGAACCCGATGATCGCGAAGCTGGCACAGGGCACGCCGGTGTTCGGCGGCAGCACGAGCGACCTCTCGATCGAGAACGCCCACGCCATGGCGCGCGCGGACATCGACTACATCTACGTCGACATGGAGCATGGCCCGATGAATTTCGAGGCCTTGCGCAATTTTCTCGTCGGCATGGTCGACAAGGCGGCCATTCTCAAGAAGGGCAACGCGCAGCCGAACGTCGCACCCCTGGCGCGTTTTGCGCCGTATGGCCGCGAAGGGGCGATGTGGGTCACCAAGCAGGCGCTGGACGTCGGCCTGATGGGCGTCATTCTGAACGGCATCGACAACAAGGACGAGGCGATGCTGGCCATCCGCAGCATGCGGTACCCGCAGCTGAAGGGGTCCGCGCGCATGGAACCGTTCGGGCTGCGAGGGTTCGGACCGGCGAATGCGTCGTGGTTCTGGGGCATTCCGACCAACGAGTACGTGCAGCACGCGGATCTGTGGCCGCTCAATCCGGACGGCGATCTCCTGGCGATCGTCATGATTGAAACCGTCGAAGGCCTGCAGAATCTCGATGCGATCGCCTCGGTGCCTGGCGTCGGCGGCTTTTTCATCGGCGTCGCCGCCGACCTCTCCCAGTCGGTCGGCGTCCCGCTTCGCTCACCGGAGTCCGAGGCCGCCATTCAGCGCGTGCTCAAGGCCTGCCTCGATCACCACATCGCGTGCGGGATGACGATTCCGGCCGCCGATATGCCGAAGCGGATTAAAGAGGGCTGGACGATTCTGGGAACGGGCGGCGCCGGAGGGGGGCTCACCCCGGACATGGACGCCGCGCTTCGCGCCGGGCGCGCGGCGCTCAGATGAACGTCAGCCTCGCGGCGCTCGCGGTCACGGCGCTCCAGCGGATTCGCTGGGTCGCGCCAACGTAGCAATCGGTCCTACACGGAGGCGATCGTGAGAGCCCTTTTCTTCTCGGCGGTGGCTGCGTCGCTCGCGGTGATTGGCGTGTCGGCGCAGACGCCGATGCGGCCAGTGGCGTTTACCCACGTCACCCTGATCGACGGGACTGGATCGCCGGCGCAGACGGACATGACCGTCGTCGTCTCGGACGCCCGCATCGGGGCGGTGGGAAAATCGACCGCGCTGCAAGCGCCCGCGAATGCGCGCGTCGTCGACGCCCGCAATCAGTTCATGATCCCCGGCCTCTGGGATATGCACACGCACGCGTTCATGCGGAAGAGCAAGATGCTTCCGCTGCTGGTCCTGCAGTTGTTCATCGCCAACGGCGTGACCGGCATTCGCGACATGGGCGATCAAGGAGTGCCCGATGACTTCGGCGATCTGCCGTACGTCCAGGATGTCGAGTGGCGCCAGGCTGTCCATGCCGGTGCCGTCCTTGGCCCCCGACTGACCCTCCCCGGCGTGATTGTCGATGGCCCCAAATCGCCGCGAAAAGGATGGGCATCTGTCACCACCCCCGACCAAGGGCGGCAGCTCGTCGACGACTTGAAGAAGATGGGCGTCGACTTCATCAAGGTGTACGACCGGCTGTCCCGCGATACCTACTACGCGATCGCCGACCAGGCGAAAAAACAGGGGCTGACGATCGCGGGCCACGTCCCCTTCTCGGTGTCGGTCGGCGAGGCCTCGGACGCCGGTCAGCGCAGCGAAGAACACATGTGGGGCCAGCTCGCGGCTCTGTCGTCCCGCGAAAGCGAACTGGCGCCGGTCGTCAACGTGGACAATCGCATCGGCGGCCTCACGGGCCATCTGAAGGCGCTGGCCGACACCTACAGCGACCAGAAGGCCGGCGCCCTGTGGGAGAAGTTCAAGAAGAACGGCACGTTCATCGTGCCGACGCTGGTGACCAAGGTGCCGAGCTCCGTGCCGATGACCGACGTTCGGATCACGAAGTACATGTCGCCGGCGCTGCGCGCCGATTATGAGACGCGGCTGAAGGGCAGCGCGTCCGCCGCCACCGATCCGGTACGGACGCAGCTGAGGGAGATGGACTTCCGCATGGTGCGCGAGATGAGCCGGGCAGGGGTGAAACTGCTCGCCGGAACCGACACGCTGTCTTTCGGGTTCGACCTGCACGACGAGCTCGAGCTGCTCGTGAAAGCCGGACTGACGCCGATGCAGGCGCTGCAGACCGCGACGCGCAACGCCGCCGAATTCCTCGGGAAAGAACAATCGCTCGGCACCGTCGAGAAGGGGAAGCTGGCTGATCTGGTGATTGTCGACGCCAACCCGCTCGACGCGATCGGCAACGTTCGGAAAATCCGTGCGGTGGTGGCCAACGGTCAGTACTTCGACCGGCATGATCTCGACGAGATCCTGGCTCGAGTCGACGCAGCGGCGAACGGCCAGGGCGGGATCCGTGCCGGCGCATCGGACCGCTGGTAGGCGCCCGCATATCGGAACGAGGCCATTGTTTAGGTAAGGAGACAATCATGAAGCGCGTGCCTGCCGGTCTTGTCTCGATCGCCATTCTTTCAATCTGGGCGGTGTCGCGCTCTGCCCCGTCTTTATCGGGGCAGGCGGCGTCGGCGCAGGCCCCGCATATCGGGGAAGGCGGCCTCCCGCAGTTCGAGAAGGATCCGGCGTGGCCCAAAGTTCCTGCGAAGTGGAAGATGGGATTCGGGTCGGCCGTCACAGCCGACGATCAGGATCACATCTGGATCCTCAGCCGGCCGCACACGGTGATGAATCCCCGCTCGACGTCGCCCGACCTGAGTGCGACTGCGGCTCCGCCCGTGATGGAGTTCGACAACGCCGGCAACTTCATCCAGGCCTGGGGCGGCGAGAGCGGCCCGGGATATCAGTGGCCGTCCAACGAGCACGGCATCACCGTCGACGCCAAAGGCTTCGTGTGGGTGCTCGGCAACGCCGACGGCAAGAGCAACAATCCGGCGAATCTGCCGAACGACAACCAGGTGCTGAAGTTCACGAAGGCGGGCAAATTCGTGATGGCCATCGGCAGGAGCGGGCAAACGGGCAGCAACAAGACAGAGGTCCTCAGGGGCGCCAGCGGCCTCCATTACTACGGCAAAACGAACGAACTATTCGTCTCGGACGGATACGGCAACAGCCGGGTGATGGTGTACGACGCCGACAGCGGCAGATTCAAGCGCATGTGGGGCGCGTACGGCAACAAGCCGCTCGACGCCGAGGACCGTCCCGCGCGCTCGGCGCCGGCGCTGGTGCCGTGGGTCGCCGTATCGGAAGTGCTCCAGCAGTTTGGCTCGCCGGTCCACGATGTCAAGGTGTCGGATGATGGCCTCGTCTATGTCGCCGACCGAGGAAACAAGCGGGTGCAGGTCTTTACGCCAGAGGGAAAATTCATCGCGGAGCAGTTCGTCGGCCTCGACAGCAGGTACGGCCTGCAGGCGAGAGGCATCGCCTTCTCTCCGGACCAGAAGTTTCTGTATCTTGGAGGGACGCCGGTCGTCTACATCCTGAATCGCCGGACGCTCGAGGTGCTCGGCGCCTTCAACACCGGCGAGGGATCACAGGATCATCCTCCGGGGCACCAGATTGGGGCGGACCGCAAGGGCAACATCTACGTCGTGCAGGCCGAGTTGACCGGCGCCGACGGAAAAAGCGGCGGCACCGGCGCCTATAAATGGGTGTTCAAAGGGTATGCACCGACCACGACGTGTTGCCAACCGGGGGTCCACGCCACGAAGTAGCCGCACGCGGAACGGCTGAGTGACCCGGCCTTACTCGTGACGCCCCATCGCGGACTCGTGCTTCGTATCGCGCATCGCCACATACACGAGCAGCGACGTCGCGATGACGGCGGTCAGGTAATAGGAAAACCAGGCCTCGTGGCCGATCGACTTGAACCATAATGCGATCGACTCGGCCGTGCCGCCGAACACCGACACCGTGACGGCATACGGCAGGCCCACGCCTGTGGCGCGCACCTTCGTCGGAAAGAGCTCGGCCTTCACGACGGCGTTGATGGACGTGTAGCCGGCCACGATCAGCCACGCCGCGGCGATGAGCACCCAGGCGACGAACGCGCTCTTGGTCGCCTGCAGCGACCGGAGCAGCGGAATGGTGCAGAGCGTGCCCATGACGCCGAACCAGACCAGGAGCGGCTTGCGGCCGATTCTGTCCGAGAGAGCGCCGTAGATCGGCTGCAGGCAGAGCGCGAAGATGAGCGATGTCGCAGTCACGAGCGTGGTCTGGGCATCGTTGAGCCCCACCGACAGCTTCAAGAACTTCTGCATGTAGGTCGTATAGGTGTAGAACGCCGTCGTGCCGCCCATCGTGAGCCCCACGACCACCATCACCTCGCGAGGGTATTTCATCAGCGCGGCCAATGAATTGGTCTTGCGGCCGACCTTGGTCGCGGCGATGAATTCATCGGTTTCGTGCAGGTTCCGCCGCATCGCCAGCGCCGTGACGGCCAGCAGGGCGCCGATGACGAACGGGATGCGCCAGCCCCACGCTTTCAGCTGATCCGCGGTGAGGAACACCTGCTGCAGCAGCAGGAGCACGAGGATGGCGCACAACTGGCCGCCGATGAGCGTCACGTACTGGAAGCTCGAATAGAAGCCGCGATGTTTCGCGTCAGCCACTTCCGTGAGATAGGTGGCGCTCGTCCCGTACTCGCCGCCGAGGCTCAAACCCTGGAGCATCCGCGCGAGGCCCAGCAGCACCGGCGCACCGACGCCAATCGAGTCGTAGGTCGGCGTGACCGCGATCATCAGCGAGCCGAAGCACATGAGGAGCACCGACAACATGAGCGCCTTGCGGCGCCCGTGCTGGTCGGCGAGATGACCGAACAGCCATCCACCGATCGGCCGCACAATGAAGCCGAGCGCAAACAGGAGCGCCGCGTTCAGCTGCTGCACGACCGGGTCGTGACCCGGGAAAAATGCGCCCGCGAAATAGAGCGCGAACGCCGAATAGGCATAGAAGTCGTACCACTCCACAAGATTCCCGACCGAGCCGACGAAGATCGAGGTCAGCCGGCGGCGCACGTCGGCGAGATCGAGATGGTCGCGTCCGGAAACGGTCGATGTCATGTGATGGGCATTCCCATGCCGCGTCGTGCGGGCGCGACGCGTGTCGTGTTCCGCCGCCGTCGTTGCCCCGCGTCTGTGGAGTCTATTTCAAGTCGAAGCAGATCCATGGAAGGAACCACCGGCAGGCGGGTTATCATCGCGGTTGACCAAAGGAGGGCATAGTGGACTCAACGACGTTGATTATCGTCATCATCGTGCTCGTGCTGCTGTTGGGCGGTGGGGGCGGGTTTTACGGCCGTCGCGCCAACTGGGGAGGACCGCACTATGGCGGCGGTCTGCTCGGGTTGATTCTGATCATTCTGCTCTTGCTGTGGCTCACCGGAAATCTGCGCGGCCCGGGCCGCCTCGGCCCTCGCGTCGGTGCTGCGACAGCCGTCGACGTCTCCATCTGATGCGCGGTGCAGATCCGTGTAACGGCTCGCGCTACGTCGTCGTGAAACGGGCTCTCATGCCGCCAGCCTGACACGATGACCCGTCGGGTTTCTCCTTGGGCGAGGTCGGGTACCGCTCGACGAATCGCGGCGTGAGAGCGAGTCGGCGCCGCAGTCCGCCTCCCGTAATCAGCGCTCGGTGTTCAAAACTGAACAGCCAACGATCGCCTCAGCCGTTAGGATTACTTTTTCTCACACATCCGATCCCCGTCGGGACCAGGGCCACCACAGGCGGATGCGGGAGAGACCATGACGGACTCGGGAGGACCATGACTGCATCGCGACGGCTGACCGCCCTTCAGATGTTCCGCCAGCTCAACGCCCGCCTCGACCAACAGGCGGCTGAAATCTCGATTCTCAAGGTGCAGGCCGACTCGCAATTCGACCGAATCGCCTGTCTCCAGATTGCGCTGGATGTTCGGCCCGCTGGGCAGGGCGAACGCCGCACGACACCCCGGACCCCGCGCACCCGGATGCAGTCGCCTGTCTCCATGGACAACGCCGGGACCAGCCAGGGCAGCTGAGCGCCTCGCCGTGCGATCCTGCGGTTTGTGTCGCCTTCCGCGCCGCTGCTGATACGTTTTACACGCTAGCGCTCCACAACGCTCTTCAACCGGTGGAGCGCGTCATCCCATTGTGCCGAGATCGCGCGAAGGTACCGGCGTGCGTCTGCGAGGCGCTTCTGTTCCAACTGCCAGACGCTCTCCCGCCCCTGTCGCGCGCTGCGCACGAGCCCGGCGCTTTCCATCACGCGCAGGTGTTTGGTGATGGCCTGACGCGTGATCGGGAAGCCGGCGGTCAGCTTCGCAATCGACATCGGGCCGCCGTCGCAGAGGCGGGAGGCCAGGCGGAGCCGGGTCTCGTCGCCCAGCGCGGCAAAGACCGAGGCAGATCCTGCCAGCTCCGCCTTCGCTTTTGCACGAAGCGGCCTGGGCAAGATGCTTCTCGATCAGCGTCACGACCATCGCCCAGCCCTCTTCGTTCGCGGCGAACGCTTTCGCCCGGCGCGCCAACGGGATGCGATCGAATCCTGATTCGGTGACGGTCAGCATGACGCCGTCCGCGACGTCCTCGAGCCCGAAGACGACGAGCGTCGCCGGCTCGAGCGAGTAGTCGACACCGCGCTCGACGGCGAAGGGATGCCATCGGAAGGCGAAGAGGCGTTCGGGTTCGACCCGATCGACCGTGATCTCGAATGGCATGCCCTTGTACTCTTCTTGAGCCTTGGCCACCGCGGCGTCGGCCGTGGTCGGGACGACGACTCCACGCCGCAGCGCACCCGGCGTGAACGGGCCGTCGAGCTTCACCCCGAACCACTTGCCGAATTCCTCGGCGTCGGTGAGCGCCCGCCACACGCGCGCGTGCGGCGCGCGCAGCAGGATCCGCTTCTCGATGCGATCCGTATGGCCTGTCGACATATGCAACCTCCTGGTTGCCATACTACACGCGAGCCGCCTCGGCACGCAACGGTCGGCCGCAGAGCGCCGTGGCGGACACGCATGGGCATCCTCGTCGCGTCACTGTAAGATCAACCGGTCATGTTTCAGCAGCCCATCCTCACCCCTGCGCGCGTGCGGTCTGCGTACGCCGTCGCGGTGGTCACCGACGCGCTTCAGTTCGTGCTGGGCCCGTTCGGCTGGGCGTTCGCCGACGAGATTCTCGATCTCGTCGCGGCCCTCCTCGTGTGGCGCCTCCTCGGCTTCCACCCCGCGCTCCTGCCCACCTTCGCGCTCGAATTCCTGCCGGTGAGCGATTTGTTGCCCATGTGGACGGGGTGCGTGGCGCTCGTGGTCGCGTTGCGTCGAAAGCAACAGGGCGCATCGCCGCCGCCCCCGTCGCGCGGACCTGTGATCGACGTGTGACGCGCGTCGACATGACGTGTTCACGCGTCATCCTCAAAGGGTTGACGCCGGACATCACGTGCTCGATCGTGCCGTCCTTGCCGGCGGCGTGCATCGCCTGGAACATCAGCGGCAGCGCCCACGTGCCGTGCGCGTAGAGCGTTTCCTGGCAGCTGCGAAGCGGGGCGAGGCCGTCCGCGAGCAGGTCGGCGGCCTGGGTTTTCGAGCCGATGCCGCCCGTGTCGTCCGGATCGACGTCCTCGAGGCGCGGCCGCCCGTCATCCTGTAGAGCTGGTGCACGGCGGCGGGCATCGATCGATCCCATACCGCTGGTGCGCGTTGCCGGCGTGCCGGCAGCCGGTCGATCGTGTATAGTAGATTCGGTCATTCCGGTCTGAGCCCGCCTGCGTGCGAGTGGCGTCTCACGCGTCCGAAACCCGCTCTCAACGAAAGCAGTGCCCATGTCACGTCGCAACGGTGATCGCGCCCGGTTTCAGAAGGAACGCAAACGCAAGATGCTGCGCCGGCAGCGCGTGCAGAACCTGATCAAGGCGGGCCGCCCGGAATCGGCGAAGCTGGCTGACGCGCCGGACGCCGCCAAGGTTTGACGCCGCTCGGGACGGATCGGGACGTCACGCCGGCGCCGGCGCCGGAGGCGTGCCCGTTTTGCCGATCGTCGAAGATCATGACGTCGAGCGTCAAGGTGGACGCGGACGCGTACTGGCGGTGCGAGGCGTGCGGGCAGGTGTGGAACGCCGGACGGCTCCGGCCGTCTCATCGTCAGGGACACGGCGGGCGCTGGTCGTGACCCGCAGTCATCGGAAAGGGGATCGCTCGTGAACGCACTATGGATCGTCGTCGGTCTGGGCGCCGTGGGCGCCGTGATTGCACTGCTCGCGGTGTGGCAGCGCGGCGGGCCGCACGCGGATCTCGGCACCGTGAGCTCGCAATGGATCTCGGAGCACCGGCTCGGGTCCAACCAGGATTCCCGCCGCTAGACGGGGGCGCCCTCCCGGGCGGGGGGCGGCCGTCGCTTGACAACAGAACACTCGTTCTGTAAATTCCGCGTTACAAACAAAACGGTCGTTCGATATGTGCGGCCCCGACCGCCGCCCGGAGCGTCACCATGCCATTGTCTGACCGGCTGCTCACCCCGCGCCGCCGCCGCGCCGCCCGCCTGATCCTCGGAGCCGCCCTCGCCGCGTCGCTCCGCCCCGCGGCGCTCGCGGCGCAGGTCGCCGACGCCGTCCTTGAAGTCATCGCCCTCGATCAGACGCAGCAGGTGCTGCCCGGCGTCACGGTCACCGCCACCCGGCCCGACACCGGCTTCACCCGGACGACGGTCAGCGACGGCGCCGGGCTGGCGCGGATGCCGGCGCTGGCGCCCGGCACCTACAGCGTGAAGCTCGAGCTCTCCGGGTTCGCACCGCTCGAGCGGCGCGACGTCACGCTGCGCGTGGGCCAGACCGTGCGTCTCAACGC
>JRHI01002536.1_pt1 | contig 12337 bp, 7 predicted proteins | sample 215371 | NCBI WGS metagenome assembly JRHI01 (sample SAMN02929681, study PRJNA255918) | sediment metagenome | biome: cave system; feature: Ice Cave; material: Sediment; isolation source: sediment from deep within a dark volcanic ice cave with no known source of... ...
GCGCTATTCGCGTTGCGAGCGAATTTCCGAAAGGCATTAGAGTTAACCGGCGCTTGTTTCGTCGCCCCGGTCCGAATCCGACACGCTCGGATGACCATGCGCAGTCACATCGTCCCAGCATGAGATTTCTTTCCCGCGGTAGTACTTCTTGTGCGCCAGTTCGAGCATCTCCCGGTCCTCAACGGTGTCGCCGTACGCGTATACGATGTCATATCGGGTGAGTTGATACCGTTGCAGGATCCGTCGCCCCTTCTCGGCCCCGACACAATCCCCCTGAACGTACCTGCCGGTCAGCCGGTCGCCACGTTTCTCGAGCGTGGTGCAGATGCAGTCCAAGCCACGCGCTTCGCACCATGGACCGAGATACACGTCGAGCGAACCGGACACGACGACGACGTCATCGCCCTGAACCCTGTGCCACTCGATGCGTTCGAGCACCGATCGCCGCAGGATCCCGGGAAGGACCTTGGTCGCATATTCGGCACCGAGCTGACGCACCGCGGCGACCTTCTCGCCTCGAAAGCCGACTCTTGCCGCCATCTGCCTGACTCTGCTCCCCGAAACCATGCCGAGTCGATATCCGATCACAACCGGACTCAGAGGAACCCACGCCAGCATTCTCGAAGGACGGATGGCGGATCGCATGAAGGGCGTCCACGTGTCGCTCGACGTGATCGTGCCGTCGAAGTCAAACAGAGCGAGATTCATGGACGAAAAATTCGATGGCGATCTGCCAGTGTTTGCGCCTCCCCGAGGGAACGAGTGGTTTCTTTCGCGCCATGGCGCGCCCAGCCACTGGCGCCCGGGTCGGCCAGGCGCGCGATCTCGTCGAAGTCAGCCTGAACGTCTTGCGGATCTGCCCTGCCGGTGTCAACGGGCCTGTGTGGTCGCGCCATCGAAGTAGTCCACGATCAGGCGCGAGACGCGGCCGATTCGGTCTTCGGTTTCGGCGTAAGGGCCGGTGATGCCGTTGGTGAAGAACGCAATCACCACGGTGCCTGAGCGGGAGTAGACCATGCCGACATCGTTCGCGATGACGGCGCTGTCCCCGGTTTTGTGCGCGACCGGCACATCCAGGAAGTGGGGGATACGACGCGCGCCGGCCTGCTGTCGGCGCATAGTGGATTTCATCGCCTCACAGCTGTCTTTCGAAGCGATCGTGCCCCGCTCAATCGCCTCCAGCATTCTCCCGGTCTCGCGTGGGTTCATGTCGCCGAGCCAATACGTCCGATCTTCGACGGTCAACCTGTCGCGGTTCCGGGCGAGCTTTCTCCTGTTCGACGGATCGCGAACGATGTCGACCCATGGCGCACGTTCGGCCATGAACAATGGCCTGAACAATTCAAACAAGGGGTTGTCTTGCGACGCATATTGGAGAGCTGTTGTCTCCTCGGGGGTGAGACTCGCAAACCGGGGGTCGAGGAGCGCGAGCAGCTTGCGACGATACTCGAATCCTCGGCCGATCATCCGAATGTGGGCATATCCAGAACTCGCGAGCCACTCATTCAATCGATCGACACCACCGACTCTCGAGGTCATCAGGTCCGTCGCCGTGTTGTCGCTCGTGATCACCATCTGCGTGATGAGGTCGCGAACCGTGGGAGCGAGTCCGAGATCGTGGTATTGCAATACTCCTGTTCCGTCCCGAAGATCGGCCCGGCGAATCTCTGTCCGTTCATCGAGATTGAGTGTCTTCGCCTCGGCGAGCTGGAACGCTCGAACCATGATCGGAATCTTGATCACGCTCGCGCTGCTGAACGCCTCGTCTGCCCGGACTCCGGCCTCCTCTCCGGTGGTGAGATGCTTCACGTAGACCCCGGTCCTGGCGGGAAACCGGTCCAGCTCCGCCTCCAGCAACCGTGTCAAACCCATCGTTGGGGTTTGAGCCGCTAGGGTCAGGGCCGCAACGACGATCAAGGTCGAGGTCCAGAGCGTCCGGCGCACATATCCCTCCCTTGAAGATCCCACCCTCGTCGCCACCACGGCCGCGGCGTCAACTCGCTATAACGGCTGGATGCTAGCACGCCGCGTTCGGAGCGGGACGCAGAGAGGCGGACTGCACGTTCCGCGTCGATCGCCGTCACAGGCGGCAGGACTGAAGGCGGTTCCTTCCGATCGTGGTCTCTACACGTTGAACTTGAACAGCAGCACGTCGCCGTCCTTGACGACGTATTCCTTGCCTTCCATGCGGTAGACGCCCTTTTCGCGCGCGGCGGCGACCGAGCCGCATTTCACGAGGTCGTCGTACGCCACGGTCTCGGCCTTGATGAACCCGCGTTCGAAGTCGGAGTGGATCACGCCCGCGGCCTTCGGCGCCGTGTCGCCCTGGTGAATGGTCCACGCGCGGACTTCCTTCTCGCCGGCGGTGAAGTACGTCTGCAGGCCGAGCAGGTGGTACGTCGAGCGGATCAGCGCGCCGATACCGCTCTCCTGGACGCCGAGCTCCTTCAGGAAGGCGTCGGCTTCGTCTGGCGCGAGGTCCACCAGGTCGCTTTCGATCTGCGCGCTGATGACGACCGCCTCGCAGGAGAGATGCGTCTGCACGTACTCGCGCACTCTCATGACGTACGGGTTCGTGTCCGCGTCCGCGAGATCGGTGTCCTTCACGTTGCACGCGAAGATCGTCGGCTTGTCCGACAGCAGGAAGAAGGGCGCCGACAGCACGCGTTCCTCTGGGGCGAGCGTCACTGTGACCGCGGGCCGGCCGTCGTTGAGCGCCGCCTCAATCTTCGCCAGCACCGCATCTTCCGCGACCGCGCCCTTGTCACCCCGCTTCGCGTCTTTTGCGAGCCGCTCGCGCCGCTTCTGCACGACCTCGAGGTCCGCCAGCATCAACTCGGTGTTGATGACCTCGATGTCGCGCACGGGATCGATGGTGCCCGAGACGTGGTGGACGTCCGCGTCCTCGAAACAGCGGACCACCTGCACGACGGCGTCGACCTCGCGGATATGGGTCAGGAACTTGTTGCCCAGTCCTTCGCCCTGGCTCGCGCCTTTCACGAGGCCCGCGATGTCCACGAACTCGATCGCGGCCGGAATCACCACGTTGGTTTTCGCGATGCGCTTCAGCTCCGCCAGCCGCGCGTCTGGCACGGTGACGATGCCGACGTTGGGGTCGATGGTGCAAAAGGGATAATTCGCCGCCTCGGCGTTGCGCGTGCGGGTGATGGCGTTGAACAACGTGGACTTGCCGACGTTGGGCAGCCCGACAATTCCAGCTCTCAGCATATGTTGACGCTCGGCCAAAGCCTTCGCGCTACGGTGAAGGCGTTCGCGCTACGCGGCATGCGTTCGCGCTACGGTGTATACGTTCGCGTTACGGGAAGGCGTTCGCGCGAGGGTGACGACCTTCGCGCGAGGGTGACGGCCTCCGCACGAGGGATGACGGCCTTCGCGAGGGTTGCTAAAGTTTATACGCTGCGGGAACGGGCCGGAGCGGACGATCGAACCAGAGCGGGCGTCGCAGCCCATCCGGTCCCGGAGCGGGCCGTGTCATCGAGAGCCACTCCTTGTAGATCTCGTGCGACTTGCCCGTGTCCACGAAGATGTCGCCGTAGCGATCCTCGGGCCCCGCTTTCTCGAGCGTCACGCGCTGGTGCCAGCAGTGCATGCCGCTCACCGGATCCGGCTGCACCGGGAACGTGAGGTTCTGGTGCACGCCCACCTCGCTCCACCAGATGCGAGAGCTGTCGGGGTCGCTGCTCGCGAACGGCTGTGCGCCGTGGATCTGCGACACCTTGTAGCCGCTGCCCCGATGCTCGATTCTCACCAGCGCCGACGCCGTGCGGTTGCCCATGTCCTCGTGCAGCCGCCAGCGGCCGAGGTGATGCGACATGCCGAGCACGCCCGGACGGATGCCTTCGGTGACCCACGCGCGCGTGACGAAATAGCCGATGCGCGTCTTCACCTTGACGAGCGATCCGGTCTCGATCCCGAACCGTTGCGCGTCGGGCGTCGCGATCCAGAGCGGGTTGTCGTGCGAGATTTCGTACAGCCACTTGACCGGCGAGCGCGTGTGCACGAGCGTCGGCAGCCGGAAGTTCGGCAGCAGATCGAACTCGCCCTTCTCGCGCTCGAGATCGCGCCAGTGGACGTGTCCCGGCACGTATCGGGGGACGGCGTGCTCCGGCCAGCCCCAGTCGACCAGCGTCTGGGAGTAGAACTCGAGCCGGCGCGACGGCGTCGTGAATCCCGCGACCGGCACGCCGTCGACCAGGACGCCAATCGGCTCACCGTCTTTCAGAATCCGTTCTTCGTCCTGATCGATCGCGGCGCCCGCCAGCGCATCCGTCTCCAGCGGCGTCTCGTACGGCTTGTAGACGTTGTCCCTCACCTTGAACACGCCGTATTTGCGCATGTAGGCGAGCGGCGTCAGCGCTTCCTTGGCGGCGGCTTCCGGCAATCCAGGCACGGAGTTTTCGAACATCCACCCGTAGTACTCATCCATCGTCACGGGCTGGCCGGGGCGGTAGGGCGATTCGAAGTGCTTGCGGATGCCGAGCGAGCCGTCGGGATCGATGCGCCACGTGAGCGCAGCCCAGAATTCGCTCTCTTCCCAGACTTCGCCGGGGTTCGCTTCGTAGGTCGCGTTGATGGTCTCGCCGCGCTTCTCGCGCGCGACCCGCAGGACCGGTTGGCGGAAGCCGAGCCACTGCGCCGCGTGGGTCTCCTGGCTCATCGTGTCGTGGCGCTCGGTGCCGAGGCCCATCGGCAGGATGTAGTCGGCGAACCACGCCGTTTCGCTCCAGGTCGGCGTCAGCGCGACGTGCAGGCCGATCGTGTCGCGATTGGTCAGCATCTCCATCCACGAGAAGCCGTCGGGGTTCGTCCAGAGCGGGTTGTAGACGCGCGTGAAATAGACGTCGAGCTTGCCGCCGCGTTCTTTCAGCAGGTGCGGCAGCAGAAAGCTCATCTCGAAGAACGCGAGCGGGTATTCCTTGGGAAACAGCAGCTCGTTCCAGTAGTCGGCCGGCTCGGGCTGCGTTGGGTGCTTCGGCACGAACTTGTTCGAGAGGTGCAGCCCGACGCCGCCCTTCGTGCCGACCGATCCCGTCAACACGACCAGCAGGTACAGGCAGCGCGTGATCTGCCAGCCCCAGAGATTGCCGGCGGCGGCCGATCGCCAGTTGTGCGTGCTGAAGGTCCCGTGCGCGCGGCCGATCGCGCGCGCCGACTCCACAATCTGATCGACGCGGACGCCCGTTTCTGCGGCGGCAAACTCCGGCGTGAACCGCGCGTAGAGATCCTTCAGCGATACGATGAAATTCTCGAACGTGACGGCGAGATCCGGCCGGCCGGCGCGGAGGTACCCGCGCCAGTCGACCCAGGTGCGCACGAACTCGCGGTCGTACAGATCCTCGTTGAGGATCACGTTCACCAGCGCGAGCAGCAGCGCGCCCTCGGTGCCTGAATAGGCCGGCATCCACACATTGGCTTTCGCCGACGTGTTCGACAGGCGCGGATCGATCACGATCAGCGTCGCGCCGCTTGCCTGGCCTTCCATGATCCGCTGCGCGTGCGGGTTGAAGTAGTGGCCGGTCTCCAGGTGCGACGACAGCAGCAGAATCGTCTTCGCGTTGGCGTAGTCGGGCGACGGCCGGTCGTTGCCGCACCAGAGGAAGTGGCCGAGCCGCGCGGACGACGAACAGACGTTGGTGTGGCTGTTGTGGCCGTCGACGCCCCACGCTTGCAGCACGCGGTTCGCATAGCCGTCCTCGCCGGGGCGGCCGACGTGGTACATGATCTCGTGTTTGCGGTTCTCGACGATCGCCTTGCGCAGGCGCCCGGCGATGTCGTCCAGCGCCTCGTCCCACGACACCTGCCGCCACTTGCCGGCTCCGCGCGCGCCGTCGCGGATCAGCGGATAGAGAATCCGATCCGGATCCTCGAGCTGGTTCGGCGTCACCACGCCTTTCGCGCACGTGCGCCCGCGGCTGCCCGGATGGAGCGGGTTCCCTTCGATCTTGCGGACGGTCAGCTTCTCCTTGTCGACGTAGGCGAGGATGCCGCACGCCGACTCGCAGTTGAAGCAGATGCTGGGGATGATCCAGTAGCTCCGCTGGTCCTTCTTCGGCCAGCTCGTCGACTCGAAATCGACGTAGTGATCCCACACTGACGGGTCCGGGTGAGAGCGGAAGGGGGACATCGTTAATTTGAGGATTTGAGGATCTGAGGATTTGAGGATCTGAGGATAGATTTTAGGATCTAAAAGATCGCCGCACGCTGCAGCGGGCGCTGTCCTGAGTTTCTCAAATAAATCCTCATATCCTCAAATCCATAAGTCCTTAGATTTCAAGAGAGAGGCACCGATTGCCCTGCTTCGACCCAGATATATTCCCACGCGAAGCTGCCAGCAAGCGCGAGGACGGCGGCGATCCCGAGCCCGCCCGGCAGTCGCGAGAACAGCGCGGCCACGACGACCGATCCTGCGGCGACGGCGACCGCGCCGCCCCAGAACAGCCGCGCGAACGCGCCGCGCCTGATGGCGGTCACCGCCAAATGATGATGCCGCGTGGCGCTCGGCGCAACCAGGTTCTCGAACACGATCAGGGCGACGTGCGCCAACATCGACACGATGAGGGCCATCGCGAGCAGGTGCGTGACGCGCGGCGCCCCGATGCCTGGGATGAACGAGGCGAGCAGCAGCACCGCGGCGCCTTCGACGATGGCCTGCGCGAAGAGGTCGATCGTCGACTGCGGTCCCTGCCACAGATCCCGCGCGAGCCCTTGCGCGAAGAGGAACCCGGTGTAGCCGGTCGTGAGCAGAGAGCAGACGACCGCCGGCCAGAGCAGCCACGCGAGCAGACCGCCGGCGCCGAACCAGGCGGCGGCGATCCAGAGCGTGGTCAGGAGCCCCTGGACGGTCAGGAAGTAGGCGCCCCACACCATCCACGACCGCCAGTTCGGGCGCACGAGGATGTAGTAGAACCGCTCGGGACGCTCGAGATCGGCGACGAGCAGGACGGCGGTGATCACGAGAAAGATCAGTGAAATCGCCGGCCCGATGATCGTCGTCAGCGCCCCGCGGTCGCCGCCGACCAGCGGCAGCAGCAGGCTGACCAGCATCGTGCCGGTGGCAATCCCTTTCGTCAACAGGTAGAGCGCCATGTCGAAGCCCCAGGGCTTCTCGTGCGGTGTGTCGTAGTCCACGCGCGCGTCGCCCGGGCGCGCGGGATCGGGCGCGGGCGATCCCAGCGGCCGGAGCCTCACCTGGCCCTCTTTGTACATGAACGGGCGCGTGGCCAGTTCCGGCTGAATCGCGCTGTTTTCGGCGGCGATGTAGAACACCTTCGGGATCGTGCCTTTTTCAGGCTTGCGGACGCTGATCGCCTCGCGCTGCGCGATCTGGGCGACCTCGCTCGTTGGATCGTCGAGGTCGCCGAAGATCCGGCACTCGGTCGGGCACACGCTGACGCACGCGGGCAGCAGATGGTTCTCCACGCGGTTCGCGCAGAAATTGCATTTCTCGGCCGTGCGGGTGTTCGGGTCGATGAAGAGCTGATCGTAGGGGCACGCGACCATGCACGCGCGGCACCCGATGCACGAGTCGCCAAGCAGATCGACGATGCCGTCGGGGCGCCTGAAGAGGGCATTGGTGGGACAGATTTTCATGCACGGCGCGTCGTCGCACTGGTTGCAGAGAACCGGCAGGAAGAACCGGCGCGTATCGGGGAACGTGCCTTGTTCGACCGTCTTGACCCAGCAGCGATTGACGCCGACCGGAATGTCGTGCTCGGCCTTGCAGGCGATGGTGCACGCGTGACAGCCGATGCATTTTCGAAGGTCGATGGCGAACCCGTAGTTGGGCATGCGGGAGTGCGAATATATCACGCACCTAAGGAGCCACCGACGTTTGAATAGCCACAGAGACACAGAGACACCGAGATTGGCTGATGCTCTGAGTCTCTGTGGCTGATCCATCGGTGTCCTCCGTCATCTCCGTATCGGTTGCTCGAAAACGCGTAGCGCCGCCTCCCGCTCTTTCCGCGGGATCAACGGGAACGTGCTCAGGATGTGTGCGAACTCCTCGACGCTCAGCTGATACAGCTTCGCCACCATCGCATTCAGCCGCGCGAGCGCCGCGGCGTCGGACCGTGCCGCCAGCAGCCGCGCGAGGCTCGCGATCGCTCGACATGCGGCTGGAGCGGCCTCGACCGTTGGAATCGGCAGCTGCTCGACCACCGCTGTCGTCACATGCGTCGTCACGCGCAGGCGCACCAGGTAGTTGACGACGAAACTGTTGAAGAGCCCGCAGAGCAGATGCTGCTGCCGCGAGTTGAGCGGCGTGCGCAAACAGAAGATTGTGTGGGTGGAGACACAGCCTCGCGGCAGGATGGCGGCGATGAGGGTCAACCGATTCGTGGCGCTGGCCACGTCGCGGTAGGCGAGCCGCGGATGCTCGTGGCGATCGGCGCGCAGGAGCCGGCGCGCGTCCGAGGCGCCGACGCTGCGGCGCACCGAGTCGAGCGCCACGCGAAACGGCTCGAGGTGTTTGCCCTCGACGACCGGCAGCCCGTGGCCCACCGGCCGGAACGCGGCGCGATCGTCGCTCGCGTTGAGCTCGCGGCCGAAGTGGACCGCCCAGCCGTGCGCGCTGCCGAGCGGTGCGAAGAGCGACACCGCGCGCTCGACGATTGCGAGGTCGGTGGTACCGCGCAGGTTGGGGATGGCAAGGCCGGGCCCCGAGATCCGCTCCAGCAGAGCCGGCGAGAGACGCACGGGAAACCCTGCATCCGACGCGTCATCGCCCATCGACTCGAGCGCCGCCGGATCGTCGATGCCCAAGCGGCAGGCGATCCGATCGGTCGGTGCACCGGCCGACGCGGTGAGCAGGAGAAACCGGACGCTGCGATGAATGGGAAAGACGCCGCGGTGGTTGTCCATGCCCACGATGGCGTCCACGCGGCACCGCGACAGCAGCAGCCGGCGCAACGGCGCGCTGCCGTGGTCGGTCGCCAGGCCGGACGGCAGCACGAGGCCCAGCCTGCCGCCGTGGCGTGTGAGCGCGATCGCCCGCTCGACGAACAGCTGGTAGCGGTTGGCGTGGCCTTCCGACTGCGCGGTGTAGATGCCGGCGTCGCGCGTGAAGCGGATCACCGGCGTCATGTCGAGCCGCGCCCTCGACCGCACGTCGGACGCGCCGGCGTCGGCCCGAATCATGTCCCACGGCGGATTGCCGATCACCGCGTCGAATCCGGCGTGAGGCAGGCGGTTGGCGTCGCGATCGAAAAATACCTCCGGGAACTCGAGCTCCCAGTGAAACAGCCGGCGCGTCGCGGCGACGGCGTCCGCTTCGTCCAGATAGCGGCTCGCGGTCTTCGCCGGCAGCGCGCACCGCCCGGTCAGCACCGCGTCCGACAGCGACCCGAACGCCGACGAAGGAGCGGTGTGGAGACCGTCCGCGAACCAGGCGGCGCACCAGAGATGCGCGATGCGCTTCCAGCGCGACAAGGCGCCGTGCCGCCCTGCCAGCTCTTCGAACGTCCGTTCCTTCGCGCGCACCTGCTCCACGGTATCGTTGGGCGACTCCTCCATCGAGAAACGCAGCGGCAGGGCTTCGCGCAACGCGTGAGACATGGCCGCGTCGCCCAACAGTGAAGGGTGGTCGCCGGTCGGCCGGCGGCGCCGGGTCACGGGCGGGTAGCGAAGATGCGTGAGCCAGGTGCCCAGCAAGCTGTCGCCGACCTGCAGCCGATGATCGAGAAAGCTGAGCGGTCGATCGGCCGCGAGCGTGGCCAGCCACAACGAAAGGCGCGCGAGTTGGACGGCCATCGGGTTGAGGTCGACGCCGTACAGACAGTGTTCCGCGATCGCCCGCCTGGTGGCGACACGCTCGGCGTCACCGATGTCGCTGGCGTGGCAGCCGCCCGCGCGGACGAGCGCGAGCTCGTACGCCGTGGCGAGATAGCGGCACGCGGCGACGAGGAACGCGCCGCTGCCCATGGCCGGGTCCACGATCCGCAGCCGCAGGATCTGCTCGGGCGTCGCGTCGCGCACCAGGGGGGCGAGGGTGCGGCGGACCAGGTAGTCGGCGATCGGCTGCGGCGTATAGAACGTACCAGTCGCTTTTCGAACGCCGGATCCGGGCTGAAGCGTGACGGCCCCGCGTTCGATGCGCGGCTCGTAATCGAGCAGCGTCTCGTACACCGCGCCGAGCTGCTCGACGCCGAGATCGCGGTACGCAATCCGCTGACGCCCCGCCCGATCCGGAGCCGGGCGCGTGGACAGCGCGACGATCGCCTGGCGGACCGCCTCGTCGTCCAGGTCTCGGCGTTCGGCGAGCGGCGTCTGCGCGGGTGCGAACAGGCGTCCGTTGAACGGCGTCACCTGCAGGTCGCCGGCGTGGCAGCCGGCGTGCGCGAGCCGGGCGATGGCGCGCAGCGCGTCCCACAGACCTGGTGCGCGAGCGGAGTGCTCGGCGGCGTCACGCAATCCTTCGAGGCTGTAGCTCTCGCGGTAAATCGGATGCCAGAGCGGCACCAGCGCGCGCGCCTCGGCGAACAGCAGGAACAGCATCCGATACACGATCGTCAGCGCCTGTTCGAAGCAATCGGCTGTCGTGTCCGGCTTCAGCCGGATCGTGTGGGCCGAGTGCCGGCTCGCGATCAGCGCGCGCAGCACGTCGGCCGACGCGGCGAGCACGCCGTCGCGAAGCGACCGGCAGACGCCGGCCGCGTGGCGATCCGATGCCGCCACCAGCGCGTGCAGCGAACGCGCGTCGCCAGGATCGGCGGCAAGCGATGCCGCGCCGGCGACGTGCCGCAGGACGGCGAATGTCCCCGGATTGTCGATCGCGAGATCGACGTCGAACTCGAGATGACGCCGCGTGTAGAGGTGGCTGGCGTCGACGATGCGCAGATGCAGACTGTCGAAGATGAGACACCACGCCGCCGCCCTGCGCGCCGCCTGCGTGACGGCAAGCCGCCAGAGCGGATCGCGCGTCTCGGCCCATGGCAACACCAGCAGCGCCACCGTGTGCCCGCCCGACCGCAGCGTCGCCGCGATCGCCGGATCGGCCGGCTCGATCTGTTCCGCCGGGTCGAAGCCGAGCGCGGCGAAGAACGGGGCGGCCGACTGCAGAATCGCGCGCGGCGTCGATGCCGGGCCGAGCATCGTGCAGCCGGCTCGCCACGCGATGAGATCCCGGCGGAGACGATCGGCATCCGCTGACGCGAGGATCGCCGGCAGCCGATGATCGATGAACGCGCTCGAGAGCAGATGCCCCGCGATCCCCGGCAGCGTGGCTGGCATGGCTAGGGCACGAGCACCAGCAGCAGCCGCGCGGGTTGGGGCGCAAGCGCCGCCAGCGCTTCGATCGCTTGCCGCCGGCCATCAGCCGCCCGCTCACTCGCGGCGATCGTCGTCGCCTCGGCCAGATGCGCGCGCTCGGCGCGGCGATCGAACAGCCCGGGTTGGGATGTGGGGCCGCCGGTCGCCCACGGCCGCGTCGCAATGGCACGCTCCCGGCGCATGCGCGCCGACGTGAACGCCCCGGTCACCCGTGCCACCTCGGCCCGCCAGTCGACGGACGCGGATTCGACGCGCGCGCGGAGCTCCGCGTCCATGTGCCGGAGCAGCGCCAGGATCCACTCGCGGCGCTGCCGTTTTCGAGGCACGGACGCGACGTCGACCACCACTGGCACCAGCCGCGATTCGACGAGGCGGCCGGAGGCGTCCTCGAACGCGACGCGCCAGACCAGATACACGCGGCGCCCGAGTGACCGCCTGCGCCCCGTCCGCCGCGCCAGCGTGATCCAGGCGGGATCTCCCTCGAGTTGCACGAGCGCGCGGTGATCGCCGTCGCGGAGCCGTGCCCGTGCCTTCGCGAGGCGGCCGGCCTCGGCAATCGCGTCAGCCCGCAGGTCCACCGTCCTGAGGTCATGCATTCGATTCCCCGGCAATCGCGAGCCGCGCGAGGGCGTGCTCGTCGTGTCCCAGCGGATCGGGCGCGCCGATGTCGGATTGCGCCACGGCGACGCGCGCGCGCAACCTCGACAGGATGCGCATCTCGCCGGTGCCCTTGGCGACCAGGTGGAATGCGTGGACGGTGCGACCCTGACCGATGCGATCCACGCGGCCGATGCGCTGCTCGAGGCGCATCGGGTTCCACGGCAGCTCGAGGTTGATGACGAGCCGGCAGCCGCGGTGAAGATTCAGTCCCTCGGCCGCCGCGTCGGTGGCGAGGAGCAGCGCGCCAGGGTCGCGCGCAAACGCGGCGAGGGACGCGCGGCGCTCGTCCCGAGTGAGGCCGCCATGAAGGATCAACGCGGGCCGCGCGAGCCGGCGGCGGATGTGCAGCAGCGTGTCGCGGTACTCGGTGAACACCACCGCCGACTGG
>JRHI01002537.1_pt1 | contig 12336 bp, 6 predicted proteins | sample 215371 | NCBI WGS metagenome assembly JRHI01 (sample SAMN02929681, study PRJNA255918) | sediment metagenome | biome: cave system; feature: Ice Cave; material: Sediment; isolation source: sediment from deep within a dark volcanic ice cave with no known source of... ...
GTTGCGAAAGCTATGCAATCCAACATAATGTTTCCGGTCAGACTCTTAGACGTCAGCTGCCTCCCGCCTGTGCAGATGCTTGAGCACTCAATTGCGACGCAATCGAGGAGCTTCGGCGCATTTTCGATTTGCTTGCCGGGGTGCGTTGCTCGAAGGTCGCAGTAAGGTTGCAGTAAGCTACCCGAGATGGCCGCATGATCTTTCGCCAGATGTTTGACAACGTCTCGGGCACCTACAGCTACCTGCTCGCGCGCCGGCGCGGCGGAGAGGCGCTCATCATCGATCCCGTCCTCGAGAAGGTCGAGCGCTACATCCAGCTCCTGAACGAGCTCGACCTGCGCCTCGTCAAGGCGATCGACACGCACCTGCACGCCGACCACGTCACGGGGCTCGGCGAGCTGCGCGACCGCACCCAATGCGTCACCGTCATGGGCAAGGAGACCAAGGCCGACGTCGTCTCGATCCGCGTGGCGGACGGAGATGCAGTCGAGGCCGACGGCTTGCAACTCGGCGCCATCTATACGCCCGGGCACACCGACGACTCCTACTGCTTCACCTTCGAGGACCGCGTCTTCACCGGCGACACACTGTTGATCCGCGGCACCGGGCGCACCGACTTCCAGAACGGCGACGCGCGGGCGCAGTACGACTCGCTATTCAATCGGCTGCTCAAGCTGCCCGACGCCACGCTCGTCTACCCGGCGCACGACTACAAAGGCGACACCGTCAGCACCATCGGCGAGGAGAAGGCGTTCAACCCGCGCCTGCAGGTCGGCTCCGTCGACGACTATGTCGCCATCATGCGCAGCCTCGACCTGCCGGACCCCAAGATGATGGACGTCGCGGTGCCCGCGAACATGAGCGTCGGCCTTTCGCAGGATGAGGTCGCGCGCCGCGGGTGGTCGCTGGAGCCGGCCGAGCTCGCTTCCGCGCTGCGCGGCGGCGGCATGGTCCTCGTAGACCTGCGCGAGCAGACGGAGCGCGACCGATACGGCGAGATACCGGGCTCGCTGCACATTGCTTACGGCGCACTCGCCAACAACCTGAAGGCCGGCAGCTCGTTGCGCAGCGCAACGCGCGGCAAGGACCTCGTGTTCTACTGCGCCTATGGGGAGCGCTCGGCGATGGCGGTGCGCTCAGCGCACGACGCGGGGATCAGCACCGCGCGGCATCTGCAGGGCGGCTTCGACCGCTGGACCAAGGACCGCGCAATCGAAGCTCCTTAATGCATGGTTCATATGCGACCCGCCGCTAGCTCGTTCGGGCTTCGCAGCCCGTTTTGACCGGCGGTGAGGGCTGGCTGGCCCCCACAATTTTTTCTCGCGATCAGTGGAACCCGGGCGCTGCGCCTGCGTTATCTGCCGGGTTTGTATAACTTTACGCGAGGGAGGGCCGTTGTGCGCGCTGCGGCTGCCGAAGGGCAAGATCCACTCCGACTGCTTCTTGACGGTCTGCAGGCGATCGAGCGAGGCGAGCCGGCCCCCGAGCTACCCGATAGTTGGCCCGGCCTCTACGCCGAGGTCGCGAAAGCCTTCAACGGTGTGGCGGGCGCTCGCCAAGCGGCCAATCAGGCTTCGCAGGAGGCCGCGAACGGCAACGGCAAGCACGCTTGGCGCGTCCGCCCCGATACCTGGGACGGCAAGGCCGCGGTGCTCCTCGACGCTCTCCTCGCCGTCAAGAAGGGCGACGGCAGCGCCAAGCTCCCCGTCACGTGGCCCGGCCTCTCCGGCAAGATCGCGCAGGCCTTCAACGATGTTGTCGACCTCAACGTCAGGACGCAGACCGAGCTTGCGCGCCTGAGCCGCGTGGTCGGCAAGGAAGGCAAGCTCAAGCAGCGGGCGAACCTGGGCGACGTGAGCGGCTTTTGGCGCGGGAACGTCGAAGCCGTGAACTCGCTCATGGAAGACCTCGTGCATCCCTCGAGCGAGGTTGCACGCGTCATCGGCGCGGTTGCGCAAGGAGACCTTTCCAAGAGCATGGCGCTCGAAGTGGAGGGTCGGCCCCTCGAAGGCGAGTTCCTACGCACTGCAAAAACCATCAACACAATGGTGGAGCAGCTCGGCACCTTTGCGGTCGAGGTGACGCGCGTCGCGCGCGAGGTGGGCTCGGAAGGCAAGCTCGGCGGCCAGGCCGAGGTGCAGGGCGTCGCCGGCACGTGGAAGCTGCTCACCGACTCGGTGAACTCCATGGCCGGCAACCTCACGGGGCAGGTGCGCAACATCGCCGACGTGACCACCGCCGTCGCCATGGGCGACCTGTCGAAGAAGATTACCGTGGACGTGAAGGGCGAGATCCTGGAGCTCAAGAACACCATCAACACGATGGTGGACCAGCTCCGATCGTTCGCCGCCGAGGTGACGCGCGTCGCGCGCGAGGTCGGTACCGAGGGTGCCCTTGGCGGCCAGGCCGATGTGCAGGGCGTCGCCGGCACGTGGAAAGATCTCACCGACTCGGTCAACTCCATGGCCGGCAACCTCACGGCCCAGGTGCGCAACATCGCGGACGTGACGAAGGCCGTCGCCGCCGGCGACCTCTCCAAGAAGATAGCGGTCGACGTCAAGGGCGAGATCTCGGAACTCAAGAACACCATCAACACGATGGTCGATCAGCTCCGCTCCTTCGCCGCCGAGGTGACGCGCGTCGCGCGCGAGGTCGGCACCGACGGCAAGCTCGGCGGTCAGGCGCACGTGCCGGGCGTCGCCGGCACGTGGAAGGATCTCACCGACTCGGTCAACTCGATGGCCGGCAACCTCACCGCCCAGGTGCGCGGCATCGCGAAGGTCGTGACCGCGGTCGCCATCGGCGACCTAGAGCAGAAGCTGACCGTCGAGGCGAAGGGCGAGATCGCGGCGCTGGCCGACACCATGAACAGCATGATCGACACGCTCGCCACCTTCGCCGACCAGGTGACAAGCGTGGCGCGCGAGGTCGGCGTTGAAGGCAAGCTTGGAGGCCAGGCAAAGGTGCCGGGGGCGGCCGGCACGTGGAAGAACCTCACCGAGAACGTCAACCAGCTCGCCGCCAACCTGACGACGCAGGTGCGCGCCATCGCCGACGTGGCCAAAGCCGTCACGCAGGGCAACCTCACGCGCTCGATCGCGGTCGACGCGCAAGGCGAGGTCGCCGTCCTCAAGGACACCATTAACGAAATGATCCGCAACCTGCGCGACACCACGTTGAAGAACACCGAGCAGGACTGGTTGAAGACGAACCTCGCGAAGTTCAGCCGCCTGCTGCAGGGCCAGAAGGACCTCGTCACCGTCGGCCAGATGATCCTCTCGGAGCTCGCCCCGGTCGTGGGCGCGCAGCAGGCCGAGTTCTATGTGCTCGATTCCACCTCGACGCATTCTCGCCTCAAGCTGTTGGCGAGCTACGCCTCCGGCGGCCAGCTCTCGCACGGCAAGATGGTCGCGCTCGGCCAGGGCCTGATCGGGCAGTGCGCGCTCGATCGTCGCAAAGTGTTCCTGGACGAGATCCCGAGCTCGTCGATGCGCATCGTCTCCGGTTTGAGCGAGACGAATCCCTGCAACATCCTCGTGCTGCCGATCGTGTTTGAGGGCTCGGCCCGCGGCGTGCTCGAGCTCGCAACACTCGAGCGGCTGAACCCGACGCACCAGGCCTTCCTCGACCAGCTCACGGAATCGATCGGCATCGTCATCAACACGATCGACGCCAACATGCGCACCGAGGACTTGCTCGAGCAGTCGCAGTCACTCGCCAAAGAGTTGCAGAGCCGCCAGCAGGAACTGCAGACGACCAACAAGGAGCTGCAGGAGAAGGCCCAGCTCCTCGTCGAGCAGAACCAGGAGGTGGAGTCAAAGAACCGTGAGGTCGAGCAGGCGCGCCAGGCACTAGAGGACAAGGCTAAGCAGCTTGCGCGCACGTCCCGCTACAAGTCCGAGTTCCTCGCGAACATGTCGCACGAGCTGCGCACGCCGCTGAACAGCCTCCTGATCCTGTCCGACCAGCTCTGCCAGAACAAGGAGGGTAATCTTTCAGGCAAGCAGGTGGAGTTTGCGAAGACCATCCATTCGTCCGGCAACGACCTCCTCACACTCATCAACGACATCCTCGACCTGTCGAAGATCGAATCCGGCACCGTCGTCGTTGACGTGAGCGAGCTGCGCTTCGACGACCTGCAGCACTATTGCGAGCGCGCCTTCCGTCACGTAGCGGAATCCAAGAGCGTCGATTTCCTCGTCCGCCTCGATCCGCACCTGCCGAAGTCGATGGTTACCGACGTGAAGCGCCTGCAGCAGATCCTGAAGAACCTGCTGTCGAACGCCTTCAAGTTCACGAACCGCGGGCAGGTCTCCCTGAACGTCGAGCTCATGACCCCGTCGCGTCAGGCCGGCGCCGAGACGGTTGCCTTCGAGGTCAGCGACACCGGCATCGGCATCCCTGCCGACAAGCAACAGATCGTGTTCGAGGCGTTCCAGCAGGCCGACGGCTCGACCAGCCGCAAGTACGGCGGCACGGGCCTCGGCCTCGCCATCAGCCGCGAGCTGTCGCGCCTGCTCGGCGGCGAAATCCACCTCGTCAGCTTGCCGCAGAAGGGCAGCATCTTCACGCTCTACCTGCCGGTCACCTACACCCCCACGCTGTCGGCGCGCCGGCCCATCACGAGTGAGCGCCCCGAAGGTGAGCCTGCCGCGGCAGAACGCACCGACGGAACGCCGGCGGGTTCCGATGCCCTCAGCTCGGATCTCGCGCTCGCACAAGCTGCCGAGCATGCCCTCCTCGTCAACGAGGCCGACGACGACCGCGACGAGATAAAACCCGGCGACCGCGTGGTTCTCATTGTCGAGAATGACATCGCATTCGCAAAGGTTCTGCTCGAAAGCGCGCGCGACAACGGCTGCAAGGGGCTCGTCACGTCGCAAGGCGCCGCGGCGCTTGCGCTCGCGCGCGACTTCACCGCCGACCTCATCACCCTCGACCTGAACCTGCCCGACATGGACGGATGGCGCGTCATGGGTCGCCTCAAGGGCGAGCTTTCGACCCGGCACATTCCCGCTTGCGTCATTTCGACGGAGGAATCGCGCGAGCGCGCGTTCGAGGCCGGCGCCTTTAGCTTCATCCCGAAACCCATTCAGTCGAAAGCGGCGCTGGACGCCGGAATTGGCGCAATGCTGGACGCGGTGAAGCGCCCAACCAAGCGCGTTCTCGTCGGTGCCCGTGACGCAAAGCACGCCGATGACATCGCGGGCAAGATAACGGGCGACGGTGTTGAGATCACCTCTGCCGCCGGTCCGGCAAAGTTCCTGCAAGAACTCGGGTCCAAGGAATTCGACTGCGTCATCGTCGAGGCCCAATGCGGCATCGAGCTCGCCGACGTCGACCGCGCGTGCGAGTACGTACGTCCCTACGGGCGCGTGCCGGTCATCCTCGTCGGCGGCGAGGACCACGGCTGCGCGACCCGCTTTGAATCGCTGACGATCAAGGGCGTTCAATCGCCCGAACGGCTCATAGATTCGGCAGCGTCCGCGTTGCATCGTCGCGTCAAGCATCTGCCCGCGGCGCAGCACCGCATCATCGACGAGCTGCATCGCTCAGACAGCGTTCTCAAGGGCCGCAAGGCGCTCGTGGTCGACGACGACGCGCGCAACGTCTATGCGCTCGCCACCGTGCTCGAGGATCACGGCATGACGGTCGTATCAGCGAACTCCGGCATCGACGCGCTCAGTCTCATGAGCACACAGAGTCTGGACATCGTACTGATGGACATCATGATGCCGGAAATGGACGGCATCTCCACTATGCGCGAAGCGCGGACGCTGCCGTCGAGCCGCGATCTGCCCATCATCGCCGTGACGGCAAAGGCCATGAAGGGCGATCGCGAGCGCTGCATCGAGGCGGGTGCGTGGGACTACCTGTCCAAGCCCGTCGATTCCCAACAGCTGCTTTCCGTTCTGCGCTCTTGGCTCTATCGCTGAGCCTGACTGCCTCGGAGTGAGCTTGATGCGCAATTCAAAGCGGGTCGATATCCTGATCGTCGACGACCTGCCCGAAAAGCATCTGGTCTATCGCGCGAGCCTCGATGATCTCGATCAGAACATCGTGTCCGTCACCTCGGGCGAGGAGGCGCTGCTGAAGCTGATCGAGCGGGATTTCGCGGTCATCCTGCTCGACGTGAATATGCCGGGGATGTCCGGACACGAGACGGCCAAGCTGATCCGCCAGCGCCGCCGCTCGCGCCATACGCCCATCATCTTCGTAACGGCGTTCGCCGACGAGGCGCAGACGGCGGAAGGCTATGCGCTCGGCGCGGTCGACTACATCCTGTCGCCGGTCGTCCCCGAAATCCTGCGCGCCAAGGTAAGGGTATTCGTGGAGCTCGAGCAGATGCGCGCCGAGCTCGCGGACTCGCATGCGAGCCTCGAGCAGCGGGTCGAGGAGCGTACGGCCGAGCTTGCCCAGTCGGCCGAGCGCCTGGAGAAGGAAGTGATCGAGCGCAAGAGCGCGGAGGAGCGACTGACGATCCTCGTGCGCGAGCTCAGTCACCGCGTCAAAAACATGCTCGCAGTACTACAGTCGATCGCGACGCGCACGCTGATCCCCAGCCGGTCGGCCAAGGAAGCGAGCGAAATCCTTGCCGGGCGCCTGCATGCGCTCGGCCGCGCGCACGAGCTGCTCGTGGAAGCGAGCTGGAGCGGCGCGACCTTGAAGAACATCGTCGACGCCGAGCTTGCCGGCTTCACCGAGCGCGTGCGCACGGACGGGCCCGAGGTGCGCTTGAGCGCATCCGCCGTGCAGACGTTCGCGCTGATCGTACACGAGCTACTCACGAATGCGGCGAAGTACGGCGCGCTCTCCAATTCCAAGGGCGAGGTCGGCGTGCACTGGTCGGTCGCCTCCGAAGGCGCGAGATCGTTCCTGGAGTTTCAATGGCGCGAGCACGGCGGGCCGCCGGTCGCAACCACCGGCGTCAGCAAGGGCTTCGGCTTCTCGCTGATTTCGGCGATGGGGCAAAGCCTCACGTCCGCACCCAACATCGACCTTCGGCCCGAAGGTCTTGGCTGCAGCATAAAGGTGCCGCTGGACACGATCACGCCGGCGGTGGAGAACCAATTCCATTCCCATGCCGCGTTGGCGGAGGCGCTGCAGGGAAGTGGCGGAACGAGGCCCTCCTGATCCTGACGCCGCAGCGTGTGTGTCCTAAAGGCTCTGCTCCTGTAGCTCGCTGATGTCGCGATATGTTCCCGTCGTGAGGACGCCGCGGGCTCAGGCCTCGATCCGGTCGGCGAGGCGATTGAGCCAATGCAGCACGCTCGCCGGTCCGTGCAGATCGGCCGCGCTCTCGGCGAATTGCTCTCCGGCGACGCGCAAGCCGAAGCCGCCGAGCCGCTGCGCCGCGGCCAGCGCCGGCACGTCGCCCACGTCATCGCCGATCATGACGGGAAGCCGGCCTGCAAAGGCGGGGAGCTTTGAGAGGGTTTCGAGCGCGGTGCCCTTCGAATGCCCGGCCGGTATGATCTCAAACAGCTTCCGTCCGGGGCAGAGCACGAGCTCATCGGCGTAGCGCGACAGCAGCAGCCTGATCCGCGCTTCCAGCACGGCCTTAAGCTCGGGCGCTTGGCGATAGTGCAGCGCCAGGCCTGGACCCTTCGGCTCGGCGATGATGCCCGGCATCCCATTGGCGAGCTCAAGGGCCTGATCGACGAGCGATCCCGGCAGCGAGGTCGCCACGCGCACGATCGGGTCACTGGGCGCGGTGCGCAGCTCTGCGCCGTGCACCCCCGCTCCAACGAGGCGCAACGGCTCGAGCAGAACATCGATCTCCACCAATTGCCGGCCCGTCAGGATAGCCAACGCCCCATCGAGACCTTTGGCGATGCGGGCAAGCAAAGGCGCAAGCTCGCGGGGGACGACGACCTCGTCCGGCGTCGCGGCGATATCGAGCAACGTCCCGTCGACGTCGAGGAAGAGGGCGTAACGTGAAGGGTTGCCGGCCAGCACCTTGGCGGCAAGCGTCGAGCGATCCTCGACATGCACTTCGTTCTGCAGCATCCCCACCTCCTCTCGGAGCAACCTTCGCTCGGAAGACTCGTTCACGGCAGGGTTCCCTCATTGCAGCAGCAAATTGAACCTAAAATGGCGTCGCCTGCGGCCAATTAAAGCACCCATCTCCTTGTTTCCGTTTCTGACAGCCTCGTGAGCGGATGCGAGCGGCGCCGTCAGAGGAGTCGCGTGTGCCGGGACGCGCCCGAAGCCAACCCCTTCGCCTCCCGCGCCTTGCGCGCCGCTTCGAACGGCTCGCCGGTGGGCGGCCGGCGGCGGCGGATATTCTCGAGCGAGGTGAGGAAGGAACGGCACCAGGCGAAAGTATCATGCGTGCGGATGCCGTCGAGCAGGGCGCGGTGGCGTTCGCGGCGTTCCTCTACGTCCATCTCGAGCGCGATCTTGATGGTGTCGGCCATCTCCTCCACGTCGTAAGGATTGACGATGAGCGCCTCCTTCATCTGCTCGGCTGCGCCGGCGAAGCGCGACAGCATGAGGACGCCCGGATCCTCGGGGTCTTGCGCTGCGACGTATTCCTTGGCGACGAGGTTCATGCCGTCGCGCAAGGGCGTCACCACGCCGATCCGCGAGTCGCCAAAGACATCAACAAGCATTTTGCGCGGCGTCGAGCGATGAATGTAGTGGATCGGCACCCAGTCGAGCTCGCCGAACTTACCGTTGATCGTACCCGACAGCGTCTCGAGCTCGTGGCGGATGTCCACGTAAGCGAGAACACTTTCTCGCGTGGGCGGCGCGAGCTGCGAGAGAATGACCTTGCGGCGATAGTCGGGGTTCTTTTCCAGGAAGCGCCCGAAGGCGCGGAACTTCTGCGGCAGACCCTTCGTATAATCGAGCCGGTCTACCCCGATAAGGCGCGTGACCGAGCGCGCCGGCTCGCGCAGCACTTTGGGCCGCGAGCCGACGAAAGAATCCACATCGATGCCGACAGGGAAGGCTGCAATCGACATCTCGCGGTCAAAGACGCGGATGCGGCCGTCCTGAAGGATGCGCCCGAGCACGCCGTCCTGCAGGTAATCGATGAGATTTGCCACGTCGACTTTCGTCTGCACGCCGACGAGGTCATAGGCGGCGAGGCCGCGGGCAAGCTCGCGGTGCTCGGGGATCGCGAGGAAGGTCTGCGAGGGCGGCACCGGGATGTGCAGGAAAAAGCCGATGGAGTTCTCAACGCCGAGCTTGCGCAGTTCGAGCCCGAGCGGGATCATGTGATAATCGTGAACCCAGATCGTGTCGTCGGGCTTCAGAAGCGGATGCAGCGCGCGAGCAAAGCGGCGGTTCACCTCCAGATAGCGCTGGTAGTAGCCCGCCTCGAACTGCGCCACGTCGAGGCGCGAGTGAAAGACGGGCCACAACACGTCGTTCGCGTACCCGAGATAGTAGTCCTTGTACTCGCGACTGCTTAGTGGGAGCGTGGCGACCGTCGCCCCGCCGACCTCGACGATATCGGGCTTGGTGCGCTGCTCCTCGCTCTTCTCGCCGATCTTGCCGTTCCAGCCGAGCCACAGCCCACGGCGCTTGCTGAGCACGTCGGCGATGGCGATCACCACGCCGCCGGCCTGCCCGGCCTTGTTGAGGTCAGCGACGCGGTTTGAGACGAGGACGATTCGGCTCATGAGGCTCCGAACGGCTGCTTCGGGACGAATCTGCACTGCCGCACCTAGCTCAGAAGGGTTGAGCAGCCGTTATGGTTCCCGGAAGCATTTGTAGCTTCAAGGAGATGCGGACCAGGCGTCGTCCCAGTCGCGCGAGAGCTTCATGCCCGTGCTGATGACCCCAGCCATGCAGTAGGTCTGGGGAATATTGCCCCACAGCTCGCCCGTCTCGGGGTGGATGTCCTCGCTAAGGATACCGTACGAATTGCGCCGGGCGAGGACGTCCGTGAAGATCTCGCGCGCCCTGTCGGCCTCGCCGGTCGCGGCGAGCGCATCCGCGTACCAGAGCTTGCACACCAGGAATGCGGTCTCGGGCAGGCCGAAGTCGTCCTCCGCCGTATAACGCATGATGAAGCCGTTGCGGCCCAGCTCCCGGCCGATCACGTCGCAGGTCTTGCGGAAGCGCTCGTCGCTCGCGGGCAGGAGGCCAAGGTCGGCGAGCAACAGCACGCTGGCATCGAGGTCCTCGTGGTCGAGCGCGCCGGCGATCACGCCGCGTTTCTCGTTCCACGCGCGCGCGAGAATCTCGGCCTTGAGCTTGGCTCCGTGATCGTGCCAGTACGCGGCGCGATCCCCGAGGCCAATCAGGTCCGCCATGCGTGCGAGGCGATCGCAGGCAACCCAGCACATCGTCGCCGAATGCGTGTGGATGCGCTGGCGGCCGCGATATTCCCATGGACCGGCGTCCGGCTCCTGGAAGAATTTCCGCGCCTGATGCCCGAGCGGCTCGAGTCGGCGAAAAAGGGCTTCGTCGCCCATTCCGGGCAGGCGCCGGTCGATGAACATGTGCGAGGCGCCGAGGATGACGCTGCCATAGGCGTCGTGCTGCATCTGCTCGGCGGCCTGGTTGCCGATGCGCACGGGACCCATGCCGCGATAACCGGCGAGGTCGGCGGCAACGCGCTCCTCCAGCGACTGATCGTGAATGATGCCGTACACGGGCCGCAGCGGCCGCTCGACGTCGACCGCGATGGTGGTGATGTAGCCGAGATAGGCCTCCATCGTCTGCGTGGCGCCGAGCCGATTCAGCGCACGCAGCACGAAATAGGCATCCCGCAGCCAGCAATAGCGATAGTCCCAGTTTCGGCTCGTGCCCGGGGCCTCGGGGATCGAGGTGGTATGCGCGGCAATGATCGCGCCCGTCTCCTCGAACTGGCACAGCTTCAGCGTGATGGCGGCGCGGATGATCTCGTCCTGCCAGTCGAGCGCAACGCCCAACCCGCGCACCCAGGTGGTCCAGTAGCTGCGCGTGCGCTCGAGGAATTCGCGCGACAGCGCATCGATGGAGGCTTCCAGTGGCTCGTCGGGTCCGAGCACCAGCGTGATCGGGTGGGTAAGCGCGAACGGCGTCTCCTGCGTGATGTAGGAGAGCGGCGCGTCGGTCGTTAGCCGCAGCACGTCAGCGCCCCCGGTATAGCGAATGTGGTTTGAGCCCACCGCCTGGCATTGGCCGGGCTGGCCATAGTTGAAGGTTGGTCGCAGCCTGATGGTTATGCGCGGCAAGCCCCACAGCGGCTCGATGCGACGGAAGATTTGGGCCGGATGGAAGGCGCGCTCAAAGCGCAGGAAGCGCGGCGCGAAGTCGGTGATCCTGACGGCATTACCGTTGCCGTCCTCGAGCACGGTCTCGTGTATGGCGGTGTTGCGCACGTAGCCCGACGTCGCCTGCTTGGCACCGCCGAGCAAAACGTCGCAGAAGCCTTTTTCCTCATCGCCGGAGATGAGGTTGGAAAAGACGGGGTCGGAATCGAGGCGCGGAAAGCACCACCACGCGATGCGCCCCTGGGGGGTGACAAGCGCGGCGATGCGCCCGTTACCGATGGGGGCAACGTTGAGGTTGGCGGAATATTTCATCGGCGCCTTCTGAAGTCCGGGAAGGGGAACACTGTATGTCACGTGCCGGCGCTTCCTCTCATGCCGTGTGTCGGGCCGTGTATCGGACCGTGACCGATCTTGGTCAAAGCAGTGGCCGCCCGGAAGTTCCGTTCCTCGAAATGCCTAATCCGTGGGCCTCCCGCCAAGCGACACGGTAAGGTCGCCGGAGGTCTCGCCGAGGCAACGTCCGCCCCCCGGCCCCAACCGGCAGCCGTCTCAAGAGCCCGCAGCTGCCATCATTAACTTTCTCGCGACACCCCAAGGCGGCGAGAATGGCAAAGGGTTGACCAGCACTCCGTGTCGGAGAAATGTCCTTGCGGGCGACAACCCGTGCAGGCGGAGCCAGCGAGAGCATGACTGCCAGCGATTGCAGCGCCAAATGGGGCCTCGTCGGCGACATCGGCGCGACGAACGCGCGCTTTGCGCTCGTGCGGCCGGATGGCGACATCGCCTTTACGCGCGCGATCCTGTGTAACGACTTCCCCACTCTCGCTGACGCGATCGTGGCCTTTCTCGCAGAGGCACCGGCGGCAACCCCGTCTCACTCGGTGCTCGCGATCGCATCCTCGCCCGACGGTGACATCGTCAGTCTCACCAACCATCCCTGGACCTTCTCCACTGAGGCCTTGCGCGAAGCGCTCGGGCTGGTGCGGCTTCAGATCGTCAACGACTTTCACGCCAACGCACTCGCGGTTCCCCATCTCACCCCCGACGAACTCATCAAGGTTGGCGGCGGCGAGCCCTTAGTGGGCGCACCCATCGGCATACTGGGCCCTGGAAGTGGGCTTGG
>JRHI01002538.1_pt1 | contig 12320 bp, 13 predicted proteins | sample 215371 | NCBI WGS metagenome assembly JRHI01 (sample SAMN02929681, study PRJNA255918) | sediment metagenome | biome: cave system; feature: Ice Cave; material: Sediment; isolation source: sediment from deep within a dark volcanic ice cave with no known source of... ...
AGCCCACAAAGAACCCGGGCCCGTCTGCAGTCGACGGCCGGGAACTTCCGTCTAGAGGGGTGCGGCGCCGCCGCGGCATGGGCATGATGGTCACATGACCACCAGCCGCGGCCCGCTGCGCATCCCCCGGGCGGCTTCGGCGCTGCGCCTGCCGCTCTGGCAGCGTTCCCAGCAGCGCATGCGCGAGAGGTACGGCTTCGACATGGACGCCGCCGACGCCGTCGACCGCGCCCGCGCGCTGGCGGCCGAGAAGCCCGACGACCCCGAGCTGGCGCTGCTGCTCGGCTCGGTGCTCGCCACCCGGGGCGAGGAGCAGCAGGCGGAGGCGGAGGTGCGCCGCGCCCTGGAGATGGCGCCGCGGCTGCCCCGGGCCCACACCACCCTGGCGACCCTGCAGATGCAGCGGGGAGACCAGGAGGAGGCGCTGCGCAGCGCCCGCAACGCCGCCGCGCTCGACCGGGACGACCCCACCGTCCTCTACAACCTCGGCCTCGCCGAGTGGTTCGCGGGCGAGCGGAGCACCGCCCGGGCGGCCTTCGAGCGCGCCGCCGAGGCGCTCCGCGCGGTCACCGGCGAGCCGCCCCCGACGCCGCCCTGGTGGCGGCGGATCGGCCGCCGTGGCTGAGCGTCCCGAGCCGCGCTTCGGCGCCGACGGGCTGGTCTGCGCGGTCGTCCAGGACGCCGCCGGCGGTGCCGTGCTCATGGTCGCGTGGATGGACCGCGAGGCCTGGGAGCGCACCCTCGCCGACGGCTATGCCACCTTCTTCAGCCGCTCCCGGGGGCGTCTCTGGCGCAAGGGCGAGACCAGCGGAAACGTGATGCGGGTGCGCTCGGTGCGGCTCGACTGCGACCGGGACACGGTGCTGCTGGAGGKCGACCCCGCCGGCCCCGCCTGCCACACCGGTGAGCCCACGTGCTTCTTCGAGGAGGTCGAGGTGGCGGAGCCGGCGGGGTGATCACCCCCACCGCCCGCGAGGGCGGGTACCTTCCCCTCGCCGCCTACGGGCTGGTCGGTGACTGCCGCAGCGCCGCGCTGGTGGGCATCGACGGCAGCGTCGACTGGCTCTGCCTGCCCCGCTTCGACAGCCCTTCGGTCTTCGGCCGCCTCCTCGACGCCCGCTGTGGCGGCCACTGGCAGCTTGCGCCACGCGGGCCCTACCGGGTCCTGCAGCGCTACGGCGAGCGCAGCAACGTCCTCCAGACCCTCTTCGAGACCCGGACCGGGCGGGTGCTGCTCAGCGACCTCATGCCCCTGGACGGGGATGCCCCGGAGCCGCGGATGGTGCGCATCGTCGAGTGCCTCGCCGGTGAGATGACCCTCCACCACGACTGCATGCCCGCCCCCGGCTACGCCGGCGGAGGCCTGGCGGTGGCGGCGTTCGAGGCGGGGACCCTGCGGGTCGAGGCCGGCGGGCTGCGGCTCGTGGTCACCGGCACCGAGCCGCTGACCCGCTCCCGGGAGGAGCTGCACCTGCTCGCCGGCGGGAGCGCCGCCTTCGGCCTCCATGCCGGCGGCGATGCGCCGGCCTGGAGCACCGGGCTGGCGCTGCGCCTGCGGCTACGGACCGAGGACAGCTGGTGGGCGTGGGTGGAGCGCTGCGGGTACGCCGGCCCCCACCTGGAGGCGGTGATCCGCTCGGCGCTGGCGCTGCGGCTGATGACCCACGCTCCCAGCGGCGCGGTGATCGCGTCGCCGACCACGAGCCTCCCCGGCGCCGGCCCCGCGGCGCGAACCCGCGACCTCCGCCTCACCGCCCTGGGCGACGCCGCCTCCGCGCCCTCGGTGTTCCTGCGGCTCGGGCTGGTCGAGGACGTGGACGACCTCTCCGGATGGCTCGAGCGCAACCGCGACGCCGGCCGCGGTGCCGGCCTGGTGGCCCTGGACGGCGGCCCCGGCGACGCCGAGCACACCCTCGACCACCTCCAGGGCTACCGGGGTGCGGGCCCGGTGCGGGCGGGCGGGGACGGCACCGCCACCGGCGGCGAGGAGGCCGGGCTGGCCGCCGGCTTCGAGCGCGCCGGGGCGCTCGCCCGCCGCGGCGAGGTCGAGCCGGCGCGGCGCCTCTTCGAGCTGCTGCTCACCCACCGCTCGCCCCTGGGGCTGCTCTCCGGAGAGGCCGACCCGCGCACCGGCGAGCTGCTCGGCAACTTCCCCCGGGCCGCCACCCACCTGGCGCTGATCACCGCGGCGCTGGACATGGAGGATGCCCGGATCGGCACCGGCGGCGGTCGCGGGACGGGGCGGTAGACTGGTCGGGATTCAGGAGAGGAGAGCGGACCGGTCGCGGCGCGGCCAGCCTCGTGCCCCCCGGTTCCCCGTGAGAATGCCCGGCTCGACCCGTCATCCGGACCACCCGACGCCGACGCGCCGCCGGCGCGGCCGGACCCTGCTCGCCCTGCCCGTGGCGCTGGCGTTGCTGGGGTCGCCGCTCGCCGCCGCGGCGCTGCCGCCGGTGGTGGTGGCGCTGGCGGCCGACTGCCCGCTGCCGCCCGATTTCTGCCCGCCCGCCACCAGCACCCCCGCGCCCGCGCCGACGGCGGCCGCCACCCTGAGCCCGGTGACCCCCGCCCCGAGCCCGTCCGTGACCGCGACCCCGACCGGGCGGGCCGCGGCTCCTGCGACCGTCTCCCCGAAGCCCGCCTCGACCCCGCGTCCGGCGCCGGTGCCGCCCGGCTCCGCAGCGCCGTCGCCCGCGGCCGGCGCCACCCCGTCCGCGGCGCTCACCGCCCCGGCGACCGGCCTGATGCCGCAGGCCCGTGACGCCACCCCGGTGCGCACCGTGGGCACGCTGACCCCGACCTCGGCGGCGGTGCAGGCCTGGCAGCTGGTCGGCGGGGCGCTCGTCACCATGGCGCTGGCCGCCCTGATCGTGCTCCGCACCGCGCGGCAGCTCCGCCGCGCCGCCATTCACGCCCGCTTCAACCGGATGCGTGTCGAGCGCGGGATGCCGCCGCTCACCCCCAAGCAGATCGACTTCCTCGGACCCCGCCGCCGCTTCTGAGCGCGTCAGCACCCAGAGCCTACGTGGTCCCGTCCTCGACGGTGCGGGCGAAGATCCGGTGGTCCTCCCACACGCCGTTGATGAGCAGGTAGCGCCGGGCCAGCCCCTCCTCGCGGAACCCGGCCTTGGCGATGGCCCGCAGCGAGGCGGTGTTGGCGGGCATCACCGCCGCCTCGACCCGGTGCAGCCGCAGCTCGCCGAACGCCACGGTGAGCAGCTGGCGCACCGCCTCGCCGGCGTAGCCACGGCCGCAGTGGGCGGCGTCGACCAGGTAGCCGAGGTGGGCGCTCTGGAAGGGCCCGCGCATGATCCCGCTCAGCCCGACCCGGCCCACCAGCTCGCCGCCCTCGTCTGCGACGATGGCGAACTCCGCGCCCCGTCCGGCGGCGCGGGAGGCGGCGGCCTCGAGGCTGCGGGCGCGCTGCCCCTCGATGGTGTGGAAGCCGGGCACCGGCACCGGCTCCCAGGGGGAGAGGTGGGCGCGGTTGCGGACGTAGAGGGCGAGCACGCCGGCCGGGTCCCGGGTCTCCCAGCGGACCAGGTGGATGGCTGGCGGCGCAGGCATGGAGGCGAGGATAGGCCTCAGGCCACGGCTGTTGTCGGTTGCATGAAAATTCACCGGACGTGTATAAAGGCGCGGTGACCAACCGCTGCCGCGTCGCCGTCGCCGGGGCCACCGGCTACATCGGGGTGCAGTGCGTCGAGATCCTCGCGCGCCACCCTCACGTCGAGCTCACCCGCCTGCTCGCGCGCTCCCACGCGGGCAGGCGCTTCCACGAGGTCGTCCCCGGGAGCGCCGTCGACATGCCCCTGGATGCCGGGTTCGACGTCGACGGCGTCGACGCCGTGCTCACCGCCCTCCCCCACACCGTCGCCGCCGCGCATGCCCGCGAGTGGATCGAGAGCGGTGCCGTCGTCGTCGACATGAGCGCGGACTTCCGGCTGCGCGACGCCGCCGAGTACGAGCGCTGGTACGGTGTCACCCACCCCGCCCCCGGGCTCTGCGGCGAGTCGGTGTACGCGCTCTGCGAGCTGCTCGACGGCGGCGAGCTGCGCGACGCGAACCTCATCGCCAGCCCGGGTTGCTATCCCACCGCGACGCTGCTCGCCACCCTCCCCGCCCTCCGCGCCGGGCTGGTCGAGCCCGACCTGGTGGTCGACGCCAAGAGCGGGGTGAGCGGTGCCGGGCGCTCGCCGTCGCTCGGGGTGCACTACGCCGAGGTCAACGAGTCGGTGAAGGCGTACGGGGTCGACGGCCATCGCCACAAGGCGGAGATGATCCAGGAGCTGCGCCGCGCCGCGGTGGCCGGAGCTGTGCGGGGGGTCGTAGACCCCCCGCAGACAGACGTGCGGCTCACCTTCGTCCCCCATCTGGTGCCGATGACCCGCGGCATCCTCGCCACCGCCTACCTGCGGCCGCTGCCCGGCGTCGGGCTCGCCGAGCTGCGCGAGCTCTACGCCGGGCTCTGTGCGGCCCATCCCTGCCTGCGCTACGACGAGAGCCCCCCGGCCACCAAGTCGGTGGTGGGCAGCAACCTCGCCGCGCTCAACGTCGGCTGGCAGGACGGCGTCGCCGTGGTCACCTGCGCCGTCGACAACCTGGTCAAGGGCGCGGGGGGCCAGGGCATCCAGGCGCTCAACCTGCGCTTCGGCTTCGAGGAGACGGCGGGGCTGCCGCTGTTCCCCCGGTGGCCGTGAGCCCGGCGGTGGCCGGCGACGGCCGGGAGACCGGGGTCTGCGCCCCCTCCGGCTTCGTCGCCGGCGCGGCCGCGGCGGACATCCGCGACCACGGCGACGACGGCCGGCTCGACGTCGCCATCGTGCGCAGCCAGCACCCCTGCCAGGCGGCGGGGGTCTTCACCCGCAACCTGGTCAAGGCTGCGCCGGTGGTGATTTCCCAGCTGACCCTGCGCCAGGCGCGGGTGCAGGCGGTGCTCTTCAACTCCGGCAACGCCAACGCCTGCACCGGGGTCCAGGGGTTCCGCGACGCCCTGGCGATGTGCAAGGCGGCGGGCGACGCCTGCGACCTCGACCCCGCGCAGGTGCTGGTGTGCAGCACCGGGGTGATCGGGCGGACGATGCCGATGCCGAGGGTGCTCGTCGGGGTGCGCGGCGCCGCCGCGGCGCTGCGGCCGGAGGCGGGTGACGACGTCGCCCGGGCGATCATGACCACCGACCTCGTGCCCAAGCAGGCGGTGCGCCGGGTGGAGATCGACGGCCGCACCGTGGTGGTCGGCGGGGTGGCCAAGGGATCGGGAATGATCCACCCCGACATGGCCACGCTCCTCGCCCTGGTGACCACCGACGCCCCCGTCGCCCCCGGGGTGCTGCAGCCGCTGCTCCGCCGGGTCACCGACCAGACCTTCAACTGCGTCACCGTCGACGGCGACACCTCGACCAACGACACCCTGCTGATGCTCGCCAACGGCGCCGCCGGCGGCCAGCCGGTCGGCCCCGGCGGCGGCGGCCTGGCCGCGCTCGAGACCGCGGTGCTCGAGGTGTGCGACCAGCTCGCCGAGATGATCGCCGCCGACGGCGAGGGGGCGACCCGCCACTTCCGGGTCGAGGTGCGCGGCGCGGCCACGGTCGAGCAGGCGCGGCTCGCCGCCCGCACCGTCGCCGGCAGCCCGCTGGTGAAGACCGCCATCCACGGCTGCGACCCCAACTGGGGACGCATCGTCGCCGCGGTCGGTCGCAGCGGCGCCGAGTTCGTGCTCGACGGCTGCCGGGTGGTGATCGGCGGCGTCCCCGTCTTCGACGCGGGCGCGCCCGTCGACGCCGACCTCGAGGCGATCCGTCGCATCTTCGCCGCCCGCCGCGTCGACCTCGAGATCGACCTCGGCGCCGGCGACGCCAACGGCCACGCCTGGGGCTGCGACCTCAGCGACGGCTACGTCCGCATCAACGCCGACTACACGACATAGCGGAGGAGCCAATGACGGTCGAGACGATGGACGAACGCATCCGCCGCGCCCAGGTGCTGGTGGAGGCGCTGCCCTTCATCCGCCGCTTCGCGGGTCAGACCGTGGTGGTGAAGCTGGGCGGCGCCGCCATCGAGAGCGGCGACCCCGAGCAGGTGCTGCAGGACGTCGTGCTGCTCCGCTTCGTCGGCCTCCGCCCGGTGCTCGTCCACGGCGGGGGACCGGAGATCAGCGCCTGGCAGAAGCGCATGGGGGTGGAGACCCGCTTCGTCAACGGGCTGCGGGTCACCGACGCGCAGACCATGGAGATCGCCAAGATGGTGCTCACCGGGAAGGTGGGCCCGGATCTGGTCGCCGGCATCCACCGCCTCGGCGGCCGGGCGATCGGGCTCAGCGGTGAGGACGGGCCCACCCTGCTGGTGCGCCCCCGTCCCCCGGAGGCGGGCGAGGACCTCGGCTTCGTCGGCGACGTCGCCCAGGTGAACCCCGAGCCGATCGAGTCCATCCTCGACCAGGGGCGGATCCCGGTGGTCGCGTCGATCGGGCTCGGCTACGACGGCCAGGCCTACAACGTCAACGCCGACTCCGTCGCCGCGGAGCTGGCGGTGGCGCTGCGCGCCTCCAAGCTGCTGCTGCTCACCGACATCGACGGCATCCACGACGCCGACGGCACGCTGATCAGCGTGCTCGACGCGGCGCGGGCGCGCCGTCTCATCGCCGCGGGCACCATCAGCGGGGGAATGATCCCCAAGGTGCTGGCGGGGCTGCGCGCCCTCGAGGGCGGCGGCGCCGCCCACGTCATCGACGGCCGGGTGCCCCACTCGCTGCTGCTCGAGCTCCTCACCGAGTCCGGCGTGGGCACGATGCTGTGCGACAGCGACGACGACACCCCGGAGGCGGCATGAGCCTCGACGCGCTGCGCGAGCTGGAGTCGCGGTACGTGATGGGCACCTACGCCCGCCAGCCGCTGGCGCTGATCCGCGGCGAGGGCGTGCGGGTGTGGGACACCGAGGGCAACGAGTACATCGACATGGTCGGGGGCATCGCCGTCAACGTGCTCGGCCACGCCCCGGCGGCGGTGCGCGCCGCTCTCGAGCGGCAGGCGTCGCTGCTCATCCACGTCAGCAACCTCTACTACACCGAGCCGATGGTGGAGGCGGCGCGGCGGCTGGTGGAGACCGCGTTCCCGGGGCGCGTGTTCTTCTGCAACAGCGGGGCCGAGGCCAACGAGGGGGCGATCAAGATCGCGCGCAAGTGGGGGCAGCGCCACCGTGACGGCGCCCACCGCATCGTCTGCGTGCGCAACGCCTTCCACGGCCGCACCCTGGCCACCCTCGCCGCCACCGGCAACCCCCGCTACATGGCGCCGTTCGCGCCGATGCCCGACGGCTTCGTGCACGTCGACTTCGACGACGCGGACGCGGTCGCGGCCGCCGTCGACGAGCGCACCGTGGCGGTGATGCTGGAGCCGGTGCAGGGCGAGACCGGGGTCAACCTGGTGCGCGACGAGACCCTGCGGGCGCTGCGCGCCCTCTGCGACGAGCGTGGGCTGCTGCTGATCCTCGACGAGGTGCAGAGCGGGATGGGGCGCACCGGGCGCTGGTGGGCGCACCAGCACGCCGGCATCACCCCCGACGTGATGACCGTCGCCAAGGGCCTGGGCGGCGGTGTCCCCATCGGGGCCATCCTCGCCGCGCCCCGCGCCGACGTGCTCGCGCCCGGCGACCACGGCTGCACCTTCGGCGGCAACCCGCTGGCGACGGCGGTGGCGGCCGCGGTGCTGCGCACCATCGAGGAGAGCGGCCTGGTCGACCACGCCGCCGCCACCGGCGAGCATCTCCGCGAGCGGCTCCGGAGCCTCGGCGCGCCGGTGGCCGCGGTGCGCGGCCGCGGCCTGATGGTCGCCGCCGACCTGGACGCCGACATCGCCCCCCAGGTGGTGCGCGCCGGGCTCCGCACCGGCGTGATCGTCAACGCCACCGGGCCGCGCACCCTGCGCCTGGTCCCGCCACTGATCCTCACCGAGGCCGAGGCGGACGAGGCGGTGCGCCGGCTCGGCGAGGCGATGCGCACGTGACCATCCCCACCGCCCGTCCCGGCGGCGCGGCCGCCGCCGTCCCCGCGCACCGGCCCCGCGTCCCCGGTAAGCCGGAGCGCCAGCAGGCCATCCTCGACCTCGTCGGCGGGCGGGCGATCCGCACCCAGGAGGAGCTGGTGGCAGGGCTGCGCGGACGCGGCCTCGAGGTGACCCAGGCCACGGTCAGCCGCGACCTGCGCGAGCTCGGCCTCGCCCGGGTCGCCGGCGGCGAGGGCCTGCGCTACATCGCCCCCCTCGCCGAGGCCGAGGGCTCGGTGAACGCCCGGCTCCGCAACGTGCTCCGCGAGCACGTGCGCGGGGTGGAGTTCGTCGGGGTCCTCGGGGTCCTGCGCACCCGCCCGAGCACCGCGCCGCTGGTCGCCGCCGCCATCGACGGCGCCCGGTTCGACGAGGTCGCCGGCACCGTCGCCGGCGACGACACCGTGCTCGTCGTCGCCCGCGGGCCGGTGCCGGCGGAGGAGCTGAGCGCCCGTCTGCAGTCGATGCTCGGCCGGCGCGGGGTCGCCGCGGCAGCTCCCGAGGAGGTCCCCTGATGACTCCGCCGCAGCGCTGCGTGCTCGCCTACAGCGGCGGGCTCGACACGTCCGTCGCCATCCCCTGGATGCGCGAGAACCTCGACACCGAGGTGATCGCGCTGAGCATCGACCTCGGCGAGGCCCGCGACCTGCGCACCGTCCAGGAGCGCGCCCTGCGCACCGGCGCGGTGGCGGCGTACGTGGTCGACGCCCGACGCCTCTTCGTCGAGAACTTCGCATTCCCCTCGCTGATGGCCGGCGCCCTCTACGAGGGGGTGTACCCGCTGGCCACCGCGCTGGGGCGGCCGCTGATCGCCAAGCTGCTCGTCGACCTCGCCCGCGACGAGGGCGCGACCGCGGTCGCCCACGGCTGCACCGGCAAGGGCAACGACCAGGTGCGCTTCGACGTCGCCGTGGCCGCGCTCGCCCCCGAGCTCACCGTGCTCGCACCGGTGCGCGACTGGGACATGGGCCGTCCCGACGAGCTCCGCTACGCCGCCGAGCGCGGCATCGAGGTGCCGGCGACGGTGGCCTCGCCGTACTCCGTCGACGCCAACCTGTGGGGGAGGAGCATCGAGGCCGGGGTGCTCGAGGACCCCTGGGAGGAGCCGCCGCGGGACGTGTTCCAGTGGACCGCCGACCCCTCGGAGGCGCCGGCCGAGGGCGCTCTGGTGGAGATCGCGTTCGAGCAGGGACGGCCGGTGTCGGTCGACGGCGAGCCGCTCGCCGCCGAGGTGCTGGTGGAGCGGCTCAACGCCCTCGGCGGCGGCCACGGCATCGGCCGCATCGATCACGTCGAGAACCGGCTGGTGGGGATCAAGTCGCGGGAGATCTACGAGGCGCCCGCCGCCACCATCCTCTTCGCCGCCCACCAGGCGCTGGAGTCGCTCACCCTCGCCCGTGACGTGTCGCGCTTCAAGCGCATCGTCGCCGAGGAGTGGGCGCGGCTGGTCTACGACGGGCTCTGGTTCAGCGCTCTGCGCCACGATCTCTGGGCGTTCGTGCGCTCCACCCAGGAGTTCGTCACCGGCGAGGTCCGGCTGCGGCTCCAGCAGGGGTCGGTGCGGGTGGTGGGGCGCAAGTCGCAGCTGTCGCTCTACCGCCACGAGCTTGCCACCTACGACCGTGCCGGCGACACCTTCAGCCACCAGTCGGCGCGCGGCTTCATCGAGCTCTTCGGCCTCCCGCTGCGCACCCAGACGGCGGTGCAGCACGCCCTCGGCGACGCCTCGCGGCGGCTTCTCCCCGAGCGGCTCGACCGGCTCACCGCCGACGGCGGGTCCTCGGCGCCGGGGGCACCCGGGTGACCCGCGGCATCCGCGTCGTCGGCGCCGGAGTGGAGGAGGGGGACGAGCGCGAGCTCCCCGAGCCGCGCACCCCGGCCGCACCGCGCCGCCGCCGCCCCCGCGCTGCCGCGACCCCGCCGCTGCCCCCCGCCCCGGTGCCCCCGGTCGAGGCCGAGGCGCCACCGCCGCCGCGGGTCGCCGAGAAGGCGTGGTCGGGACGCTTCGCCGGCCGCACCGCGCGCCGGGTCGAGGAGTTCACCACCTCGCTGCCGGTCGACCGCCGCCTCTATCCCGAGGACATCCAGGGCTCGCAGGCGCACGCGCGCATGCTCCGCACCATCGAGCTGGTCACCCGCGACGAGCAGAAGGCGATCGACGCCGGGCTGCGCGACATCAAGCGCGAGCTCGACAAGGGCGAGTTCGTCTTCGACGAGGGCGACGAGGACATCCACATGGCGATCGAGCGCCGCCTCTTCGAGAAGGTGGGCGAGGTCGCCGGCAAGCTGCACACCGCGCGCAGCCGCAACGACCAGGTGGCCACCGACCTGCGCCTCTACGGCAAGCGGGTGTCGCGGGAGCTGATGCTCGCCATCGCCTCGCTGCAGGAGCAGCTGGCCCGCCGCGCCCAGGAGCACCGCCTCACCGCTCTGCCCGGCTACACCCACATGCAGCGCGCCCAGGTGGTCTCGCTCGCCCACCACCTGCTCGCCTACGTGGAGATGCTCCAGCGGGACATCGAGCGCCTGCAGGACTGCCACGACCGCTGCGACGTCCTTCCCCTCGGCAGCGGCGCGCTCGCCGCCACCACCCTGCCGATCAACCGCCGGGTGGTCGCCCAGGAGCTGGGCTTCGACCACGTCAGCGCCAACAGCCTCGACGCGGTGAGCGACCGCGACTTCGCGGTGGAGATCGTCGGCGCCTGTGCCCTGCTCATGGTCCACCTCTCCCGCTTCGCCGAGGAGCTGGTGCTCTGGACTTCGACCGAGTTCGGCTACGCGGAGCTGCCCGACGCCTACGCGACCGGCTCGAGCCTGATGCCGCAGAAGAAGAATCCCGACGTCCTCGAGCTGATCCGGGGCCGCACCGGGAGGGTCACCGGCGCGCTGGTGTCACTGCTCACCACCCTCAAGGGGCTGCCGCTCGCCTACAACCGAGACCTCCAGGAGGACAAGGAGGCGATCTTCGACGCCGTCGACACCGCCCAGGCCGCGGTCGAGATGCTCAGCGATGTGGTCAGAGTCGTCCAGTTCGACGTCGAGGCGATGGCGCTGGCCGCCTCCGACCCCCTGCTCATGGCCACCGACGTCGCCGAGTGGCTGGTGGTGCGCGGCGTGCCGTTCCGCGAGGCCCACAGGATCGTCGGCCGAGCGGTGCGGGTGTCGCAGCGCGCCGGGCGCACCCTCGCCGAGCTGAGCGCCGCCGACTGGGCGGCGATCGACGCGCGCATCGCCCCCGAGGTCACCGAGCTCTTCGACACCGAGCGCAGCCTGCGCCGTCGCGAGGTGCCGGGGGGGCCCGGCCCGCGGATGGTGTCGCGCCAGCTGGTGCGCGCCGCGGCGATGGTCGCCAAGACCCGGCGGATGGTGCCGATGCTCGCCAAGCAGACCCAGAAGATGCGCGAGGTGGGCGCGGCGGCGCGCCGCTAACGGGTGAAGGCTGTCATCGACGAAGGAGATGATGGCCTGGGGGAGGGCCCCCTCAGCATTGGGCGCGTCTGCGCCCAGAGCCTTGAATGCTACGGGCGGGGCGTCGACAGCGGCAGCTTGAGGTCCGTCTCCACCACGTTGGTAGCGGTGAGCTGCACGTCCTCGGCGTCGAGCAGCTTCTGCAGCAGCGGCCCGAGGTCGTTGAAGCTCGCCACCTGCGAGGCCTGCACGAAGGTCGCCTGCACCGCGGTCACCGCGGTGACCAGGGTATTGGCGTCGTTGGTCATGCCGGCGGGCCAGGGCAGGGCACGGAGCTGCTGCGCGTAGTTGCCGAAGATGGTGGCGGCCTGCGCCATCAGCCGCTTGTCGACCTCGAGGTCGCTGTTCGAGGTCTGTCCCTTGATCGCCGCCAGCCCCTGGCTGTCCTGGTTGCGGAGGGCGACGAAGCGGCGCGCGAGGGCACTGTAGTCGGTCGCCGGCGCCTGCGGAGCCTGGGTCGGCGCGCCCACCCTGACGGGCTGTCCGGCGGGGGCCTGTGATGTCGCGGGGAAGAGCTGTGCGGGCCCCTGGTTCGGGTCGTCCGTCGGCGTGGGGGCCGCCGAGGCGGTCAGTGGGGCATATCCCGAGCCGCTGCTCGCCCCTCCGGAGCCGCAGGCGGCGAGCAGGCCGGCCAGCGCGGTGGCGGCCAGGGCGGCGGCGGTGGAGCGGGAGGTGATCATGTGCAGTTGCTCGCGGTGATGAATGAGTTGGCGGGGATGACGGCGCCTGGGCTGCCGTCACCCCCGCCAGGGTCACGTGCACGCCCGCGTCTGGGGACGGGCGTGTGCGGGAGGGTCTGACGCGGCCCGGCCG
>JRHI01002539.1_pt1 | contig 12319 bp, 6 predicted proteins | sample 215371 | NCBI WGS metagenome assembly JRHI01 (sample SAMN02929681, study PRJNA255918) | sediment metagenome | biome: cave system; feature: Ice Cave; material: Sediment; isolation source: sediment from deep within a dark volcanic ice cave with no known source of... ...
CCCACCGTATGCCCACGAATACCATCGTGCCGATCTGTGGGGTGTTGATCATTTCCGAGTGCGACTGGCCAAACCCGCACATCTGGCCCTTCGTATAGGCCGCCGTTTTGCCGGGGGCGATCCCGCCGGTTGGCGGCGTGCTCGTGCCGCTCACGCAGGAAAAAATGTTCTGAGCCTGCAGCGTGATACGCGCGCCGGAATCGGGAATCTTGTAACTCGCGCTGAGGTCGAAAGTGCTGAAGCCCGGGATGTGCCCGAAGTTCACGCCGGAGCGGAAATCGTACCCGTTGACGTACCGGAGAGTGAACGCCCCGTTGGTGTTCTTCGCGAGTTCCGTGAACTCCATACCCGCCGTGATGCGCGAGGAGGCACTGTTGAACAGCGTGGCCTCGGGCGGGTCGGTGGGCTTCGTCTTGATGGTGTCCACGTGGATCAGGCTGAAGTTGCCCGACGCCGAAACCTTGTCGGTGAAGTAGTACTTGAGCCCTGCGTCCACGCCGGTAAGCGTCGCCTCGCCTACGTTGAAGTACGTGAGCGCAATCTGCGGTCCGCCCTTCGGATCGGTGACCTTCGCACCCGTGCGGGCATTGAAGGCCGTAGTGGCCGCGGCGCCCAAAAGCGGGTTGGCGATAGCGACCAGCGGACTGAGGAAATCCTTGAAGTTCGAGCGGTATCCCGCGACGTCGACATACAGCTTCCCTGCCACCACACCCTTATAGCCGAGCTCGTAGGTGTTGTTGGTCTCGGGCTTGATGGGGCTGATGGTGTTGACGACCGTACCATCGTTCTTCTTGACGACAAACCCGTCGACGTTGCCGAAGACACCGATGAAGGGCGCGAAATTCGGGAAGTAGAAATCGGTCTGCAGCACCGACGGCGACTTGAATGCCTTGTTGTAGGTCACGCGAAAGGTCTGGTCGGGCACGGGAGTGAACAAGAGCGCGGCCTTGGGCGAAAACTGTGCGTCGTATTTGTCGTGCTTGTCGTACCGGCCCGACAACACCGCGCGGAACAGCTCGTTGAGCGGCGTCTCGATCTGCGCGTAGCCACCCTTCTGCTCGATCACGATGGGCACGCCGGTGAGCCGGTCGCTGAGCCAGTTTCCGTACGTGCTGACGCGATCGCGGCGGACCTGCGCGCCATAGATGATATGCGTGTTGTCGATGGCGCTGATCCCGGTTTTCCCCAGCATGCCGATGGAGAAATTGTTCTGTATTTCGGCTGCCTGCAGGCGGCCGTCACCTGGAAACGCCGATAGCTTACGGACAGAATCGATCGAGAGCGTGGAGTACCGGATGCTGTTCTGCGTGAAGCCGTTGAGCTGGAAGGTGCTCCCCGAAACCGAGTTCGTCATGTACGCCTGCGCGAACCACCGCGCGCCCGTGTACTGCAGCTGATAGTCGCGGTATCCGTAGTTGACGAGCTGGTTGCGCCCCACATTCGTCTGGCCAATTCCATTGATTTTGCTCAGGCCAGCGGTGAACTGCAGGCGGCCTCCGTTATCGAAATAGTAGGCCAGCGAGCCACTGCCACGCGCCACGTCGGTGCGGAAGTCGGGACTGTTCTCGAGCACCGGGGGTTTCGGATTCGCCACCGTCGACGTGGGGTCTGGATAGTAGACCTGATTCTCCCAGTCATTCGCGGCCTGATATTCCCCCGTCAACTTGTAACCCCACTTCCCGTTCACCCCAGCGTAGCGTCCCTGCAGGTCGTAGAAATTTCTCGAGCCGCCTGAGAGTTCGAGGGTGTACCCGGGGTACTGCTTGGGATCCTTCGTCTGGAGCGTGATGACGCCGTTCGATGCATCCGGTCCGTACAGGGCGGAACCGGGCCCCACGAGCACCTCCACTCCCGCGAGATCCACCTTCGAGATGGTCGTGAGCGACCCCACGGGGAGGCCGCTTTCCACCAGCGCCGCGATGCGGCCATCCTCCATCATCAGCATGCGGTTGTTGAACGACGAGTTGAATCCGCGCGCGTTGACCGCCACGGCCACGACCCCAACCTGAATGAACTCGATTCCCTTCACTTCCTTGAGCGCCGGTGCGAACGAGTTGCCGATGGTGTTCTGGATCGCCGACTCGTCAATGCGCGTGATCGTGGCGGGAGCGTCCGTGATCTTCTCCACGCGGCGCGACGCCGTCACGACGACGCCGCCGAGTTGAACTCTCGCGGGTTCCAGCTCGATCGCGATGTTCGCCCCGGCGCCGCCGGTGACCGCAACACCCGTGACCGTCTTTGCCTTGAACCCGATACGATACACTTTGAGGTCATACGTCCCCAACGGGACACTGGACACGGCAAAGCGCCCGTCGGTGCCGCTTTCGCCCGAAAGTCCAGCGGTGGAAACGAGCACCTGCGCACCCGACACCGGGTGTCTGGAGCCATCAGTGACCGTGCCGGTGATACGCCCCGTCTGGGCAAGGACGAGGGCTGGAATGGCTGCCAGCACCGCTGCGCCTCGTGCCGCGTGTCCGAGAATAGATCGAAACATGGAGCTGCTTCCTCATTGAAAGGTTGGCTTCGTGCACTGACTTGGATATCGACGCTCCGCCCTGGCGGCCAGCTCGATGGCTAGCCGCTCTCCTCCAGCATCATGATCGTCGCCTCGCCCTCGAGCACGGTGTCGGCGTGCTGGTTGCGGCAGGTCGTCGCCAGCTTCGCCCGACGCTTGGCAGGCATGAGCTCCGCCACTTCGACGCGGGTCGTAACGACGTCACCGAGTTTTACCGGGCGGGTGAAGCGAATGGATTGCGACATCCACACCGCTCCGGAACCGGGCAGGTCCATGCCGATTACCGCAGAGACGAATCCCGCGGCGAGCATGCCGTGCGCGATCCGGCCGCCAAACCGGCTCTGCGCCGCCACGGCTTCATCCATGTGCAGCGGATTGAAGTCGCCCGTGACTTCGGCGTATCGCTCGACGAGTTCGGCGGTCACCGTCCGTGAACGCTCGGCGAACTGACCCACCCGCAAGTCCTCGTAGCGCACGGTCACACCTCCATCACGAGCCGGATATCCGCGTCCAGTTGCGAGGCGGCGCGCACACGGGTCAGATACGAGACACCGAAGAACACGAGCAGCGAGAGCAACAGCGCGAGCCCGCTGGTCGTGACGCCGGTTGGAAGGCTGAACAGCTTGAAGTAGGCAAGCGTCTCGAGCGCCAACGTGAGGACGAGTCCGGTGGCGATGGACGCGGCCGCACCCTCCCGCGTGGCACCCTGCCAGTTGAGCCCGATCGCAAGCGCCGGTACGAGCGTGGAGGCGAATAGCCCGTACCCGAAGATTCCGAGGAACGCCACGAGTGTTCCGGAGAGCTGGGCGACGATCACGGCCGTCACGGAAAGTACCAGCGTCCAGATTCGTCCCCAGCGAAGCTCGTTCGTCACCCGACGACCGAACGCCTTGGGGAGGTCGTGAGTCAGCGCTGCCGCCCCGATATTCATGAAGGAGTTCACCGTACTCATCCCCGCCGCGATAACACCGGCGAACACGATGCCGGCGACGACGCTTGGCGTGAATCCGAGCACGAACGACGGCGTGGCGTCATCGGCGCGGGCGAGCGGCGGAATGGTGCCGCGGGCGACCATCGCCCGCATCGCCAGGCCGACCCCGACGTAGAGCAGCAGGGTGAGCGCCATCGCGACGCTCATCAGCAGCGGGTACCACTTGAGCCGTCGCGGCTCCTTCAGCATGTAGAACTTGTGCGCGATATGCGGCTGCCCGAGCGAGCCGAGGCCGAAAACGAAAAAGAGCGAGATCGCCGCCATCGGACCCATTTTGCCCCACGGTCCCAGAAAGGTGTTGTCCACTGCCATGATCGCCCGTGAAATACCCTCCATGCCGCCGCCGGTTTTCAGAACGAAGTAGAAGACGGTGACCGACGCGGTGGTCTTCACAAGCCCTTCGAAAAGGTCCGTATAGATGCCCGCGAGTATGCCGCCCGTGACGGTATACGAGAGCGTCACGAGCATCGCGAGCCAGATGCCGAGCCCGAGCCCCGTGTGGAACATCGCGTTCAGCACGAGTCCCAGCGCCAGGAAATTCGTCGCCATGTACCCCACCACCGCGACGAGAATCGCAACGGCTGCGAGCCCCTGCGCCGCGGGTGACCGGTAGCGTGCCCCGATCGCGTCTGGCACGGTGATGAGGCCCCGGGCTTCGGCCAGCAACCGCATCCGCTTGGCGAGTACCCACGCACCCATCGTGTTGGTGATCGACGCCGACAGCACGAGAAACACCGCGCCGGTGCCGCTCTGGTACACGAGCCCCGGGCCGCCGATGAAGGCAAACCCCGAAAGTGTGGCGGCCATCGCCGCGATCGCGAGTGCGACAATCCCGATTCCCTGCCCCGCCACAAAAAAATCCTTTGCGCTCCTGGTGCGACGCGCCGCCCAGACGGCGATGGAACCGACGACCACAAAGTAGAGGAGGGCGATCGCGACGATCGCAGGGTGCGTGGGCGCCGACACCGCGTTCACGTCCGGCAGCACGGCCATCACGCGCCTGTCCTCTTCGAGCGGGCCAAGTCGCGCACTCGCTCGAGATCCGATTCGCTGAGGATTTCCTGGTCGAAGGTCAGCGCATAGGTGAGCGGCAGCACGAGGAGCGGCAGCAGGCCGACGCCGTAGATGATGATCGCCGTGCGCAACGGCAGGCCGAGCACCAGCACGCCGGCCGGACCCTCGTCTGGCGACAGTGCCAGCGCGCAGCCGAACGCTCCCGCCACGATGAGAAACGACACGGTAATGGCGCCGAGTGTGAGGGGATGCAGGCGGCCACGCCGCGAAGCGCCGAGCGCCATCATCGCCGACAACGCTCCGGCGGTGCCGAACGCCAGCGCCCAGGGGGCGGCGGGCGGCGCACCGGCGGTAAGGAACGCAGATCCGTACGCGAAAGCGATCGAGCAGCAGGAAAGCACGAGTAGCCCGAGGGCGAGTCGCGGCGCGAGCGAGCGTGTGCCACCCTTCGACTGGCTCTCGGCGCGCTCGCTGCTCACGCGAAAATCTCCTGTGCCGGAGAGAGGGCAGCCGTCGTTCCGCGCAACACTAACTTCACCGGGAGGAGTTGACCCGACGGTGGAAGCTTGCCGGGCTCAGTGATTTGCTTCAGCAATAGCCGCATGGCACGCGCCCCGAGTTCGCGATGCGGCACCGAGATCGTCGAGAGTTCCGGGGTGACGAGCGTCGACATTTCGATGTCATCGCAGCCGAGCAGCGAGAGCTCCCGGGGAATCGACAGTCCGGACGCCACACAGGCCTTATGCGCACCCAGTGCCGCCAGATCATTGGCGCAGAACACGGCGGTCGGTGGATGCGCGAGTGCAAGGAGCGCGCGCATGCCGGCGATTCCACCCGCGACGGTGGCATCGGCACGGCGCAGCAGCGCGGAGTCGACCGATACGCCCGCCGCGCGCAGACCCTGCACGAATCCCCGTTCTCGAAGGCGAAAGGCCGGCGTCGAGTCGGATGGGCCGACGTACGCGATACGGCGATGCCCGAGCGCCACCAGATGCTCGGCCGCGAGTTGACCCGCGCGGAGCGAGTCGGCACCAACGGTAACGAAGTGTTCAGAGAGCTGGTTGATCAGGACGATGTTCAGCGCATCGAGCGTTTGGGCGGCCAGTGTCGTCGCGGCGATTCCGGCCACGATGACACCGTCTATCTGGCGGTCACGCAGCTCGTCGATGTGACGCCGGACGGCGTCCACCTCGTGGGCTTCACACAGGAGTACCGCGTATCCCTCAGCCGCCGCGACTTTTTCGGCGCCGGAGACTATGCTCGCGTAAGCCGGATTGTCGAAGCCTGGAACGACCACCCCGATGGCATACGACCGTCGGCGGACGAGTCCCTGGGCGAGAAGATTCGGACGGTATCCCAGTTCCGCGGCGACCCTGAGTACGCGCTCGCGGGTCTGCTTCGCGACCCGGGCTTTGGGGTTTCGCGAGAGGACCAGCGAGACGGTAGGTTGGGAGACCCCGGCCCGTCTGGCCACCTCAGCGGCTGTTACACGATGGTTGCCAATACGCATTGCTGGTGTGAGAATAGGTATTGGCAAACGGTTCATGTCAAGAGGACGTTGGTCCGAAAGCGCTTCAGAACGGCTGAGAACAGCTCCAGTTCATACCCGTTTCCCCGGACACGCACGATGCCCACGCTACAGGTGAACGACGCCACTCTTCACTACGAAGAGGCCGGCCGGGGAGAGCCGGTCCTCATGCTACATGGCCTTGGTTCGAGCGCTGCCGACTGGGCACCACAAATGGAAGCGCTCAAAACGCGTTACCGGATGATCGCGCTGGACGTGCGTGGGAGCGGCGAGTCGAGGGATCTCAAACATCCCGGCGGACCGTTTTCCGTTTCCCAGTTCGCCGCAGACGCGACCGCTTTGCTTCGTCATCTTGCGGCGACGCCGGCGCATATCGTCGGCCTTTCCATGGGAGGAATGATCGCCTTCCAGATGGCCGTCGACTTCCCAGACGCGGTTCGAAGCATGGTTATCGTGAACAGCGGTCCGGCACTCGTGCCGCGTACCCGAAAGGAACGTCGGGCGTTCACGATACGGCGGCTCATCTCGCGCTTCTGGGGACCCAGGGGAATGGGGAAGATGCTGGCGAGGCGGCTCTTTCCGCATCCCGATCACTCGGAAAAGCGGCGCCTCTTCATGGAAAGCATGGCGCGCAATGACAAGCGCGCGTACATCGCCTCGCAGGAAGCCATCATCGGCTGGTCGGTGCTCGATCGCATCGGCGATATCACCGTCCCGGTTCTTGTCGTGGCGTCAGACCAGGACTACACGCCGGTCGCAATGAAAGAGGCGTATGCGAGCCGGATGAAGCGGGCGGAGGTGATCGTGGTCGCCGACGCGCGGCACGCCCTTCCGATCGAGTTTCCTGAAAAACTCAACCCTATTCTCGCGACCTTCCTCGACCGCCACTCCGCCACCGCGGGACGCTGACATGTTTCACCTCGGCTCCATCGTCTCCCAGCACGCCCGCTACCGCGCCGAACGTCCTTCTGTCGTATTCGAGAACCAACGGTTCACCTGGCGGGAGTTCCATGCCCGGGTCACGCGCAGCGCGAACGCACTTCGCGCACTCGGCCTGCGCAAGGGCGATGCGCTGGCGGTCGTGCTTCCGAATTGCCTCGAGTTGATAGAGCTCTATTGGGCCGCCGCGGCCACCGGCATCGTGATCGTGCCGCTGAGCCCGTTGCTGCGCGGCAACGGCTTGCGCGCATTGCTTCGCGACGCTGGCGCCGTCGCGCTCGTGTCGACGGCTCAGCTGGTCCCGGTGCTCGACGAGATTCGGGAGGAGGTTCCGCAGATCGGGACCGGTCGCTGGATCATCACCGGTGAACGCGCGATTCCCGCGTACGCCAGCTACGCGGAGCTGGTCGCATCCGCCAGCGATGCAGCGGCGAGCGAGGCACTCTACCCCGACGACCCCTACAACATCATTTACAGCAGCGGCACCACGGGGTTGCCCAAGGGAATCGTGCACACGCACGCCATTCGCGCGACCTACTGCACGACTTTCGCGTCGACGTTCCGTATGTCACCCGAGAGCGTCGTGATGCACGCCGGGTCACTCATCTTCAACGGCGCGCTGGTGACGTTCTTTCCCGCGTTTTTTCTCGGCGCCAGTTATGTACTCCTGCGAAAGTTCGATCCGGCGGTCTTTCTCGAGACTATCGTGCGCGAACGCGTGACGCACGTGATGATGGTGCCATCGCAGATCGCCGCGCTGCTCGACGACCCGGGGTGCCGCCGCGAGGCGCTCACCTCGATCGAGATGCTCTGTTCAGTTGGCGCACCGTTACACAAGGAACATCGCGACCGCCTCCGCGCCGTGGCGCCCGGCGTGCTCTACGAACTCTACGGACTCACCGAAGGGTTCATCACCGTGCTCGACCGCAAGGACTACGACCGCAAGCTGGAGTCGGTGGGAACTCCCGCTTACTTCAACGACATGCGCATCGTTGGTGAAGACGGCCGTGACCTGCCGAGCGGTGAGGTGGGGGAAATCGTCGGTCGCGGACCCATGATGATGCCGCGGTACCACGGTCGGCCCGACCTCACGGAGAAAGCGATCATCAACGGGTGGCTTCACACCGGTGATCTCGGCTACGCCGACGCAGAAGGCTTTCTCTTTCTCGTCGATCGCAAGAAGGATCTCATCATCTCCGGCGGCGTCAACGTTTATCCAAAAGACATCGAGGAAGTGCTGGTGCAACACCCCGCGGTGCGGGAAGTGGCGGTGTTCGGCGTGCCGCACGACAAATGGGGCGAGGCGCCCGTCGGCGCGGTCATCCTCAAAGCCGGCAGTTCGGTCGCGGCGGACGAACTGCGGATCTGGTGCAATGCGCGCGTCGCCGCTCGCTACCAGCAGCTTTCCGCTGTCCTGATTCTCGACGATTTTCCGCGCAGTTCGGCGGGTAAGACCCTCAAGCGGGTGCTACGTGAGCCGTATTGGGACGGCCGCGGGGCGAACATCTAGCGCCGCGCCGTGGCAGCTTTCAGGGAATGGTCCGTTCGACGGTGCTCCCTCCGACGATGGCGTTGAACAGCAGCTTGAACGAGCCGTGCGGCTGCGCACGGAACGTGATCTCGGGGCCGTACACGTATACGGTGCCCTGCCCGTAACGCGCCTCGGCCATGGCGACACCACCGTCGAGATAGTTCTGGCCCCATGCCCATCCGCTCCTGAGCGGGCTGGGAGAGTCAAACCAGGCAATCGGCCGCACGCCACGGAGCGCCGCGTCGGGCCCAAGGCGCATCACTGGACTGTTGTCGAAGAACACGATACCGCGAGCGTCCAGACCTCGAGTCGCCGCTGAGGTGGTGTCGTACGCCACCTCGAGCAAGGAGCCGGGAACGTAGAATTTTTCGTTTGGCAGCGGTGTACCGTTCACGCCCATCGGTGACCGCTCGACGAGGTGGTTGGTGATGGGCAGGCCGAGCTGCTGCGCGAGGCCCAGAGACGAAGGACCGATGGCGATGACCCGGCCGCCCTGCTGGAGGAAGGACTTGATCTGCGGCATCGTGTGCTCGGCCGTGATATCGCCCAGCCAAGCGCGAAATTCCGCGGGCACCGTGGTCGTGTCGGGAACGCCGACGCCACCGGGTGTGCCAGGACCGCGATTCGCGCGAACGCCGGAGACCGGAATTGCGTTCTCGGGAAAGATCAACACGTCGAACTTCGCACGGAGTTTTCCGGCGTCGAGCTCCTTCGGATATACGAGCGCGTACGGCAGCTCGTTCTGCTCCAGCAGCCATCGCAGGTGACCGCTCGGCATGGAGCCGCCGTATCGATCCCAGAGGCCGATTCTCACCCGTGGTACCTTCTCGGCGATCGCCGACAGATCTCCGGAGGGTTCGAACGTGAGTCCAATCTCCTTGGCCGCCCGCTGCACCACCGGCGTCGTCTTCGCGCCGGCCGGCACGTAGAAGGTGCCCGCCGCGTACGCCTTTCCATTCAGCTTCGCGGGCCGTTGCAGGCGGTAGACGTCCGCGCCCGCGTTCCAAAGACGCCCGAGTGCGTGAAAGGAGTCGTTCACCTTCGGAGAAAGTGTCCAGCCGGCGGTGCCGGTCGCGACGGTGGTGGGCGTGGGCACAATGCGATCGGTGAGCGGATCGAGGTTCAGCAGCGGTGCATCGAATCCGTCGAGGATTCGGTCGAAGTGCACTCCCATCTGGAGTGCGAGCGTCCACCCGGCGTTGTCATAGGGCCGTGTTGGAGCCGCGCCCGGGAACTTGAAATCGTTGGGGTGATCCTGTGGCTCGAACATATCGAGCACATGTGGCCGGAAAGCTTGAGCGGTTTTCACCACGTACGAACCTTTCGGGTAGCTCCTGGTCCCGATGCGGAACGCGACCGTCGCGCGATGCACGATGACGCCAGTTTTCTGCAGTGCCACAAGAAACTTCTCGGCGGTGAGGATATCCGGCTGGTCGGCCGGAATGACGTATGCGCGCGGCAGCCGGTTCTCCGGCTTCCTGAACATCTTGTTCAGTTCCACCGGCGCAGCGCCTCCGCCGGCTGACGCCCTCGCCTCGACCTCGGCCAAGATCCTGGGCGTGACGACCCAGCTGTCCTCCGAGCCCCACCGCGTTTCGTCATGACCCATCTTCCAGATGTTGAACAGGAAGAATTCCCGGTAGCGCGACATCAGGTCGAGAATGGCGCGATTCGCCGTAACGGAGTAGTCGATCGACTGCCGAAAATGCCATTCCTGCAGCGGCGCGAGCGGGAGCACTTCGTCGGCGAAGCGCAGCTGGCGTTCAGGAATGAAGGGGATGCGCTGCGGGGTGGGGTTGCCGATCGTCTCCGTCAGAATCCCGATCATGTTGTGGAAATACGCCATGGTGCGGAGACCGCCGTTCCACCAGGTGGAGTATGACGACATCGAACGGTCGACCACGCCCGGCTTGTCCTCGGCGACCATGCGGCCGTGCAATGCCGCGCCCACCAGGTCGAGTCCGGTGATCATGGAGGGATGGAAGAAGTAGTTCGACGGATCGCGGAATGGCGGGGCGAACATGACTGCGCCCGCCGGCCCCGTCTGGTGGTGATTGTATATGATCTGCGGAAACCACTCGAGGTACATCCGCCGGTTCATGTTCGTGGTTTCGTTCTGGTTCGATATGTAGAAATCGCGGTTGTTGTCGTGGCCGATGTACTTCTGGTAGAGACGGGGTACGTTGTAATTCTTTTTTGAGGAATCGGGTTCGCGGTTGTACCAGTTCGCCTCGAGTTCCATCCCGTCGGGGTTCGCATGTACGAACACGATGATGACGTCGTTCAGGACGCGCAGCGTTTCCTCGTCGTTCCGGCTTAGGAACTGATAGTTCGTCTCGATGAGCTGGTTCGCGCCGAGCACCTCGCTCGCGTGCAACCCGCCATCGATCCACATCACCGCTTTCCCCTCCCTGGCCAGCGCCTTGGCCTCAGCTTCGGTGATTTCGCCGTAGGCGAGTTTCTTCGCTATGTCCCGGAAGTGCGCGAGCTTCTTCACGTTCTCGGGGCTCGACACGATCATGCTGAGCTGCGGCCGGCCCTCCGCCGTGAACCCGATAGTGTCGAGGTGCGCGCGCGGTGACTCCCTCGCGATTTTTTGCCAGTAGCCCATGAACTGCGTGTAGTTGGGCAACCAGTAGTCGTCGCCGATGGTGTGCCCGAAGAACGCTTGTGGCGTGGTCACCTGGGCGCCGGCCGGAGAGGCAAACAGAGCCAGGAGCGCGAAGACAGCCGCGGCGGCGTTTCGACGTCGGGGGAGAGAGGGTCGCATGAAGAGGGCTCCGGGAAAGACTGGCGAGAGGTCCGCGTCTCACGCGGCAGTGATGCAAAACTACGGCATCGTACGGCGCGCCGTTGATCTCCGCTGTCCCTCGAACGACCCCCGGGCCGTCACGGCTTCTTTTTTTGCATCTGCTCCATCATCTGCCGCTTCATCGCTTCAATATCGAATTTCTGGGGAGTGCCCGTGATGTGATCTTTCGCATCCGTTATCACCTTGACGAGCAGTGTCGTCCGTCCGGGGCCGACCTCTTTCACCATCCCCATCGGAGTCACCTGCGAGCTCATCCAGATATCGCTCTTACCATCGTTCTTCGTCCAGTGCTCGCAGGAAAATGTGCCGGCGGGCACCGTGATCGACTCCGTGCCGACCTTGTGCCACTTGTCAAGCTCGTTGTCCACGTTCGGCTTCCGGGTGTTCGCGGGAAAGGTGTACTCCACGGGCGGCTTGCCCGGCATCTGCGATATCGTGCGATGAAACTGAAAGTCGGTGGGGGTCACCAGCACTTTTCCATAGACCGTGCCGCCCAGATTCTTGTCGGCCATTCCCGACTCCATCCAGTACCCGTCCTTTCCTTCCACGCTTTCCTTGCCGACGATGATCATTTCTGACATCACTTTCCTGCCATTGTGCTGCTCTTCATACACGGCGCCGTGCCCAACCACCGGTTTGAAAAAACCGGCGATGCCCTTCTTCTGGAACATCTCCATGCCCGGTTGCGCCCGCGCGGGTACGGCGAGGCCAGCCAACAGTCCGACAGTGAGGGCGACTGTGGAAACTCGTGTCACGTTTTGCTCCTGTGATGGGTATTCTCCGTTCATCCCGGTCAGGACGGGCGCTTCGTGTGCTGGCGCGGCGGCGATCGACCCACGACGTCGTTCCTGCATCCCAAGGGGTTCGATAACATAGAGATGACCGGCCCCGAGGACAATACTCGAGACCGCGCGCCCACCGCTATCCCTGACAAGCGCACGTTCCCGCCCCATATTCTCCCGATGGATTCCCCCCACACACCGTATGTC
>JRHI01002541.1_pt1 | contig 12317 bp, 14 predicted proteins | sample 215371 | NCBI WGS metagenome assembly JRHI01 (sample SAMN02929681, study PRJNA255918) | sediment metagenome | biome: cave system; feature: Ice Cave; material: Sediment; isolation source: sediment from deep within a dark volcanic ice cave with no known source of... ...
AAACATGCTACAATGAAGGCTATGCAGTTCAGCAAAAAGCCGCGCAATGACCCGCCGCCCGAAAACCCGTACGGCGCGCCCGATGCAGGCGGAGAAATTCCGCCGAACGACGTCGTCAATCAGTGGCCTCTACAAAAGATACTTGAAGAGAACGATCTGCGCATGGAGCGCTCGTTGGACGCGCCACAGACCGACACCGAGACGTCACACGAACGACCACCGGACTAACGCCTCGTCGCCGTGCGGCTCCCTCAGGTCAGGCGCTTGACCTGCTCGCTCACCACGGACCTCCGCGGCTAACGCCACGGCAGGCATCGAACGCACGTTTCACGAACACGCGTTCGTATAGCCACGGAGGTGCGTTCGTCCCATGCCTTTATACCAGCTTTGGAAGGAACGTGATTCTGCTTTGAAGTGGCACCTGTCAACTTCAATCGCAGAGTCCAAACAGCTGAGTCGTATCGAGCGCCGCGTTCTTCTCTTCTTATTCGCTTACTACAATAGAGAGAAGATCATGATCGACTATCCGGGGCATCAAAACTTTTCGACGAGACACCACATCCGGCCCGAGCAGCTGCAACAGGCTTTGCTGGCTCTGGAACGCGGGGGGTTTGTGTTGCCACAGCCTTTGCCCAGCAACCTATGTGCGTACCTGCCCAATGCGCTTCTTTTGCAAGAGGCGTTCGAGCGCGCCAAACAAGCCAGTCCTGAGCTGTTCCCTAGTTAACGGCTAACCGGCAGGCGGCCTAGCGAACGGCTAGCCTGCGGCGACCTTTCTCCGCGAGCTAATACGCACGCGCTTCTCAGAAGAGCGTGAATTCTTGCGCTCCGCCAGACTTCGCTGCAGCACATCCATCAGATCGACAACATTCGTGGCCGGCTGCGGCTTGGCCTTACCTTTCGGCAAAATCTTGCCGTGCGCACGTGCTTCGATCATCGCCATCACCTGGTCTTTGTATTTGTCGCGGAACGATTCAGGATCGAATTTGTCCACCATCGTGTCGATCAGCATCATGGCTGCCTTCATCTCGTTTTCCGGCGTTTTTTCTTTGCTCGGAGGGAAGTCGAAATTGGTCGCCGGCACTATTTCATCCGCGTAATGCATGATCTCCAGCACCAACGCGTTGCCATTCGGCTTGACCGCTGCAAGGTGTTCGCGCGTGCGGATGACGACGTTGGCGATACCCACCTTGCCCGATTTTTTGAGCGCCTCACGCAATAACGCGTAGGCGTGGCGCCCCTTTTTTTCAGGCTCGAGATAGTAGGGCGTATCGTAGAACATCGGATCGATTTCTTTCTGATCGACGAACTCGACGATATCCACTGACTGCGTCGCCTCTGGGTTGACACTCTTGAAATCTTCGTCGCTGAGAAGGACGTACTCGCCCTTTTCATATTCGTAGCCACGCACGAGGTCGTTCCAGTCGACCTTCTTACCGCAAACGCTACAGACGCGAGTGTTATTGATGCGGCCTTTGTCTTTGGCGTGCAAGAAATTGAAGTGCAGTTCGTTGCCGCGCACGGCAGTATACAGCTTGACTGGAATGGTGACGAGTCCGAAATTGATCGATCCCGTCCAAATCGCGTGTGCCATGAGCTCCCTTTACTCGTGCCGCAACCGAGGCACGCTCAAAAAATCCACGTTCCAATTATCGGCGCCTGATAAACTATAACGACCTTTTCACCCCCCATGCAAAAAAAACCGCGCTCGCAACCTGATTCAGAATGTTTATCTCTCCGGGACATCTGTAGGGCTGGGTGTTCATCCCCCAGCCTACGGCGCCACGCACCACTATATGTAGGGGTGGGGGTTATCGCCCGAGCCCTACGCAATACAAAATCAATCCTATGGCTCACCCTGTATACGACCAACCTTCCACGCCCAGCGATAGGCTGCAACGTCCGCTCCGCGATCTGCGCATCTCGGTCACCGACCGCTGCAATTTCCGCTGCACTTATTGCATGCCAAAGGAAATCTTTGGGCGCGACTATCAGTTTTTGGCGCACCGCGATATTCTCAGCTTTGAAGAGATCACGCGTCTGACCAGGATATTCATCGCAGCAGGCGTGGAAAAAGTCCGCATCACAGGCGGAGAGCCGTTGTTGCGGCGCAACATCGAAACACTGGTGGGCATGCTCGCCCAGCTGCCTGGTCTCAAAGATCTCACCTTGACGACGAACGGTTCGCTGCTCGCGCAAAAGGCAGGGGCTTTGTGCGTGGCGGGCTTGCAACGCGTCAGCGTGAGTCTCGACGCACTGGACGACGCGACCTTCAAGCGCATGAACGACGTCGACTTTCCGGTTGCGCTGGTCCTGCGCGGCATCGAGGCAGCCGCAAATGCGGGTCTAGCCCCCATTAAAATCAACGCGGTGGTCAAGCGCGGCAGCAACGACGGCGCGATCGTCGAGCTGGCGCGTCACTTTCGAGGCTCCGGTCACATCCTGCGCTTCATTGAGTATATGGACGTGGGCAATAGCAACGGCTGGCGCTTGGACGACGTCATACCGGCTGACGAGATATATGCCGTCATCGACGCGGCGTTCCCACTCGAGGTACTCCAGCCAAATTATCCCGGAGAAGTAGCACGCCGTTATCGCTATCGCGATGGTAAGGGCGAAATCGGGATCATAGCCTCGGTGAGCCATCCGTTTTGCGGTGACTGCACGCGCGCACGGCTTTCATCGGATGGGCAGCTTTACACGTGCTTATTTGCAAGCATCGGGCACGACCTGCGGTTGTTGCTGCGCAATGGCAGCAGCGATGACGACATAGGGCGAGTGGTCGGGACTATCTGGCGCAACCGCGCTGATCGTTACTCGGAGGTGCGAGCGCGCGCCACCCGTGGGCCGGCAAAAGTGGAGATGTCGCGTATTGGCGGCTAGCGCGTCAGGAGGCAAAAGCCTCTCGGGTGCGAGTTAACCGCTCAGCCGTAATACCGAGGCGCGCTTAGTCACTTCCATCTGATCTATGGTGCATTGGCGCGGCGCCTTGTCCGGCCGCCATCGTAAGATCCGCGTTCCATGGCGAAAGCGCCCACCAGTCACATGATCGAAGCTGACTTCGACTACCAGCTTCGGCGCCAGCGGTTCCCACTGTTCGCTGCGCTCGGTGCTCCACCGGCTGGGGCCACCTGGTGCTTGCCCGGTAAATCCCGGCGCTTTGATGAGCGGCTTGAGTTTGGAAAGCAACGCCTTGCGTTCGTCAGCCTTCAAACCTGACGTGAAGCCGACATGATGGAGCTTGCCCTTTTTGTCGTAGAGCCCCAGCAGCAGCGAGCCCACTACTTTTGCATTGCTGGCGTAGCGGAAACCGCCGATCACACAGCCGGCGGTCCGCAACTTTTTGATTTTCTGCGCCCCGCTACGATCGCCCGAACGATAGTCGAGATCCAAGCGTTTTGCCACGACGCCGTCAAGCGCGCCCCCAACCTCTGAAAACCAGCGGTCGACCGCCGCCGGCTTGTTGGAAGCGTGCGACAGACGGATGCCGCCATTCTTTCGCAGTTGTCCGGCGGCAAAAGCTTCAAGGCGCGGACGCCGTTCGCGCAAAGGCAAACTCGTGAGCAACGTATTCTTTTCGTCCACTAAGATATCGAAAATCAGAAAGGTGGCTGGATGTTGTTTTGCGAGCATGTTAACGCGGCTGGCAGCTGGGTGGATGCGCATGAGCAACTCGTCGAAGTCCAATTCGTCGCCCACCCGTACGACGAGTTCCCCATCCAAGACGAAGCGCTGTGCTTTCAGGGCGCGTAGATTTTCGACAACCTCGGGAAAATAACGCGCGAGCGGCTGCCCTGACTTCGACTGCAGATAGATCTCATCGCCGTCGCGGAAGGCAAGGCAGCGAAAGCCATCCCATTTCGGTTCGTACTGCCATTCCTTCCCTTTGGGAATCGTGTCGACGGACAGCGCCTCCATCGGGGGATAGGGCGCCTTCAATGCCAGGCGCGCGCTGCTCGCCTTTTTCGTCACGGACGTTTTACCAGCTGCCATTCACAAATACTTTTCCAGCTTAAAGCGGCCCTTACGATCCAAAAGCGGTTTCCACAGATCGCCGGTCTTGCGCAAGCGCGCAGGGACGTTGTCTATACGAAAATCTTCTAGCTCGATACCACGTTCAATTTCGCGCCATGTCACGGGGGTGGAGGCAGTAGCGTGCGGACGGGGCCGTACCGAATAGATCGATGCCAACGTGCGGCCCCATGCGTTTTGGTTGTAATCGACGAGCACGCGACCTTTGGGCCTCTTAGCGACGCGGTACTCAGCTGTTATCAGCTCCGGGTGTTGCTGTGCCAGACTCTGCGCCAGCGCTTTTGCAAATGTCCAAACCTCTTTTTGCGTGGGTCCGCGAACGATCGGTATGTAGACGTGTATGCCCTTGGAGCCCGTCGTCTTCGCCACGTTGGGCATGCCGAGTATTTCCAACGCTTCGTGCACGACGAGGGCGGTTTCCCGTACCCGGCTAAAGTCGGCGCCCATTACGGGATCCAGGTCGAAATGCACGTAGTCGGGCCGATCGATGTCATCGCAGCGCGCATACCACTGGTTGAGATCGATGCAGCCAAGATTTATGACCCACAAAAGCGCCGGTAAATCTTGGATCATCGGGAAGTCAATGATGTTGCCTGAATCGTGCTCGATACTGCACAGTTTGATCCATTCGGGGCGCGGCGACGGTGCGCGTTTCATGAAGAAGAAATCGCTGTAGGCGCCGTTTGGGTAACGCTTCATCACCATGGCGCGATCGCGCAGGTGCGGCAATAACCACTCGGAGACGTCGGCGTAGTACTGCAACAGGTTGCGCTTGGTGATGCCGAGATCCGGCCAGAACGGCTTGTTGAGATTGGTCAGACTGACGGTACGCTTGCCAACCGTGAGGGCGACGTCCGCGGCGTCCGGCGGAATGAGCACTCGCGATTGCGATTTTTTGACTTGAACCGGCATGGGCGCCGACCTTCAGCGGGGTTGGGATTTTACCTGGGGAAACATGCCGTATGCCCAGCGATATGGAGTCACAAGAGAGCAAGTCCAAACCAGCCAGACTGAAGTTTGAAGTCCGGTTGCTGCGCTACGTCGCCGGAGCGCTCACCGCCATTGCGTTTGTCGGCGGCGCGGGTTGGCTGCTTCGCCAGCGCAACAAAAGGCGTCGCGCTTCGGGCGAATAACCTGTTGATGACGATTAACGCTATAACAAAATCAAGCCCTGGCGAATACCCATGGTGACCGCTTCTGTGCGGCTCGTCGCATGCAGCTTCGACATTATTGACCCGACGTGAAATTTTACGGTGTGCATGGAGATGCCCAGCCTGCGCGCGATCGTTTTGTTTCCCTGTCCGTCCGCCAGCATCTGTAACACGTCGCGTTCGCGGGCGGTGAGTTGGGCGGTCCCGACCCCGAAGGACGGCGTCGCGCCCAGCGGTGCTACGATGCTGGCCACAAAGTCTGCATGTAGCGACAAAAGCCCACTAGCTGCAGCGGCAATCGCGGCACGCATTTCATCGAGCGCGACGTCGAGCGGCAGTACGCTGCGCACTCCCGCGCGCAACAGCTCGCTGGCCCAGCTGGCGGCGTTCTTCTCGGTGAGCGCGACGACAGCCGGCGCTCGTACGGAGCACCGAGACCCAGATAACCGCGGGTCACGTGACCTTTGTCGAGCAGCTGATCCAGCACGCGATTTACCGTCGTCGCGCTCAAGGTCAAGTCGAAGCGCCGCGACAAACCCGACGTGTTGATGCCGATGACCTCACCGCCGGCATTGACGAGCGCGCCGCCCGAGAAACCGGGATACAGGTCGACGTCGGCGCGGATGAAGCGATCGATGTGCCCTCTGCGCCAGGTTGTCCAGCCGGCCCCCAACGCGCTCAGCACACCGAAGCTGGCGCTGGTACCGAGCTCCCCGGCCGCGATTGCGAGAACGAGGTGCCCGACGCGAAGCGAATCGAGATCCGCAAAGTCTGCATGTGGAATTTGTAGATCGGCGACTTTAAGGACTGCAAGGTCTGTGGTGGGATCGCGCCCGACCAGTTGGGCGGCGTTGCGTGCGCCAGAAGCAACGCTGACGAAAATCTCTTCGTCGCGCTCGAGCGTATGGTTCGCGGCGACGATAAAACGTGGCCGCCAATGCCGCAACGATCGCCCGGCCCGAGCGGTCGGCGGCATCTGCTAAGCTATTGGAAAGTTGGGTCAGAGGATCGGTAGGCGCTTGGTGTCCGTTTCCATGCAATGCTCCTGTGGCGCTAGCGTTGAGAGCAATTGTACTCCAGACAGGCTGCTATTACACCGTCAACAGTGACGAATCCGACCTAGACGAACGGTTAGCTTACCGTCACTTCGTCTTCCCACTGGGAGCCTTCGCGTCGCTAAGGTTGCGGCGCGCTGACGCACCGTAGCGCCGTACGACCGCTCCCAGGTTATCTGCTCTTAATAATTCCCTGATGGCAACTTCCACCATGCCGGAAAAGGATATGCGTTGGCTGTTTTTGCGCAGATTAAATATTGCTTCATCGGTTTGCATAAGCAACGATTCCGGCAGATTAATGGTCAGCCGCCTCAGCGCGCCGGTCGTATCTTTTTGCACTAGCTTTGCTCGCCTTCTGGCTCAACTTAGTCAGATGAAATACTCCGCTTTAAAACGACATTGTATCCTGAACAATACGGCGTTTGCTTGGTTTGGTTACTTGACCTTTAAGGGTAGGTAGTTCGTACATTCGTATGTATGTATGCAACACGAAGAACCTCGTTTAAAAAAGCTTCCGTTCGTTTTGAACTGCTCTGTTTGAACCGCTCTGTTTTTTTTGGTCCATTGCCGATTGCACCGCGATAATGTTCGTTTGCCGGCCGCCGTTTTTGATTCTCGTGCAACCGAGCTTGCAGGCCCGCAATGACTCAGTCCGTCGAGCGGCGCCGCGCTGAGACGACAAGTGCGGGGCAAGGGATGGCGGAGAGCGAACCACAGCAATAATGTTTGTCCATAGCCTTGGAATTGTCGTCGCCCTGCTCGCGTCCAATTACGTGCCGCACCCCGGCGCCATCATGGTAGCGCATTCTTGCCCCTTGCAGGTTAAGCAAGTTAATGTTGAGCTGGGCAAAGGCGTCGATCGCGACTCACTCTACGCGAACTTCTTTATCGTCAACCCAACCGGCAAGGAATTCTTGTATACGTACAAGCTGCAGCTGCGCTCCGCCAACAACGGTTCGGATGTGCGCGAACAGGTCGCCTCAAGTCCCATTCTGCCGCACACCAAGGGTTGGTATCACGAATTTGTCGGGGTCGAGTTTTCCAAGCCGGCTGCATACACGGTTCAGCAAGCGATTATTTCCTGCGTGAACACCGGCACTTAGCCGGTCTGACGCAAGAATTTTATAAGATAATCTTTCCAAGCGGCGGCGTGGGTGTGGGTGCCGTGCCCGTACGTCTTATCGCTAATGGGCAGTAACACGAACCTACCGTGCGCTACTCGCTTGACCAGCGGCTCCGCTATGTGCAGTTCCGGTGGATTGATCTGGTCGTCCGCACTATTTATCGCGAGCACCGGCGCGCTGATTTTTCCTAAACTGGGCTCGGGGTCATAATCGCGCGACGCATCGACTTGATACACCGTGTCGTTAGCGTCGGTCCCTTCCATATAAGCGCTGGTCAACTTGTCGAAGTACGCGTCAGCCTGTTGCAGTGTCGGGGCCGCTTGTTGATAACGAAGAGGACTGCTTCCCACCATCATAAAGATGTAGTTGGCGTCCACGAGACCGCGAGGCTGCGCGGCATATTCGCCGTTCTTGAACTGCGGATCATTGAGAATTGCATCCATCACCATCCGGCGCCACATACGATTGCGACCCGAGATTTGATGCGGCAAGCATGCCATGGGCATATAGCCATCCGCAAACCGATCGTACTCTTCCGCCCACAACCACGAGTGCATGCATCCCATGGACGTTCCAAACACCAATCGCAAATGATTCACGTGAAGCCCATCTGCGACGAGCCGATGCTCCAAGTCGACCATGTCTCGGTAACCATAATGCGGAAAACGCACATGGAGGCCGTCACTAGGCTTGCTGGACTTGCCGTGCCCTATATCATCAGGCAAGATGATATAGTACTTGCTCGCGTCGAGCGGCTGTCCGGGACCGAACAGTTCGCCTGCGAAAATCGGGTTTAGAAACTGGCCGCCCGATCCGCCGGTGCCATGCATGATGAGCACCGCATTGCGGACGGTCCCGCTCGCGTCGCGCGTTGGCGTTCCGATGGTGGAGTAGTGGATCCGCACATTGCTGAGACTTTCCCCATCTGCGAATTTGTAGTTGCTGACAACGTAATCGCCTTCAGTGGGCTGTGGATAATTGGGCTGTGGATTGTTCGCAGCGGCTAAACTTAACCAACCCGCGATCACGGTTGCGGCTACAATTGCTTGCTTCATGCACGGAGATTTGACATGTTGCCCAACTTTCTTGCGGCTCCCGCGCGGAAATTTGGAATCCGTTGAATAACACATTTCTTGCTCTGCTAAATGTTGCATGCGAGCAAGGAGTATCTTTTGGCAGTTCCCGCCCTTCTTAAGTGCACCCACTGCGGCCTCACGGCGATGCAATTCTCCGATGAGGAAGCTAGAAATCTCATCAACGCCTTCCAGTCGGGAGATCTCTTGAAATGCCCGAAATGCGGCAGTGACGTGACAGGAAGCGTCAATGCCACTATTACGCTGCTGCGCCAACGCTTGGAAGGTTGAATTTTCGGCGCCGAATTCAGGCGCAATGAGCGCTTCGCTGGTTGGGCAATGTTTTAGTCGTCACGTTTTCGCGCCTTGCGCGTTTTTTCGGCTTCCGTGTCTCGATACTTTTTTAGCGCTTCCACCTCATCGAGCGACGTCGCCAAGCTTTTTTGTGAGTCTTCGCTAACTTCCGCAAGGTGTTTGATTGCTAATGCCAAGTCCTCATAAATGTCTTGCAACCTACCTTGAGCTTCCTTCACCCGTTTTGTGTCGCGCTGATGTGTTATACGCGCACCAGCGACAGCAGCGGTAAGCTTCTTAATATTCGTGCGTACGTCAATTGCCTGTTCAAGCACTTTGTTGCTGACGCACCAGTTGCAAACTAACCAACTATCTACTCGTATCACTTGCTGAGCATGACGATTACAGAGGGTGCAAAGCATGAGTAACCATTCACTCGCAAAACTGCCTTTTCCGCTTTAGTCACGTTCGTTCAGATGTTTATAACAGCGCGTGAGAATGCTAGCGGTACAGCACTTTAAGTGTCGTAACCAGGCTTGAGTAGTCGTCAGTCCATACTGGAAGATGTCCGGGATGCGGTCGATACCACCGCCGGTCGATCCTCAGAGGTTCTAGATCTCGGCTTTCGCGAGCCATAAGAACCCACTGCGATTCGAATTTTCCGGCGCCCGCCTGCGCACTCGTCACCTTTCTGTCGTACTGAGCCAGACAAACCAGACCCGAATCCTTTGCGAGTGAGGCGAGGACAGGCTCCAAATCAAACCAGTGATTGGTTATATGGAACGCCAGCACCCCGCCGTTTTTCATTTTTTGAAGATATAAAGCCAGCGCCTCGCGTGTTATCAAATGAACGGGAATATAGTCCGAGCTATAGGCATCAAGTATCATCAGTTTGTATGTGCTATTCGCAGCCTGTTCCAATGAGAGTCTTGCATCGCCGATGACTGTCGGTGATGCGGGAGAGCAATCCGAAACGAAGTCAAAGAGCCTTGGATCTCGAGCAATACTGTTGACGCTGGGATCAATCTCATAGATCGTCCACAGCTGTCCTGGTGTCCGATAACACATTGCTGAACCGACTCCCAGGCCGACCACCGCTATGGACGCTTTCGCAAGCCGAGCATTCAGCGAGGCAAAGATTTGGCCGAGCGGCCCGCTGCGCGCATAGTAGGTAAGCGGGTCGTTGCGCCGATTGCGTTGTGTGTTTTCTATTCCGTGAATGGTACCGCTATGAACGAATACATGGTACGTTCCAAAGACAAGCACCGTGGGAATCCCAAAAAAATTCCGCTCGCCATATATCTTTGTTTCCTGACTGTGCGCATAGAGAATACTGCATAACATCAAGGCGCCGATTGACAGCGCAAAAGTCATAGGACGTCTTAACCACAGTACTGCGACAAGCACGCAAAAGGTAAAGGCGTACGTCGCCTGCGTTGCGAGAGCTTGAGCGTTCTCACGACCTTGGAAGTAGAGAAAAAGCGCTAAGCTGCCACCCAGCAGCACCGGAGCGGTCAGATCGAGCACGCGCGACCTTTTGTCCGCGGATTTGATACTACCGCCTGGTGTCATGATACTACCGCCGCGTATCAAAAAAGCCGCGATGACGAGCATTAATGGATACTCGACCACAGTCTTGAACATCAGCGGGGCTAAAAGCGCAGTAAAGACTCCGCCGAGCGCGCCTCCGGTTGCGAGCCATAGATAGAACTCCGCTAGATGTTTCTTGTCAGGCCGATCCGCCGCCAATATCGAGTGGCAAGTCAGCGCAATAAAAAAGAAAGCGATCAAATGCAAAGCCAGCAGGAGTGGGCGCGGCCACGCAGCCTGCGCAGCCATTGCCACAACGAGCGGCAGCATTAGCACGGTGGCAGTGTTGCGCAGGGTAGCGAGCCGGGTTTCAAAGCTCTGCGAAAAAGCGACGATAAAAGTAATGAGATATAGTGCTAAAGGGACGACCCAAAGTAAGGGGATCGGTGCGATATCTGTTGCCATGTAGGTCGTAACGCTGAGCATCAGACTTGAGGGAACAAACGCAAGCAAGATCCATTGCAGTATCCTTCTTCCGCTTATGGGTTGAGGCACTGACGGCGTCATTTGATCATTCCCTGACATGCTTGGAGACTTGATCCCAAGTGATGTCGTTTTTTCTGACGAATGATAATTGATAATAACGACGCCTACGCACGCCATCAATATGAAGTAACCTACACGCCAAACCAGTGATTGTAAATGCAAACCGGTCAGAGGTTCGAGCACAAACGGATAGATAAGCAATCCAATAAGACTGCCGGCGTTGCTGGCGGCATACAAAAAGTACGGGTCGGCGGACCGCTCGTGAGAACTGGCAGCAAACCAGCTCTGCAGCAACGGACTTGACGCGCTTAGCACCAGGAGTGGTAAACCCAATGACAAGATGAGCGTCAAGAGCAGCCACTCAATCGGAGCCGTGATGCTGGGCGGTGTCAAGGCATGGATACTCACCGGAAGAAAGGCTAGTACTGCGATCAAAAGCAAAAGATGGGTCATTCTTTGAGTAGTTGGGTTCAACCAGCGCTGCAGCAAAAACGCGTACAGGTAACCCAGTAACAACATCAACTCGTAAAATACTAGGCACGTGTTCCAGACCGCTGGCGCGCCACCGAGCAACGGTAAAATCTCTTTCGCAAAAATGGGCTGGATCAAGAAAAGCAGCAAAGCGCTAACGAACAGAGTTGTCGCATAAATTGCCACCTGCCAGCGGTTGAACGTCAAACTCAAGCCTTTACGTTTCCAAACAGAGAGCTATTTATGGTGAACTCGGCCGGCCTTGTTCGCCGTTTGTAATGGCGCACGCCGTATTATGAGCTTTTCGATGGCCCGTTGCTGGCTGTGATATGTTGCTACTGGTTGCTGTATTTCAATCGCAGGTGACTCTGGCGGGAAAAAGTTTTCTGTTGCAGTTGGGTAGGGCGTTGCCTGAGGGGACTGAGGTGTGTCCTTGAACATGATGGACGCGAGAACCGCTAGTACGAAGACGGCGGCGGCCGTTATGATCCATAATCTCTTAGTGTTGGGTCTCCAGGCGCTCACTCTGTCTTCTTGCTCAGATGTGGCAGTTGCTGTCGTTGGCCTTGCAGGTTGTCAGCCCCATAAGCTTCTTGTTTCGAAGAGTATAGGTGGTCACGCCCATGAGAGTACTGGGACAGACCTCTATCCCATCTGCGACCTGAAAGTTTCTGTCTACGTTTCCCTGGTCGCCCTCGGAGTACTTGTAGACGTGACCGTCTCGGGTCTGAATGTAGTGATGGACAGTGCTAACCTTGGACACAACCGATGAGTAGCAGTCATCGGCAAGCGCTGACGTTACAAAAAACTAATGCAGACAAACGCTAAAAGTAACGTTCTCATGACACGGGGGACGGTGGCATTGAAGGCTTCCGCAGGGCAGCCTCGACGCTCACCTTTATCGACTGAAGGTTTGCGAGTAGAGGGGTCAGTTCGAACGCATCTGCTTGAAAATACGCGATTTGTCGCGAAGGGTCATAATGCCGAAAGGCGTCTCTGGGGTCGAACCCTACAATGGCATCAATCGGGCCAATGTTTAGG
>JRHI01002542.1_pt1 | contig 12315 bp, 12 predicted proteins | sample 215371 | NCBI WGS metagenome assembly JRHI01 (sample SAMN02929681, study PRJNA255918) | sediment metagenome | biome: cave system; feature: Ice Cave; material: Sediment; isolation source: sediment from deep within a dark volcanic ice cave with no known source of... ...
TGCTGGGCACTTCAAAGCGCCCAGCATTCGCTTAACCGGACAGCAGTGAAACAACTTCACGATTGAGGTTGGTGTCGCGTCCGTAGAAAGATCTCTCCGTCATTCCCTAGCGCCGTCGCGAACGATGTCGCGCCAAGTCGCGCCTGCATTCCCGCGTCCCTGGGCTCGCTCCACAGCCGCGAGGTCCTCTTTGAACACCCGCCGCACGAGATCTCGCACCGGCTCCGGCCAGGTTCGCCTGTCGACCAGATCGAGGATCTGCAGATAGCCGGCCCGGGCTCGTTTCAGCGCACTCTCCGAATGGGTGCGCGAGCCACGGCTCACGTAATAGACGTACTCGGCGCCCTCGACGAACGGGTAGGCGCCCGCCGCGCAGTACAGGTCGACATTGAGGATCACATCCTCGGCAAACTCGATTTGCGGCCACCCGAGCGGGCACTTCGACTTCTGAAAGACGGGCGGGAACGGCATGCGCAGCTCGCAGATGTCCTCGAGCGGCAGCCGATCGCCGCCGTGGCGTGGCCGGGCCACCCGTGGCGCTTGCGAGCCCGCGGCGATCTCGCGCGTCGGCCCGGTCGCTACGCCATGCCGCTCCACCAGCGGCAGCAGGCGCGCCAGGCGATCCGGGCCGTAGGCGTCGTCGGCATCAAGGCAGGCGACGATGTCGGCGCGTGCATGCCGTAGCGCGAGGTTGCGCGCCACCGATGGGCCGGACCTGGGAGATGGCGTCCGGCAGAGCGTCACCTGAGCCGTGGAGCGCAGGTGGGCCGGCAACAGGGAGCCGTAGTCGAGCTCGTCGTCGGTACACAGCACGAGCTCCGCCCTCACACCCGTTTGCGCGAACACGGATGCAACGGCCCGGCCGATGGTGGCGCTCGCCTGGTACGCCGGCATGATGACGCTGACATCAACCGGCATTGGTCGGTCCCGAACCGTGCACACCTTCGCGCTGGCGATGAATGATGACGCCCACCCCCTTCGCGTCAGGGGTGATCTCCGTCTTGCGCACGTCGACGACCGCGCTGGCAACGCGGGCATCCGTCAGCGCCAGCTCCGCCACCTCCTCCGCCAGGGTCTCCACCAGGTTGGTGTGCCGCGTGGACGCCGCTCGCGCCTTCAGATTCTCGATGATATCAGAATAGGAGACGTAGTCGGCCAGATCGTCCGAAGGCGGCGCACCGGACTCCCGCACGAACATGTAGATCGTGATCGACACCTCCTGCCGCGCCTGCTTCTCGTGCGCGTGCACGCCGATGAAAAAGCGCAGCCGCAAATCGTCGATGACGACACACCGCTGCCCCACGTCGGGAATGATCGGTGCACGCTTCATCGGCCCATCCGCGATCATTCCCTCGGAAGGTCTTCGAACGGAAACTTGATGAGCAGGTGCCGTCCGCCGTCGATGGTAATGACCTGGCCCGTGATCGACGGCGTCTCCGCCAGCAGCGCCACGGCGCGGCAGATCTCCGGCAGCGATGGACCGACGCCCAGTGGCGTGCGGTTGTGCACTTGGCGGAACTGCTCCTCGGTCTGGTCACCGCTTCTGAGCACGAGACCGGGAGCGATGCCGTTCACTCGCGTTTTCGGCCACAGGCTCATGGCGAGCATGCGCGTGGCGTTGTGGAGGGCGAGCTTGCTGATGGTGTAGGAGAAGAAATCGGGCGTCACGCCCGTGACCTTCTGGTCGAGCATGTTGATCACGCAGTTCTGCCCCGCGCCAAGCCGGTGAAACGCCCGGGTCAGCAAGATCGGCGACAGCGCGTTGATGTGCAGGTGCTCCTCCCACAGGCTGGGGCTCAGCGTGGCGACCGTATCCTTCTTGAAGATCGAGGCGCTGTTGACCAGCAGCGAGCCGTGCGGGAAATCGCGCATGCACTCCTCGGCCAGCCGGTCGGCGGCCGCGGGATCGCTGAGATCCGCGGCATAAAGCCGGCAGTCGACGCCGGCGGCCTTCACCTCGGCCTGCAGGCTCAGCGCCTCCTCTCGCGAGGTGTTGTAGTGCGCCGCGATGTCCCAGCCTTCGCCGGCCAGGTGCACGGCGATGGCCCTGCCGATGCGGCGGGCCGAGCCTGTGATGAGCGCCGCCTTGGTCCCCATTCCGATCCCGCTCGAACGACTTCGTCTCTGCGACAAGCCACATTAGCAGCACGTCTTGTCAAGGGCAGCCGGTAAGGGCAAGTAAAGCCATGGCAACACCCCGCAAACCCCCGCAGACCACAGTCCTCGGCAAGCACACCGAGTGGCCCCAGAGCCCCGACAAGGCGGTGCTGGACCGCGTGCCGAACCCGCACCCTGATACCCACTATGCCGCCCGCTTCACGGCGCCGGAGTTTACCACGCTGTGCCCGGTGACCGGCCAGCCCGACTTCGCCCATCTCGTCATCGACTACGTGCCGGACCGTTGGCTGCTGGAGTCGAAGTCGTTGAAGCTGTATCTGGCCTCCTTCCGCAACCACGGCGCCTTCCACGAGGGCTGCACCGTGGGCATAGGCAAACGTCTCGCCCTGCTGCTCGAGCCGCACTACCTGCGTATCGGCGGCTACTGGTATCCGCGCGGCGGCATGCCGATCGACGTGTTCTGGCAGACGGGCACCTGCCCCAAGGGCGTATGGCTCCCCGACCAGGGCGTCGCGCCCTACCGCGGTCGCGGCTGACCGCGTTCACGTTCCCGTGACTCGCACTGGCCACGTGTTCCGATAGTCTTCGATCGGTGCATGTCCGCTCTGGGCATGGGCCTGCATTGCGAACCCAAATAGCTTGTCGGGACGGGAGATCAAGAGCATGTGGAAGTCTGGCATTCCCAGTTGGCTGCTGGCTGCGGCAGTCGGCTTGACCATCATCGCTTTCACGCCGCAGGCGACCTTCGCGGTTGGCGACACGCCGTCTTCGCCGAAACCCACACCGAAGCCGAAGCCCAAACCCAAGCCGAAACCCAAGCCCAAGCCCAAGGACAGCAAGCTCAACGACGACCAGATCTACAGCGTCGGCTACTGGCAGGCGAAGGACGGCGAATACGCAGCTGCCCTGGCGACGCTGCGCACGGCCGCCAATCCAGCCGACCCGCGCATCCAGACCATGATCGGCTTCTCGCTGCGCAAGCTCGGCCGCGTCGACGAGGCGATGGAGTACTACCAAAAGGTGCTGGCCGCCTATCCCGACCGCACCACCACGCGCCAGTACCTGGGCGAGGCGTTTCTGCAGATCGGCGAGCCCGGCAAGGCCAAGGACCAGCTGGCCGAGATCGGCAAGCGCTGCGGCACGGCGTGCGAGGACTATCAGCTGCTCGCCGACGAGATCGCCAAGTTCGAGAAGCAGGCGGGCTGAGCCACCGCCTGAAACGTCATCGATCGGGCCCTGCGTGCCGCGCGCGTGCAGGGCCCGGCTCGCTCGACAGCGTGCGCAGGAACGCGATCAAGTCGGCCTTCTCTTGCGCGCCCAGCCGCAGCCTACGGTTGATGTGCGTCGCCAGCCCCGGCCGCGCGACGAAGCCGCCGGTGTAATGCTTGACCACCGCCTCGAGCGTCGCCAGCGAGCCGTCGTGCATGTAGGGCGCGGTATGCGCAAGCTCGCGCAGACCCGGCGTCTTGAATGCCCTGAGCCCCGGCGTGCCGCCTTGCACCGCCCCGCGTCCGTCATCCGGGCTTCGCAGGCCGATGTCGTGAAATCGATCGTCGGTGAAGCGCCACCCCACGTGGCACAGCATGCAGCCGGCCTTGCCGACGAAGAGGCCGAAGCCGCGCACCTCGGCCGGCCGCAGCGCCTGCGCATCGCCGTCAATCCAGGCATCGAAGCGCGTTCGCGGCGAGACGAGCGAGCGCACGTAACTCGCGAGCGCCATGAGGATCGCGTCTCGCGAAACCGCCGGCGACTCCGGGAATGCGGCGCGGAATTGTCGGACCAGCGCCTCATCCACCTCGAGCCGGCGGAGGATTGCCGCCCAGTCGCCGCCCATCTCCTGGGGTTCCGCAATCGGCATGCCCACCTGCGTCTCGAGCGAGGGGGCGCGCCCATCCCAGAAAAAATGCTTGCCCCAGGCCAGGTTCCACAGCGACGGCGTGTTGCGCCGCAGGGGTGCCCCAGAGAGCCCGAGTGCGCGGCGGCGTCCGTCCGTGAACGCCTGCTCGGGCCTATGGCAGCTCGCACACGCGCGATCGCCCGCACCTGAGAGCCGTTTGTCGGCAAACACCCGCGCGCCCAGTGCGATCCTTTCAGGGTTGAGCGGATTGTCCGGCGGCGACGGAGGCGGCGTAGCCGGCCGCTTGAACATCTGCCGCCAGACGGCCCCGGTCTCGCCGCCTTGCGCCTGCAAAGCTGGCGCCTCTATGATCGCCAACGCGCAGCTCAACGCGAGGACGGCGGCAACGCCCGAGCTGGCTCGTATGCGGGGCATGAGGGATCGCCGATGGGGCTGCGGTCTTGCTCCCCACGCCTACCACCTCGACAGAATTCCGTCTGCAACAGTCGGCACCGCCTAGAGCAGGATCGCTTCAGATGGAACCACTTCGCCTCGAATGCAACGTCGAGGCTGAAGCGTGAATCCTGCTCTACTTCTAAGGCTCTAGAACCGGGGCGAAGGAAAACAGGGACTAGGCGCATGGCATTCCAGGCGATCGCGCGCGCTGCCGGTGCACGTGCAAGGCCGTATCTCGGCCTTGGCTGCCTGCTTGCGTGCGCTCTCCTGGCTGGCTGTGCCTCCTCCAACGAGGCGGCCAAGGCGCTCAATCCCGATCCGCCGGGCAAGATGTACGCCTTCGCGGAAGCGCTGCTCACCAACGGCTCGTACTCGGACGCGGCCAAGAAGTTCGAGGATCTCGACCGCGATCACCCCTACGCGCCCGAGGCGCGCCGTGCCATCGTGATGGCTGCCTTCGCCTACTACAAGGCCGGCAAGTATCCCGAAGCCATAGCCTCGGCGAAGCGCTACACGACGCTGCATCCGGGCACCAAGGACGCGGCGCTCGCGCACCACATCATCGCGTCGGCAAATTTCGACGAGATCAGGGAACCGGGGCGGGACCAGACCGCTACGCGCAAGGCGCTGGCCGAGCTCAAAATGTTGGTGCAGCGCTATCCTGACAGCCCCTACGGCAAGCAGGCGGTCAACCGCATCCGCCTGGCCGAGGACCTGCTCGCGGCCGCGGAGATGAACGTCGGGCGCTATTACCAGAAGCGCAACAACTACGTGGCCGCCATCAATCGCTACCGGACCGTGGTCACCGAGTTCAGCACGACCCCGCAAGTGGAAGAGGCGCTCTACCGGCTGGTGGAGGCCAACATGGCGCTGGGCATCGTTGCCGAGGCGCAGACGGCCACTGCCGTGCTCGGGCACAACTACCCCAACTCCGATTGGTATCGTCACGCCTACGCGCTGTTGCAGTCCGGCGGCCTGAGCCCGCAGGTGAACCAGGGCACGTGGCTCAGCAACGCCGTCAAGGCGATCACTCCAGGCTCCCAGAAGAAGCCCGAGGCCAAGCCGGAACCCGCTCCCTCGCCCGGCATGCCTGCCCCCGAGGACTTGCCCGCACCTCGCGTGCCGAGCGACGTGCCGGTCTCGAGCGCGCCCTCCAAGCCGCCGCTGGGGCTGGCGCAAAACCAAAGCTCCGCGTGGCAGCCGGAAGTCCGCCGCTAGAGCGATCGTTCCTGACGGAAGCACTGGGCTTCCATCCAGGGACGTGTATCTCGCTCTAAGAGCTGAGCTCAGCTCAGCTGCGCGGCGCCTGGAGCGCCGTGGCGATCAGGGAAGTGAGGCGTTCGGCATCCGGGTCGGCCAGGGTGAGCCGCACGGGAACCACCCGGGTGGCACCCTTGAGCTCGCCGCATAGGCCGTGCGCGCCGGCGAGCCGGGCCATGTCTTTCTCTGTCGTGACCAGCGCGGCCGAATGCCGCCGCGCCAGGTCCAGCAGCCGGCGCGCATCGTCCTCGCCGAGCCATTGATGATCGCGGAAGGCGATCGTCTCCACGACATCCGCGCCCAGCGCCTGCAGCGTCGCAAAGAGGCGCTGCGGCGCGCCGATGCCGGCCCAGGCGATAACGCGCGCGCCCTTCAGCCAGTCGGTGCCCCCGGCAGGGACGACGCTGGCGCGCAGCACCGGGCCGGCGAAGCGATGGCGCAGCCATGCGGTTACAGGGCTACCCGTGCTCGCGTCGGCCGCGCCCTCGTTGACGACGATGGCGTCGGTCAGCTCGAGCTGGAACTCCAAAGCGGCCCGCAACGGGCCTGCGGGCATCACCAGGCCATTGCCGAGACCCCGGCCGCCGTCGACGACGGCGATCGTCAGGTCCTTGGCCAATGCCGAGTTCTGCAGGCCGTCATCCATGACGACGACGGTTACCGGGTGCGGCCCGATCTCGATGGCGCGCGCACCGATCCGGCGGTCGCGCGCAACGAGCGTCGGTGCGGCCTTGGCGAGCAGCAACGCCTCGTCGCCGACGTCGCGCGCCACGTCGGATCGGCCGTTCACCCAATAGGGCCCGGACAAGCGGCCGCCGTAGCCGCGCGTCAGCGCAGCCGGCTCGTGACCCGCCGCCTTCAGGCGCTCGCACAGATAGATGGCAAGGGGTGTCTTGCCGGTGCCGCCTGCCGTAAAATTGCCGATGCAGATGATTGGCAGCCGCGATCGATAGGGCGTGGCGCTGAAATAGCGCGCCGCCGCCGCCCACCCATAGAGCGCTCCCAGCGGCTGCAGGAGCGTGGCGACGCGGCTCGGGGTTTGCGGATACCACCAGGACGGCTCGTCAAGACGCACGCGCCAAGCCTTCTTCGCCCGGCAGGTATCGCAGCAGCGCCTCGATCGTGCGCGGCAGCGCGCCGGAGATGGTGGAAAGCGCGGTATTGGCGCGGCCGCGCATGCTGGCGAGCTCGGCCTCATCCGACAGGAGCTTGCGCGCAGCGCTGGCGATCTCCTCGGCGGACCGCACCACGATGGCGCCGCCACTGCCGATGAGCGCGCCGTAGGCATCGCCGAAGTTGTGCCAATGGGGCCCCACGAGCACGACGGCGCCGAGCCGCATCGCCTCGACCGGGTTGTGGCCGCCGCGGTCGACCAGCGAGCCGCCGATGAAGGCCACCGGTGCCAGCTTGTAGAGCATGCCGAGCTCGCCGATGGTGTCGGCGACATAGGCGTCGCTGCTGCGGTCGGGCAGCTCGCCCAGAGACCGCCTCGCCACGTTGAAGCCGCGGCCCTTCAGCATCTCGGTGATGGCGGCACCGCGGTGCGGGTGGCGGGGAGCGATGATGGTGCACAAGCCGGGAAAGCTCGAGGCGAGCTGGCGGTGTGCTTCGGCGATGATCTCGTCCTCGCCCTCGTGCGTGCAGGCCGCGATCAGCAGCGGACGGCCCTGCAGCGCGGGTCGCAGGCGCTCGAGCTCCACGCCGTCCACCAGCGGCGGCGGTGAGTCGATCTTGAGGTTGCCGGCGGAGATTGCGCTCGGCGCGCCGAGCGTGGTGAAGTTGTGGGCCAGTCCTTTGTTCTGCGCGAGCACGAGCGCGAACCGGCTGAACAGGGGTTGCGCAAAGCTCAGATTACGCCGCCACCTGCGAAACGAGCGTTTCGTCATGCGGCCATTGACGAGCGTCAGCGGAATGCCGCGCGCCGAGCTTTCCAGGATCAGGTTGGGCCAGATCTCCGATTCCGTGAACACCGCCAGGTCCGGCTGCCAATGATCCAGAAAGCGCGCCACATACTCCCGTGCATCCAGTGGTGCGTACTGATGGATGGCGCGCGGGCCCAGCCGCTGGGCGGCGAGCTTCGCCGACGTGACCGTTCCGGTGGTGAGCAGGAACGACAGCGACGGGCGCTCCTTTGCGAGCGCCGCCATCAGCGGGAGAACGGCATTGGTTTCGCCCACGCTGGCGGCATGAAACCAAGCAAGGCGCCCCGCCGGCCGATCGACGTTCGGCTGGCCCAGCCGCTCGTTGCGCCGCAGCGCCTCTTCCTTGCCGCGCCGCTCGCGAAAGCCCAGCAGCAGCGGCGCAAACGGGCGCGCGCAGCTGGTGACTACCCGATAGCTCGTGAGCCACAGTCCCGGCTTGGCGCGCTTCGCGCCCGCGCTTCCCGGCGCGGCGCGCATCGGATCTGCCCCCGCTCGGCCATAGGCCTGCTGGGTGGCGCTGTTCAGGCCCTCTTCGACCTGCTGGCGATAGCGCTCCAGCTCCTCGTCGCTGGCCTCGCGCGGCACGTGGATTACAGGCGCCACCGCGAACCCCAGGTTCGAGTACGGCAGGTTGATCTTCATCCGGCTCCAGCTGTTGAGGGCCAGGTAACGCGTTGTGGCAATCGCGACGGGCAGGATCGGCCTACCGGACTGCTTCGCCGCCATGACGATGCCGAGGCCGGCGCGCCGTGCTTGTCCGCCGGGCACATCGGCAGTCATCGCCACCGCGCGGCCCTCTCGCAACGCCTGGATGGCCGCCCGGTAGGCGTGGCTGCCGCCGCGGTCCTTGCCCCGGCCGGCAGCGCCCGCGCCGCGGATCAGCTGCATGTCGAAGCGTTTCAGCGCCTCGCCCAGGAATTCGGCATCGCTGTGCCGAGCCAGCATGATGTCGGTGGGAAGATCGGGGCGCTTGATGAGCGGCAGCAGCATGAACTCGCCGTGCCACATGGCGACGATGCAGGGGTGATGTTTGGCATTGGCGGTGACGATCCTGTCCATCTCCGCGGTTTGCCAGCTGGTATTGCGTACATAGCGGACGTAGCGCGCGAGCAGCGAGCCCGCGATCCGGTCGATCAGTCTTGCATTGTTCTGGACATCCGCCATCCGAGGCGCACCTGGCTGGTTCACTCGGCCAAAGGCTCGGCGCTTCTATAGCCGATCCAAAGCCTACTAAGAAAGCATTGATTCGCCACGGCCTTTGTGGTCTCCATCCCCTGCCGAGAGCCGCCGGAGATCGAGACGGCCTCTGACCTACTCGGCCGCGTGGGACTTGGGCGTGGTTTCGAGATCCACCAGGATTTGCGAGCGGCACAGCCGCGCGTAGGCCCCATCTCGTGCGATGAGGTCGGCGTGGGATCCGACCTCGGTGATGTGACCCTGGTCCATGACGCAGATCATGTCGGCGCGCTGCACGGTCGAGAGCCGATGGGCGATGACGAGCGTGGTGCGGTCGCGCGTGAAGCGGGTCAACGCCTCCTGCACCAGGCGCTCGGACTCGGTGTCGAGTGCGCTCGTGGCCTCGTCGAGCAGCAGGATCGGCGCGTTCTTGAGAATGGCCCTGGCAAGCGCCACGCGCTGGCGCTGTCCGCCCGACAGGCGCAGCCCGCTGTCGCCGATCACCGTGTCGTATCCCAGCGGCTGGGCAACGATGAACTCGTGCGCGGCGGCTGCCTTGGCGGCGGCAACGATGTCGTCGTCGCCGGCGTCCAGGCGGCCGAGCGCAATGTTGGCGCGGATGGTATCGTCGAACAGCGTCACCTCCTGGCTGACGATGGCGATCGCTTGCCTGAGGCTGGTGAGCGTCACCTCGCGCAAATCCTGGCCGTCGATCAGGATCCTTCCGGCGTCAACGTCGAAAAGCCGCGCCACGAGGTTGATGACGGTCGACTTGCCGGCGCCGGATCGGCCGACGAGCGCCACCGTCTTGCCTCCGGGCACCGTGAGCGAGACGTTGTCCACGGCCCGGCTGCCCGCCGAGGTGGCATATGCAAAGCCGACGTCGTCGAAGACGATGGCGCCCTGCCGCACGACGAGCGCACGCGCGTCCGGGCGGTCGACCACCGTGGGCTTCTCGTCGAGAAGCTCGTAGATGCGCTCGGCGGCCGCCACGCCCTCGATCGCCGATGTCGTCACCATGCCCAAGGACTTGATGGGTTGAGCCGCCAGCAGCAGCGCGGTGACGAATCCCATGAAATCACCGACCGTGCTGATGCCCCTGGCGATGCGCCAGTAGGCAAGGGCAACGACACCGGCGATGGCGATGCCGGCCAGCGTCTCGAGCGCCGGGCCCATGCGACCGCGGGCGCGCACGGCCTTCATCCTCAGTCGGTAGATCTGATCGAAATTGCCGTTGAGGCGCTCGATCGCATAATTCTCGAGGCGAAAAGCCTTGATGAGACGGACGCCGGCGAGCACCTCGGTCAGGCGTGAGGTCATGTCCCCGATCTCGCTCAGAGTGCGGCGCGAGACCGAGCGCAAGCGCCGGCCGATGCTGCTCATCGGCAGCACCGCAAAGGGAAAGACGGCGAACACGATGAGGGTGAGCATCCAGTCGAGCCAGAGCATGGTGATCAGGACGGCGAGCACCGACAAGGTGTCCCTGACGAACGCGATCATCGACGTCTGGATCGCCTGCTGGATGGAGGCCAGATCGTTCGTGAGCCGCGACACGAGGTGACCCGTGGTCTCGCGCGTGAGGCGGGCAAAATCGGAGACGATGAGGTGAGCGAAGGCGGCCTTTTGCATGTCGGTGACCATCCGCATGATGACCCGGGCCGCCGTCACTTGGTGCAGGTAGAGGAAGACGCTGCGCGCGGCCGTCACCGCGACGATGGCGATCAGCACCCACGGCAGCACGTGGCTGTCCGTCCGCATGAGGGAATCGAAGGAGTACTTGATGACGAGGGGGTAGCCGCCGGTCGTGGCCGCCAAGCCTGACGTGAATACGAGGACCAGGGCGATCTGGCGCCAGCGCGGGGCAACCCAATCGGCGACAAAGCGCCGCAGCGTACTCTGCGCCTGCTCGTCGAGGACAAGCGCGCGAATGCTCGGTGATTTGGAGCGTTTGCCCAAAGGTCTCCCCTCTGCCCTTACCTATCAGCTCGGACGCAGCGGCGCCACCGAGCCTTCCGGACGTCGACGGCCAAAGCCTCACAAACGTGGCGGCGCCGTGGCGTTGGGATCGAGAAGGCGATGAAGGTGGACGATGAAGTAGCGCATCTGCGCGTTGTCCACGGTGCGTTGCGCCATCGTCTTCCAGGCCTTGTAGGCCTCCGCGTAGTTCGGATACATGCCGACGAAGTCGAGCTCGTCGAGGTTTGCGAACTCCACGTCGTCGAGCGATTTGAGCTCGCCGCCGAACACGAGGTGAAGCAGCTGCTTGGCGGGCCGGCTTTGCACGTCGGCAGCGGTCATGATGGATCCCTCCTCAGCGGATCAGCGCCGTGGCCTTTCCCTATTGCGCCATGATTCCAACGACTCATTTACCCTTTCATTTAAGCGGTTCGGAAGCCTTTTGTGGCAGGGTGCGCTACGAAGGCCGCTGAAGACGGCTGCTCAGGAGTTAACAGAACTCGGCGAGCGCGGCGGCACCGGTAGAGCCGGTCTCGCCGCGCCTCTGCTTGCTCGAGCGGGGGCCGGCGCGCTGCCTCAATAATGGGCGTCGGCGAGGGTGAGGAGCGCCATGTCGGCAGCGAGCCCGGCAAGCAGCGCCCACCCGATCAGCCGGTTGGACTTGAAGCGAGCCAGGCAATTGACGGGATCCGCCGTATCGAGGGTGGCCACCTGCCAGGCGAGTTGGATCGACGCCAAACCCAGCGCCAGAAAGAACGCAAGCCGCGCGCCGGCCATCGCGCCGGCCAGCCCCCATAGCAAGACGGCACCCGCGTAGAACGCTGTCAGCCACCGTGGCGTCGCCTCGCCCAGCCGCAGCGCCGTGGACTTCAGCCCGACGAGGACGTCGTCCTCCTTGTCCTGGTGGGCATAGATGGTGTCGTAGCCGATGGTCCACAGGACGCAGCCCGCATAGAGCGCGATGGCAGCCGGCGACAGGGAGCCGGTGACGGCCGACCAGCCGACCAGCGCGCCCCATTTGAATGTCAGGCCGAGCACGATCTGCGGCCAATAGGTGAGCCGCTTTGCGAAGGGGTAGACTGCAACGAGAACGAGCGAGGCGGCTCCGAGCACGATGGTGAAAAGGTTGAACTGGATCAGGATCGCGAACCCGGCGATGCCCAAAATGGCGAGAAACATCTGCGCCTCGGTCACGCTGACCTGGCCCGACGGAATAGGCCGCGCGGCGGTGCGCGCGACGCGCGCATCGAAATCCTTGTCGACGATGTCGTTATAGGTGCAGCCGGCCCCGCGCATCACGAACGCGCCGACGAAGAAGAGTGCCAGATACCAGGGCTTGGGATAGGGGTGCCCGAGCGAAAGCTCGGCCAGCACCTGTCCCCACCAGCACGGGAAGAGAAGCAGCCAGGCGCCGATCGGGCGATCGAACCGCGCCAGGCGCAGATAAGGTCGCCATGGCGCCGGCGCGACACGGTCGACCCAATTGCGCGGGCAGGCGTCGGGCACCGTGGGGCTCGGGGGGCGTGATGTGGCGGTCATGGCCCCTCAAGCTAGAGCAGGATCGCTTCAGATGGAATCACCTGCCTCAAG
>JRHI01002543.1_pt1 | contig 12311 bp, 9 predicted proteins | sample 215371 | NCBI WGS metagenome assembly JRHI01 (sample SAMN02929681, study PRJNA255918) | sediment metagenome | biome: cave system; feature: Ice Cave; material: Sediment; isolation source: sediment from deep within a dark volcanic ice cave with no known source of... ...
ACTGCAGGTCGATCTCCGCCACGCACCCCTCAGGCAGCGTCCGCGGCAGGTTCTCGGTCAGTCCGCCGCCCGTGATGTGCGCCAGCCCCTTGACCCAGTCACGCTCGATGACCGGCCGGAGAAGGTTCAGATACGACCGGTGCGGCGCGAGCAGCGCCTCCCCAATCGTCGTCTCCAGCTCGCTGACGAACGTGTCCGGCGTCCACCCCGCACGCTCGAAGAACACACGCCGCGCCAGCGAGTAGCCGTTCGTGTGCAGGCCGGCCGACGGCACGGCAATCAGCACATCGCCCGGCAGCACCGCTCGCCCGTCGATGATCTTCGCCTTGTCCACCGCGCCCACGATAAAGCCGGCGATGTCGTATTCGCCGTCGGCGTAAAAGCCGGGCATCTCGGCGGTTTCGCCGCCGATCAGCGCACACCCGTTCTCCCTGCACGCGCGCGCGACGCCGGTGACGACCTGCTCGGCCACCTCCGGCGACAGCCGTCCCGTGGCCAGGTAATCGAGAAAGAACAGCGGCTCGGCCCCCTGCATGAGGATGTCGTTGACGCAGTGGTTCACCAGATCGGCCCCCACGGTGTCGTGCTTGTCCATCATGAAGGCGACCTTGAGCTTTGTCCCCACTCCGTCGGCGCTCGAGACGAGCACGGGTTCCTCGTAGCGATCGCGGTCGAGCCGAAACAGGCCGCCAAACGATCCGATCTCCGAGAGCACACCCGGCGTGAACGTGCCGCGGGCCAGCCCCCGGATGCGCCGTATGGTTTCATTACCGGCGTCGATGTCGACGCCGGCAGCCTTGTACTCGCTCACGGTTTTCAGCCTCGCCCAGCCACCGATGATCAGAAGTCCAGCTTGCCGATGAGCGTCTGCATCAACACCCGGCGTGACGGCGCGTCGGCGGATTCCCAATACGTGCGGCGCGCGAAGGCGAAGAAGCGCTCCTTGTCGAGATCTTCGGCGAGCATGTCGAACCCCTCGGCCATCAGCGCGATCGCGTTCTGGCGATCGGCATGCGTCTCGAGCATCGTCATCGTGAGCGGGGTGTTGCGAAGCGCCACAGTCGCCAGCGCGAGCGACACCGGCGCGCGCGTCGGATCCTTCGAGGGGATGCCGAGATCCACCAGCGCCTTGGCCGCGTCGGCATGGCCGGCGATGGCCAGCGCGCCAAGGCCAGCGGCGGCGCCGCGCAGCAGCTCCTGGAAGCCCGGGTTCTTGTCAGAAAACTTCAGCGTGTCCACGAGATAACTGGTGTGTGACTCGCAGTTGACGTCGAGGAGACAGATGGCGGTGGCGATCGACGGCTGCGCCTGCCGCGGGGCCGTGCGCTGGATGCCGGCGAGCGTTTCGAGCGCGCGCTTGTCGCCGATCTTTCCCAACGCCAGCGCCGCATCGTCCTGGAGAGGGCCGTCGAGCTTGGCGACGGCGATCAGCGCGTCGACGGCGTACTGCGCCTTGTAGTCGCCGAGCGCCTCGATGACGGCGCTGCGGAAAAAGTCCTCGCCGCGGGACACCTCGCGCATCAGCGCCTGCCGCGCGCCAGCGATCGCGGTGCTCGGCGCCGCGGCGGCTGCGGCGAGCGACGCCAGCGCGCGCACGAGCGCGGGCCGGACGAACTCGGCCTGTTCCTTCTCGAGCGCCGACATGAACTGCGGCACCATCGACGCATGGGGGTTGTGTTCGAAGAAACTGTAAGCGACGGTGCGCAGGCGATCGTTCGGGCTGGCAAGTGACTCGCGCATCGCGTCGATCGTCCGCGGATCGTTGAACCCGGTCAGCAGCACGAGCGCGCGGTATCGGACATAACCGTCGGCCTGCTCGGACACCGCCTGCAGCAACGCCGGCACCGCCTGCGCGCTCGCCGTGCGCCGGACGGTTCTGGATGCCGTGGTGCGCGTGGCGTAATCGAGGTCGCCCAGTTTGAGAATCGCCGCCTGGAGCTGCGCAGGGGAAACCGATTGCGGCGCCGCAGGCTCCTGGGCGCGCGTCCCGCGCGCCAAACACAGGATACAGAAGGAACACACGACACGTGTCGTTGTCGTGTTCCTCATCCGACCACCGGCTCGCCCTTGCTGTCGAGTTTCAGGGCGAGCTGCAAATATGTGGCCTCGTCGCGCGGGAATTCGACGGGGTAGACGCCCGTATAGCACGACGTGCAGTACGAGCCGCGCTCGGACTGGACCGCGCTCAGCATGCCGTCGAGGCTCAGATAGGCGACGGTGTCGGCCTCGAGGAACTCGCGGATCTCTTCGAGCGTGTGCGTGGCGCCGATCAGCTCGGACTTGCGGGGCGTGTCGACGCCGTAGAAGCAGGGCGAGATCGTCGGCGGGCAGCTGATTCGGATGTGCACTTCTTTGGCGCCGGCAGCCCGCACCATCCGGACGATCTTCCGGCTCGTCGTCCCGCGCACGATCGAGTCGTCGACGAGAATGACGCGCTTGCCGGCCAGAATGCTGCGCACCGGATTGAGCTTCACCTTGACGCCGAAGTGGCGAATCGACTGCTGCGGCTGGATGAAGGTGCGGCCGACGTAGTGATTGCGGATGAGCCCCATGCGCAGCGGCACGCCGGACGCTTCGTGGTACCCCATGGCGGCGCAGACGCCCGAGTCGGGCACCGGCACGACGACGTCGGCGTCGATCGGCTGCTCGCGCGCCAGCACGCGGCCGAGCTCCGTGCGCACGTCGTTGACGCTCCGGCCGAACACGTAGCTGTCGGGCCGCGCGAAGTAGACGTGCTCGAAGATGCAGTGCGCCAGCGGCGCGCGCGGAAACGGCTTGATCGACTTCATGCCGCTGGCCGAGATGATGACGATCTCGCCTGGCTCCACGTCGCGCTCGTAGGTCGCGCCGATGAGATCCATCGCGCACGTCTCCGAGCAGACCACGTAGGCGCCGTCGAGCCGGCCGAGCGCGAGCGGGCGGAAGCCGTGTGGATCGCGGACCGCGATCAGCGTGTCCTTCGTCAGCAGGACCAGCGAGAACGCGCCCTGCACCTGCGCGACAGACTCGACGATGGCGTCCTCGACGCTGCGCGCCTTCGATCGCGCGTAGAGGTGCAGAATCACTTCGGTGTCGCTGCTGGACTGGAAGATCGACCCCTGCCGGACGAGATCGTCGCGCAGCTCGCGCGCGTTCACGATGTTCCCGTTGTGGCAGAGCGCAATCTGGCCGTGCGCGCAGTCGATCAGGATCGGCTGCGCGTTCAGCAGCTTGCTCTCGCCGGCCGTCGAGTACCGCACGTGGCCGATGGACAGCGGGCCCGGCAGCTTCGACAGCGTCTCGCCGTCGAAGATGTCGGCGACGTAGCCCATCTCGCGTGAAATGCGCACCTGCTGCTCGTCCGACGCCGCGATGCCGGCACTCTCCTGTCCCCGATGCTGCAGCGCATAGAGGCCCAGATACGTCATGTTGGCCGCCTCGGGGTGGCCGAAAATGCCGAAGACGCCGCACTCGTCTTTGAATTTGTCGAACATGTTGTTCAGGCCACCCGCTGAGCGAAGTGCTTGTCGATCGCTGTTGACCAGATGCGTTCCGCTTCGTCGGCTGACTGATCGATCACGATGTCGCCCGCCACCGCCATGCGCAGGCGATTGCCGCCGGTCTCTCCGATGACCCGCGCGGGCACACCGGCTACCGCCGCACGCCGGAGTACGATCGTCACGTTCTCGGGCACCACGGACACGATCGCCCGGGAGGCCGACTCGCCGAACAGCGCGGCCGCCACGTTCATGCCGGGATCACGCGCGACTTGCGCGCCTTCTATCGACACCTCGGCGCCGATCCCGTTCGTCTCGAAGCAGCACTCGGCCACCGTCACGGCCACGCCGCCGTCGGAGCAATCATGGGCGGAACGCACGAGCCGCTCGCCGGCCAACGTCACGAGCAGCGCCTGCAGCGCGCGCTCGGTATCCAGATCCAGGGACGGCGGCACGCCGCGCACCAGATCGTGCACCACCTCGAGATACTCGCTGCCGCCTAACTCGCCGCGTCCCACACCCAGCAGGACAATCACGTCGCCTGGTTCCTGGAATCGGCGGCCGACGACGCGATCCGCGTGCGCGAGCAGGCCGACCACGCCGATGGTCGGCGTCGGGTAGATCGCCTTGCCGTCGGTCTCGTTGTACAAGCTGACGTTGCCGCCGGTAATTGGCACGTCCAGCGCGCGGCACGCCGCGGCGATCCCCTCGACCGCCTTGGCGAACTGCCACATGATCTCCGGCCGCTCTGGGTTGCCGAAGTTCAGGCAGTTGGTCGCCGCGAGCGGCCGCGCTCCCGAGCAGGCGACGTTGCGCGAGGCCTCGGCCACCGCCAGCATCGCACCCAGGTAGGGATCGAGATAGCAGTAGCGGCCGTTGCCGTCGACCGACATCGCCAGCCCGCGGTCGGTGCCTTTGATGCGCACCACGCCGGCGCCCAGACCCGGCAAATTGATCGTGTTCGTGCGGACCATGTGGTCGTACTGCCGGTAGACCCAGCGCTTGCTGGCCACGCTCGGCGAGCCGAGGATCGCGCGCAGCGCGACGTTCTGATCGGGCGGAACGCTCGGCTGAAGCCTTCGCGCTACGGCGTCATCGTGGGGCGCTACGGCGTCGTCGTGTCGCGCGGCGGCGTCATCGTGTCGCGCGGCGGCGTCATCGTGTCGCGCTGCGGCGGCGGCGTAACGGGCTACCGCGTCGTCGTGTCGCGCGACGTTGTCGTCATCACGTAGCGCGAAGCCTGTAGGCGAGCGGCCGAGCGCGTCGAGATCCAGCTGCTGCACCTCGCGGAGATACCCGGGCTCGCTCATCGGACGGTGATAGACCGGCGCTTCGTCGGTGAGCGCGCGGTTCGGGATCTCGGCGACAACGACGCCGCGCTCCTTCACGCGCAGCATGCCGTCGCCGGTGACGTGGCCGATCTGCACGGCGTGCAGATCCCACTTTTCGAAGATCCGCTCCACGTCGGCTTCGCGCCCCTTCTTCGCCACGAGCAGCATGCGCTCCTGCGATTCGGAGAGCATGATCTCGTATGGCGTCATGCCGGTTTCGCGCTGCGGCACCAGCGAGACGTCGATCTCGACGCCGGCGCCTCCGCGCGATCCCATTTCGGTCGTCGAGCAGGTCAAGCCGGCGGCGCCCATGTCCTGGATGCCGATGAGCGCGTCGGTCTGCATCACTTCGAGACAGGCCTCGAGCAGCAGTTTCTCCATGAACGGATCGCCGACCTGCACCGCGGGACGCTTCTCCGCCGAGTTCTCGTCGAACTCCGCCGAGGCCATCGTCGCGCCATGGATGCCGTCACGGCCGGTCTTGGCGCCGACGTAGTAGACCGCGTTGCCGACGCCTGAGGCGACGCCCTTGACGATGTCGGACGCTTTGGCGATGCCGAGACAGAAGACGTTGACGAGCGGGTTGCCGGCGTACGACGCATCGAACACGATTTCGCCGCCGACCGTCGGGATCCCCATGCTGTTGCCGTAGCCCGCGATGCCGGCGACGACGCGTTCGAGCAGGCGGCGCGTGCCTGGCGCGTCGAGGGCGCCGAAGCGGAGCGAGTTGAGCAGCGCGATTGGCCGCGCGCCCATCGTGAAGATGTCGCGGATGATGCCGCCGACGCCGGTCGCCGCGCCCTGATACGGCTCGATGAACGACGGGTGATTGTGCGATTCGATCTTGAAGACCGCCGCCAGCCCGTCGCCGATATCCACGGCCCCGGCGTTTTCGCCGGGGCCCTGGAGCACCTGCGGCCCGTCGGTGGGCAGCGTGCGGAGGTGCACACGCGAGCTCTTGTAGCTGCAGTGCTCCGACCACATCACCGAGAAGATGCCGAGCTCGGTGAGATTCGGCTCGCGGCCCATGAACTGGACGATGCGGTCGTACTCGTCGCCCTTCAGCCCGTGCCGTTCGAGAACGGCGGGATCGATCATCGCGATCGCTCGCCTGAAAGGCTCGCGGTCCCTGGCACCGCGCCTGAAAAGCTCGTGCCCCTCCCGCTCGAACCGACGCGTGGCTGGAGCGCGGGGCTGGTGGACTGGAGCGCGAGGCTTTCAGCCGAGCGGCACGCACGCACAATCGATTCGAAGATCGCACGGCCGTCCACGCCGCCGAGCAGCGCCTCGCACGCGCGCTCGGGATGCGGCATCATGCCGACGACGTTGCGCGATTCGTTGCAGAGCGCGGCAATCGCGTTCACCGATCCATTCGGGTTCCATGCCTCGCCGATGCGCCCCTGCGCATCGGTGTAGCGCAGAATGACCTGGCGACCGGCCTCGAGCTTCTCGAGCATGTCGGGCGGCGCGTAGTAGTTGCCTTCGCCGTGGCCGATCGGGATCGTCAGCACCTGTCCCGCCTGCGCGGCGCCGGTGAACGGCGTGTCGGTCTGCTCGACACGGAGGTGCACGTGCTCGCAGCGGTACTTCAACCCCTTGTTGCGCAGCATCGCGCCCGGCAGCAGACCCGCTTCCAGCAGGATCTGAAAGCCGTTGCAGATGCCGAGCACCGGGCCGCCGCGCCCGGCGAACGCCTGCACCGGCGCCATGATGGGCGAGAAACGGGCCATCGCGCCCGTGCGCAAATAGTCGCCGTGCGCGAAGCCGCCCGGCAGAATCAGGGCGTCAACGCCTTTCAGGTCGGCGTCCTTGTGCCACAGGTATTCGGCCTCCTGGCCGAACAGATCGGTGGCCGCGTGAAATGCGTCCTCATCGCAGTTGCTCCCGGGAAACACGACGATGCCGAATTTCATGATCCGTCCACCTCGATGCGGTAGCTCTCAATCACCGGATTGGCGAGGACTTTGTCGGCGACCTCGGCCGCCAGCTCCTGCGCCTGGGAGGGTTCGGTCGTCGCCAGCTCCAGCTCGAAATATTTTCCCTGCCGCACGTCCGCGACGTTCTGATAGCCGAGCGAATGCAGCGCATCGACGATGGTCCTGCCTTGCGGATCGAACACCGACGGCTTCAGCGAGACAAACACACGCGCGCGCATGCGATACCTTTCGAGACGATCAACGCAGAACCCGCCGAACACGCAGAGACGAGCTGGATGCCTCTGCGGGTTCTGCGTTCAACGTCGTCTGGAAGACCCGATCGAAGATGTGGTCGATGTGCTTGAGCTGTTCGTCGAGATCGAACGCACGATCGATCTCGGCGGCGGGCAGGGCGCGCGTGACGTCGGGGTCGGCGAGCAGCAGCGCCTTGAAATCGCGCTGCTCGGCGACCGACCGCATCGCGTTGCGCTGCACCCAGTCGTAGGCCTGCTCGCGGGATACGCCCTTCTTCGCGAGCTCGAGCAGCACCGTACCCGAAAAGACGACGCCGCGCGAACGGTGCAGGTTCTCGTGCATGCGCTCGGCGTTGACCACCATACCGCTCACGATCCGCATCATGCGGCGCAGCATGTGATCGAGCGCGATGAAGCTGTCGGGCAGAATCACGCGCTCGACCGACGAATGCGAGATATCGCGCTCGTGCCACAGGGCGATGTTCTCGAACGCCGCGTGGCAGTTGCCGCGCAGCAGGCGCGCGAGGCCGACGATCTGCTCGGAGGCGATCGGATTGCGCTTGTGCGGCATCGCCGACGAGCCCTTCTGTCCCTTGCCGAACGGCTCCTCGACTTCGCCGATTTCCGTCTTCTGCAGACCGCGGACTTCGAGCGCGAACTTTTCGAGCGACGCGCCGGTAATCGCGATCGCCGACAGCAGCTCGGCGTGACGGTCGCGCTGAATGACCTGCGAGGCGACCGGCGCCGGCTCCAGTCCGAGGCGGCGGCAGACATCCGCCTCGATCTCCGGCGGCAGGTGCGCGAACGTCCCGACGGCGCCAGACAGCTTGCCGACGCTGACGACCGCGCGCGCGCGGCGGATGCGCTCGATGTCGCGCCCGACCTCGGCGTACCAGAGCGCCAGCTTCAACCCGAACGTCATCGGTTCGGCGTGCACGCCGTGGGTGCGGCCGATCATCGGCGTGCGCCGGTGCTCGAGCGCGCGCGCCCGGATCGCGCCGGCCAGGCCGCCGAGGTCCGTCAGCAGGACGTCGCACGCCTCGCGCATCTGCAGCGCCTGCGCGGTGTCGATGACGTCGGAGGAGGTCAGTCCGAAGTGCAGCCAGCGCGCCGACGGCCCGACGTGCTCGGCGACCGCGGTCGTGAAGGCAATGACGTCGTGCTGGGTGATCTGCTCGATCTCTTCGATGCGCGCGATGTCGAACGCGCCGCGCTCGCGGATGTCGCGCGCCGCGTCGGGCGGTACGATGCCGGCGGCCGCCATGGCGTCGGCGGCGGCGGTCTCCACGAGCAACCAGGTCTCGTACCGGCGCTGGTCGCTCCAGATCCGCCCCATGTCGGGGTGTGTGTATCGTGGGATCATCGAAGGTCGATCCAGCACCAAGGACACCAAGGTTGCCCTTCGTGTCGATTGAAACGCCTCTAGTCCAAGTCCAGACGTTCTGTCGGAATCTGCAGGCCGTTCACGTTGCCGAGCACCGTCGCCGCCAGCGAACCGTCGCGAAAGAGATCCGCCGACACCCGCTGGACATCCTCGGTCGTCACGCGTTCGATACCCTGGAGCGTCTCGTCGAGGCCGAACTGGCGATCGAAGTAGATCTCCTGGCGGGCCAGGTGCGACATGCGGCTCGCGGTGTTCTCGAGGCTCAGCATGAGGCTGCCCTTCAGGTGATCCTTGGAGCGCTGCAGCTCCGCGTCGGGCACCGGCGCGCTCTTCACCCCGCGCAGCTCCTCGACGCAGAGATCGATCACTTCTCCGACCGCTTCGTTCGAACAGCCGGCGTAGATGGTGAACGAGCCTGCGTCGCGATACGCGCTCAGACCGCTGAAGACGGCGTACGCCAGACCGCGCTTCTCGCGCACGTTCTGAAACAGCCGCGAGCTCATCGATCCGCCCAGCAGCGTGTTGAGCACGTAGCTGGCGTACCGATCGTCGTGGTTCTGCGCATAGCTGCCGACGCCGAGGCACACGTGGCTCTGCTCGAGCTCCTTGTTGCGGATCAGGATCTTCCGGGCGACCTGCGGCGCTTCGTCGACCGCAGGCTCGCCGACCTGCCTCAGCGATCCAAACTTCTCCTGGACCAGCTCGCGGACGCGATCGTGCTCCAGATTGCCGACCGCCGACACGATCAGGTTCTTCGCCGTGTAGACGCCGCCGAAATAATCGCGGAGCAGCGTCGCGTCGAACGACTCCACCGTCTCTTTCGTGCCCAGAATCGGCCGGCCGAGCGGGTGGTTTTCCCAGAAGCCCTGCGTGAACAGCTCGTGGACGAGATCGTCGGGCGTGTCCTCGACCATCTTGATCTCTTCGAGGACGACTTTCTTCTCTCGCTCGATGTCGTCCGGGCTGAACGCCGGATTCCGGACGATGTCGGAGAGGATGTCGATCGCGAGCGGCAGGTGCTCGTCGAGGACCTTGATGTAATAGCTCGCGTATTCCTTGGCGGTGAACGCGTCGAGCTGGCCGCCGATGGAATCGATTTGCTGCGCGATGTCTTCGGCCGACCGGATGCCGGTGCCCTTGAAGAGCATGTGCTCGACGAAATGGGCGATGCCGCCGCGCTCAGCCGTCTCGTGCCGCGAGCCGCGCGTCAGCCACACGCCGATGCTGATCGAGCGGACCTGCGTCATCTGCTCGGTGAGAATGCGCAGCCCGTTATCGAGAACGTCTCTGACGATGGGTGAATTGGACAACATGAAGCCCGCGAAAGCCTTATGCTACCATCGAAGGCTGGCCAGCGCTGAGAACGGCTTGAAATAGATAGAGATACGGTGACCACTGCCGAGCCGCGACCCGACCTCGCCGATCTGGAACGCCCGGCGCTCGAGTCGGCCCTCGAGGCGCGCGGGCACAAGCGCTTCCACGCGCGGCAGATCTTCCGCTGGATCTACAAGCACGGCGTCGCCGACGTCGACGCGATGACGGATCTGTCGCGCGAGCTGCGCGCGACGCTCGCCAACGAGTTCACGCTGAGCCGGCCCGTGCTCGCGCAACGCGACACGTCGGTCGACGGCACCGAAAAATTCCTCCTGCGCCTGGCCGACGGCCGGCACATCGAGTCGGTGTTCATCCCAGACACGCCGGCGATGACGTTCTGCGTCTCGACGCAGGTGGGCTGCGCGATGGCGTGCGCCTTCTGCCTCACGGGCAAGATGGGGCTCGTCCGCAGCTTGACCGCGGGCGAGATCGTCGGTCAGGTGCGGGTGCTCGCCGACGCCCTCGACCTGCGCGACAAGAAATTCAACATCGTCCTGATGGGCATGGGCGAACCGCTGCACAACTACGACGAGACGATGCGCGCGCTGCGCATCCTGGCCGACGAGCACGGGTTCGACATGTCGGCGCGCCGGATCACGCTGTCCACGGTCGGCCTGCTGCCGGCGCTGGAGCGGCTGGCGAAGGAGCCGGTGATGCCGAACCTTGCCATCTCGCTGCACGCGCCGACCGATCTGCAGCGCGGTGAGCTCGTGCCGATCAACAAGAAGTACGGCGTGCGCCAGATCATCGACGCCTGCAAACGATTCCCGCTGAAAAAGCGGAGCCGCATCACGTTCGAATACGTGATGCTCGCGGGCGTGAACGACTCCCCCCAGGACGCGCGCAAGCTGGCAAAGCTGGTGGCGGGTGTGCGAGCGAAGGTCAACCTGATTCCGCTGAACGCCGCCCCGGGGATTCCGTTCGAGCGGCCGCCGGACGAGGCGATCGATCGGTTTGCCAAGATCGTGGCCGAGCACGGCGTCACCGTGTCGGTGCGCAAGAGCCGCGGGCGCGACATCCGCGCCGCCTGCGGTCAGCTGATCGTGGAGGGCCAGAAGAAGTCAGCGGCCCAGCAGCTCGCCGTCGTGATGTGACGTCAGCCGGAGGCGCACCCACTCGTTGCGCCCCCGACCCGGCGGAATTCGCACCTTCAAGTAATTGTCCGTGACGGCGAGCGTGCCGTCCTCCAGCGTGAGTGCCCGATGCGTCGTGCCCACCTGCGCATCGTGGAACCGCGCGCTCAGCCGCTGACCGATGTCGCGGATGCGGCGTCCGCGCTCGCGAATCACCACCCCGTTCACCGTGCCGGTCATCGTCGAGGCGGGCGTGCCGGGGCGAGCGGAATATGGGAACACGTGGACGTGCGTGAGCGGCGAGCCTTCGAGATAACCCGCAAGCTGCTCGAAGTCCTCGTCGGTTTCCCCGGGGAAGCCGACGAGGATGTCCGATCCGAGCGACGCGTCGGGCATGCGCGAGCGGATATGGTCCACGAGCGACGAGTACTGCGCGATCGTGTAGGGACGACGCATCGCCGCCAGCACGCGGTCGCTGGCGTGCTGCAGCGGTAGATGAAAATGCGGCGCGAACCGATCGGACGAGGCCACGAGGTCGACCACTTCCCGCGAGCAGTCCATCGGTTCGAGGGAGCTGATGCGAAAGAGCAGATCGGAACGCTCGGCTAAAGCCGTCGCGCTACGGGAATCGGGCGGCGCGCTACGGGAATCGGGCGGCGCGCTACCGGTATCGGCCGTCGCACTACGGGTAGCGGCCGTCGCGCTATGGGAATCGGGCGGCGCGCTACCGGTATCGGCCGCCGCGCTACGGGTGTCGGGCGTCGCGCTACGGCCATCGAGCGCGCGCAACAGATCGATCAGCGAGGCAGCTGGCGCGAGATCGCGGCCGTACGAACCCAGGTGCACGCCGGTCAGCGCGATCTCTTTGAAGCCGGCCGCCGCCACACGCTCGACTTCGCTCAGCACCGCTTCCACGCCCACACTCCGCGGCGTTCCCCTCGTGGTCGGGATGATGCAGTAGGAACAGGGCTCGGCGCATCCCGTCTGGACGCGCAGCGTAAAGGCCGTGCGGCCGGCGACGCCGGGCTCGATCGTCGCGCCGCACGGGCCGTCGCCGGCGAATGGAACCGCGTGCTCTGCGGTTTCTGCTTTGAGAAACTGGATCAGCCGCGGCTTGTCGTCGTTGAGCACCACGCGCGAGACGCTCGGGAGCGCCGCCACTTCGTCAGGCCTGCGCGTCGCGTAGCAGCCGGTGACCACGATGCGGGCTCCGGGGTTGTCGCGAGCAATGCGGCGGATGGTCTGCCGCGTCCCCTGATCCGCGGTCGCCGTCACCGAACAGGAGTTGACCACGACGAGGTCCGCGGTCTGCGGCGACGCCGCCACCGCCCCGGCTGCCAACAGCTCTTCCTCGAAGCCCAGCGAGTCGGCCTGGTTCACCCGGCAGCCGAAGGTGACGACCGCGTACGTCATCGCGCTCCTGTCCATGTCCGATCCTTTGTGTGCTTCGTGTCGGCTGGCGCGCTTTGCAGCTCTGTGTAGCGCGAGCCTTCAGGCGAGCGT
>JRHI01002544.1_pt1 | contig 12296 bp, 11 predicted proteins | sample 215371 | NCBI WGS metagenome assembly JRHI01 (sample SAMN02929681, study PRJNA255918) | sediment metagenome | biome: cave system; feature: Ice Cave; material: Sediment; isolation source: sediment from deep within a dark volcanic ice cave with no known source of... ...
CGGTGGGAGCGGGCACGGTGGGAGCGGGCGCAACCGAGGCCGAGGCGGTGGCGGGCGCGACCGAGACCGAGGCGGTGGCGGGCGCGATGGGGGGGGCAGGCGCCGGCTCCGCCTCCTCGCCCGGTTTGGCGATGCGACCGATCACCGCACCCACCGGCACCGGCTTGCCGGCTTCCACCAGCACCTGGAGCACCCCTTCGGTGTCGGCCTCGATCTCGAAGCTGGCCTTGTCAGTCTCGATCTCGGCCAAAACCTCGCCCTTGCGCACGGGGTCGCCGGTGGACTTGGCCCAGGTGATGACGGTGCCCTCTTCCATCGTGTCGGAGAGCTTCGGCATGTTGATGTCGGTCATGGGACTCCTCTTGTGCGGCTCAGCCGGGCCTGGAATACGCAACCGCGGTGGTCAGCGCGGCCGGCGACCGATCATCCGATACACGGTTTCGACCACGGTGGTGGCTGAGGGGATGGCGGCCTTCTCCAGTTCCTTGTTGTAAGGCATCGGCACCTCCGCGCCTCCGACCCGGAGCACAGGCGCATCCAGGTCGTCGAAGCAACGCTCTTGAAGGCCGGCGGCGATCTCGGCCGACACCCCATACGTGGGCCAGCCTTCCTCGACCACCACGGCCCGGTTGGTCCGCCGCAAGCTGGCGCTCAGGGTATCCCAGTCGATCGGCCGGACGCTCCGAAGGTCGACGACCTCGGCGTCCACACCCTCGGAGGCGAGCAGGTCGGCCGCCTCCTCAGCGACCAGGGCCATCCGCGAGAGCCCGATGATGGTCAGGTCGCGGCCGGGCCGGCGCACCGCCGCCCGTCCCAGCGGGGTCAGGTACTCCTCGTCCGGCACCTCGCCGCGGCTGTTGTAGAGCCCTTCGTTCTCCAGGAAGATCACCGGGTTGTCGTCCCGGATGGCGGTCTTGAGCATCCCTTTGGCATCTTCCGGAGTAGAGGGCGCCACCGCCAGCAGGCCGGGGATCATGCCGTAGAGCACTTCCAGGCTGTGCGAGTGCTGCGCTCCCAGTTGGTGGCCGCCGCCACCGGGCATGCGGAGCACCATCGGCACCGTGGCCTGGCCGTTGAACATGTAATGGATCTTGGCCAGGTTCTGTACCACCTGGTCGTAGGCGACCAGGGAGAAGTTTATGGTCATCAGTTCGACTACCGGCCGCAGCCCGGCCATGGCCGAGCCGATCCCGCAGCCCACGATGGCCTCTTCGGCGATCGGGGTGTCGACCACCCGCCCCTCTCCATAGCGTTCGAGCAGCCCCTCGGTGACCCGAAAGGATCCTCCGAAGCGCCCGATGTCTTCACCCATCAGGTAAACGTTCGGATCCCGGTCCATCTCCTCGATCAGCGCCTGGCGGAGCGCGACCCGATACTGGGTGACCGCCATCAGGCCTTCCCTCGGTTGGCCAGCACCTTGTCGTAAAGGCTTGACAAAGGCGGGTTGGGACTGTTCTCGGCGAACTCGATGGCGGCCGCCACCTCGGCCTCGACCTGGTCGCGGATGGCCTGGAAATCGGCCTCCTCCGCGACTCCGGCCTGGAGCAACGCCTGCTCGAACTCGAGGATCGGATCCTCCGCCTTCCACCGCTCCTTCTCGTCCGCCGGACGGTACTTGTCGGGATCGGCCACCGAGTGGCCTCGGAAGCGATAGGTGACCGATTCGATGAACTTGGGCAGGCTCTCGCTCCGCGCTGCCTCGATCATCCGCTCGCTCGCCCTCATCACCTCCAGCACGTTCATACCGTCCACCCGGATCGCCTCGATGTCATACGCGACGGCCTTCCTGACCATCTCCGGCACGGCCGAGGCTCGCTCCACGGCGGTGCCCATCCCGTATTGGTTGTTGACGCAGAACCAGACCACGGGCAGCTTGAACACCCGGGACCAGTTCAACGACTCGTGGAAAGCGCCGATGTTGGTGGCGCCGTCGCCGAACAGGCACATCGTCACTTCGGGCAGTTGCCGGTAGCGGCTGGCGAAGGCGGTGCCCAGGGCCAAGGGAAGGTGGCCACCCACGATTCCGTAACCGCCCATGAAGCGACGGGAGGCATCGAAGATGTGCATGGACCCACCGCGGCCGCCCGAGGTTCCGGTGGCCTTGCCGAACAACTCGGCCATGATCGGCCCGGGCGGGATGCCGCGGGCGAGCGCGTGGCCGTGCTCACGGTACGTGGTGAAGATGTAGTCCTGGGGCTGCAGGGGCAGGATGCCGCCGACCACGGTGGCCTCCTCGCCGATGTTCAGGTGGCAGAAACCACCGATTTTCGCCTTGGTGTACTGCTCCTGGGTGCGCTCCTCGAAACGGCGGATCAGGTACATCTGACGGTGCAGGTAAAGCAGGTCGTCACGGTGGGCGCGATCCAATGCGAGGTCTGCGGCGCGGATCCGCCTGGTCGTGGCTTCCACGGTCTGTGCCATGTCAAGAGCTCCCTGAACCTGCCCTGATACGCTCCGAAATCCCCATCGATTATGAGGCCGGACCGCCGGGCGGCCCGCCTTCGATCGATCGCGCCGAATGCCGCTGGCCGGGGCGGTGGGCTCGCCGGATCCATCGCGGATCACACCGGGCGCAGCACCAGATGTTGGCTCGGCCTATTGCTGCCATCGATATCAATTATGAATGGGGTGGCGTCACCCCGCCGCCGGCGCCCGGGCGGGTCGGGGATAATTGGCAGCATGGACGAGGCCCCGAACCAGCCCGCGCCGGGGCAGCGTCCGGCCGCCTACTTTGAACGGCTGCGCCGGCGCGTGGCCGAGCGGAGGTCCGCTCTCTGCGTCGGCCTGGATCCGGATCCCGATCTCATACCAGGCGGCCTGGATGGCGCGCTCGAGCACTGCCTGGGGGTGATCGAGCAGACCCGCGACCTGGTCGCCTGCTACAAGCCGAACGCCGGCTACTGGGAGCGTTACGGTCCCGACGGATGGCGGGCGCTGGTCGATCTCCGATCGGCGATCGGTGACGTGCCGGTGCTCTTCGACGCCAAGCGGGGGGACATCCCGGAAAGCATGCGCGCGTACGTCGAAGCCGCCTTCGACGGCCTGGGCATGGACGCCTTGACCGTCAGTCCCTTTCTGGGCACCGATGCCCTGATGGCCGCTGCCGCCTGGACCGATCGCGGAATCTACGTGCTGGTACACACCTCCAACCGCTCGGCTCCCGACCTCCAGGAACTGGATACCGGCGGTGAGCCGCTCTACCTGAGGGTGGCCGACCTGGTGGCCGGCCTGCCCGCTGCCAACCTGGCCATGGTGGTCGGCGCCACCTATCCGGAGCCCCTGGCGCGGGTGCGGCGGCGGGCGCCCGGGACTCCCTTCCTGGTGCCCGGGGTCGGCGCTCAGGGGGGGCACCTGGAGGAGGCGCTGGCGGCGGCCTGGAACGGGGATCCGGCCGGCTGCATCGTCAACGCCAGCCGGTCGGTCATGTATGCGCCCGACCCGGCGGCGGCGGCGAGCCGGCTGGTGGAGCGGATGCGCGCCGCCGTGAACCTACGAGGAGGGTCACCCGATGAGCATCCGGCCTGACGGCCCGGCCACCGAGCTGGTCCTGGAGGGACACATCATCGACTCGATGATCCTGCCCCGGGTCTGGGACATGGTGATGGACATGGGGGGGAACTTCGAGGTCCTCAGCTTCGACGTGGGCAGGCACAAGACCGATCCCTCGGTGATCAGGATGCTGGTCTGGGCGGCCGACCAGGAGACCCTCGACGAGATCGTCAAGCGCGCCATGGAGTTCGGCGCTACCCGCCCCGAAGAGCAGGAGGCGCAACTGGCAGAGGTCGACCGCGACGGCGTCTATCCGGAGGGCTTCTATTCGAGCAGCAACCTGGAAACCCGGGTACTGGTGGGAGGGCGGTGGATCACCGTCGAGCGACAGGAGATGGACTGCGCGATCGCGGTCGACGTCGATGCCGGCCGGGCCTGGTGCTCGCCCTTTTCACAGACGCGGGCCGGGATGCGAATCGTAGTGGGCCACCAGGGGGTCAAGGTGATCCCCCAGGAAAGGTCCCGGAACCTGGAGATCTTCGGGTTCATGTCGAGCGAGGTGTCCAGCGAGAAGCCGAAGAAGGTGGTGATCCAGGAGATCGCCCGCGAGATGCGCTCGGTGCGGGAAGGAGGCGGCAAGGTGCTGGTGGTGGCGGGCCCGGCGGTGGTGCACACCGGGGCGGGAAGATACCTCACCAGGCTGATCGAGCTCGGCTACATCCAGACCCTGTTCGCCGGCAACGCTTTGGCCACCCACGACATCGAATCAGCCCTCTACGGAACGTCGTTGGGGGTCAGCCTGGATAGCGGGCTACCAATCGAATCCGGTCACGAGCACCACATGCGGGCGATCAACCGGGTGCGGCGGGCGGGGTCGATCGCGGCCATGGTCGAGTCCGGGGAACTCCAATCCGGGATCATGAAGAGCTGCGTCGACCACGGCGTGGAAGTGGTGCTGGGAGGCAGCGTGCGCGACGACGGGCCGCTGCCGGACACGATCACGGATGTGGTGGAGGCTCAGGATCGCATGCGGGAACTGGTGCCGGGGGTGCGGGTGGCGCTGATGCTGTCCACCATGCTYCATTCGATCGCCACCGGCAACCTGCTCCCGGCCAGTGTCCGCACGGTGTGCGTCGATATCAACCCGGCGGTGGTCACCAAGCTCGCGGATCGCGGTTCATGGCAGAGTGTGGGACTGGTCACCGATGTCGAGTCGTTCCTGCGGGAGTTGCTCAGCGATCTCGAAACCGGCCCCTCATGATCCTCACCGGCATCGCTATCGGCCTGGCCGGCGGCTTCCTGGGCGGGCTGCTGGGAGTGGGAGGGGGGGTGATCATGGTGCCCCTCCAGGTGCTGCTGCTTCGGGTCCGGCAGCTGTCCGCGAACGCCACCAGCCTGGTCGCGATCATTCCGATCGCGATCGCAGGCGGCCTGGTTTACTACTTCCGGGGCAAAACGCCGCTGGTCGACCTCGGCTTCGCGCTGTGCCTGGTCCTGGGCAGCATGGCCGGGGCCCCACTCGGAGCCCGGATCGCCAACTCGATCAGCGACCGCCGGCTGCGCCTGGTGGTGGCGGCGGTGCTGGCCTTGGTGGCGGTGAAGGAGCTGATCTGGCCGGTTCTGAGCCTGGCCCCGTCCGGCGTGCGGGTCACCGTCGGCCTGCGCTTCACAGACCTTCCGATCGACCTCCTGGTGGCCGGTATCGGCTTTGGGGTTGGCATCCTGAGCGGCCTGATGGGGGTGGGAGGGGGCATTCTGCTGGTCCCGATCATGGTGATCGGGCTGGGCTTTCCCCAGCAGCTGGCCCAGGGCACCTCGCTGGCCGCGGTGATCCCAACCAGTCTGTCCGGGGCCATCAGCCATCTCAGATACGGCAATGTGATGATTCGTAACGCGGTGTTGCTGGGACTGGGCGGCATGTTGGGAGCGCTGGCGGGTGGTTTGTTCGCGGTCCAGCTCCCAGCATCCCTGCTCGGACGCCTGTTCGGCCTCGTCCTTCTCTATTCCGCCTACCGAACCGCCCCCAGGACCATCTGGAGCGATTTCCACCGCTGATCCGCTGACAACACGTAGTTGGCAAAGAGATCGACAACGATCTGTTAAAAAGCGATCAGATCCGTCGGTAATCCGGGAACCTTCCCTAATGCCTGATACTCTCCGGCCCATCAATGGGTAGATAGCCCCACTAATTCGGAGTAAGGAACGGCATCGTGAAGATCAGTACTCCCGCCAGCCCGAACGCCTCCGCCGGCGCCTTCATCCGCACCTGCTYGCCGGCTGCCGGCCGGTTCCGGCCGGTGATCCGAGCCTACATCCTCGAGGACCGGCAGCCGATCGCGGAAGCCGAACCGGGAACGCCTCGGATCCACCAGTGCCGGCCCTCAACTCCGGGCCAAAGCCCGGTCCGGCGGAGGACGGCGGTAGCCTGATCGGGCTGATCGGTTCAGCCCGAGGGCGATTGCCGCCGGGTCTCGGGCAGCAGGAGCAGGGCCAGACCGCCCGCCACCGCCACCCCAGCCAGCACCCCCAGGCCCGACCCCAATCCGATCCAGGTCGAGGCCAGACCAAGAAACTGGTTGCCGACGATGCCGCCGGTAGCTGCGGCTACCGCCACCAAAGTTTCGGCGGTCGCCCTGGCCCGGGCCGGGAACAGCTCACCGGTCCAGGCGCCCAAGGCAGGGGCCGCGGCGCTGCTGAGCAGGCTCCAGGCGATGTTGCCGATCCAGTAGCCAGTGGTCGAGCCGCTGTAGGTGAGCAGACCGGCCAGGCCGGTCAGCGCGGTGATGGTGCTGACCAGCAGCCGCCTTCCCCGGAGATCGGACCAGCGGGCGAAGAGCAGGAACACCGGGATGGCGCTGGCGCCAGCGGCGAGCATGATCTCGCTGATCTGAGCCGGTACCAGGCCGAGCCGGGTGCCATACAGGGCGATGAAGAGGTTGCCGGGCGCCAGGAAGGCGGCGGTCAGCACAGAACTGACACCCAGCACCAGCAGCCGCCTCCGCCACGGCCTGGCCGCCAGCACGCGCAGGGCGCCGGGGTCGACGCGGGTCACCACCGGCCGCTGGGAGGGCCGGAGCCACCAGAAGAGCAGCGGTAGGTCGGTGGCCCCGGCCGCCGCGGCGATTCCGAAAAGAAGCCGCCAGCGTGGCGCGATCAGCGGCCACAGCAGCACGTCGAGCCCGGTGCCGGCCCCCCAGGCGAGGCTCAGCAGCCCGACCGCGAAGGCGCGTCGGTCAGGAGCGAACTCCTCCACCATCAGGGCGACGCCGAGCGCAAGCATGAGTCCCTCGAAGGCCACCGCGATCAGCCTGGCCCCGGTCAGCCAGGCCAGGTTGGGAGCCAGCGCCGAGCCCAGGTTGGCGGCGGTGAACCCGGCCACCGCCAGGATCGTGAATGGCCGCCGGCCGCGCCGGTCGGAAGCGATCGCCAGTGGCACCGCCAGTAACGCGCCCAGTCTCAGCGCTGAACCCAACTGAGCGGCAGCCGGCTCCCCGGCGTGGAATTCGAAGGTGACGGCCGGCAGGGACAGCACCAGCGCGCTTCCACCGAAGCCGGCGACCAGCACCGCCGAGGCGGTGATGGAGAGCAGCAGCAGTTCGCGCCGGGCGAGAGACGGGACCAGGCCGGCGGCCAGTGCCTGCAACCGGCTCAGCCGGTCCCGGACCGGGCGGCCGGCCGGAGCCACAGCGCGGTCAGCCCGGCGGCGATCGCCGCCACCAGCGAGCCCATGATCGCCACCCGGTAGTCTCCGGTGCGGTCGACCAGAAACCCGGCCACCGGCGGCCCGAGCAGAGCGCCGATGCCGGCGCAGGTGTAGAGGATCCCGGTGGTGCCGCCGAGGTTGGCGGTTCCGAAGAGGTGGGCCAGCACCGCCGGTGAAAGTGCCACCCATCCGCCATAGCCAGCACCCAGCAGCAGGGCGAAGGCGGTCAGCTGCCCATAGCCGTCACCGAAACTCCAGATCCCGAAGCTGGCGGCCATCACCATGAAGGCGAACTGGTAGGCGCGGATCGACCCCACCCGCTCGGCCAGCCAGCCGATCGCGGTGCGGCCGGCGATGCTGCCCAGCCCGATCACGGTGATCAAGGTGGCGGCGGCCAGCGCCGTGGCCCCGCGGCTGACGGCGAAGGGGGGGAGGTGCACGAAGGCGGTCCAGAGTGCAACCGAAACCAGCAGGCCGCCGGCATAGAGCTGCAGGAATGCCGGCGTGACGATGATCCGGCTCATGGCCGCGGCCGGGGGCGGGATTAGAGCCGGGCGGCGGGCGGCGACCGCGCAGAGCACCAGGATACCGGTGCCGATCACCGCCAGCCAGCGGTAGGCGGAGCGCCAGCCGGCGGCCGCAACCAGCGCGGCCGCCAGGGGGGGCACCACCAAGGTGCCGGTTCCGATCCCGGTCACGGCGATCCCCAGAGCCAGGCTCCGGCCGCGCTCGAACCAACGGCCGACCAACGCCACGCTGGGCACGTACGCGCAGGCGGTGGCGGTGCCGACCAGAAGGCTGTATGCGACCAGGCTCAGCCACAGCGAGCTGGAAATCGAGGTCAGCCATAGTCCGGCGCCGAGCAGGAACGCGGAGATCATCAGGAGCAGCCGGGCGCCGAGCCTGTCTCCGATCGCTCCGGTCACCGGGCCCAGGCCGAAATAGACGAAGGCGGTGAGCGAGAAAACCAGGGAAGTGACCCCGCTGCCAGTGTGGAACTCCGCCGCCATCGGCCGAAAGAAGGCACCTCCGAAGGAGTAGACGACCCCGAACGTGGTGAACATGGCGGCAAAGGCCGCCGCCACCACGCTCCAGCCGGCCAGGCCGCTGGCTGCCCGGGGGCCCGCGCTGGCGGGCGCCGATTCAGAGGTCTTTGACGTGGGGCAGCACCTCGGCGCCGAGCAATTCGACCTGGGCCAGGTCGCGGTGATCGAAAAGCTTGAAGTAGATTCGGGTGCTGCCCGCCTCGCGGTAACTCCGGATCTGTTCCACCAGTTCCTCCGGATGACCGGCCAGACCGACCTCCCGAAGCGTGTCGAGGTCGCGACCGATGGCGGCCGCCCGCCGCTCGAGGTCGGCTGAGTTGGTGCCCACACAGACCGTTTTACTCGATGAGAATTTGATGCTGGTGGGGTCGCGACCGATCTCGACGCAGGCCGATCGGACGGTATCAAAACGCTCCAGCACCAGGGGGAAGGCGGCAAAGGTGTTGAACTCGGCGGCATACCGTGCGGCCAGTCGAGGAGTGCGACGGGGACCTTTGCCGCCGATGATGATCGGCGGGTGCGGCTGCTGGCGAGGCTTCGGCAGGCCAGRGTTGTTCTCCAACTGGTAGTGACGGCCCGCAAACGAAAARGTCTCACCCGGAGCCGTGGCCCAGATGCCTTTGACGATCTGGAGCTGCTCTTCAAAGCGCTCGAAGCGCTCCCTGAGGGGCGGGAACGGGATTCCCTGGGCGGTGTGCTCCGCCTCGTACCAACCGGTGCCCAGCCCGAACTCGACCCGCCCGCCGCTCATCTGATCGACCTGGGCCACCGCCACCGCCAGCGGGCCGGGCAGCCGGAAGGTAGCGGAGGAGACCAAAACCCCCAGCCGGATCCGGGTGGTCTCCCGGGCCAATCCGGCCAGGGTCACCCAGGCATCAGTGGGACCTGGGCCGGGATCACCGGGACGGATCCGCAGGAAGTGGTCGGACCGGAAAAATCCGGTGAAACCGGCCTGCTCCGCCAGGCGCGCCACTGAAAGCAGCTCGTCATAGGTGGCGCCTTCCTGCGGTTCGGTGAAGATGCACAACTCCATGCTGGTCAGCGTACATGGAGCGTTGGCCGCGCCAGCCCGACCCGGAACCGCCACTCTGAGGCGCGCTGAAGGGCGGGTGCCGGACGATCTTCAAGGTGGTCGCGGCGGCAACCGAGCTGGTGCTTGTGTTAAGAGTGATTATCRATAGCATATGSAGCCCCNGGGCAAATCCGGCGACGACCGCTTCCGGCCTGGCTCCCCGGCCTTCCCCGGTTTTTTCTGACCCCACCCGCGTGACCGATCGCCACAACGGTCTGAGTTGTGAGCGGGCGGCCTCCAGACGGTTGTCGATAATGATGCGGTGACAAACAGCACCTGGGCCGCGGTCGACCACTTCGTCGAGGCGAGCCTGCGACTCTCTGATCCGATCCTGGAGGCGGCGCTCCTCGACAGCGCCGCCGCCGGCCTGCCCGCGATCGCGGTTTCTCCGGCCCAGGGCCGGCTGCTCCACCTGCTCTGCCTGGCAATCGGCGCTCGGCGGGTTCTGGAAATCGGTACCCTGGGCGGCTACAGCGCGATCTGCCTGGGCCGGGCCCTGCCCTCCGACGGCCGGCTGATCAGCCTCGAGTTGCAGCCAGAGCATGCCGCGGTGGCCCGCGCCAATCTGGCCCGGGCCGGCCTGTCGGATCGGGTCGAGGTGATCGAAGGCCGGGCCTCGGATACCCTTGCCCGGTTCCAGGCCGAATCCATACCACCTTTCGACCTGGTCTTCATCGATGCCGATAAGCCCTCGTACCCCGACTATTTGCGACGGGTTCTGGAGCTGACCCGTCCGGGCGGGCTGATCATCGCCGACAACGTGGTGCGAGGCGGGGCGTTGATCGACCCGGAGAACCCTGATCCGATGGTTCGAGGGGTTCGCGAATTCATCCAGCTGCTGGAAGCTGAACCGCGGCTGCGGGCGACCGTGGTCCAGACCGTCGGGAGCAAAGGTTACGACGGCTTCGCGATCGGGGTGGTGCTGGCCCCATCCGGACCCGGCCAGCGCGATCGCTAGGATGGCTCGAAGTAGGCGCGGCGACGCCTGGCGGCTTCCGGATCGCCTGGGCGAAGGAGGTTGAGCATGCAGCAGACCGGTGGCTGCCTGTCCGGCAAGGTGGTGATCGTGACCGGGGCCGGCCGCGGCATCGGACGGGAGATCGCGCTGCTCGCCGCCCGCGAAGGGGCGGCGGTGGTGGTCAACGACCTGGGCGGCGCGGCGGACGGCACCGGCGCCGATCAAGCGCCCGCGGCGGAAGTGGTCGAGGAGATCGAACGGGCCGCCGGGACGGCTGCGGTGAGCACGCACAGCGTCGCCGATCCGGCCGGAGCCCGGGCGATCGTGGAGACCGCGCTCGACCGCTTCGGCCGAATCGACGCGGTCATCAACAATGCCGGGATCCTGCGCGACCGGATCTTCCATCACCTGAGCCAGGAGGACTGGGAGGCGGTCATCTCCGTCCATCTCCACGGCAGCTTCCAGGTCGCCCGAGCCGCCGCCGAACACTTCCGCCGCCAGGCCTCGGGCGCGTACGTACACTTCACCTCCACCTCCGGCCTGATCGGCAACTTCGGACAGGCCAACTACGCCGCCGCCAAGATGGGGATCGTCGGGCTTTCCCGSGCGATTGCCCTCGACATGGCGCGCTTCGGCGTCCGCTCCAACTGCATCGCGCCCTTCGCCTGGAGCCGCCTGATCGAAAGTATTCCAGCCCGGACCGAGGCCGAGCGGGTTCGAGTCGAACGGATGCGGTCGCTGACTCCGGAGAAGGTCGCCCCGCTGGCCGTCTACCTGGTCAGTGACCTGGCCCGAGAGGTCACCGGCCAGATCTTCGCGGTCCGCCGCAACGAGATCTTCCTGATCAGCCAGCCCCGGCCGCTCCGCTCCATCCACCGCGACCGCGGCTGGACGCCGGTGACGATCCACGACCACCTGCTGCCTGCCTTCCGGCCGTCCATGTATCCCCTCGAACGTACCGCCGACGTTTTCAACTGGGACCCGATCTGAGATGCCCCTGGACCCTTCCCTGCTGGTCGGTCGGAGATTCGACCAGGTTGAGCAGCAATACGCCGAGCGGGACGCCATCTTGTACGCGCTGGGGATCGGGCTCGGCAGCGACCCCCTCGACCCGGGCCAACTGGCCTTCGTGTACGGACAACCGCTGAAGGTGTTCCCGACCCTGCCCGTGGTCCTGGCTACCGGTGGCCTGTGGGCGCGTGAGGCGTGGACCGGAATCGACTGGAAGCGGATGCTGCACGGAGAGCAGGGGCTCCAGGTCCACCGCCCCCTACCGCCCGCTGGCCGGGTGGTCAGCCGGCTCCGGGTCGACTCGGTGGTCGACAAGGGTGCCGGTCGCGGCGCCCTCATCCACACCAGCCGGGAGCTGATCGACGCCACCACCGGCGAGAAGTACAGCACTGTCACCGCCACCCTTTTCTGCCGGGGCGATGGCGGTGCCGGCAGCGCCGTGGGGTCCCCCGGCGGGGTACCGGAGTTGCATCCGGTGCCCGACCGGCCGGCCGATGTAGAGGTTACCCTCCCCACCTCGCCCCAGGCCGCCCTGATCTACCGGCTGAGTGGTGACGACAATCCTCTCCATGCGGATCCGGCGGTAGCCGCCGAAGCCGGCTTCCGGGCGCCGATCCTGCACGGCCTCTGTACGTACGGGGTGGCCGCCCATGCCTTGCTCCGAGCTCTCTGCGACTACCGGCCGGAGCCGGTGCGCCGGCTCGACGTCCGCTTCTCCGCCCCGGTCTGGCCGGGTGAGTCGATCACCACCCGGATCTGGAGGGAAGGGCCGGGCCGGGCCGCCTTCCGCTGCCTGGTCGCCGAGCGGAGCGCGGTGGTGATCGACAACGGCCGATTCGAGTACGATCCGTGAGCGGACAGGCAGGGAGGTGTGGCGGTGAGCGTGATCCTCGGTGACAACCAGTACGGTAAATCGGGAGTGCGGCTGGTCACGGTGGCCCGGGAGGCCGGGCGCCATCAGGTCACCGACCTCACGGTCGACACCACGCTGGCCGGTGACTTCGCCGACAGCCACCT
>JRHI01002545.1_pt1 | contig 12285 bp, 11 predicted proteins | sample 215371 | NCBI WGS metagenome assembly JRHI01 (sample SAMN02929681, study PRJNA255918) | sediment metagenome | biome: cave system; feature: Ice Cave; material: Sediment; isolation source: sediment from deep within a dark volcanic ice cave with no known source of... ...
GAAATGAATTGTCCAGTTATTTATTGGACATCACACTAGCGGGATCGTGTTGCTGCATAAGACTATCGCACGGGCGCGGCGTTTTTGCACGCTGCCGCCGCGGCGCCGTCGTTCCGTGACGGCCCGCGTTCCGCGGTCCGGATTACCGCTGCATCCAGGATTGTTCTAAACTCGCGGAACAACGGCGGTGCGTCGATTTGCGGTCATGGAAGGCGCCTTGTTTCATGCGCTGGCGAAAGGAGAAAAGCGATGCTGAGCTTGCGATTGCCCAATTCCACATGGTTTGCGCTCACGATCGCGGGCGTGATGTTTTCCGCGCACGACTGCTTTGCGGCGGCGGGACAGCCCGTCTATTACGGCGTAACGCGCGGCGCGCATCCGCACGATGTTGCGGCGGCGCCGGTGCCGGGCGGCCCGGTGTTTTACACCGCGCAGCCCACGGGCAAGCTCGGCGTGCTCGACCCCGCCAGCGGCAAGGTTGAAGAAATCGCGCTCGGTCCGCGCTCGGCGCCGCACGGTGTGATCGTCGGGCCCGACGGCGCCGCATGGATCACCGACGGCGGCCAGAACGCGATCGTGCGTTACGATCCGAAAACGCGCCAGGTCCGCGTGTGGCCTCTTCCCGAGGACACCGGCTATACGAATCTCAATACCCTGACTTTCGACAAGCGGGGCCGCGTCTGGTTTACCGGACAGAGCGGATACTATGGCCGTCTCGACCCGGCAAGCGGCGAGGTGAAGGTCTGGAAAGCGCCGCGCGGCAGCGGTCCGTACGGCATCGCGACCACACCGAAAGGCGAGGTCTTTTACGCATCGCTCGCCGGCAATCACATTGCGCAGATCAACACCGACACCGGCGAGGCGACCGTCATCGAGCCTCCCACGAAGGGACAGGGCGCACGCCGCGTGTGGTCGGATTCGCGGGGCCGGATGTGGGTGAGCTACTGGAACACCGGCCAGGTAGGGATGTACGATCCCGCCACAGGTGCGTGGCGCGAATGGAAGCTGCCCGGCAACGCGCACACCTACTCGGTGTGGGTCGACGACAAGGACAAGGTCTGGCTCACCGATTGGAGTATCAACGCCATCGTCCGTTTCGATCCGGTCACCGAAAAATTCGACAGCTTTCCGTCGAACCAGGACCGCGCCAATGTCCGCCAGATGCTGGGGCGGTCGGGGGAGGCCTGGGGCGCCGAGTCCGGTTCGGATCGGCTGGTGATGGTGCCTGCGCCGTGAGCAGCGAGCCAGGTGGGCGGTGAGCAGCGAGCCAGGTCCCGCTCGCGAAGCGAGTGGGGTGCGAGCGACCGCGAATCGGCCCCGCCGGCGACACGAGACAGCCCAATCAACGTTTAGCGTTCTAGGAGCCGGCGCCGCTCGCGCAGCGAGTGGGGTGCGAGCGCCCGCGAATCAGCGCCCGCCGGCGACACGAGACATCCCGCTTCAGACATAGCGTTCGAGGAGCCGGCACCGTTCGCGAAGCGAGTGGGGTGCGAGCGCCCGCGAATCAGCGCTGGCCGGCGACACGCGACGATGCAGTTTTCTATAGGGTGGACGAGCCGGCGCTGTGAGGTCACGCGTCAGCGCAGGCCGGCTAGTGGTCGAAGCCGATTTCGCGCAAAAACGCGCCTCGGTCCTGCGCTCCGAGGTGGCCGGCGACCAGTTGCACGAATTCGTCCTGGGTCGCGGCCTTTTGTGCCGCGCGGTTGGCGACCACTCGCGCAATAGGCCCTAGATACGTCGCGAGGCGCATCGTCGTCTGGTCGACGAAGCTCTGTTCCAGCGCGGCGGCATGGGCGCGAGTTTGCTGTCCCGTGGTCGAGCCGGAAAGTCTCGCGCCGCGCGCCGCGCCCGCCGTGGCGCTTCCTTCGTCGAAAAATCGCTGGCGGTGCGCAGGATCGCTGATGTTCTCGGCCAGCAGCGTATAAAGCTCGTCGACATCGGTCGTCCGATCGGCGGCCCGGCGTGTCATGAGCCGCGCCATCGGGCCGACATAGCGCGCAAACTGCCGCTCGACCGTGCGCAGAACGGTTTCATCCCAGGCGGGGACCGCCGCCGAGGGTTCTATTCTCACCGCCGCCATATTGATCTGTGTCGCGCCGAACGGATCATCGGTCACGTCGGCCTGCGCTTCACACGCTTGCCTCAGCGCGCGGGAGAGCGCCTTCGCATTCTGAAAACGCGCGTCCGGATTTTTTTCCAGCGCGGTCGCGATCACCGCGTCGATGGTCGGCGACAAGGCCAGACGCGAAACCGTCGACGGTGGACGCGGATCCTCGTGACAGATCTTGTAGGCAATGGTTTCCAGCGCGCCGCTGAATGGCTTTTCGCCCGCGACGAGCTCGTAGAAGACCACACCTGCGCTAAAGAGGTCGGAGCGACGGTCGACCACCAGTCCCTGGCACTGCTCCGGCGACATGTACGACGGCGTGCCCATCACCATGCCCAGCGATGTCAGGCTCGAGGTGTCGATGCGGGCGATGCCGAAATCCGCGACCTTCAGCGTGCCCGACTCGGTCAGGATCAGGTTCGCCGGCTTGATGTCGCGGTGGATGACGCCGCGCTCGTGCGCGAAATCCAGCGCCAGCAGCAGCTGGGTCATGACCGCCGCGATCTGCGCCAGATCGAAGGCCGCGCCGCGATTCAAGAAATCACGCAGCCCGGTGCCCTCGACGTATTCCATGACGATGAACGCGTTGTCGTCGTCCTCGCCGTACTCGTACACGCTGACGATGTTGGGATGCAGCAGCCGGCCGGCCGCGCGCGCTTCGTTCTTGAAGCGTGCCATCGACTGCTCGACCGTGTCGGGGTCGACAAGGTCCTTGCGTACGGTCTTGATCGCCACCGCGCGCTCGATGCCGGGATCGAACGCCTTATACACGACCCCCATCGCGCCCTTGCCGAGCACGCTGTCGATGCGGTATTTGCCGATGTTGGCGGGGTCAGTCATGAATCTGCCTCAAGCATTAGCCTTCGAGCATCTTGATCGCCTGCACCATGCTGGTCTTCATCCGCCCCAGCGCCTCGGTCAAAACACCGATCTCGTCCTGGCTGCGGGTACGAAAGTCGCCTGCATCGAGATTGCCGAGGCTTACTTCGTCGGCAAGCCTCGCCAGGCGCTTGACGCGCCGGGTAACGAACCAATACAGCATGACGTTGAGCATGATGATGGTGAAGATGAAAATCGCCCCCAGCGATACCAGGAAAATCTTGAACACGTAGTTGGCACGCTGAAGCGGGACGGCGGTCGGCACCGATACGACCTGCGCGCCGATTATATCGTTCACTTTCCAGCCGAAGCCGTTGACGGAGCCGTAGGTTTCAATCATCGTCTTGGGTGCCGCATCCGGAGTACTGTGACAGACGAGGCACGCCGCATCCTTGATCTGGATCGGCCGTGCCAGATACATCAAACGGCCTTCCGGCGTATCCCGCTCGCCGAAGGTCTCGAGCCGGGTGGGTGTCGCGCGGAACATGTTCACGACGTCGGCCTCCCAGTCGGCCGCGCGGTTGCGGGGATTGGTCGGATTGAGCGTCGCTTCCTTGTAGCTGTAGTCGGGATACTTCCTGCGCATGTCGTTGAATTGCTCGGTGGCGGCGAACGCGGGAACCGATTGCGGTAGAAACCGGTACTTGAGCTGCGTCTCCAGGAGCGGTTTGACCTGCGTATTGGTGTAGACGCGCGCGGACGACGCGGCTTCCATCATGATCCGGGCGTGCTGCAGCACTTCCTCTCGCGCATTGGCCTGCAGCACCCGGTACGAGACGTAGCTCGCGAGCGCGAAGCCCAGGATAAAGATGCCGAGCAGCGCCGCATTGAATTTCCAAACCAGATTCACTCGTACTCCGATGGGTTACTCAAGGGTATTTCGCTATTTGCGCGGAGTTTCCCACGGCCAGTGCCATGTTCTTGTGGGTTCTTTTGGTTTTTCCTTTTCCTTTTCCGTTTCCTTTTCTTTCGGCGGCGGAGCGGGCTCGGCCTTCGGCTTGGCAACGGCGTTCCATTCCGGAAGAACCCTGCTGTTGGCCTCCGCCGCGGTGCGGAATGCGGGATCCGAGAGCTTCGGTTCGAAGCGCTTCATGAACGCCCCGCGGTACGGGCCGGTCAACCACGGCTGCGCCTCGGCAAACGTCGCGTCGCGGTCCGGGGCAGGATCTGGCCGCGCGGAGGCGAATTTTGCGGCGCGCTTGGGCAGCGGATCCATGAAATCGCGTGGCATCGCGGCGATAAACACCGACCGCGCCCGCGCTGAGGAGTCGATCGGCTTGCCGGCGGTGCGGCCGGCGTATTCTCCAGCCTTCGTTTCGCTACCCGATGTGTCCGGCTTGGCAGTCTCGCTCATCTTGACGGCGCCGGTCTCGACGAACATCTCTACAGCATCCCCAGTGACATGCACCACCGCGGCCGCGTCGGATGCCGTCACCGTGCTAAGCGGCGTCCGAATTCTCACCCGCGCGCCCGGCGGCTTGGTGTCGAGCTTGAGCCAGCCACGGGTAAGAAACAATTCGGCTTGGGCCGGTTGTTTGGCGTCGCGCGGGGTGAGCGAAGCAGCATACAAAGCGCCGGGCCCGATCAAGCTGACGGCACCCCCGTCGGTCAGCTCCAGCTGGAGCTGGCCCTTGTCCGGAACGTCGAGAGTGTCGCCGTCGCGGACGCGCACGCCTTCGGACAGACTGAACCAGGCCGTCCCGCGCAGAACTTTCGGCCTTCCGTCGACGAGCGTGACCATCCCGATGTCGGCGCCGGCACAAGGCGCAGCGACGAGAAAAATCAGGCAAGCGAGCCCGAACGGGGAAGTTTTTATCATAGGAAACCGCAAGAGGGTTAGGCGCGGCAGACAGCGAAGAATACTAGGCTCGCGCCCCCCCGCCAAGTCAACGTGAATACTGCGCAATTTCGCTCCGGGAAACTCGGAAAACTTGTCTTGCCTTATACTGCCACTAATTCGTGGTCGATCACCGCCGCATGGCCTCCACTACACGCAACCTCGTCGTCCTCTTCGCGGACATTTCCGGCAGCACCAAACTCTACGAATTTCTCGGGAATGCGGATGCATTGGCCACGATCGACCGCTGCCTGGAAATCGTGAAGCGTGTCTGCGTGGACTTCGGCGGCCGTGTGGTCAAGACCATCGGCGATGAGGTCCTGGCCGTCTTTCCCGCAGCGGACGGCGCCGCGCAGGCAGCTATCGAAATCCAACTGCGCCTCTGCAAGCAGCGCACCAGCCGCGATACTCCGGTGACGATGCACATCGGCTTTCATTCCGGGCCGACCATAGAAGATGAAGCCGACGTGTTCGGCGACGCGGTCAACGTGGCCGCGCGCCTGACGACATTCGCCGCCGGCGGACAAATATTCACCTCGGCGCAGACTGCCGCCGATCTGTCGCCGGCGCTGCGCGCACGGACGCGCGACCAGGATTCCCATACCTTCCGCGGCAAGGATCAGGACGTCGCGGTGTTCGAGCTGACCTGGGCGGAGTCCGAGGAAGAGCTCACTTCCATGTCGCCTCGTGTTGCGGTTGCTGCGACGAAGGTCAAGCTGACGCATGGCGCGCAGGAAATCGAGCTCAGCGAGGCGCGATCGCGCCTGACCCTCGGGCGCGATGTCACCAACGACGTGGTCATCGCCGACCGCAAGGCCTCGCGCATGCACGCTCACATCGAGCGGCGGCGCGAAAAGTTCGTGCTTATCGACCACAGCTCCAATGGGACCTGGGTGACGACCGAGGGTAAGACCGAAATCACCCTACGCCGCGAGGAGCTGATCCTGCGCGGACGCGGCCACATCAGCTTCGGCCATGCATTTGCCGATGATCCGGCCGAGGTCCTGGCCTTCGCCTGTCTCGACTGAACCGCCCGGCGCTTAGTTGCGTGCGCCGGTCCACACTTTCTGTACGCAGGGACACAGCACCGGCGAGAACCGCACATGACCTGGTCGATTGTCGCGCGTGATCCGAGCGGCGCATTGGGCGTGGTCGTCGCCAGCCGCTTTTTTGCGGTCGGGGCGCTCTGTCCATACGCGCACAGTGGGGTAGGAGCGCTGTCGACGCAGGCTCTGCTCAACCCGCTTTACGGCTCGCGCGGGCTCGCGTTGCTGTCGCAGGGTCTGGCGCCGAACGACGTCGTGCGCTCGCTCCTGGCCGACGATGCCGGGCGCGACCATCGCCAGTTCCACCTCATCGACGCCGAAGGCAACGTCGGCGCGCACACCGGCGTCCAATGCCTCGAATGGAGCGGGCAACTCGCGGGGGACGGCTTCTCGGTGGCCGGGAACATGCTCGCCGGACCGCAGGTGATCGAGGACACGGCGCAGGTCTACGACGCCGCGCGCGACCTGCCCTTCGCCGAGCGCCTGATGGCGGCGATGATCGCCGGCGAGACTGCCGGCGGCGACAAGCGCGGCAAGCAGGCCGTTGCGCTCTTGATCTGCACCACCGAGGCGTATCCCTTCCTCGACCTTCGGGTCGACGATCACCCCGAGCCGCTGGACGAATTGCAACGGCTTTATGTCAAGAGTCTCGAGCGCTATCAACCCTTTGTCGCGTGCCTTCCCGGCCGTGCGCGGCCGACGGGAGTCACCGACCGCGCCTCGATCGAGGCGGAGATCCTCAACTTTCACGCCGCCCGAATGCATCGCGAGCAATGAGCGCGCTGCTCGAGGTTCGCGCGCTCAAGACGTTCTTTCAGGTCGAGGGCGGCGAGTTCCCTGCGGTCGACGGAATCAGCTTTTCGATCGATCCGGGACGAACGCTGGGCATCGTCGGCGAGTCCGGTTGCGGCAAGAGTGTAACGGCGCTGTCGATCATGGGCCTGGTGCCACGCCCGCCCGGGCGAATCGCCGGCGGCGAGATCCTGTTCGACGGCGTCGATCTTCTGCAGCTTTCGACGGCGGCCTTGCGCGATCTTCGCGGCGATCGCATCTCGATGATCTTTCAGGAGCCGATGACCTCGCTCAACCCGGTGCTGACGGTGGGCGAGCAGATCGTCGAAGGCATCCTGCGTCATCGGCGGATGAGCCGCGACGCGGCAAACGATCTGGCGATCGGGATGCTGCGCATGGTTCACATTCCATCGCCCGAGCAGCGCTTCGGCGAATACCCACACCGGCTCTCGGGCGGCATGCGGCAGCGGGTGATGGTCGCGATGGCGCTCTCTTGCAAGCCGAAGCTCCTGATCGCCGACGAGCCGACGACCGCGCTCGACGTCACCATCCAGGCGCAGATACTCGATCTGATGCGCACTCTGCGGGAGGAAACCGGCACCGCGATCATCCTCATCACCCACGATCTCGGTGTCGTCGCCGAGCTCGCCGACGATATTGTGGTGATGTACGCCGGCCGCATCGTCGAGCGCGCCACCGTCGTGGCGCTTTTCGCCGAGCCGCAGCATCCCTACACCGTCGGGCTGCTGGGCTCGATCCCCAGGCTCGACCTCGAGCAGGACCGCCTCGCCGCGATCGAGGGCCAGGTGCCCAACCCTCTCGCTCCCGTCACCGGCTGCCGCTTCCACCCGCGCTGCCCGTTCGCGATCGAGCGCTGCCGGCACGAGGACCCGCCGCTCCTCGATCTCGGCAACGGGCACGAGTCGGCGTGCTGGCGGGCGCCGTTGAGCGAGAACATGGTGACGGCGGAATGATCGCGCGCGCAAACGGCGCCTTGCTGCGCGTGGAAGATCTCGTCAAACACTTCCCGGTGAAGAAGGGCCTATTCGGACGCAACACGGGCACGGTGCAGGCGGTCGACGGCATCAGCTTCGAGCTCGCTCGCGGCGAAACGCTGGCGCTGGTGGGGGAATCGGGCTGCGGCAAATCAACCACGGGCAGGCTGCTGCTGCGATTGATCGAGCCGACCTCGGGCAAGGTCTGGTTCGACGGGGAGGACCTGTTCGCACTCGACGCGCGAGCCGTGCGCGCGCAGCGGCGCTCGATGCAGATTATTTTCCAGGATCCCTACGCCTCGCTCAATCCGCGCATGACCGTGGAGCAGACCCTGGCCGAGCCGCTCGCGCTCTATGGCCTCGCGGCAGGGCGTCAGAAAGAACGCGTTGCGGAGCTGCTCGGACTCGTGGGCTTGAGCGCGCAACACGCGCAACGCTATCCGCACGAATTCTCGGGCGGCCAGCGACAGCGGATCGGCATCGCCCGCGCGCTCGCGGTGGAGCCCCGGCTCATCGTCTGCGACGAGCCGGTCTCCGCGCTCGACGTTTCGATCCAGGCGCAGGTCATCAATCTGCTGATGGACCTGCAGCGGCGCCTGGAACTTTCATACGTGTTCATCGCCCACGATCTCGCGGTGGTCAAGCACATCGCCACGCGGCTAGCGGTGATGTATCTGGGCCGCATCGTGGAATACGCGGACAAGCGGGAGCTCTTCGCGCGGCCGAGACACCCCTACACGCGGGCGCTGCTGTCGGCGATTCCGGTACCGCGACCCGGTGCCAGGCGGCAGCGAATCATCCTGCAAGGCGACGTGCCGAGTCCGCTCGACCCGCCTTCGGGTTGCCGATTTCGCACCCGCTGTCCGTATGCGCAAGCGCGCTGCGTTGCGGAGGACCCGCCGCTGATCGTCGACGACGGCCACGCAGTCGCTTGCCATTTCTGGCGCGAGATCGCAGCCGCCCCGGTGGACGCGCCGCTTGCCGAAGCCGCGACCATCGACCCGCGTCTCGCCTGCCTCCAGGAGGCTTTCCGCGAGAGGGTGCCGGCCGCCTGAGCGTCGGGGGAACGGTGCGCACAAAAGGCGGAATGGCGCTAAGATCGGTCGGATTCGCTGCATCACGGAGACAGACATGCGCATGACATCATGGATCACCCGCGCTGGCATCGCGTTATTCGCCGCGATCGCGACCGTGCCGGGCTACGCCCAGACCCTGCGCTTCGGTTTGGCCGAGGACCCAGACGTGCTCGACCCGACGCTGGCGCGGACTTTCGTCGGCCGCGTGGTCTTCGCCGCGCTGTGCGACAAGCTCTTCGACGTCGACGAAAAGCTCAACATCGTGCCGCAGCTCGCGACCAGTTACGAGTGGTCGGCCGACCGCAAGGCGCTCACCATGAAGCTCCGCCGCGGCGTGACTTTCCACGACGGCGAGAAGTTCGACGCCGCGGCGGTCAAATTCAACATCGAGCGGCACAAGAGCATGGCCGGGTCCAATCGCCGCGCCGAGCTGGCGCCGGTGACGGGCGTCGACGTCGTGGACGAATCCACCGCGCGGCTGAATCTGTCGGCGCCATTCTCGCCGCTCTTAGCCACGCTTGCGGATCGCTCCGGGATGATGGTCTCACCCAAGGCAGCGCAGGCCGAGGGCGACAAATTCGGCGCCAAGCCCATATGCTCGGGGCCCTTCCGCTTCGTCGAGCGCGTCGCGCAGGACAAGATCGTGCTCGAGCGCTACCCGAACTACTGGAACAAGGGCGAGATTCATCTCGACAAAGTCATCTATCTGCCGATCGTCGACTCGACCGTGCGCCTGGCCAATTTGCGCTCGGGACAGCTCGACATCATCGAGCGCATGGCCGGCTCCGACGTGCCCTCGCTCAAGACCGACAGCCGCTTCAAGGTCGCCAGGATCACCGAAATCGGCTACCAGGGCATCACCATCAACGTCGGGAAAAGCGATCTCGCGCAAAAAAATCCGCTCGGAAAGGACGCCCGGGTGCGCGAAGCTTTCGAGCTTGCGCTCGATCGCGACGCTATCGTGCAGGTCGCAATGGACGGCGAGGCCGACGTGGGCAATCAGTGGGTCGCTCCCACTAATGCGTATTACTCCAAGAACGTCCCGATGCCCAAACGCGATGTCGCCCGCGCCAAGGCCCTGCTGGCCGAGGCGGGCGTTCCCAATCCAAGCGTCACGCTGGTGACTCCCACCACATCGGATGCGCAGAAGATTGCCCAGATAGTGCAGGCGATGGCCAAGGACGCCGGTTTCGACATCAAGATTCAATCCACCGAATTCGCCACCTCGCTCGATATGGCCGACAAAGGCCAGTTCGAGGCCTACGTGCTCGCCTGGAGCGGCCGCGCCGATCCCGACGGCAACTTGTACAGCTTCGATTTCTGCAAGGCACCGCTCAACTATGCGGGCTACTGCAAGCCGGAGGTCGACGATCTGCTTAACCGTTCGCGCACTGCGCTCGATCAGGCTGACCGCAAGAAAATCTACGAGCAAATCGCCGCCATCGTGCTCAAGGACCGGCCCATCATTTATCTTTTTCACCGTCACTGGTTGTGGGCGCACACCGCCAAGCTTTCCGGACTGCGCACGATTCCCGACGGGCTGGTGCGGGTCCAGGGTCTGAAGATGAATTGAAGATCGAAGTGCGGCATCCTCAGTACCGGATCGAGCTAGCTTCCTGATCCGTCATTCCTCATGGGCAACTATCTCGTTCAGCGTCTCGCGACCATTATCCCGACGCTGTTCTTCGTCTCGATCCTGATCTTCGGCTTGCAGCAACTGCTGCCCGGCGACCCGGCGATTATTCTTGCGGGGGAAGACCGCGATCCGAGCGTCGTCGCGCATCTGCACGAGAAGCTGCATCTCGACGATCCGCTTCCGGTCCGCTATCTGTACTGGGCCGGCGGCGTGCTCAAGGGCGATCTGGGCGAATCGGTGCGCATCCAGAAGCCGGTGCTCGATCTGATCCTCGAAAAATTGCCGGTCACGCTCGAGCTTGCATTGCTGGCCATCGTTATCGCGCTCTCCATCGGGCTTACTGCCGGCATCGTTTCCGCGGTGTTCAAGGACACGTTCTGGGACTACGCCGCGAACGTCTTCGCGCTGTGGGGGCTTTCGACGCCGAATTTCTGGCTCGGCATCATGCTGATCCTGTTTTTCTCGGTGACGCTGGGCTGGCTTCCGGCTTCCGGCTACGTCAGTCCGTTCGAGGATCTCAAGGCCAATCTCGCGGCGATGATCATGCCCGCGTTCGTGCTCGGTAATGCCATCGCCGCCGTCCTGATGCGTCACACTCGAAGCGCGATGCTGCAGGTTCTCAACTCCGACTACGTCCGCACCGCTCGCGCCAAGGGTCTCGACGAACGGGTCGTCATCCTCAAGCACGCGCTGAGGAACGCCCTGATCCCGGTCATCACGCTCGGTGCGCTCGAATTCGGGACGCTCCTTTCCGGCGCGGTGCTGACCGAGCAGGTGTTCACCATTCCCGGCTTCGGCAAGCTGATCGTCGACGCGGTATTCAATCGCGATTACAGCGTGGTGCAGGGCGTGGTGCTCTTTACCGCCACGGCGTACATCGTGCTCAATCTGCTCGCCGACCTCGCATACTTCGTCGTCAATCCGCGCCTGCGAGGCTAGATCGGGATGACAACTCATTTGACAATTGGCGTGGCAACCCGGGCGACAACATAATGGCAACGCTCGCGGCCGACCTCCCTGCGTTGCGCGAGCTCACGCCGCGACAGCCCGTCCTGCGGCGCCTCGCGCGCCGGCGCGGCGCCATGCTGGGCCTCGGCGTCGTCGTGTTCTTTGTCGTCCTTGCCGTGCTCGCGCCGACGATCGCGCCGCACGATCCCTTGCAAACGTCGTGGAGCGAGGTGCGCAAGACGCCGAGCGCGGCGCATCTGTTCGGCACCGACGAGATCGGGCGCGACGTGACATCGCGCGTCATCTGGGGAGCACGCGCATCGCTCCTCGCCGGCCTGGTCTCGGTATGCATCTCGCTGTCGCTCGGCGTGCCGATCGGATTGCTTGCCGGTTACGTCGGCGGCTGGGTCGACGCCTTGATCTCGCGTATCACCGACGCGATGCTTGCGTGCCCCTTTCTCATCCTGGCCATCGCGCTTGCGGCTTTTCTCGGCCCCAGCCTCACCAATGCGATGATCGCCATCGGCATCTCGGCGACACCCATATTCATCCGCCTGACGCGAGCGCAGGTGCTCTCGGTCAAAGTCGAGGACTACGTCGAGGCTGCGCGCGCGGTCGGCAACTCGCATCTGCGCATCGCGCTTCGCCACATCCTGCCCAATGTCGTAGCACCGCTGATCGTGCAGGCGACGCTCGCGATCGCGGCCGCGGTCATCGCCGAGGCGAGCCTGTCCTTTCTGGGCCTGGGGCAGCAGCCGCCGGCGCCCTCCTGGGGCAGCATGCTCAACACCGCCAAGAACTATATCGACAATGCGCCGTGGATGGCGGTGTGGCCCGGTCTGTCCATTTTTCTGCTGGTGCTGTCGTTCAATCTCGTGGGCGACGGCTTGCGCGACGCGCTCGATCCGCGGCATAGGTAGCGGCGCGAGCCACCCGGCGAGGGGCCCCGTGCGGAGCACGGGATCGACG
>JRHI01002546.1_pt1 | contig 12283 bp, 17 predicted proteins | sample 215371 | NCBI WGS metagenome assembly JRHI01 (sample SAMN02929681, study PRJNA255918) | sediment metagenome | biome: cave system; feature: Ice Cave; material: Sediment; isolation source: sediment from deep within a dark volcanic ice cave with no known source of... ...
GGTAAAAAAAGCGCCGGTCTTCGRCAMYYGKCNCCGTTCATCTTACGCTGCATGCAACTGTCGCTACAATGACCGGATTTCGAGCTGTCATGACATTTGCAAGCGTTGTGCGCGCATTTATCAGCCATGGTACTTCCTTTCACTGGACAGATTGACAGATATATGCATCAACCGATCCGCCAATCGACCGAGCGTTGTAGCACACCCACTGCATCCCCTTTGTCGCACAAGCATGCGGCTGGCCACTCCTCTTGAGGTTGAGCTGACTCGATGAGGGTAAGATGTTACGGTAAAAGCCGAGTCGATGAAGGAGAAAACAGAATGGAACTATCCACTTTAGAAAAGCTATACGTTGAGGAGCTTAAAGACATATACAGCGCCGAGCATCAAATTCTCAAGGCGTTGCCCAAAATGATCAAGGCGGCGGATTCTAAAGAGCTTCGAACAGGATTCGAGCTGCATCTCAAACAGACGGAACAACAGGTCAAACGCCTTGAGAAGATATTTGACCGGATGGGTAAGGCCCCCACTGGGAAGAAGTGCCACGGGATGGAGGGCCTCCTAGAGGAGGGCGCGGAGTTGCTCGAAGAGGACGCGGAGCCAGCGGTTCTGGACGCCGGAATGATCTCCGCCGCCCAGCGGGTCGAGCACTACGAAATCGCAGCCTATGGAACGGTTCGAACATACGCAGAGCTGCTGAGACAAACTGGGGACGCTAAACTCTTACAAGAAACCCTAGATGAGGAAAAAGAGACCAACGAAAAACTCACAAAACTTGCGAGCAAGATCAACGTCGAGGCAAAGGAACCGGCGGCCCGACGCTGAGGAACCCCATTAGCGAAAACGGCCGACAGATTTAGTCTAGGTGCTGCTGTCGCTTCTCAAGAGCGACGGCAGCTTCGTATCCGGCGCTGGGGTGATTGAGCGCGTGGAGTTTTGAAACCCCTTACGCTTCACGATCCCAATACTTGTCCTCGGAAGTATGGTTGCTTCGACACGAGTCCCGATTTCAAGGGCTAGTGCGTTTCCCCCAACGGCGACTAGCAATGTTTGAGCCTAGGACCTTTACGATCCGCTCAAGCGTCTGAATCTTATACCGAGGTGCATTGCTTAGGGCGTAGGCTGGGAAAGCGTCGTCCGCCCTGGTTCCTCAATTGCTGTGGATAGGCAATAAACTTGAGTGACTAGGCATCAAAGCCGATTCGGCCTCTCGAGCACATCTAAACGCGCGTTACGAGTTGCCCTACTCTACTGACGAACTCTGAAACGCACAAATGGATTGTTTCCTGGCTCAACTTCACTCCCACAACGACTCGAGCCAACTGAGGATGCAACCGCACAACGCCATCTGCTCCTATCGGAAAATCGGCTCGTGCGAACACGTGCGACCGAAGCACCGTAAAAACATTGGCGTCGACGAGCGGCCGCAGCGGTTCCATGAGATCGAATACAAGCGACGGTCTCCGAGGCTGCCGGGCATGTTCGCACGATGGGTTTTGCATGCTACACCGCTAAGACAGAGCAGTAGCAGCCTGGGACATTAGGGCTGCGAAATTGCTGACCAAATGCTGACCAACTACATGGTATTACTCGAACTCATTGACACCCGATGACACGAGAAGTACCTTAATCACTCTGATTGGTTCTGTTTTCGTTCCTTGACACTGTAGAGGTCAGAGGTTCGAGACCTCTCGCGCCCACCATCGGAAACTTATGCCGCGAGCTTTAGCGCCCAACCGGATTTGTCGGGTTCACCGAAGCAGAGTGGAGCTGACCCGGTTTAGTGGACACCCTGCCTTTTGTGCAGAAAGGGTCCACCATGTCAAAGCGTCATTCCTATCCGCCGGAGTTCCGTCATAAGATCGTCGAGCTTGTTCGTGCTGGCCGGAGCATTGAAGATCTCGCTCGCGAGTTCGAGCCTTCGGAGGCAACGATTCGCAACTGGATCAAGCAAGATGAACTGGATTCAGGCCATCGCAGCGATGGACTGACCACCCAAGAGCGCGATGAGTTAGGCAAGCTGCGCAAAGAGAATAAGCAGTTGCGGCTCGAGCGCGAGATACTGTCAAAAGCAACGGCCTGGTTCGCTCGGGAGACCGACGCGACGCGATCCAAGTCTTCGAGTTCGTGAAGGCGCATCAGGCCGTTTATCCCATCGCCACCATGTGCCGGGTGCTGAAGGTCTCCAGCAGCGGGTACTATGCGTGGCGCAAGCGCCTGCCATCGGCGCGAGCCAAAAGCGATGCGGTGCTCGGTCTCAAGATCGTCGAGCTGCACAAGCTCTCGCGTGAGATCTATGGCGCCCCGAAGCTTCACGCCGACCTCAAGGACCTGGATATCCGCGTCGGGCGCAAGCGTGTACAACGCCTCATGGGAGTGCACGGTATCCAGGGAGTGAGCCGGCGTAAGGGTTTTCGCACGACGAGGCGCGATCGCGATGCACGTCCTGCTCCAGATCTGGTCGAGCGCAACTCACCGCGACGGCGCCGGATCAGCTGTGGGTAGCGGACATCACCTATGTGCCGACCTGGACGGGCTTCTTGTTCGTGGCGGTGGTGCTGGACGCATGGAGCCGACGGATCGTGGGCTGGGCAATGGCGACGAACTTGCGCACGCAACTCGTGTTGGATGCGCTCAATATGGCACTCTGGCGCCGCAAACCCAACGCCGTGATTCACCACTCAGACCAAGGCTGCCAATACACGTCGATCGATTTCGGCTTGCGCTGTAAAGCAGCCGGCGTGCGTCCATCGATGGGATCGGTCGGCGACGCGTATGACAACGCGATGTGCGAGAGCTTCTTCGCCTCGCTGGAATGCGAGTTGCTCCATCGCACTCGCTTCCACAACCAACACGAGGCGCAACTCGGCGTTTTCGACTACATCGAGGGCTTCTACAACCCGTATCGCCGACACGAATCCTTGGGCTATCTCTCACCCATTAACTATGAACGGAGGGCGACGACTGCAGCTTGAATTCCCCAATCACTAACCGTCCACCAAAGCGGGGCAGCTCCAAAAACGAGAGTGGGGCATTTGTTTAGCGCGTTCAATCGTCTCATCTTCTCAGCGAGCGGATGACTAAGGGCAACTGGTGGCATGCTTCAGGAGTCCGGTCAGTGCTGAACTTGAAGATCGCCTCTGGGCGTTAGAACCGGGTGACGTGTTTTTGTACAGGGTGCTGTCCCAATTAGGTCCAGGTATGAGAGCCATGTTGCAGCCAAAACTCACGGTATCGTCCAGTTCGAAGCCCCTAGGCAGGCTGTATCTGCGCCTCTGCGATCACGCTCCGCAATGTCGCGATCTCACCCCGCATAGAGTCCACCTCACACCTCATCGCCTCAGCTTCTAGATGATCGTAAGCGGCGGCCGCTCCAGTAGCCAGTCCGGCGATTGCCTTGATCTCATCGGGGTCGAGAGCTTCGCCATGTACGTGAGCACCATAGAACAGAAATGAGAGGAACCCAAAGAATAGCAACCCCTGCTGAGGCGCAGATGCCAGGCAAAAGAAAAAGAATCCCCAAGTAGCCGGGCTAGGACGAAGCAGGACGAGTGCAGCGCCAAGTGCGACAATAAATACAACCGCTGCAGTTGAGATTACAATAATAATCTTATGCAAATTGGTTATTGGCTCGGGTGCAGCGATTAGGGTGACGGTTCGGTGAGCATCCTGGTGCACGAGGTCAAAGCTGACACTGTCGCCGGGTTCGCTCGTTCCCGCAATTTGGATGGCCTGCCAGGAGGTCTGAGGTGGGGCAACAACTCGGTCGCCAAGCTGCAAGCCCGCCTTCGCTGCTGGCGAATCCACATCAACACTGGTGACGACACCGTCAAGATTCGTACCGTATCCGAATAGCCCCATCGGCAACCACAATCGCCGAATATCCGCCCCGTCAGAACAGATGATAAAAAACGCCAATGCGACTACCGCCATCGCTCGCAAGGCGACTCTATTAGATGGGCTGTGTGCGGACATGTGTTGCCTTACCCTTTTGGAATCTAGCCCTCGGGCCGTCTTCCCAGTAACGGCAAACTTGCCACTGGCCAAAGCCGAGGCAATGCGCTATCCAGACTATTTGACAAAGGTCGCCGCTTTCTTGCAGCCTTGAGAAGTCAAGGCTAACAGGCCGATTGCAGAAAAAAATTCAAAATTATATTTGTTGTGGGCGGATGGATCAGAGTAAGTTGTCGCGCCGCGTTAGGGCCGGACGGGTACCCCGCGCCACACACCCGCATGTACCACCGCCCCGGCTGCGGATGGCCCTACCGCGAGGGTACGGAGTCACCACACGTAAGTTACGTGGTAATGGGATTTGAAGAAGAGCTTAGACACTACAACGCGGCTAGAATGCGAGCGTATCGTGTCAGGGCTGTCGGTGTCTAACAGCGCTCGCTAGATCGGGGGAAGGCGAATTTTACTCCCTGTGCTAGCGCGTTGGCTAACGCACGTAACAAGAAAAAGATCGCGAGCAACGCGATCGCCTGACCTGACTACGCTAACAAGCCGAATTTCCGGCGCTTTTCTTCACTGGTATTTGATAGACGTTGTCAAGAGCGCTTGTCAAGACCCGGCCGTTTGGCTCGGACCCTCATGGAATAAGGAGAAGACTTTTAGCCGACGGTCAGAGTTGAACTGACGACCCGCGGTTTACGAAACCGCTGCTCTACCACTGAGCTACGTCGGCGCAATATTCTTTTCTGATTTCCGCAGCGCGAGTGCCTCCATTGCGATGAAAGAACCTTCGGGCCAATCGTGCACCTTGTGCAGTTGATCGCGCCGGTGGATTATCGCGAAAGAACTCGGCATACGTTTCGTTCATCTCCGTAAAGTACTTCCAATTGGTGCAGAAAAACCGTGACCTTCACGACGCGACTTAGATCACTTCCCGCCGCCTCCAAGATTGCGTTTAGATTTCGAATAACTTGAGCCGTTTGAGCGCGAATTCCACCTTCACGATTCGCCCGGTCTTTGGGTCAAAACCCGCCTGACCTGAACAGAAGATAAAGTCTCCCGCGCGAGTGGCATGCGAGTAAGGCCCTACCGCTTGAGGAGCGTCGCGTGATGAGATGGTTTTTCTTTCCATGGGTACCTCGTCACGAACGAAGCAGGAGTGCCCGATTTGTCGACGCCCTCTGTTGTGTCGCTTGAGATGCAAGCAAGCCAATCTTATAGACGATGCGCTTGAAATCCTGAATCCAGAGATGTGCCGGATGGTTCGACCCCGCTGGGGATGGTGATGTCGCAGGCTACTCATGGGCGCCCAGCGGTGCCTGGGTTTATTCTCGCGGCGTTTGTGTAGCTTTGGATAAAAACAGAAGGCGAGACAAAACATCCCGCCTCCTTTCGGCTTGGTCCGTAAATGCCGGCTAGCGGCGAGCGGTTGCGATCTTGCGACGGCGTGCGCGGCCGTCGCCATTGCCTCCAACTTCGCTTTCTTCTTCTGCCTCGAGATTTATCTCCTCGGCGAGCTCAGTCAGACGCTCATCCGTTTCTTTTTCCTCTTGCAGTGTTTGCTCGAGCAAGTCAACGGCCTCGTTCTCTCCTAAAATTTCGGCATGCGTCCGGGCCGTGCCGTATGCGGCGATTTCGTAATGTTCGACCTTCTGCGCCGCGCCAATCATCGCGGCATCGGCGACCGCATCGGGCAGGTCCTCTTCCAACACCTCTTTGCCCTCCTCGATGACGCCCTCCATACCCTTGCACTTCTTGCCACGGCCAGTGGCCAGTCCGATCTGCCGGAAGATCTGGTCTAGCCGCTTAACGTGGCCTCCGGTCTGCTTAAGGTGCTCTTCAAAGGCTTCACGCAGCTCGTCGGAGCTAGCATTTTTTGCCATTTTCGGCAATGCCTTGAGAATCTGGTTCTCGGCGTTGTACAAATCTTTGAGCTCATCGATCCAAAAATCGCGCATCGTTTTCTGCTTCATCTAATTCTCTCCGTTTCTGGCGACTGCGGGTAACCTCAGTACTAGTTCCGCCATCGGCTAGGCGTTCAAACCTCTCGATGCTGAAAAAATGCGAAGGAGAAAACAGGAATGAGCGAGCGGCGCAAGGACATCAAACGCTGCTCGAACGCGAAGCTAGGAAAGCGAGCGGCTAGTACTCGGAATGCTCGGTGTCAAGATCCGAGAACGACGTGAAGCGCTTGTCGAAACGCAGCTGCACCAGACCGGTTGGCCCATTACGTTGTTTGGCGATGTGGATCTCCGCGATGTTCTCGTTCTCGGGCGTCGGCGGATTGTAATAATCGTCGCGGTATATGAAGGCCACGACGTCCGCTTCCTGCTCGATACCACCTGACTCACGTAGGTCCGACAGCAAAGGCCGCTTGTCGTTACGAGATTCCGGCGAACGATTCAGCTGAGCAAGGGCGATTACCGGCACCTTGAGCTCCTTGGCGAGCGCTTTGAGATTGCGGCAAATCTCGTCGATGATCTCCACCCGGTTGGTCGCACGTGGGTTGGCGGAGCGCAGCAATTGCAAATAGTCGATGATGATGAGGTCGAGGCCGGTGGATGCAGCCAACCGCCGCGATCGCGAGCGCACTTCGCCAACCGTCAGCGCCGCCGAGTCGTCTATATAAATCGGCACTTCGGCAAGCACGCCCATGGCGTGCGTTATGTCGCCCCATTCCTTGTCTTTGATGTTGCCGCTGCGCAGCGATTGCGCATCAATCTTTGCCTCGGTGCTCAGGAGCCGCTGCACGAGCTGGTCGTTGCTCATCTCCAAAGAAAAGACCGCGACCGATTTGCCCGCTCCCTTGGCGGCATTCATGCCGATGTTCAGGCACAGCGACGTCTTCCCCATCGAGGGACGCGCGGCGATGATGATGAGCTCGCCTGCTTGGAATCCGGTGGTGAATTGATCCAGTTGGCGGAACCCGGAGGGAACACCCGTCACGCTGCCGCGCTGATGATAGAGCTTATCGATCTGTTCGAACGCAGGCTTCAGGAGGTCGCGGACGAGCGTGAAGCCGCCGCCGGAGCGCCGGCCGATCTCAAAGATCATCTGCTCGCAGCGGTCCAGCGTATCTTCAACGTCCTCCGGCTGCTCGAAGCCCATGACCGAGATACGCCCGCCCGCTGTGATAAGCGATCGCAGAATAGCCTTCTGGGCGACGACGCGTGCGYAGTATTCAGCCGAGGCAGCGGTGGGAACGGTGTTCAGAAGCTGACTGATGAACTCGCCGCCGCCGATATCATCGAGCAGCTTACGCCGGCGCAGTTCTTCTGAAACCGACACTTTGTCGATCGGCTCGCCGCGCTCGTACAATGCGATGAGCGCTTCGTAAATAGTCGCGTGGTGCGGTGCGTAAAAATCAGATTTTTGAATGATCTCGCTCACTATAGGAACGAGCTCGCGATCCACGAGCAAGGCGCCCAGCATGGCCTGCTCGGCCTCGAGATTTTGCGGGGGAATCCGATCGATGGCGGTTAGCACGGTTTGAACAGATCTGCCTCGCTAGCCAGGGCTGGTTATGCGCGTACCCGGATGGTGATGCGGGCTTGAACTCCCAAAGGCAATCGCACGACACCCGCATGGTCGCCGGTCGCTTTGATGGTCTCGCTAATTTCGATTTTGTGGCGGTCGATGTCGGCACCGTGCAGCGCCTTCAGCGCCTCGGCAACGTGAGCGTTGGTGACCGCACCGAAAAGCTTGCCTCGTTCGCCTGCTTTGGCTGTCACCTCGACCGGCTGTGACTCGATGCGCGCCGCCAACTCTTTGGTTTCTGCGAGCAGGTTTTCATCGCGTTTAGTCTCTGCCGCCTTGCGGCTTGCGATCTGCGTGAGATTTCCAGCGGTCGCCTCTTGCGCGAGGCCCCGCGGCAGCAAGTAGTTGCGTGCGTAACCTTCTGCGACCTCAGCGATAGCGCCGGCCTTCCCCACTCCCTTGAGGTCTTGCCGCAGAATGACTTTCACGGCTACTCCGCGCTAAACGGTAAGAGCGCGATGACGCGGGCACGCTTGACGGCGTCGGTGAGCCCGCGCTGATGGCGAGCGCAGTTGCCAGAAATACGGCGTGGTACGATTTTGCCTCGCTCGGTGATGAACTTGCGCAAGCGCATTGTATCTTTGTAATCCAAGGCGGTTATTTTTTCCAAGCAAAAGGAACAGCTCTTGCGTTTGGTCTTTCGTTCTTTGGTCGACTTGCGTTTGACCATCTTGCGTTTTACCATTTAGAACGGCACTTCCTCATCAGCGGCGTTATACTCATATTCAGGCAACTCGGACGTCGTGCTCGCGGCAGCAGCACGGGGCGCGCCGGCTTCTCCGCCCGGACGCGAATCGAGCATCTGGAAATCGTCAGCGACAACATCGACGGCAGTGCGCTTATTGTTGTCGCGGTCCGTGTATTCGCGGATCTGCACGCGACCGGAAATCAACACCAAACGGCCCTTTTGCAGAAACTCCGCAGCACGTTCGGCGCGCTGGCGCCATATGCTCACGCCAAAGAAATCGGTTTGCTTTTCCCCGTCCCGCCCGCGTGGGCGATCCACCGCAATGCGGAATGAGGTTACGGGAACTCCCTGTTGGGTCTGCCGCAGCTCCGGATCGGCTACGAGGCGGCCAACGAGAATGATGCGATTATAAGAACCAGCCACATTGCACCTCTCATGGGCACGAGCGAAATGTCGTGCCGCTCTTTACTTTAGATACGGACGAGCAACGCCCGTAGGACGTCGTCGTGAAGACGCATTTGCCGCACCACTTCCTTGGCGCAGTCCGGGCTTCCGGCGAACTTCATGCAGACGTAATGGCCTTCGCGTATTTTCCGAATCTCGTAAGCGAGGCGCTTTTTGCCCATGCGTTCGCTACCCACCGCATCGCCGCCGTTGCTTTTCGCAACCTCGGAAAAGTGCGTGGCGATCTCATCCACCTGCGGATCTTCAAATGTTGGACGGACGATATAGGTAATTTCGTATTGCGTCACAATTTGTGCGCTGCCTCCCTCTGGGCGTAAGGCTTGTTCCGTCCGTTTAGTTCACGGGTGGAACGAGCAGGAAGGAAATAAGCGGCGTGGGGCTATCTTTCGACAGACTGCGAGCCGCTTCCGGCGGAACAATGACGAACCACCCGGCAAGCCCGACGAGTATATCACACGCTCTTCTGCGCTGACAAGCCGAGGGCTGTGTATAAGTATGTGCATGAAGGCTACATCTTTTTACGCACGAACTGATAAATCGTGCGTTGGCGCCTCGTTATCATTGTCTTGGTTGTGCTCGCGATCGTCGCGACGCCGTTCGCCTGGGAACACAAGCACGGCATTGCGACGAGATTTCGCCACTACGTGCTCGGCATCCACACACCGCCACCCGGTATCCTGGACGTCGGGGCCCGGTTTCCGGCATTTCCATTCGCCACACTGGATGGCTCAAAGACAGCGGTCCTGCCGCGTCCTGGGCACATCCTTTACGTCGTTGTTTTCACCACGTGGTGCCCGGATTGCGTCAATGAAACGCCCGCCTTGGAGCAATTGCGTCAGGCGACCGCGTCCAAACCGGTTGACATCATCGGACTGGATCAGCAAGAAGATCCGGCCACGATAAACAGTTTTATTCAGCGTTTTGGTCTCACGTTCCCGATTTTGATCGACCAAGAAAACGTCACTGCCGAGTCGTTTGGCGTGCACTACATCCCCGTTGCCTACATCATCGACAGCAAGGGAGTGGTCCGCGGCCATGTCATCGGCCCGCAAACGCTGCCCGAAATGATGCGATTGGTTGAAGATGCGCTGCACGGCCGGCCGGTAGGCTTGAGAACCTAGACTTTCTCCGGAACAGCGGCGTTGACGTATGCCGGCCGCAAACCCGAAGCAAACATCGTAATGATATTGTGTGGAATCGTCTGGGCCGCTTGGGCAACCTCGTCCAGCGTCACCCCCGCTTCGTTTCCGATCATCAGCGCCGCGTCGCGCGGCTGAGCGTTGATCGCTGCCGGCGCGGCCAGCATGGTGAAGTTCATGCCGATATTGCCGACGATTGGACACAGCACGCCGTGCAGCAAAGCTTGGCCAGTCCCGCCTAGCGTTTTTGGAAGGCCCTCACCGTAACCAATTCGCAAGGTGACGATAGTTTGCCCGGGCTGTGCGATGTAGGTGCTGCCGTAGCCGAGCGGCATCGCCTCCTTGAAGCGCCGCACCATGAACACGGGCGCGCGTACTTCGAGTGCGGTGTGAAATTCGGTTTCGGATGCGCGTTCTCGCATGGCCGAACCATATAACCCGACACCAAGGCGAACCGCACCGTCCTCGAGGCCCCACGATGTCGGGCCGGTGCTCGCGATGTGCAAGGCCGGTATTTCCAAACCGTGCGCTCGTAGGGCGCTCACGGCAGAACGGAAGCGCGCTAGTTGCGCCGGCATGGAGTTGGGCCCCGCGATATGCGTCCAGGCACCTTCCCAAACAATATTGGGCAAGCTCGAAACAGCTTTTGCAAAGCGCTGCGCATCGCCGCTGACCACGCCGCTCCAGCCACTGCCGGTGTCGACTGCGATGTGGGCCTGGACAATCTTGCCGGCACTCGTGGCGGCCCGCGAAAGCGCCTCAGCGCCGCGCGCGTCTTGCACCGTGACGATGACGTCCAGCGCCACTGCTTCGGCCAGGTCTTCTTCCGGCGTAGCGCAGATTTGCACGATCGGTACAGTTACGTTGAGTTCCCGCAAAGCCCGCGCTTCGGTGACATCGATGATGCAGAGACGTGCCGCGCCGCCCTGCAGCGCAGCGCGAGCGATCTCGGCGATGCCCAGCCGGTAGGCATCGCACTTCACGACTGCCCAAACCGGCCGGCCATTGACGAGGCGGCGCCACACGCTCAGGTTGTGCCGCACCGCAGCCAGATCGACCCGTAGGCTTGGTTTCAAAATGCTTTCCTGGAGTCCAGTAAAATCGTGACCGGACCCTCGTTGACGAGTTGCACCCGCATGCTTGCGCCGAAGATGCCCGTTTCTACTCCAAGACCTTCGCGGCGCAATAGCTCCACCGTACGCTCGAACAGCGGTTGGGCCTCACTGCCTGCTGCGGCTTCAATGAACGAAGGGCGGCGCCCATGGCGCGCGTCGCCATAAAGCGTGAACTGCGATACGGCGAGCACTGCGCCTCCGACCTCGAGGACGCTCTGGTTCATCATGCCGCTGGCGTCGGAAAAGATTCGTAATCCCGCGATTTTTGAGGCGATGAACTGCGCGTCGGCTTCACTATCGTCACGCGCCACGCCGATCAGCGCCAGCAAGCCGCGTTCAATCGCGCCGCTAATGCGGCCATCGACTTCGACGCTGGCACTGCTGACACGCTGTATGACGGCTCGCATCGCTCGGCTAATACCGAGCTAACTGCTTGCCCGCGCTTCGCGCTTGGTGACCCGGTAGGCCGTACGCACGTCGCGCACGCGGTTGATCTTGGACAAGATCGTGCTCAAATGATCGAGGTCACGTATCTGCAGGCTGCACGCGATAGTAGCGGTGCGATCGCGCTTCACGCGAGCGGTCACCGACGTCGCGTTGGTCTTCTGCTCAGATAGGACGCTCATGATGTCTTGGAGCAAGCCCGGACGGTCGAGCGCTTCGATCTCCACGTCTACGCTGTGCGAATCGCTCGGCGCCGTGTCCCAGGCGACATCGATAAGACGTTCGGGCTGCGCGCTCATCGCCGCGATGTTGGGGCAGCTCACGCGGTGCACCGAGATGCCCTTGCCTTGCGAGATGAAGCCGACAATCGCATCGCCGGGTACGGGCGTGCAGCATTTGGCGAAGCGGGCCGGCATGTTGTCGGCCCCTCGCACCTTGACGCCGGAAGCCGCACGTTGGGGAATTTTTCTGACCGTCGTGGTTTGCCGGTCTAGCGGCAATGGCACGACGTTCTGGCGCTTGGCTTCTTCCCGCAGCCGGCCGATAAGCGAGGGCACGGAGATGTCGCCGAAGCCGATGCCCGCGTAGAGGTCGTCGAGGGTCGCACAGTTGGCGCGGCTCGCGCACTTCGCCAGGAACGCGGAAGTGGCTACTTGCGTCAGTTGGTTGCGCGTGATCTCGCGTTCCAGAGCCTCGCGCCCGCTTGCCACGTTCTCCTCGCGGCGATTCTTGCGGAACCACTGTTTGATCTTGTGTTTGGCGCTGGACGTCTTGCAAATGGTGAGCCAGTCTAAAGAAGGGCCCGGGCTGCTCTTGTTGACCAGCGCTTCGCAAATGTCGCCGTTGTTCAACGTGTAGTCCAGCGGCACGATCTTGCCGTTGATTTTGGCGCCTATGCAGTGGTGGCCGATGGAGGTGTGGATGTGGTACGCAAAGTCTATAGG
>JRHI01002547.1_pt1 | contig 12283 bp, 8 predicted proteins | sample 215371 | NCBI WGS metagenome assembly JRHI01 (sample SAMN02929681, study PRJNA255918) | sediment metagenome | biome: cave system; feature: Ice Cave; material: Sediment; isolation source: sediment from deep within a dark volcanic ice cave with no known source of... ...
CAGGGAACATGCACATGAAGATCAACTTATCTAGGAAACTCCCGCTAGCCAGTCGATTAAGCGCGGCGAGATTACCCCGCGGCCGGGCGCGATACGGAACAATGGTCAAGTGAGCACGCACGGCGGGGACACCGCTCCCACGACCGCAGGCCGTGCCGAATCGATTGCCGACGGTGCCGTGGCGACGGTGCCGCCCGCTCCCCCAGCGGCGACCCCGGTGCCCGCCGCCACCGACCTGCCTGATGACCGCTACCTCAACCGGGAGCTGTCCTGGCTGGACTTCAACGCCCGGGTGCTCGCGCTGGCCGAGGACACCAGCCAGCCGCTGCTGGAGCGGGCCAAGTTCCTGGCGATCTTCGGGTCGAATCTGGACGAGTTCTACATGGTCCGGGTCGCCGGGCTCAAGCGCCGCGAGGAGGCCGGGCTGGCCGTGCGCAGCGCGGACGGCCTGACCCCGCGCGAGCAGCTGGCGCAGATCGCGATGCGCAGCCGGGAACTCACCGAGCGCCAGGCCCGGATCTGTCTCGACTCAGTCCGCCCCGAGCTGGAGAAGCACGACATCATCTTTGTGACCTGGTCTGACCTTGACGACCAGCAGCGGCTGCGACTATCGGGGTACTTCTCCGACCACATCTTCCCGGTGCTGACCCCGTTGGCGGTGGACCCGGCCCACCCGTTCCCCTACATCTCCAACCTGTCGGTGAACCTGGCCGTGATGGTGCGTGACCCGGACACTCGCCTCGAGCGCTTCGCCCGGGTCAAGGTGCCCAACAACGTGCCCCGCCTGGTCCGCGTGGAGAGCGACCAGGGCGGTCGCGGGTCGCCAGGCGCCACGTTCCTGCCGCTGGAGGAGCTGATCGGGGCCCATCTCGGTGAGCTGTTCGCCGGCATGGAGGTGGTCGACTGGCACATCTTCCGGGTCACCCGCAACGCTGATTTCGAGGTCGAGGAGGACCGCGACGAGGACCTGCTGCAGGCGATGGAGCGGGAGCTGGCGCGACGCCGCTTCGGTCCACCGGTGCGCCTGGAGGTGGCGGAGAAGATGAGCGAGCACGTGCTGGAGCTGTTGCTGCGCGAGCTCGAGGTCGATCCGCACGACGTGGTCGGGGTGCCCGGCCTGCTGGACCTGTCCTGCCTGTGGCAGCTCCACGCGCTACCCACCCCGGAGCTGAAGGACGAGCCGTTCGTCCCCGTGACGCACCCGGCCTTCGGTGAGGGTGAGAGCCCCAGGGACGTGTTCACCACCCTGCGCGACGGTGACGTGCTGGTGCACCACCCCTACGACTCATTCTCCACCAGCGTGCAGCGGTTCATCGAACAGGCCGCCGGGGATCCGCAGGTACTGGCGATCAAGCAGACGCTCTACCGGACCTCCGGCGACTCCCCTATCGTCGACGCGCTGATCGACGCCGCCGAGGCCGGCAAGCAGGTCGTCGCGCTGGTGGAGCTCAAGGCACGGTTCGACGAGCAGGCCAATATCAGATGGGCCAGGGCGCTGGAACGCGCCGGGGTGCACGTGGTCTACGGGCTGATGGGGCTCAAGACGCACTGCAAGACCTCGCTGGTGGTGCGCCAGGAGGGTTCGACGATCCGCAGGTACTGTCACATCGGCACCGGCAACTACAACCCGAAGACCGCCCGGCTCTACGAGGACATCGGGTTGTTCACCGCCGAGCCGGCGGTCGGCGCCGACCTTACCGACCTGTTCAACTCGCTGACCGGCTACGCGCGGCAGACTTCCTACCGCAGTTTGCTGGTGGCGCCCTACGGAATCCGGCGCGGCATCGTGGAACGGATCGAGGGCGAGATCGCCCACGTCCGGGCCGGGCGCCCGGCGGGGATCCGGATCAAGGTCAACTCGCTGGTCGACGAGCAGGTGATCGATGCGCTGTACCGGGCGGCGCTGGCCGGCATCCGTGTCGACGTGGTGGTCCGCGGCATCTGCGGACTCATCCCTGGACGCCTCGGCCTGTCGGAGAACATCCATGTGCGCTCGATTCTGGGTCGTTTCCTGGAGCACTCGCGGGTCCTTCATTTCCGGGGTGCTGGCGAGCACTGGATCGGCAGCGCCGACATGATGCATCGCAACCTGGACCGCCGGGTGGAGGTGCTGGTGCGGGTGGCCGACCCGGCCGTGACCACCGAGCTGGACGCGATGCTCAGCTCCGCCCTGGACCCGGCGACGCGATGCTGGGTGTTGGATGCGGCCGGCTCATGGAGCCCGTCGCCGTCAGCCGAATCCACCGTCCGCGACCATCAGGTGCAGGAGATTCTTCGGCACCGCAGGGGTGGCTGACCTGTGCCTGCCCTCATCGCCGCCGGCGCCGCGGTGTGGCGGCGGTCGCCCTCGGGCGACGTCGAGGTAGCAGTGGTACACCGGCCGCACTATGACGACTGGTCGCTGCCCAAGGGCAAGTCGCATTCCGGTGAGCTGTTGCCGGTCACCGCGGTCCGCGAGGTGGCCGAGGAGACCGGTCAGACCGTTACGCTCGGCCCGAGGTTGGGCACCACCCGCTATCGGGTGCCCGAGGGCGAGAAGGTGGCGCACTACTGGGCGGCACACCCCACCGGCGGTAGCTTTCGTCCCAGCGATGAGGTGGACGAGCTGCGCTGGCTGCCCCTAGCGAAGGCGATCGATCTGCTGAGCCACCCGCACGATCGGACGCTGCTCGCCGGCCTGGACAGTGCGACTGCCATCACGCACGCCGTGCTGCTGATTCGGCATGCCAAGGCGGGCAAGAGCGAGACCTGGCAGGGTGACGATGACCTGCGCCCCCTGACCGCCCCAGGCCAGCGGCAGGCCGAGGTCCTGCGAACACTGCTACCGCTGTTCGGCGCCCGGCGGGTGTACTCCGCGCCACAGCTGCGATGCCGCCAGACCGTCGAGGCTGTCGCCGCGGACCTCGGAGTGCCGATCATCACGGAACCCGGGTTGTCTGAGGACGCGTATTCGTCCAGGCCGGCGGCCGGCCTGGGCCGACTGATCGAGATCGCGACCGAACCGGGGGGTCCGGCTGTGGTGTGTAGCCAGGGTGCGGTAATTCCCAGCCTGGTCGGCAGCCTCACCGATCAGGCTGGGCTCAAGCCGCGCGAGGGGTCCAGCAAGAAGGGCAGTTATTGGGGGCTTTTCTTCAGCAGCAGCTCCACGGGATCTCTCGTCCTGCACAGCGCCGACTACTACGACGACGCAGCGGGCTGATCGGCTCATTTCTTGGTAACAGATTTCTTGGTAACAGATTTCTTGGAAACGGACTTCTTGCCGGCCTTCTTCTCGCTGCCTTTGGAGGGGCTCTTTGCGTTGCCCTTGGTCTTGATGTCGATCTTCGTACTGGCCGTGGGCTCGCCCTTGGCCGCCTTGGCCTTAACCTTCGGTATCTTCGTTGTGGGCAGGCGCACGGCGGTCAGGTGCGCGGCCGCGGTCACCCTGGTGGCCGGGCGGCGGGCAGCGCTGGTCTTCGGCGCGCTGGTGGCTACCGTTGGGCTCGTTTCCGGTCGCGATGGGGCAGTTGAGGCCGCCGCAATCGAGGTGGCCGCGCCCGCCTGCGGCAAGACTCGAGTTCCACTGACCACCTCGCGAAACAGTGCGCCGGGGCGAAAAGCCGGCACGTCGGTCTGTCGGATGGTCACCGCCTCGCCGGTGCGGGGATTGCGCGCGGTTCGCGCCGCTCGCGCCCGCTTCTCGAACACACCGAATCCGGTGATGATGACCTTGTCCCCGTCGTTGACCGTCCGGACAACGACATCGACCAGACCGGCCACCGCGGCTGCGGCGACCTTCTTATCACCGAGGCGCTCCGCGAGGGCGTCGATCAGCTGAGCCTTGTTCACTTCCGCTCCTCCCACGCACACGACCTCGGCCGGTACCGCAGCCATTGTGGGTCACCGTTGGGCCCATTGTGGGTCACCGTAGGGCGCAGGGCGCCCAAACACCATGTGCCACACCGAGAATCCCCTACTGGCTAGCCCACTGTCGTGGTCGGCAGCCAGGACCGGCGTCGGGTCTCGAACGCGTCGATCTCCTGGGCGTGACGCAAGCTCAGCGCGATGTCGTCCAAACCCTCCAGGAGGAGCCAGCGGGTGTAGTGATCAATGGTGAAAGCCACCGTGAGGTTCTTGGCCTGCACGGTCTGCTCCGATAGATCAACGGTGACTTCGGTACCCGGCTCGGTTTCCAGCAGCTTCCACAGGGTTTCGACATCGGCGCGCTCGCACTGGGCCGCTAGCAGACCTTGCTTGCCGGCGTTGCCCCGGAAGATGTCACCGAACCGCGGCGAGATCACCACCCGGAAACCGTAGTCAAGCAATGCCCAGACCGCGTGCTCCCGCGATGACCCGGTGCCGAAGTCCGCCCCGGCGACGAGCACGCTGCCGTTGCGGTAAGCCTCGTGGTTGAGCACGAAGTCCTCGTGGCCGCGCCAGGCCGCGAACAGGCCATCCTGGAAACCGGTGCGGCTGACCCGCTTGAGATAGACCGCGGGGATGATCTGATCGGTGTCCACATCGGATCGACGCAATGGCACGCCGACCCCCGTGTGACGAGTGAACGCTTCCATCAAGCCTCCTTCAGCGAGGTCGGTCGAGGTCGGTTGGAGATGACAGAGTGCCGCGGATTGCGGTGGCGGCCGCTACCAGCGGGGAGACCAGGTGGGTGCGGCCGCCCTTGCCTTGGCGGCCTTCGAAGTTGCGGTTGGACGTCGATGCGCAGCGTTCGCCCGCGGCGAGCTGGTCGGGGTTCATCCCGAGGCACATCGAGCAGCCCGCCGAGCGCCATTGGGCACCGGCCGCGGTGAACACCTCGTGCAGGCCTTCGGCTTCGGCCTGAGCGCGCACCCGCATCGAGCCGGGAACCACCAGCATCCGCAACCCGTCGTGCACCCGCTGCCCGACGAGCACCGCCGCCGCCGCCCGCAGGTCCTCGATCCGCCCGTTGGTGCAGGATCCGAGGAAAACCGTGTCCACCGCGATGTCGCGCAGCCGTGTGCCGGGTTGCAAGTCCATGTAGGACAGCGCCTTGCGCACCGCGAGCCGTTCGCCCTCATCGGTGATCTGCTCGGGATCGGGCACCCGCTCGGACAGCGGCAACCCTTGGCCGGGGTTGGTGCCCCAGGTCACGAAGGGTGTCAGGACGTCGGCGTCGATTTCCATCTCGGCGTCGAAGGTGGCGTCGTCATCGGTATGCAGCTCTTTCCAATACTGCATCGCGGCGTCCCACTGCGGACCCGCGGGCGCGTGCGGCCGGCCGGCGAGGTAGTCGAAGGTGGTGGTGTCCGGCGCGATCATCCCGGCCCGGGCACCCGCCTCGATCGACATGTTGCAGATCGTCATGCGGGCTTCCATGGACAGCTGCTCGATCACGTTTCCGCGGTACTCCAGCACATACCCTTGGCCTCCTCCGGTGCCGATCCGGGCGATCACCGCCAGGATGACGTCCTTACTCGTGACGCCGGCCGGCAACGACCCATCACGGCTGCGCACGACCACCGCCATGGTTTTGAACGGGCGCAGCGGCAGGGTCTGGGTCGCCAGTACGTGCTCCACCTCCGAGGTGCCGATGCCGAAGGCCAGCGCACCGAAGGCACCATGCGTGGAGGTGTGCGAGTCACCGCAGACCACCGTCATCCCTGGTTGGGTCAGACCCAGCTGAGGCCCCACGACATGCACGATGCCCTGCTCCACGTCACCCATGGAGTGCAGCCGCACGCCGAACTCCGCGCAGTTGCGGCGCAGCGTCTCCAGCTGAGTGCGGGACACCTCATCGGCGATCGGCAGCTCGATGTCGGTGGTGGGGACGTTGTGGTCCTCGGTGGCGATCGTCAGATCGGGCCGGCGAACCGGCCTCCCGCCCAATCTCAGGCCGTCGAAGGCCTGCGGGCTGGTCACCTCGTGAACCAGATGCAGGTCGATATAGAGGAGGTCCGGCGTTGCGCTAGCGGGGTCGCCATCGCCCCGATGGACAACGTGGTCGTCCCAGACCTTCGCTGCGAGCGTGCGTCCCATCAGGAATACCTCTTTTCGGTTCTCCCACATGCTGGACATCTCATATGGCGAGAAGTTAGTATCGAGATGTGGAACAGCATAGCGGAATCGGCGTGCTAGACAAGGCCGTAATGGTGCTGCGCACGGTAGCCGGCAGGCCCTGCGGGCTGGCCGAGCTGTGTTCCCGCACCGGCCTGCCCCGGGCCACCGCGCACCGGCTTGCGGTGGGGCTAGAAGTGCACCGGTTGCTCCGTCGCGACGCTGACGGGCGATGGCGTCCCGGCCCCGCTTTGCGTGAGCTCGGTGAGGGTGCCCTTGACCCGTTGCTCGATGCCGCCGCGATGGTGCTGCCCCGGCTGCGCGACGTCACCGGCGAGAGCGTGCAGCTCTACCGGCGCGACGGGATGGTTCGGGTCTGTGTGGCGGCTGCCGAGCCACCGAGTGGGCTGCGCGACACCGTCCCGGTGGGGGCCCGGCTGCCGATGGGTGCCGGATCGGGCGCGAAGGTCCTGGCCGCATGGGCTGATCCGGCCACCCAACGCGCCGTGCTCGGCGAAGCTGTCTTCAGTGAGCGAATCCTGCTGGAGGTCCGCCGCCGGGGCTGGGCGCAGAGCGTGGCCGAGCGCGAGTCCGGGGTGGCCAGTGTGTCGGCTCCGGTGCGCGACGCGGCTGGCACCGTGGTTGCCGCGGTGTCGGTGTCCGGCCCGGTGGAGCGGATCGGTCGGCGCCCCGGCGTCCGCTGGGCCGCTGACCTGCTAGCCGCCGCCGAGGCGCTGCACAACCGGCTGTGAGCAGACGCTCGCGCACAGCGAGAGACGTCAACAGCCGAGCTGACCGATCGCAGCACGAACGGTCTCGGCGAATGGAACGCCGAGCTCTTCATAGATCTTGAGCGCCCTGCACCAGAACTCACCGGCTTGGCCCCGGTCTGCGATATCAGAGGCGACGTGGCCCAGTCCCCACAGCGCCTCGGCTTCCGCGCGCCGGTCACCGAGTCGCCGGCCGAGGGTCAACGCTTGGGTGTGATATTCGCGGGCCTGACCGTACTCCCCGACCGACCGCTCAACCTCGCCCAGACCCCGCAGCGCCAGAAGCTCACCAAATCGGTAACCAAGTTGCCGGGCCAGGGCCAACGCCTGGGAATGGTACTCGCGAGCCTGGCCATATTCGCCGACCAGCCGCTCGACGTACCCCAGGCCCCGCAGCGTCAAGACCTCACCGAACCGGTAACCGAAGTGCCGGGCCAGGGCCAACGCCTCGGAATGGTGGCCGCGGGCCTGGCCGTACTCCCCGACCGACCGCTCAACCTCGCCCAACCCCCGCAGCGCCAAGACCTCGCCGGGCCGGTCACCGAGGCATCGAGCCAGAACCACGGCCTGGGCGTGGTACTCACGAGCCAGGCCATACTCCCCGACGAACCGCTCAACCTCGCCCAAACCCCGCAGTGCCTGTGCTTCAGCGCAGCGGTAACCGAGGTGCCTGGCCAGGGTCAAGGCCTGGGTGTAGTACTCGCGGGCCTGACCGTGCTCGCCGACGACCCGCTGAACCTGACCCAGCTCCCACAACGCCAAGACCTCACCGAATCGATCACCAAGGCGTCGGACCAAGATCAGGGCCTGGGTGTGGAAATCGCGGGCGTGGACATACTTTCCGACCAGCCGCTCAACGTCGCCTAACCCCCGCAGCGCCAAGACCTCACCGGATCGGTAACCAAGGTGCCGGGCCAGCTCCAACGCCTCGGTGTAGTACTCACGGGCCTGGCCGTACTCCCCGACCAGCCGCTCAACCTCGCCTAACCCTCGCAGCGCCACGACCTCACCGAATCGGTAACCAAGGTGCCGGGCCAGGACCAACGCCTCGATGTGATACTCGCGAGCCTGGCCGTACTCCCCGACCAGCTGCTCAACCTGCCCCAACCCCCGTAGCGCTTCGGCCTCAGCACGCCGGTCACTGACCTGCCGGCTAAGAGCCAACGCCTGAGCGTAGTACTCACGGGCCTGGCCGTATTCCCCGACGAGCTGCTCAACCTGCCCCAACCCCCGTAGCGCTTCGGCCTCGTCGCGCCGGTCACCGAGGTGCCTGGCCAGAGCCAACGCCTGGGTGTGGCATTCACGAGCCTGGACGTACTCCCCGACGAGCTGCTCAACCTGACCCAGCCCCCGCAGCGCGTCGGCTTCAGTGCGCTGGAAACCGAGCTGCCGGGCCAAGGCCAACGCCTGAGCGTAGTACTCGCGGGCCTGGCCGTACTCCCCGACGAGCCGCTCAACCTGACCCAGCCCCCGCAGCGCATCCGCCTCACCGAATCGGTAATCGAGGTGCCGGGCCAGAGCCAACGCCTGGGTGTGGTGCTCGCGGGCCTGGCCGTAGTCCCCGACGAGCCGTTCAGTCTGGCCCAGTCCGCCCAGCGCGTCGGTTTCAGCACGTCGGTAGTCGAGGTGCCGGGCCAGCGTCAACGCCTGAGTGTGGTACTTGCGCGCCTGGCCGTACTCACCGACCAGCCGCTCGACGTAGCCCAGCCCCCACAACGCGTCGACCTCACCGCGCCGATCACCGAGGTGCCGGTAGACGGTCAAGGCTTGGCCGTGAAGATACCTGACGTCGGACCAGAAGCCGAAGTCACGGAAATGCACAGCCAGCACAGTTGCCAGGTCCGCGCCTTGCGCGGTCGAGCTCATCGCTCGCACACACCCGAGCAGGTTTGGCCGCTCGACAGTCAGCCAGGTACGCGCCTGCGATGCGTCCGCGAACGCCAGCACCGCACCCTGAGCCGCGCATTGACCAGGGTCGCCGGAGACATAGGGCCGAAGCAACCGGTCGGCCTCATGGGCGATCGCCAGATACCTGCTGGCCAGGCGATCCACCGCCGCCGCCCGCTCGGCAGGCGGCTCCTCAGCGTCGGCGCGTTCTAAAGCGTAGAGGCGCACCAGATCGTGCATGCGGTATCGCGGACCCCCGGCTACGCCCGCGACTGAAAGCTGCTCGAGCAGATTGTGGTCGACCAGCTCACGCAACAGCTGCCTACCCCGGCCGGGTGGTACGTCGGCCACCGCGGCGATTACCACAGGGGTGATCTCGGGTCCTGGATGCCAGCCCAGCAGGCGGAAAGCCCGACGCTGCTCATCGGTCAGGAGCTGGTAGGACCACTCGAACGCCGCTCGCACCGAGACGTGTTCAGCAATGAACGTATCCAGCGCCGCGGTCTGGTCGGCAAAGTCCGCCGCGACCTCAGCCAGGAGCTCACCAGTGTGGTGACGTAACCACCCGGCGATGAGTCTGATCGCCAGGGGCAGCCGACCACACGCGGCCAGGATCTCCCCGACAGCCTCGCGGTCCTCGCAGCGCTGTCGGCCGACCAGCTTGATGAACAATTGCTCCGCTTCGTCCCACCCCAAGACGTCCAGTGAGAGTGGGTAAGCGTCGGTCAGGCCGGTCAGTTTGCGCCTGCTGGTGATTAACACGAGGCAATCAGGTGCCTCAGGAAGCAGCGGCAGCACCTGGTCGCTGGTGCGTGCGTTGTCCAACACGATCAACATGCGCCGCGGGTGGATGTGGCGGCGCCACTGATCTTGGCGGTCGGCCAGGTCAGCTTTGATCGCCTCTGGTGGCACACCGAGTTGAAGAAGCATCTGCTCCAACGCGCCCGCTGCTTCGCGTGGCGGCATGCCGGGGGTGTGACCGAAGAGGTCGACCCAGATGCCGCCGTCTGGGAAGCGCGAGCCGAACTCCTGAGCGGCGTGCCGGACGAATGCCGTCTTGCCTACACCCGCCATGCCATCGATTGCGTAGATGCGCACCACAGTGCCCCGCGGAGCCTGCTCGGTAATCTGAGCGCGCAGCTCCGCCATCGGCCTCTCCCGCCCGGTGAAGTGCGTTGCCTCGCCGGGCAGCCCACCCCCCGAACGCCCAGGTGCCGGTACGGTCAGCCGGTCACGGACGGTCGCCGGGTCCACAGCGACGATCAGCCGGTTGACCCGCGGGTCGCCACCGCCATGTGGAGCACTCGGACGGCGACCTCCGTGCCGCGGTACCGGTAGATCCAACGAACCGCCGTGGCGCAAGTCGCTGATGTCCAGAAAAGCCTGGCGGTCGCTAGCCGGCATCTCCTCCAGATCGTCGACGTCGACCAGCTGGTCCCAGGTGGTCTCATAGATGTCCGCGAGAATTCTCAAGGTCCGCACCGACGGCCGGACACCTCCCGTCGGCCATTTTTCATACTCACAGATGCGACTGCCCCGCATGCGGATATTCGGGTCACCCCTGATTCGGTCGAATCTCGTCGCGATCTCATCCTGGGTGAGCTCGTGAGCCAACCGCCAGGCCTCGCGGGGCCGGCGTCCACAGCGCAACAAGTCAGTGACAAGCTGTTCGACGAGCTGGCGGCCGTGCACCCCGAGCCGAGCCAGACGTTCCCGCTGTTGATCGCGGTACGCCTTACCAGCTGATCTGCGCGCCATGGCTCATCTTGCCTTTCTACGCAACTTTGTACACCCTGACCCAGACGTGCCTGAGGAAATGGCCGGATTCTCGGGCTCCCGCCGGAAGGGATCCGAGCGCTGCCCGAGAGCTTCTACGTCAAGAAATATTCATTTTACCAGGTCACACCTACTTCGGTCAGATGAGAAAATCTTTCCACCGGGCGTGAGCGACGCCACCGGTAGCGTCTGCGAACATGATCTGAGCTGCCCACCAAAGCCACACCGAGGTACCGCAGGTGCCAGAGTCGCGCGAATCATGAAAGGAACAATCATGACCGTCATGAACTACCGGACGCAGGACGGGCTCGCTGACTACGGCTTCTCGATTGAGTACCAGCCAAGCATCGGTTGGCGAGTCTACATCATCTTCAGACCCTTCCATCAGGACCACGACGACAGTGCGCAATTGCCTCATCAGTCTACCGACGATAGCGGGCGCCGTTATGTGAACTGGTCCGCGAAAGTCGACAGCCTGGGCGAGGCGAGAACAGTTGCCGAGCTCTGGGCAGAGCTGATTCAGCGTTACGAGCTTGTGGAAGCAGAAAGAAGGGGTGATAACGCAGCCGCCAACGAACCGAGCGCCCTGAGGAGACTGAGGGCTGACGCTGCCTGATCACTCTTGCCCGTTGTGATGGCCGGCGAACCTTCGGAGCAGTCGAAACCCCGCGGCATCGCGCGGAGGCCGGTGCTCACCACAGCCGATGGCGGTCACCAGGCAGCGGGCCGCCCACGGCTGCGGGGTCGCGGTGTGGAAATAGGTCGATCCGAAGAACCGCGGGGTAGGACTTCGCGCTTCCTGTTCGCCATTCGTGCTGGGCATTACAGTTCGAGTTGATTCTCGTCCTGCTCGAACGGCCCCACGCCAGCTACGTGGCCGAGGAGGCGTGGCCGCTGATGCGCACCGAGTTGGTTGGTCGCGAACGGGAGCTGGCCGCGCTCGTAGGCCACCTCGAGTCGGCTCTGGCCGCACATCCGCGTGTCGTGCTGTGCCGAGGCGAGCCGGGGATCGGCAAGACCCGCATGGCAGAGGAGCTGACCGTGCTGGCGGCGACGCGGGGTGTGCCGGTGGCGTGGGGACCGGCGGCGGAGTCGAGCGGCGCGCCCCCGTACTGGCCGTGGCGGCAGGTGCTGCGCGCGGTGTCCGCCGGCGTCGACGTCGTCAAGATCGCCGACGAGCTGGGGGTGGCCCCCGACCTCGTGCGGCTCGCACCAGGCGTGTTCGACCCTCCAGGCGGTGATCGGGGTGCCAGTGGCTCGATCGAGGACCGGTTTCGGCTGTTCGACGCGGTGGCCCGGCTGCTGAGCGATATCACCGTGCGCGCACCATGGGTCATCGTGCTCGACGACGCGCATCGGGCGGATTACGGCTCGTTGCTGCTGCTGCACCACGTGGTGCGCACGCTGGGTCGCGAGCGGCTGCTGGTGATGGTGAACCACCGTGATACCGAACCCGTGCACGACGTGCTCGTCACGGGACTTGCTCGGGAGCCGGTCACCCGGCGGATCGACCTCCGCGGCTTGGCTGCTCCGGCCGTCGGCAAGCAGCTCGCCGCGCTGGTCGGGCGCGACGTCGCACCGGCGCAGGTGAAGCGGGTGCACGCGGTCACGGGTGGCAACCCCTTCTTCGTCGGTGAGATGGGTTGGGCGTTGGCCGACGCAGGCCCAGCCGCGTCGGCGGTCCCGGTTCCGCCGAGCGTGCTGCAGACGATCAACGAGCGGCTGGAACGGCTCCCGCCGAAGTCCGTGTGGCTGCTGCGCGCGGCGTCGATCGTCGGCCGGGAGTTCCCCGTCGAGGTGCTCGCCCGAATGGTGGGCGAGCCGGTACTCGGCTG
>JRHI01002548.1_pt1 | contig 12281 bp, 16 predicted proteins | sample 215371 | NCBI WGS metagenome assembly JRHI01 (sample SAMN02929681, study PRJNA255918) | sediment metagenome | biome: cave system; feature: Ice Cave; material: Sediment; isolation source: sediment from deep within a dark volcanic ice cave with no known source of... ...
CCCCGGAGACTACGCCACACTCAATTCCTACCAACTCCGCGACGGCACCTAGTCGTTTTCGCTTGCGGGCTAAAAACACTCTGGAGGATCGCCAATGGCATTTCTTCGCGGGTGCTATGAGCCAGAGATGCTCGTCCTGATGCGTGCACTCGACATGGCGTGGGACGAAGTGGAGTTTGCTTTAGCCAGTAATGACGTCGATTCCGAGTGCTTGCGCACGATCATGGCCGTCTCGATCATGGCCGGACTTCGCGACGGCGAGCACGATCTCGAGCGTCTCAAAGAGCTCGCGCTGGAAGCGATCGCAAAGGTCTATTAGTGCTGGTAACGTTGTATCGGCGGATTGATTTGGGGACAGCTACTTCGGCCCGACCAGCGCGCGACGCCGCTCATTCTGCTCCCTCGAAGCTTTGCGGCTCGCGAGAAGTGATGCCCACTCGTGGGCAGGCACGGCTTGAACGACCTTCTCGGCAATCGGCTCGATGGCGGCGGCGACGCTGAACAGCACGCGTGCAACAGCAAGCGCGCGACCCCGTTCGTCGATGTCTGCAGCGAGATCGTGGACCGTCAGCTCAGCCACGGCGAGGAGTCGACTCGCCAAGAACGTCTGCTCACAGCATATCCGGTAAACTAGCGAGGGCGCAGTTATCTGCTGCGTTCGAAACATCGTCGTGACGGAACAGCCACATCTCCTCCTGGTCCGCCGGCTCGTGATCGAGCACGCTGCCATCACCCACAACTTCGCAGAGCCCCCGCACTAACGCGTCAAACTCGATGAGGCAGATGGCGAAGGCGCCCACCAGGTAGTGCGTAACGGCCGGGGGGTTTGATGTCCTTCAAGATGGCCTTGTCGATTTGGGCCTCAGTTACATGGTCGAGAAGCAAAGAACCTTCTTCGCGGACCAAAACACGGACCTGGGCGACGTTCGTTTTGACGGCCAGCATTGGCGCCATATAGGAAGCTGCATTGACCGCATTATACGAGTGTAATTGTGGCCAACTGCGACGAGCGCGCAGGGTGTTTACTGCGATTGGACGCGTACCAGGGGCACCAAGAATGCTGCACAGGAGGGAGAGTGGCCCGGACGGCGGTTGGCACCTTCATCCCGACTTCTGCTTGTGGCCCTTAGGGGTCACCTGCGAGCCCCACTCAAACGTCCGCTAACGGGTTCTGAGCTGACCCGGTCATTGGTCGGCGCCGAAGTCTGCTTTTGACCCATAGCGGACTAGAGGCAGTCGAGCGATTTGCCCCCGAACCTGCGAATGAACTACAGCTCGACAAGAACAGTCCTGCCGTATCCAGCCGCATAATCCACGAGTGAAATTGCGATCGGTGCGATCGAGTACACTATGATCTGCTTAGCATCCATCGGAGCAAACCGTTTAGCTTGGGGAACTGCCTGAAACAGCCTGCTTAGCAGTTCGAGTACTCGACTCGGGTCACAGATCCTCTCGGCTAACCCCGACAGCGATAAAGCCTTTAGCTTGTAGGAATTGTCGATTTCGTCCGCAATCGCCACGCCTTTGACCCAAAGCAGACCCGGAAGCGCGGTTCCGAAGCATTTTCGCGCCAAGTTTTTCTTGGTGTCTCACTGCAACTAAAACAAAGATGTGCGCAGCAATAGGTAGAAACCGAGTCTATCCGCTCCCCGGTGAAGCTCCTAAATTCCGAGTCAGACCGATGGGTATCGACGATCCCCCGTCGCGCCGCCGAAAGGCAACTTCGGGTCAAACTCAAAGGAGAAAGCTATGAGACGATCACTCGCGATCCTCGCAGCGTTGCTGATGTTTGGTGCGCAAGCGCCGATCATCGCCGCAGAGGCAGATCCAGGCGTCCACGCCAGATCGAATACCGGCGGTGTAGAACCGGGGGAAACCTCGGATCGTACACCGGAGAAGCATTCGCCGACCCCGGCCGCGCAAATCAATACCACTGCGGACGGAGAAACGTCCGACCGGACACCGGCCAATCACGGCGAGGTCCAGTCGAAACCGGTTGCGGTGACGAACTAACTGAGGGGGGAGGGCGTGTGTCCTCCCCTCATCTTGCGTAATTCAATACGAGGCGAACCGGCGATGTCCGCACCAAACAGCGCCGACGCGTCCATCCAAATGCAGCGGCGATCCCTGACGGCCAACGTCTTTAGGCGAGGTGAAGAGTCTGATTAAAGGCACTCTCAAGGCAGGCGGCCTTGCAAACGCCAGGTGGCACCAGGAAGCGCCGATCGACGACGCTCTCGCCGAACGGGATCATAGCCGTTCCGCCGATGTAGAGACCGCGGAATGACAAAGCCTTCGCTTTTTACCATCGGTCACTCGACGCGACCCCTGCGCGAGTTTGCGGACCTTCTCGATACGTACGGCGTGAAACAGATAGTTGACGTGAGATCCATCCCGAAATCGCGCCACAACCCCCAGTTCAACGGGGAGGATCTAAAACAATCTCTTAAACGAGCGGGCTCCGCTATAGGCACATCAGCAAACTCGGGGGCCTGCGCCACTCAAAGAAGGGTTCGCTCAATCTCGGCTGGCGCAATCCCTCGTTCAGAGGATACGCCGACTACATGAGTACGCCTGAGTTCAGCATGGGGCTGGATGAACTGATGCGTGTCGCGAGCCTGAGAGAAACGGCTATTATGTGCGCCGAAGCCGTTCCCTGGCGCTGCCACCGCGCGCTCATTGCCGATGCGCTCATTAAAAAAGGCTGGTCCGTGCGAGATATCATGACCCGCACGAGCGCACCAAGGCATCGGCTTACCCCGTTTCTCAAGGTCAGGAAGGGGCAACTTATCTATCCGGCGCCGCCGGCATGATTCGATACAAGTACAAAAATGCCAGGATTCTTTTTGTCGGCATCAACCCTCATCCCGGATCGTTCAACCGCAGCGTGCCGTTTTCCAACAACAAGATGTTCTGGTATCTGCTGTCCGACGCGGGGCTCCTAAAGGAAACCAGGGACGAGCTCCGCGACGACGATCTTTTGAGACGCCTGTACAGCAAGACGTTCAATCCGCTGTACCGGCTCGGGTTTGTCAACATTATCGACAGACCAACTCGCGATATCACCGAAATCAGAAGAGGCGAGGAGATATCGGGGCGGGCAAAAGTTTTCCGGATCATCAAAGCGGAAACGCCGCGCGTCGTTTGTTTTATCGGCAAAGTGGCGTATGAGAAATATTCGGGGTTGAAAGGTTTCATCTTTGGCTGGCAAGACCCCATTGCCTTGTCGCGGGTCTTTGTCATGCATTTCCCCCTGCGCGGCGAAGCTGTCGTCAGGATCCGCGAACTACGCGAGATTAAACGTGCCGCAGAGCAATGACGGCGTCTGGCGCCCGGAGCACTCAACGCGGCGGCAGGGGACGCGGAGCGAGCGGCTCCCCCGCCGGGCCATGAATAATGCTTCCGTCGGCTGAGAAGATCGAGCCGTGACAGGGGCAATCCCAAGTCCGGTCAGCATTGTTCCATGTCAGCGTGCATCCCTTATGCGTGCACGACGCGGAAAATGCATGCAGCGTCCCGTCCTCCTCTTTCCATACCGCCACATCCTCCTTGCCGATTTTGAGGACACCTCCCTCTCCGGGCAGAATATCGCCGAGGGCCCGGACGCGAGACTGGGTGTCTCCGCCTAGATTGAAGTTTTTCGGCGACGGACGGCGCGGGTCGTACAATGAGACCCAAGGATTGGAGCGCCCAAGGATCCGGTCGGCGATCAGCATCCCGGCGGCGGTGCCGTTGCTGATGCCCCAGCCGTTGAAACCTGTCGCGATATAAAAATTCTCGGTCTCATCCGACGGGACGCCGACATAAGGTACGCGATCGGCGGTGTTGTAGTCCTCATTGACCCATCGCCACGCGGCTTCCTCGACGGGAAGATTATGCCGGACCCAGCTCTCGAGCTGGCAAAAGCGTCCGGCAACGTCACCATCGTGGCCCGTCGTGAATGTCGGACCAAGAGCCACGAGCAAAGGCCCTTGCGCGTCGCGGCCCATTCGCAGCGAATGCGTCGGCTCGTCGATGCCGATGAACATGCCGTCGAGGGCAGCCCCCGGCTTCGCGCGAAAGGCCATCGCGACGTGGCAGCGCGGGCGGGTTCGTTCATCGAACGCCACCGGACCGGCCATAGGCAGGTTCGTGGCGATCACGACGTGTTCGGCCTCAAGAACGGCGCCGCCGGATGTAATCTGCCAGCGGCCCTTTCGATCGACACTTGTCACCAGTGAGTGTTCAAAGAGGGTGCCGCCCGCCGACGCAAATGCCGCGGCAAGGCCGATAAGGTATTGGGCGGGATTGAACTGCGCCTCATGCGGAAAGCAAAGCGCACCTGCCGTCTCGAACGGCAAGGGAGCCTTTGCCAGCACCCCGGCGTCGAATCCGACGCTGCGAGCCGCATCAGCCTCGCTCTCGATCTCGGCAAGGCGCGAGACGTCGCGCGTGTAAGCATACGCGTCTTTTTCTTCCAACTCGCAGGCAATACGAAGGTCCTTCACCCACGACCTTATCTGCCGGCAGCCCGCCCTGTTCGCCTCAGCATACTGCCGGGCGGTAGCGAGACTGAAGCTGTCGATCAGATATCTGTAGATCAGCGCATGCTGGCTGGTGATCTAGGCGGTCGACCGACCAGTGACCTGCCGTCCGACCCGGCGGGCTTCCAAGAGAGCGACCGATAACCCGGCGCTCCGCAACAGATAGGCCGCGGTGAGCCCGACAATTCCTGCGCCGACAACGACAACGTCGGTGGAACCGGACGTCTGAAGTCGCGGATAGGATGTCGCCGGTGCCGCATCCGACCAGCAGCACTCCGGCTTTCCAGAAAGTTTCATATCGTGACGCTTTCCGCAGGCTTCCAAGCCCCCTGTCACTTGTGCGCAAAGGGCGTCAAGCCGCCAGGCTGAGAAATTCCCGCCGCGTCGACGCGTTATCGCGAAAGCACCCGAGCATATGGCTGGTGACCAGATCGGTAACGGTCTTGTGCACGCCGCGGGTGGTCATGCAGTGATGCGCCGCCTTGATAATAACGCCGACGCCCTGCGGCTTGAGGGAACCGGCGATGGCGGCTGCGATCTGTGCCGTCATCCTTTCCTGGATTTGCAGACGCCGGGCATAGGCTTCGACCACGCGGGCAAGCTTGCTGATGCCGACGACGCGGCCGTTCGGGACATACCCAACCCATGCCTGCCCGATAATCGGCGCCAGATGATGCTCGCAGTGGCTTTCGAAACGAATGCCGCGCAGCACGATCATTTCATCGTAACCTTCGATTTCCTCGAAGGTCTTCTGCAGCATCATGGCGGGGTCCTCGCCGTAGCCGGCGAAATACTCCTCGAACGCCCGGGTCATGCGGCCAGGCGTTTCGATAAGCCCGCTGCGCGACGGGTCGTCGCCCGCCCACCTTATGATGGTCCGGAAGGCCGCTTCAACTTCCGCCCGATCGGGAGCGATCGTTTCCGGCCTCCTTGAAAGCGCGGTCCCGCTCAATGCCCTTACGTTCAAGTTCATGATCGATTCCTTATTGAAGGGATGACGGTGACGGCGCTCCCAACGCAATGACGGCCGAACGGGCCCTCGCTATTCCGCGAGGACAGTGATTTTGCCGGTCATGCCAGGATGAAAGCGACAATAATAATTTATCGTCCCGGCGCGGCTCAGCTGCTGCTCCGCCTGCTTTCCCGCTGCGATCATCACATCCCACTCCCCGTCCTTCGCCGTGGCGGTATGGTCGACAAAATCGCCATTCACCCATTGGATGGTGTCGCCGACCCGGGCCGTGACCTCGACCGGCGAGAAGGCGAGATCACTTATCTTGACCTGCACAGTCTCTCCGGCCAGCGCCCAAGCGGCGCTGGCCGCGTACAAGGCCAAGGAGACCGCACCGATGACAGCACCGCGCATCTGACTTTCTCCTACTTGAGACCGGATGCGATTGTTTCGGCGTGCTCCTCGTGGCCTTTGAAGATCTTGACGCCGGTCTGCAGCAGGCTCTTCAGTTCGGCGTTTTCGGCCGAGGGGATAAGCGTCTTCTCAAGAGCGGCAATGACCGTCTTGTGGTAGGCGACTTCGTTATCGACATAGGCCTTGTCGAAAGACGGACCTGACAGCTTTGCAAGCTCGGCTTGCTTTTCGCCTTCCTGCTTGACGAGGCCCTTGCTCGTATCGTTGTCCTCGGGCGTGACGCCGAGCTTCTTCACGAGCGCCAGCGCCTTGTCGTTCACAGCCGTGTGGTCCTTCACCATGTTGTCGGCAAAGGCGCGCACGTCCGGATTCTTGGACTTCTCGAGCGCCACCTTGGCCGCCTTAACGTCGAGATCGCCTGCCGTATAGGCAATGTGCGCAATCTGCGCATCGGAGGGCTTGCCGGCCGCGACCGCAGTTGCAGTGAGGGTGGCCAACAGGAACGCCGCGGCCAAATTGGATGTCCGGGAAAAACGCATCTCTATATCTCCATGATCGAGACCAGTATTCATTCGCGCTGATGTTTGAATTCTCGGGACGCCGCAAAGCGTCCCGCCCATCAGGTAGGCAGGTTGAGCCGCTTCACGACAGCATCGGTGATCCGCTCGCAGCGTTGACCTTCGAATGGGAACACATCGGTGAAAAGCGGACCGATGTGGTCGGCGAGCGCCGTCCTCAGCATGCGTCTTGCCCGATGCAGCCGCGTCTTGACCGTCTCCGGGCGGATCCCGAACGTCACCGCCGTTTCCTCAACACTCATGCCCTCGACCACCCGCGCGACGAGAACCGTCCGAAAGTCATGCGGCAATTCGTCGATCGCGCGCTCGACCAGTTGGCAAAGTTGTCGCTGGGCCATGGCCCGCTCCGGGTCGGCTGCAGGGCCGCCGCTGAATGGAAAAGGAATGACCTGGCTCGCCCTTTGGTCTGGCGGCTCAATTTGCGAGGCGGATAGTTGCGATTGGCGGCGTTCCCGCTGCAAAGCCTCATTGATCACGATACGGGTGAGCCAGGTTGCAAGGCTTGCATCGCCGCGAAATCCGGCTAGCGCACGAAACGCGCGCAGGTACGCTTCCTGCAACACCTCCTCGGCTTCGGCCCCGTCGCGGACGATGCTGCGCGCAACCCGGTAAAGCCGGCGGTTGTGCGTCTGTATGATGATCCGAACGGCCGTCTCGTCACCGCGCGCGGCGCGCTGAACGAGATCCGATTCGTCGGGGCTGTCATATCGTTGGGCGTGCACGGCGGCCATGGCTGTGATCCTCAAAAATTATACGCTCTGAAACGTTTGATGCGGCGTTGGTAGAAAGGTTCCCGTATGTCGCGGCTGATGAGGCGAACGAGCCGGGGGCCGGCATCGGCGCACCGATCCCCGGCTATCCTGACCTAGGGAAGTGTCCACACGGTCAGAGATCCGCCCAAAGCGGTGTACTCGCTGAGACCGGCGTAACCACCCACCGTTCCCAATCCGTCGGTCGGATCGGTCAGTCCCGCGGCGAGGCCTATCCCGGCCCAGCCTCCGACGCCCGAATACACGCCAATGAACTGCTTGCCCTTGTGTTCATACGTGAACACGTTGCCGACGATGCCGGAGGGGGTCTTGAACCGGTAGAGCTCCTTGCCGTCTTTTTGATCGATGCATTTCAGGTATCCTTCGAGGGTTCCGTAGCAGGCAATGCCTCCGGCGGTGGTGAGAACGCCCGACCACACCGAGAACTGCTCCGGCTTCGACCAGACGATCTTGCCCTTGGCCGCATCCCACGCAATGAAGTTGCCCATGTGTTGATCGTTCTTCGGCGGATACATCGACAATGTCGCGCCCACATAGGGTTGACCCGCCGTGTATTCGACCTTGAACGGCTCGTAATCCATGCAGACGTGGTTGGTCGGCACGTAGAAGAGTTTGGTCAGCGGCGAATACGAGGCCGGCTGCTCGTCTTTGGTGCCGAGAGCGGCGGGGCAGATATCGGTGGTGTTGACGTCGGGGCCATTCAAGAAGGTCGACTTTGCCGCCACGACGGCGGGACGGCCGTAGGTCGCGCTCTTGGGATCGAGATCGACGCCCGTGGTCCAGTTGACAGCGGGATCGTATTTTTCAGCGACCAGTGGGATGCCCGTCTTCCGATCGAGGGTATATGCGAGCCCGTTGCGGTCGAAATGGACGAGGACGTTGTGCTTCGCGCCTTCAACCTCCATGTCGTCGACAAGGATCATCTCGTTGACGCCGTCATAATCCCACTGGTCGAACGGCGTCATCTGGTAGGCCCAGGCGGCCACGCCCGTATCGGGGTTGCGCGCGATGATCGACATGGTCCATTTCTGGTCCAGCGGCTTGCCGTCTACACTTGCGCGCTGCGCGGGGTTCCAGGTCGAAGGGTTGGCGGTGCCGTGGTAGAAGAGATTCAGGACCGGATCGTATGAATACCAGCCCCAGGCCGTACCGCCGCCGATCTTCCACTGATCGCCGTTCCAGGTCTTGAGCGAGCTGTCCTTGCCGACCGGCTTGCCGAGGGAAACCGTCTTTTCGGGATCGAACAAAATTTCGTCGTCGGGGCCGACCGAGTAGCCTCGCCAAACGCGCTTGCCGTTCTCGATGTTGTAAGCGGTGATGTGTCCGCGCACGCCGAACTCGGCGCCGGAATTGCCGACGATCACCTTGTCGCCAATGATGATGGGCGCGCTGGTGCCGGACTCGCCTTTTTTCGGATCTCCGTTGACGACCTTCCACACTTCCTTGCCGGTCTTCGCGTCAAGAGCGACGAGCGTCGTGTCGGCCTGATGCAGGAAGACCTTGCCGTTTGCGTACTGCAGGCCACGGTTCACCGTATCGCAGCACATGATGGGGATGACCGACGGATCCTGCTTGGGTTCGTACTTCCAGAGGATTTTTTGCTCGTGATCCAGATCGAGGGCAAACACGGTATTGGGAAACGGGGTATGAACGTACATCATGGCGCCGATAACCAGCGGCGTGCCCTCGTGTCCGCGCAGGACGCCGGTCGAGAACGTCCAGGCAGTTTTCAGGGACCCGACATTCTTGGTATTGATCTGATCGAGTTTTGAATACCTGGTGCCCGCATAATCACCGGCGGGTTGCGCCCAATTATTCGGGTCGCTTGCGTTTTTGATGATGTCTTCGTTGGCGACTGCCGGGAACGAGAGCGAAACAAGGGCGCACACAGCGCCCACGTGCGTGAGGCGGCTTTTCATGACGCATCCGATCTTTGACGGCTTGCTACGAACGGCTGTTGAGTGCTTGAGCCCCAACGTGCCAAATCTCAAAGACGCCCGCTGACCGTGCGGCAAACAGGGACCGGGGGGAATCGTTTCCGCGAACCGGCACAACGGGCGTCTCGGGATTAAATGTAGCAATGACGGGCGCCGTCCGGAATCGGCAGTTCTACCTATGCCGGACGCAGCCAATTTAGAAAATCTTGGGTACTGCGGATTAAATGGGAAAGCGTCCGCGCTTCCAGTTTCGCCATGATGTGCGCGCGGTGGTGCTCGGCCGTTCGTGTGCTGATACCGAGCCGCCCGGCAATCACCTTGTTCATGTGGCCCTCGACGAGCAGCGCCAGCACTTCGCGCTCACGCGGTGTCAGTTTTTCAAGGCGCGCTTGAGTTTGCCTGCGCCGCGCCGATTGCTCCGCGAGCGCGTCGCGACGCGTGAGCGCCTCATCGAGGACCTCCAGCAATATTTTTGGATCGATCGGCTTTTCGATGAAATGCACGGCGCCCGCGCGCATCGCGTCAACGGCCATCGGCACATTGCCCCGGCCGGTCATGACCACGAGCGCCGACGGTATTTCTTTGCTTGCCAGCTGTTGCTGCAGCTCAAGCCCGCTCAGCCCCGGCAGGCAGACATCCACCACCGCGCAGACCGGCGTTGTGTCTTTGAGCGAGCCAAGAAAGTCTTCTGCCGACTCGAATGTCCTGTGGCGCTGGCCGCATGTTTCCAGGAGCACCGACAGGGCATCGCGGATCGCCGCATCGTCGTCGACCACGTAGACGGTTGCATCATGTTTCATGTCTGGCCGGCGCCTCTACGGGCAGGACGACGTGGAATCGTGTCCCGCGGGGGAGCGTTGGTTCCCACCAGATTCTCCCGCCATGCGCTTCGACGATCTGGCGGCTGAGCGGCAGCCCAAGACCCATGCCGCGGATTTTTGTCGTCTGGAACGGCTCGAACAGATGTTCCGCGATTTCAACCGCGACGCCTCGTCCGTTGTCGTCAACCACCATCTCGATGGTCCCGCTGTCATGACGACAGCGCACGCGCACGACGGCGTCGCGCGCGCCGGCCGCCGCGTCGATTGCGTTGCTCAAGAGATTGACGAGGACTTGCCTGATCTGAACGGGATCCGCCATCACGACGGGCAATGATCCCGGCTCGATATGGATATCGACCGCTCGGCTCGTCGCTTCGCTGTTCAGTCGGGCTGCTTCGGTCCGGATGAGCTCGAGCAGGTTGACCGGCACGCGCTCCTCTTTTTCGCGAGTTACGAATCCGCGCAGCCTCTTCAGCACGTCGCGGGCACGCTTAATCTCCGTTTCAGCTTTTTTCAGCGTTTCGGCGAGCAGCTCGCGCTCGAGCTTCTCGACCTTCATCAGGCGCTGGCCGGCGTGAATGTAGGTCGCGACAGCGGCTGGCTGAGCTCATGTGTGAGCGCCACGCGCATCGCCGCCGAGGTGGCCAGGGGCGCGACCGGGGCACCAGATTCTTTTGGAGTGTCAACCAGCAGGCTGCACTCTTCTGAACCGACTGACATGGCAGACTCCCTAGTTCGCAGTGATGCCGACGTCGCCGCAGCGCCGGATCGCAATGCCCAGTTTCAGTGATTCCGCGATGCGCTCAGCCCGATCGATGAACAGTCGAGCTGCCTCGGGTGGGCAGTGTTCCCGCGCCACGCGGCGGAACAGCAGCAGCCATCGCCTGAAAAGTTCGTCGGAAATTTCCGGAAACTGCGCATGCACGTCCATCGGCCGCCCTTTGTAACTCCCGGTCAGCAGGGTGACCGATGACCAGAACGCACACATCTTATCGAGATGCTTGTCCCAGTTTTGCACATGCGCGTCAAAGACCGGACCGAGCGCGTCGTCCTTCCGCACATTCGCGTAAAGCTTTCCCGCATCGAGGACGATCACATGCGGCATCTGACCGACTTTTCCCTGCGCGTCTTGATGTACGCGGGTTCGATGCCGCGACGACTGGTCACTATCCAGGAGATCGCAGAGGCTTACGGAATCTCGGAAAACCACTTGATGAAAGTGGTGCACGGCCTGGCGCAGCAGGGCTTTATCGAGACCGTGCGGGGACGCGGCGGCGGAATCCGCCTCTCAAGACCACCTACCGAAATAACCGTCGGGAGCGTTATCCGGGCCGTGGAAGACGATTTCGCTCTGGTGGAATGCTTTCGGACCCATAACACCTGCCGTATTACCCCTGTGTGCCGTCTCAGGGGCGCGCTCCAGGAGGCGCTCGGCGCGTATTTCGAAGTTCTCGACAATTGGACATTGGCCGAGCTCGTCGCGAAACCGAAGGCGCTCCTGAATGAACTCGCCCCGCCTTGACGCGGCGCTTCTGTTCGGGCGTCGACCTTTTCCGCGATAGGAACGGTCTCGGCGCTCCAACTCTACGTGTGAAGATGCTCTGATCGGCGAGTAGGATGGAGAGAGTGATGGCTCGCGTTCAAATCAAGCGCATCTACGATGCGCCGGAAAAATCGGATGGATTGAGAGTGCTCGTGGACCGTCTCTGGCCACGCGGCGTCTCCAAGAAAGAAGCCTCACTCGATCTTTGGGTGAAGGAGCTTGCGCCATCGACCGAGCTGCGCAAGTGGTTCAATCACGATCCCGAGCGGTGGGCAGGCTTTCGCCAACGATACCGGCGCGAATTGCGCAACCACGGCAAGGACCTCGCAGCGCTCAAGGCGCAGGCCGCGAAACGCCGGGTTACGCTTTTATTCGGGGCGCGCGATACCTTGCATAATGAGGCCGTCGTCCTGCAAGAGGCGTTGCAGCCCAAATAATCTAGCGTCCCAGGAGGCCTTGCCTCGATCGCAGTGGTGCGCCGCGGGCCAGAACACGCCCCTCTCAGGTTATGCGCGGAAGCGTGTCGAACGTGTGGAAGGGCACAGGCGACGGCAGCGTCCACTCAAGCGTGGTGGCGCCCGCCCCCCAGGGATTTGGCTCGGCCTTACGCCCCCGCCAAAAAGCCTCGATGACGCCGATAAAGAAGAGCGCCAGACCCAGTACAGAGACATAGGCGCCGATGGAGGAGACTTCGTTCCACGCGGCGAAGGTGCCGTCCGGAATGCGGTTGGAATTTGGTGTGG